>Ga0247840_10000209_pt1 | contig 119438 bp, 122 predicted proteins | sample LaCruzMarch2015__FD_192404 | JGI IMG/M metagenome (GOLD analysis project Ga0247840, IMG submission 192404) | Freshwater microbial communities from meromictic Lake La Cruz, Castile-La Mancha, Spain - LaCruzMarch2015_17m | ecosystem: Environmental > Aquatic > Freshwater > Lake | place: Spain... | reverse complement strand
TCAGATTGAAAGATCGTTCTGTATTACGTACTGTGGCTAACTGCTTACCTGGGTTTATTGCTACTACCACTATACCTGCCAGTACTGCAATGATGGCTACGACTAGGAGCATTTCGAGAAGGGTGAAGCCTTGGTTCGAATGGGAGGGTTTAAGGGTCATTGGTTTGTTTATTATTTAAGTATTTCTATTGCCTTCAATTCTTGTAAGTCCAAATTCTTTGGATTATTTTTGGCATTACTTACTTCATAATCCGGCTTCAAACCTTCGTCAGAAATTGATGTTCCGTTTGGTGTAAACCATTTTGCCACGGTAACCTTGAGTGAAGTATTACTCGTAACGCTTAAAAGTTCTTGAACAGAACCCTTACCAAAAGAAGTTTCTCCCACAAGCTTGGCAAGACCATTGTCTCGAAAAGCACCCGCCAAAATTTCTGATGCAGAAGCAGAACCCTTGTTTATCAAAATTGCAAGCTTAAGATTTTCATTAAATAGGTAATACCCCTTGCTTCTGTAAATGATATTGTCAGCTTTTCCGCCAAAATCTTCAATAACTATCGTCTTGCCTAGAGGTAGGAAGTAACTCGCCATGTCCACTGCGGCATCCAAATACCCTCCAGGGTTTCCTCGTAAATCAATGATAAGTTTTGCTTTTCCGGAAAGGATAAACTTCCTCAGTGCGTCTTTAAATAGATCTGGTGAATTTGCATAAAAATTATATAATCGGATAATAAAAACATCATTTTTTATTTCAGTATCGATTGTTGGAATATTTATAGTTTCTCTTACCACTTTGATAGTCAAATGGTCTTTTTCGCCTTCTCTTAATATTTTTAGAGTTACTTCTGTACCCGCCTTACCTCTGATGATTTCCACTGCTTTATCTACACTCATAGAATCCGTTGACGAACCGTTAATAGAAACAATAACATCGCCTGTTTTAATACCAGCTCTTAAAGCGGGGGCTCCTTTTAAAGGAGAAATGACTGTAAGTACTCCGTCCTTGATACCAATTTCCATCCCTACTCCTTCGAAATTCCCACTGATATCGCTATTGAACATCTTGCTTTCACTTGGTGGCATAAAAACAGTGTAAGGGTCACCATAGGCATTTGTCAGCCCCTGTATAGCGCCCCAAATTTTTTCATCGGTTGTTATTGTCCCCCCTTTTTTACTTACAAATTTTTCATCCAAAAGTTTCCATACCTGCCAAAATGCATCCATATTTACATTCTCTACCTTACTGCCAGAGCTGGTAGAATCAATCAAACTAACTGTATTCAGATTATTTACCTTTTGTCCAAAGCCAGTAAAAAAACCAAAAAGAAAAAACCCGGCAGAAAAAACAAAAATAACTGCCGTAAATTTATATTTGGAGAATTTTTCTTTATCTATGTCCATACCCTCGCAATTATCGCAAAAAATACATGACCGGTCAAATACATCATCGCTAAATTTATTATGATACTCCTTGTAGCTTTTCACGGAAATGGTTATAATTAAAATTATGTTAAACACATACAGGTACAAAAATATCACTTGGATCGATTCCCTCAATCTTACGACCGAAGAAGCAAAGATACTAATGGAAAGATATGAACTCAGTCCGAAAGTTATCAGAGATTTAATTTTACCAACCTACAAGGACACAATTACTTTATGTGGAGATTATATTTATCTAGTTTTACACTTTCCAGCCATCAGGCATTCTCACAACAACGATGAACAACAAGAAATTGATTTCATTCTAGGTAAGAATTATATAATAACAAACAAATACGAGATGATAGATGAGCTCGAAAAGTTTTCTAAAGAATTCGAGGTAAACAGTATACTGAAAAGCAAAACTATGAGAGATCACGCCGGATATGTTTTTTACTACATAATGAAGAATTTATATTCATCTGTATTTGATGAACTTGAATCTCTTCAAGATCAAATCAAAGAAATTGAACAAAATATATTTATTGGGAAAGAAAAAGAAATGGTCAGTTCTATTTCACAGATTGCCAAAGAGCTGATGAATTTTGAACACACTATCAAACCACACAAAGAAATATTGGAAAAGTTCAAAAATCTCTTTATAAAACTTTTTGATAAAGAATTCATAGAAAATGTTCAAAAACTCATAGACGAGTACAGTAAGATTGAAAAAACTCTGGAAGATACGGCTGATTCTATGAGAGAGCTGAGAGAAACAAACGATTCTCTTCTTTCCAGTAAACAAAATGACATTATGAAGATTCTCACGGTCTTTACTTTTTTTGCGCTTCCATTTTCTATCATTACTGGTTTTTTCCAAATGAACACAAAAATCACCCCAATAGTTAACAGTAATTATGCTTGGCCTGTTATTGTCGGAACAGAAATTATAATAGCTGTTTTGCTATTTTGTTTTGCAAAAAAGAAAGGATGGTTCTAAATTATGTTTACTTTTTTTAGATCAGGTAAAAATATTTCTCTCTACAATACTCTTACTAGGAAAAAAGAGGACTTTAAGCCGATTAAAAACGGAAAAGTTAAGTTTTATCAATGTGGACCAACAGTTTATTGGACTCAACATATAGGCAACCTACGAGCAATGGTTCTTTCTGATTTTATGCGTCGCACACTCTCATATCTCGGATATAAAGTAACTTTCGTGAGAAATTACACAGATGTCGGCCATTTGACATCCGATAGTGATCTTGGAGAAGACAAAATGGAAAAAGCAGTAAAAAGAGAAGGAGGAAACCCAAAAGAAATTGCGGATAAATATATCAAAATCTTTGAAAATGATACGAAAGATTTAAATATACTAGAGCCAGATTTCAAACCCCGTGCCACAGAATTTGTCATGGATATTGTAGATGCAGTTAAAATTTTAATTGAAAAAGGATTTGCTTATTCTACGAACTTGGCAATTTATTTTGATATTTCAAAAGCAAAAGATTATACAAAATTATCCGGACAAAATTTAAAAGAAAACAGAAGTGGAGCGGGAAATGCTGATGTGGAAGATATTCAGAAAAAAAATCCTGCTGATTTTTCTCTGTGGTTTTTTAAAGCGGGCAAACATGAAAAAGCATTGCAACATTGGCCATCGCCTTTCATTTCTCCACTAGTCCAAAACGGTGAAGGATTTCCAGGTTGGCACATTGAGTGCTCTATAATGATTAAAAAACTTCTGGGAAAAACAATTGATATTCATATGGGAGGGGTTGAGCATATTCCAGTCCACCACACAAATGAAATAGCTCAAAGCGAAGCGTTGAACAATGTTCCTCTTGCAAATTATTGGCTACACAATGAATGGCTTATAGTAAACGGCGGAAAAATGGCAAAATCAGAAGGTTCCAGTTATAGTCTGTCCGAAATAAAGGAGAAAGGATTTAATCCCCTAGTCCTCCGATACTTCTTCATGCAAGCGCATTACCGCTCAAAACAAAATTTTACTTGGGAAGCACTTCAGGGAGCAAATAGCGGTTATGAACACCTCAAAAATCAAATGAAAGAATTGGGAGGAAAAGTTGGAAAAATTGATAAAAATTTAAAAGATAAATTTGAAAAAATTATAAGTGACGATTTTAATATCCCACAAGCTCTTGCGCTACTTCAAGAAGTTCTAAAATCAAATATTCCAAAAGAAAACAAACTTGCAACTATTTATGATTTTGACAAAGTTTTTGGATTAAATCTACAAAACAAATCCGAATCCCCTACTATCATTCCAGATGAAATTATAAAAATCGCAGAAGAAAGAAAACTTGCTCGTGATGCAAAAGATTGGAAAAAATCAGACGAATTAAGAAACAAAATTTTATCTTTTGGCTATGAAATAAAAGATATTTCTTCCGGATACGAAATCATTAAAAAATAAATTGCGAGAAATTTCTACCCCCCCTTGACTTTTTTATTATATTTGCTATACTACCAAACAGAAATTTAAAAAGTTCTTTGAAAGGAACTTTTTTGTTAGGTTTCATCACAGCTTAAAGAAAATCTACCCTTATTTAGGGCGGTTTTTTGTAAGCTGTGATCTATCCAAATTACTTGGGTAGAAATCTAGCAAAATAAAAGGAGGTTGTTATGTTCGAGTCGTTTGTGTCGGGGTTGCAAGCTGTTGATTTTACTCTTCAGCTCGTGGTCTTTTTGACCATTACCCTAGCTGCCTTCGTTGTTCTGGCGATAACTTTTTTCGCCGGTTCATTGTTTGGCGCTGATCACGATATTTCGCACGATCATGATATGGGGGGGCACGATGTCTCCACAGATCATGATGGCGGCGACCATGGATCAACGATAAGTGTTTTCTCTCCGAAAATATTTTTCGTCTTCTTGGCAGCATTCGGTGCCGGCGGTTCAATCGCCAGCTTATATGGCTCAAGCGCGATGGCCGCTTCTGGGTGGGGTATGTTGGTTGGCGCTTCTTTTGGCGCGATTGCTTACTTTGGCTTATCCCTGCTTTATGGGGCACAGGCCAATTCGGTGATTCGCACAACGGACGCTGTCGGCCAAATCGGTTACGTGTCAACATCAATAACAGAAAAAGGAGGTGTTGGAGAAGTTGAAGTGAACGTGTCCGGTCAAAGTAAGACCTATATGGCACAGGCCAAGGGAGGAATATCAATTCCTCGTGGTTCACAAGTGAAAGTCACGGCAGTTCAGGGAGTTACACTTCTCGTTGAAGCGGTTTCCTGAATCAAAAACAAGAAAGAAGGAGATACGAAAGATGTTTCCAATATTAGCGGTTAGTTTCGGGACCTTTATGATTCCCGTGCTCGTCATCGCAGTGCTTCTCTGTCTCGTGTTCGTAGGAATGGCTGTCGCGTCGCGGTATATCAAAGTACCGCCGAATGCAATCGCTGTCTTTTACGGCCGGCAGTACAAGTACAAGACGCCGGATGGTACCGTGGGATCAAGGGGTTTCCACATTATGACGGGTGGTGGCCGAATTGTGCTACCGATCGTCGAAAAATACCAAATCATGTCTACGGCGGCGTTTCAGATCGAGGTGTCCGAAGATCGGATACCCACGGCGAAGAACGTCCGCGTAAACGTGAATGGTGTGGCCACCTGCAAGATCTCCGACAAGCCGGAGTTAATGGCGGCTTCCGTTCAGTCCTTCCTCGGTAAATCCGATGAAGAAGTTCGGCAGTTCGTTCAGTTGATTCTTAATGGGCATTTGCGCTCGATCGTCGGCAAGCTGGAGATTGATCAGTTGTTGCGGAAACGCGACGACTTCAATCGGATGGTAATCGACGAATCCACAAGCGAACTCGCGCGTCTCGGCTTCGACCTCATGAGCATTGTCATCAAGGACATCAATGATACCGAAGGGTTCATTGACGCCCTCGGCAAGCAGGCAGTTGCGGAAGTCAAACGCGATGCTGAAGTGAAAGTCGCCGAAGCCACTCGTGACACCAGAATTAAAGTGTCGGAAGCGGAACGTTTGGCGGCCGAAGCAACAGCCCAAAACCAAGCCAAGATCGCCGAAGCCAACAAGGAGCTTGCGGTCAAGCAAGCAACATACAAGCAGGAAACCGAACAAAAACGCGCCGTCGCCGAAAAGGCGTTCGCAATCGCGGATGCCGAACAGGGCAAAGCGTTGGCGTTGGTTACTGCCGCACGTGACAGTGCTACGGCTGAAGCTCAATCCGGCGTGCAGGAAAAAGAAGCCGTTCGCAAGGAGAAGGAACTCAATGCGACGGTACTCGTCGAAGCCGAAGTGCAACGGAAAGCAACGCTTATCACCGCGGACGCAAGTCGTCAGGCGGCGATCATCAAGGCCGATTCGGAACAGCTGGTGGCTGAAAAGTATGCCAAGCAAGTTTCGCTGAAAGCCGATGGTGACAAAGCAGCGGCTATTGCCCAAGGTGAAGGTGAAGCTTCAAAATCCAAGGCAATCGCATTTGCGACAGCCGAGGGTGAAGCCGCAAAGACCAAGCAGGTCACCGAAGCGAAAGCAGCTGGTGAACGTGCGGTCCTTCTGGCACAAGCGGAAGGCGAAAGGGCCAAACTGTTGGCCGTCGCCGAAGGTCAGCGGGCGAAATTGCTCGCAGATGCTGAAGGTCAGCTCAAGATGGCACAAGCCCTCAAAGAGTTGAATGAATCGGCCAAGCTCATCATAATCCTGGATCGTCTCCCCGCCATTCTGAAAGATGGCGGCGATGCCGGTGCCAAGATGTTGGCAGAGGTGTTCAGTCCTATTGGTGCCGCCATTGGTGGCATCGACAAGGTTACGATCCTCGACAACGGCAACGGTGGTAAGAGCGTCGGTGGTTTTGCCGCCAATGTTCCGAACATCGTCATGGGCCTGATCCAACAGCTCAAAGTCAAAGGTATCGATGTCTCCGGCCTTCTCGCGAAGGTAGGTCTCGATGCCACTGACGTGCTGGCAATGTTGTCCTCTGGGGAAAAAACAGGGACAACGGATGATCTCGCCAAGACCGTATAATTGGCAGATTCCTGAATCAGTTAAGTAGTTCTTCGTGGCCGGCTCCAGATTTATCTGGAGTCCGGCCACTTTTTATTATGATAGTTGACATTTATTCTTCAATATGTTAAGATTGAGACAGAGTTTAAGTATGGAAGGTCAAACAAAATCAAGGAGGTCTAATGAACATCGTCGTGGTTGAAGTCGGTGGAAAAAAATGTGTCCGATTGACACAATCCAAAAACGAGGGGCAGGAAGGTATAGGACTCAAAGAAGGAGAAAAGCTTCTTCTGTTCTGTGACACATCTCCGATATATTCCCGCTATCCGAATCTCAAGAAGGTTGACGCCTTCATGCTCGCCGGACTCGGCAAAGCCATGCAGGTGAAACCGATTATCGAAGAGTTGTTGACAATGACTCTCGATCTTGGTTTCCAACTCAGGGAAAATAAACCTGTTTGATCATTCGGCAATTAACACTCCCACGAAATGTGGAAAGTAATCTCAAGTGCGTGATGTCCTGTGTAAGCGAAGGCGCAAACACAGGGCATCACGTGCTTTTTTTATTAATTAATAATTTGTTCAAACTTGACTAACTTTAAAATTAGTATTAATGTACAACTAGAAGTTATTTAGTTGAGTTGTTTAATAAAACACAAAAGAAAGGGTTGGGTTATGGGTTTTATCCGAAATTTATTTGCACCCATACGCGAAGGTAAAATGCCATCCGAATTGGCTAAAAGCCAAGGGACATCATATGATGCTTCCCTTCTGCGTTTACTTGAGAGTACAAAGGTCTCAGATTGCATCAATGTATATACAAGTGCAATACCTGGAAGTACCATCGAAAAACAAGCGATAGGTAAGATCAAAAAACTTGTCAGTACATTTGACGACTGGTTGAGAATTTTTCAATCAGTTTCTCCAATGAGTTCCTTAGGTATTTTGGCTTTGGAAGAATTGACTCGAACTGCAAGTACATTTGATCATTGGCACGCTATTCATTCACGGTGTCCAAATGACGCTTTGTCATCAAAAGTGCTGGAAAAGATGGCTGTCCTTGCTCATTCGAAAGAAGAGCATATCGTAGTATACAATCTAGCACCTGCTGAAAGCCAGATAAAAACGTCAGTGCTAGAAGTTCTTAAGTCACAAGTAAAAGGATTTGATGATTGGAAAGCAATCCTTGATTCTTCAGAAGGCGATCTTGAGAAATTTGCTGCCTTTATGATTATTGATCTCGTAGCAAATGACCTTGATTCAATATCTGAATTACTCGACCACTCGGCATTTGAGAACGATACTGATCTCTCAAATAAAGTCCTTACAAAACTTCGAGCAGTTGAGGCTTCATCTGAAGATTGGACAAGTTTGTATGAAAACACAGAAAACGATGAGGTGAAGAAACTTGCCCTTGAGAAAATGATCGAGAAGGTTGACTCCGTCGAAAGACTCATCGCAGTTTACGAGGCGGTTGATGGAGATGATCAGGATGAAGAGTTCGACAAGTTCTTTAATCCCAAGGCGAGAGAAATCGTCGTGACAAAGGAAGCATGTGCGAAGATTTCTGAAAATTATTATGCCGATGATCGCTTGTTTGTTTTGGCCTTCGAATATCTTCTGAACCAGGCCACAGGCATGAGAGAATACTTTTGTCTTTTCCTTTCTCTTATTGATGATTGGGAAATAGAAGGTGGTGGAAGCAACGACGAGCTCATCGAGAAAGCGACCGAGAAATTGTTATCGGTCGCTACTCCAAATGAGATCTACATCATGTCAAAGCTCGGTAACGAGCATGATGAATTCACTAACCTTGCTCAGGAAGCGGAAAAGAAACTTGAGGAAAATGTCATTCCTGTAACGTAAATCCCGGCACGTTGGTGCCCTGTGTAAGCGAAAGCGCAAACACAGGGCATCACGTGCTTTTTTTTATCAACAAAGCCCCGAAGCAAGATAGCTAAAAACGTCTTCAGTCCGGACAAAGACGTTTTTAGCTATCTTGCGAAGAAGTTTTTCTAAAAAATTATTTTCTGTTCCCTATTGCACTTTTAATAGTATCCGAATCGGAATATTCTAATTCTGTTCCGGTGGAAAGCCCTCTGCCAAGAGTAGAAATTTTAAAGCTGAATTTGGTTGAAAAAGGCTTCAAAATTCCTTTTATATAGTCTTCTGTATATTCTCCCTCTGTGTTGGCATCTAAGCCCAAAATTACCTCTTTCAAGCCATTTTTAGACATCTTTTCTACTTGAGAAATAAGTTCTTTTATTCTAATTTTTCTTTCTGGTTCTTTGTCTAAAATAGGGATGGTTCCACCGATTATGAAATATCTTCCTATGTATCCCCCACTTCTTTCTACATTTTCAAAATCAACATCTCTTGATACTACAAGTAGAGTGGAAATATCTCTGTTTTTATTTGCGCAAATTCTACAAACTTTTTCTTCTTTATCAGAATTAAAATATCTGAAACACTCACTACAAATTTTCATTTGTTTTTTTAAATCAAAAAAAAGTTTTGAGATTTCTTCCACATATCCTTTTTGTCTTGTAAGCAAAAAATAAACAAATCTTTTTGCTTGTTTAGGCCCAATCCCTGGAAATTCTGAAAATATTTTTATTAATTTTTGTGCTGGATCCATCCCGTTGGAGATAGGAAACGCTTTAATCTACTTTTTATATAGCGTTTACCAAAACCTGATTTTAAATATAATTCTCTCGACAGAGAATCTTCTCTATTAATACATGCCTCATAATATATTAGCTTGTAAGGACGATTGTTCTTTGTGAAGTTTGACAAACCTTCATTATGCTGAAGAAAGCGTTTCCGTAAGTCATTTGTACATCCAGTGTAAAGTTTACCATTTTTTAAACTTTTTAAAATGTATACGTAATGCATAACCAATTAATCTCCAACGGGACCGAAATCGCCAAAGTCGCCCGTATTCTTTTCCATACTTACAAAACTTGATTTATTCTGATCAAAGTATAGTTGTATTGAGCCTGTAGGACCATTTCTGTGTTTTTCTATCATAATATCGGCGACGTTCGGCTTTTCTGAATTGTCATTATATTTATCATCTCTATGAATGAATATAACAACGTCAGCATCCTGCTCAATAGAACCAGAATCTCTAAGATCTGAAAGTCGTGGTTTACCTCCTCTCTGTTCAACAGCTCTTGAAAGCTGAGAAAGAGCTACTACAGGTACTTCAAACTCTCTCGCTAACTGTTTTAAAGATCTGGAAATTTCTGTAACTTGTTGGACAACGTTATCAGAATTCCTGCTGTTTGTCGGGACCATAAGCTGTAAATAATCGATAATTACAAGACCGAGTTTTTTATCATTTTTTAATTTTCTGACTACTGAACGCATTTTCATGATGTTATTTGCTGGCTGATCATCCACAAAAATAGGGGCTTTGGATAAAGGTTCCAAAGAATTCCTGATTTTTTCAAATTCACTATCAAGAGAAAGTTTACCTGTTCGCAATTTCCAAGCATCAACACGCGATTCGGCTGCAAGCATCCTATCTACAAGTTGCTGTGTGGACATTTCTAAAGAAAAATATGCGACCGGAACACCGTGCCTGATAGCTGCATGTCTTGCAATATCAAGGGCCAAAGATGTTTTTCCCATGGACGGTCTTGCAGCAAGAATAATAAGATCGGACTTTTGAAATCCAGAAAGTTTATCGTCCAAATCTTTAAATCCAGTAGATACTCCTCGGAGTCCGCCTTTTGATTTGTGAAGCGCATCGAGACGTTCCCAGGCCTCGCCCAAAACATCTTTCATCTCGACAAATTTGTTTGAAGTAGAAGTATTTGTAACATCATAGATTCTTTTTTCCGCTCTATCTAAAATTTCTTCAATATCATGTTCTTCTTGATACCCCAGGTTTACGATATGTTCCGCTGCTTCAATAAGACGTCGCATTGTATATTTTTTCTGGACAATTTCCGCATAGTGCTCGGCATTTGCGGAAGAAGGCACCACATTTACAAGTTCGGTAAGATAGCTCATTCCTCCTACTTGATCTAGTCGGCTATTTTCTTTTAATTTTGAAGAAAGAGTAAGAAGGTCTATCGGGTCACTTTTGGAAAAAATATCCAGCATTACAGAAAAAATCGTTTTATGTCTTTCCATATAAAATGCCTCAGGCCTGATGATGTCCATAATTTCCGAAAGTGATTCGGGTCTAAGCATAATAGAACCAAGAAGTGCTTTTTCTGATTCAGTATTTTGCGGTGGAATTCTTTGAGAATATTTTTTTATTTCTCCTGCCATATTCTGATTTTACCACGCAAAGGAAAAAACAAGCAAGATAAAAATACTTTATAATCTGTGTCCAAGCTGTTTATTATTTTAGAAGAAAAAAACGCAAAAAAATATAAGGATTTTATTTCAGATTAAATGAAGCTTTCACTGTAATCATCACTGTTTTGTTTATCTTTGAGGTGTCATACGTGCCATAATCGGATATTTCCAGTGAGTTTGAAGGTAAAACTTGCACCACGCCTGTTGAAGCCGCTTTCAGAGAGCCGACACCTTGTCCACTGCTTTCCGCAAGTTTTCCTGCTCTTGCCTTTGCGTCTTTCAGGGCATCTGAAAGTAAATCTACTCTCAATTGGGGAAGTTTTGTATAATAGTATTCAACTGGATTTGTACTAAAAATCACTCCCAAATCAATAAGTTGTCTGACGTTTTGAGCTAAAGAAGAAATCTTTGACACGTCAGAAGAAGATATCTCCACTGTTTGACTTAAATTATATTCTTTTTCCGTTTGATAATTCGGGTTGTAGTCGTAATTCTGCATCATAGAAACCGCAGAAAAAATCATGTCTGATTCTGATATTCCTTGATCTTGCAAAAACTTTTTTACAAGAATCAAATCGTTTGCTATTGCACTATATCCTCCTTTGATATTACTAATCTTTACTGTTCTCGAAAAAGTCCCTGAAAATTTGGCATTGTCGGCTACGACATTTTTTGTGGCAGAACCCGTCACAGAAAGATAGTTGTCTAAACTTCTGACTTTATAAAAAGTCACCGAACCAATAACGAAACTTGCAATCAAACTTAAACCAATGATAAGAGAAGGAAGAGCAATTTTAAAATTTGTGTTTTCCATTTTTTTATTATTAGCTAATAATAACTTACAACCATTATACATCCAAATCATTATTTTTGGAAATCCTTTTAAATATCTTCTTCCTAAAAATTACCACGGCAATCAAAATAACTATTGTAAAAATTAGAAGAAATAAATTTTTAGGGGTTAAAAATAAATAATCAAAATATCTATCTAAGTTGTAACCAAGAAATATAATTGAGGGTACATAGATTAAAACAGCCAAAGTGTTAAGCGGAAAAAACTTTTTCCAAGAAACATTGAGAGATCCTGAAATAGAAGGTCCTGCCATTCGCAAAAAAGGAATAAACCTGGAGAAGAAAATTATTCTGCCGATATGAGTAGAGACAAATTCCCTGTCTTTCATAAACCCTTTTAAGAAAAATTTATTTACGAAACGAATGACAAATTTACTACCAATTTTTGCAAGATAGAAGAGCAGATTATCGCCTATTATAATAGCCAAAATAGAGATTATGATAGTAGGCACAGTATCTATAAGACCAACATTTGCCATATATCCAACGATAAATAAGATAATTTCTTCTGGAATAGGAAAAAAATAACCGGAACAAAGTAAAAGTAAAAAAATTGCTCCATAAGCAAATTGATCTATCAATGAAACGAAGATAAAAATGTTATCCATTCGAGAAATATTATATCATAATTAAAAATAGTAAGTTGCTTTTAATCCCCAAGAATGTAAACTGAAGTAATGACCGAAGAAAAACCAAAATATCCAATGCGAATAAATAAATACTTGGCGAACAAAGGTGTTTCCACGAGGAAAGGTGCAGATAAACTTATTGAAAAAGGAAAGGTTTTTATAAATGGCAGGAAGGCGGTTCTCGGAGATAAAATAACAGAGACAGACAAAGTTGAGGTTACAGAAAAAATAAACAAAAATCAGTATAAATATTTTGCTTACTACAAACCGAGGGAAATTATTACTCATAGCCCGCAAAAAGGACAAAGAGAAATTAAAAACATTTCTGGAATATCCGGTCTCTTCCCTATCGGAAGACTGGATAAAGATTCTGAAGGGTTAATAATTTTGACAAATGATGGCAGAATAACGGAAAGACTTCTTTCACCGAACAAAGAACATGAGAAAGAATATATTGTAAAAACAACAAATGCGATTAAACCTCTTTTTATCGCGAAAGCAAAAACTGGAATAAATATTGGCGATTATATTACAAAGCCCTGTGAAATTTTTCAAGATGGTGAAAAAAGCTTCAGAATAATTTTAAAAGAAGGTAAAAAACATCAGATTAGAAGAATGACTGATGCTTATGGTATTGCAATTGAATCGTTGAAAAGAATCAGAATTATGAATATAAAAATAGAAAGTTTACAGCCCAATGAACATAGAGAAATTAAAGGCGAAGAATTAAAACAATTTCTCGGTTTACTTTCCTTATGAAAAAAAGGTTGATTTTACATATAGGCTGATTAGTACAAAAATAACAGTAGTAACAGTTTGAATTGCAGCACCTATTATCGGTTTGTGATCAAGACAATTCTTTGATTCAAATATGTTATGAAATTTGGCAAAAAAGACAAAAGGTTCTTTGTGATACTTGTAATAAAAAAATCTTAAGAAATCTGGAAGCACACCTCCAGCAACTCCTAAAAAGACAATCAAAAGAGTATCCCAATCTCTAGAAAAAATAAGCGTAGCAAAAAAAAGCCCGATAAAAAAATCAAAACAAATCATTAAAAGTTGATAAACAGCTTTCATATTATGAACCAAAGAAGCGATGCTTTTTGTTTCTTTAATAATAAAATTGCTGTGCTCATAGTGATTATGTGGAATCAAATCCATGGCATAGTGACTTGCTAAAGCAAGAAAAAATCCCAAAACAGGATAACCTGGTAAGGCACTAGAAACAGCAGCACCTATTATTGCATGTGGAGTTAGAATCATTTGTTTTAATTAATTAGACTTATGCAAGAATTGTAAGCTTTAATTTGGGTATTATATGTGTCTGTGATTTTTTTTATGTCCGTATAAAGGGCGTCTATTTCTTTGACCAAAACATTGTACTCTGAAACCTTACTATTGTAAACTACGGAATTGGCACTAGAGACAGGTTCCATCGCCTGTATATCTTGCAAATAAATTTTTCCCGTGGCAACAAGATCGTTTACTTGTGAAATTTCTGTTTCTATTTTTGCTTTTAGATTCGCGTCTGGATATGTGCAAGAAGCAGTCGATTTTCCGAAAACCTGGACACCGATAACCATTTCTGCCCCATTATAAGATCCCGCTTTGGCATATACACCAATTTCTGAAAAAGATGGATTCAAAATGTTTTCTTTATGTCCGGTGCTTTCCATCCATGCTACTACAAGTTCTTTACTGCTTGAAAAATTACCTAGTGCAATATTTTCCCCTATTAAAACATAACTATACCCATCCGTCTTTGCTATATCTGAAACAGAAATCCCTTGTGGGGAAACATGTTCAAAATATCCTTGATTAAACATGTCTTCCAATCTTTCTCTAGCAATTTTATCCAGCAAAGAATTTTCTTTCAAAATATTTACTCCAACCTTTTGCCGTTCGTTATTTGTTAAAGTTATAATATCAGAATTAGAAATCCCCACACCTGTTACTATTCCAACATTTGTTTTTGTACTTGAAGATTCTACAGAAATGATGGGCTCATTAGAGACAGTTTTGGGATAAATTTTATTTATATTCTCTACAGCTATAGAATTAATAAAATTATTTTGAGATGTAGTAGAAGCGGCAGTAGATAAATTGTAATTTGGAGAAAGATTTAGAGAAATTTCCGATTTTTGAAGCTTGGAGAGTTCAATATCTTTGCAGGATTTTATGGCAACTTCTGTTCTCAGGCTTTCGCTTGGCCATTGCAATGTATCGTTGAAAGACGAAAGATAGTTGTCACACATATTTCCTTTTATCGGCAATACAACTTTGTCATTTACCAAATCAAAAAACGATAAAAGTCCAATTTTGAGAGTATTCGCAAAAGCAGGATAAAAAGTAAAAAGGGACGAAAAAATCACAAACAGAATCAAGAATATAAGAAAATAAAATCTTTTAAGCATGTACTATATTTTAACATAAAATTTATGATATAATAGACCCATGAAATTCCTAAGAATTTTTTTAGGTTATGTAAAGTGGCATTACACTAGAGCAATTATCTCTTTATTCATTACATGGAAAAATCTCGCGAGATTTTTATTTGAATATTTCTCAATAAAACCACTCTTATTAAACTTTTTCTCTCCTTGGAAAAGAAAAGTTGACTCATACAAAAAAGGTTCCGGTCTAGATAAATTGTTTGAATCGATTATTATCAATATAATAATGAGAATAGTCGGAATGATAGTCAGAAGTATAGTCGTTTTGATAGGTTCTGTAGTCTGGGTGACCTTTATTCTAATATTCCCCATCGCACTTATTGTTTGGCTCATAATCTTCCCAATATTACTATTTACCGCAATTTATGGGATAACAATCTTCTTTTCAATAAAATGACTAATATAAAAATATTTTTAAAACAAAGTTCCATATATAATGTCCTTTCTACAGAGTCCTTGATATCGGAAAAAAGCCGTAATAGGATAGAAAAGATAACCAGTTGGATTATTATCGCTGTTTTAATTTGTCTCATCTATCCCCTATTTTCCAAATCCAACTACATAATAAAAATATCGGATATCCTATATCCCAGACTTTTGGGAATAGTTTTCATAAATATTTCAATTTTTATTTTTATGAGATTGCTTGAATTATATTATTCAACAATGTTTTATTTTGAACATATAGCGCAAAATAAATACAAAAAACAAGAAAGTTACACTTTTTCCGCCGGCAGGATACTGTATGCAGGAAGAAATTCCGATATTTTGCACGGATTTTTTCTTTCTGAAATAGGTCAGTTAATTTTAAAAAGACTGGGAATTGAAAAAAAAGAAGTATTGAACTTCATTAAAAATCAAGAGATAACAAAAAATGAAGAAGTACCAATACCAAAAGAAGATATCCTGAAGGTTTCCGATATTATAAATTATCTGTCTTTTAACAAAAATTTTGCAAACTTTATAAAATCAAAGGGTATAAGTGAAAAAGATTTGAGAGGTGCTTCGGAATGGGTAATATACCAAATAGAGTCGGAAGAATACAAAAAACAATGGTCAAGACAAGATGCTCTAAAAAGAAGGGGAAATATCGGTAAAGGATGGTCTTTCGGGGAAACATATGTCTTGGATAAATACAGCCGAGATATTTTAAATGATGAAGAGGTTTCTTCGGAAGCGATAAGCCTATCAGCAAGAGATGGAGAAACTTTTCAGCTGGAAAACGCCCTACTAAAATCAAGTTCATCAAACGCGCTAATCATAGGAGAACCCGGGGAACAAAAAATGCACATTATTTGGTCTTTGGCTAGAAACATCAGAGATCAGAATACTTCTTTTTTAATAGAACAAAAAAGACCCGTTTTATTTTTAGTGGGTGCTTTACTCAGTGTGTGTAAAGATAAAAATACTCTAGAGAATGAACTTATAAAATGTCTATCGGAAGCTCACGATTCCGGAAATGTTATTTTGGTTATAGATAATTTGCCTGAGCTTATATCCATGTCCTTACAATATGGTGTAGATATTTATAACTTATTAGATACTTTCCTTAAAAGCCCGGAAATGCATGTTGTCGGTCTTTCAGATACAAATGAATATCATGAAAAAATTGAGCCGAATCGCAGTTTCATGTCCAATTTTGAAACAATAAACGCTCTGCCTCTCTCCACAGAAGAGATAACAAAAATAATATCCGGGGCGTGTCTAGAAATAGAAAAAATATTTAGAATATTTTTTACATATCAAGCTATAAGAGAAATAGCCGAGAGTGCCGAATACTACTTTTCTGGAGGTGTATCATATGACAGATCAATAAATATTTTAAAAGAGATTATTCCTTGGGCAAAAGGAAGTGGTTATAAAATTATCGGTAAGGACGAAGTTTTGGAATATATAGAACAGAAAACGAATATACCTACTGGAGGAAAAATAAGCGAAATAGAAAAAGAAAAGCTTCTTAATTTGGAAAGTTTGCTTGGACAAAGGGTTATTGGGCAGCTTGATGCCATAGCCGGAATAAGTAATTCTATAAGAAGAGCCAGATCTGGTATCAGAAACGAGAGAAAACCCATAGGCTCTTTCCTATTCTTAGGCCCAACCGGTGTAGGAAAAACAGAAACAGCAAAAGCTCTCGCCGAAGTCTTTTTTGAAAGTGAAAAAAACATGATGCGTCTTGATATGTCAGAATATCAGACGGATGATTCTCTTGAAAAATTAATTGGATCGTTCAAAACAGATAAACCTGGAATCTTTACAAGTATGCTTCGGGATAAGCCATTTGGAGTGGTACTTCTGGATGAATTCGAGAAAACACATAAAGATGTTTTGAATTTATTTTTACAGATTCTTGATGAAGGGGTTTTTTCCGATTCTGAAGGAGAGAAGATAAGCACAAGAAACATTATTTTTATCGCCACTTCAAATGCCGGAGCAGACAAGATTTATGATATGCAAGCAAAAGGCAAAAATCCCAAAGATGCACAGGAAGAAATAATTGCCGATATTATTTCAAGAGGATTATTAAAACCGGAACTTATAAACAGATTTGACGGAACTATAATCTTTAGTCCTTTGAGCAAGGAAGATCTAAAAAAGATCGCTGAAATAATGCTCAAAAGAGTGAATTCAAGATTGCTAGAAAAAGGAATTACCATGAAGATAAACCAGGATGTTATAGATTTTGTCGCTACAAATGGTGCTAATAAGACTTTTGGTGCAAGACCAATGAACAGATTCATCCAGGATACAATAGAAAAAGAAATAGCCGAGCTTATCATTAAAAAAGAAATATCTGCCGGAAATATATTGTCTTTTGAAATAATCGAGAATGAAATTAAGCCAGTTGTTTCAAAGTAATAACCATCTTAAAATTTTCCAATTAGAAATCCTTTTCTTCTAGCATCTGGGAATTTCTCTATCGCATATCTCAGCATAGTTCTTGACATCTTTTTGTAATTGGAAAGCAAAAATTTTTCTTCTTTTTTAAAAGATTTTTTACCTACTTCTCGAAGCATCCAGCCAACAGCTTTGTGTATGAGATCATGTTCATCTCGCAATAAAATCTGCGCGATTTTCAACGTATCAATAAAATCATTCTTTTGTATAAAATAAAAAGTAGAGAGGATTGCAATTCTTTTTTCCCAAAGATTTTCGGATTTTGCAAGTTTAAAAAGTATTTTTCTGTCTTTATCAAAAAGATATGCTCCGATAATCTTTGGCGCAGATAGATCGACTAAATCCCAATTATTTACATACCCTATATTTTTAAGATAAAAATTATAAATTTTTGTTTTATCTTCTTCGCTTCCCTTCTCAAATTTTAACACCAGAATGACGAGGGCCAGAAGTCGTTCTTCATGAATCTTGCTGGAAATTAAGGATAAAACATCCGACAGAGAAATTTCATTGTAAAATAATTTGGCTATACCTCTTACTTGTGGAACTGTTCCCCCGATAAAGACGTCTCCTTCGCCATATTGTCCCTTGCCTGTTTTAAAAAATCTATGGAGAATTTTTGCTTTTTCTTCATAAGCATATTTCCGAAGTTCTAATCTAATTTTATTTAAAACAATTTTACCTTTCATTTTTATTTAATTTATATTTTGCATTGTAACACACATTAAAAGTATGGTAAAAAACATTAAAAAAAATTAGTAATTACTTAAATAAAAGTGTATAATATTCAGAATTATGGGCATGGAAGTCTTTTTCCAATATATTGACACGTATAAATATTTAGCTATTTTTTTGATTGCGGTTTTTGAAGGTCCTTTGGTTTGTTTATTTGCCGGTTTCTTGGTCTTTTCTGGGCATTTAAGTATAGTTCCGACTTACATAACCGTGGTGCTTGGAGATTTTGTACCAGATGTCATTTATTATTATATTGGGGTTTATGGTGACAAAAAGAAACTTATAGAAAAGTACGGCTCAAAGTTTAATTTTATTTCTGCCAATATCAACCTGTTAAGAAAACTTTGGCACGAACACGGAAGAAAAACTATGTTCCTAAGTAAATTATCGTTCGGATTAAGTGTTCCATTTCTTATAAGTGCCGGTCTTGTAAAAATGCCACTCAAAAAATTTATCAGTTTGTGCCTTCCTATCACTTTATTTCAACATATAATAATATTGACAATCGGATATCATTTAGGGTTTTCATTCGCCATTGCGGAAAAATACATCAAGCTGGGTTATATTACAGTTACACTTCTATTCATCATTGTCATTATACTTTATGTCATCTTTATAAAATATGCTAGAAAAGAAATTGAGGAAATAGAAAAAGAAGAAAAAATAATATGAATATAGCCATTTTTGCAGACAATTTTTATCCTGAAATAAGCGGAATATCAGATTCGATATCGTTAACCGGCGAAGAACTCGGCAAGAGAGGTCACTTCATTCATTTTTTTGTTCCATTCCATCCATCCAAAAATTATAAGTTTGTAAATATAGAAGATAAAGAAATAAACCTTGGACCAAATGTTTTTATTCATAGGATTCCCTCTTTTCCTGTACCTATGGGAACTCTTCAGGGTAGAATAGTTTTTCCAAATTTTCTTCGCAGTTATTTTGAAAAAATAAAGTTTGACATAGTTCATACACATAGCTTTTGGGGGCCTGGATCTGATGCAATTTCCCTGTCAAAACGTCAAAAAATACCTCTGGTTGGAACAAACCACACACCAGTTGAGATATTTAGTCCTATTGATAATAAGATAGTAAAACACCTCCTAAAAAGGCATGTGATCAATTTTTTCAATAAATGCGACCTTGTCAGTGCTCCATCAGATTTTCTTCTTTCAAATATGAAAGAACAAGGGCTTAAATCCTCTGGCGTGATCATATCGAACCCTATTGAGACATCCTTCTTCAAAGAGAAAAAAAATAAAGAAGAATGCAAGAAAGAATTTAGCTTGGAAGGATTTATCATTCTTTATGTAGGAAGAATTTCCCAGGAAAAAAGAGTTGATACTATCATAGATGCGTTTTTAGATTTTTCTCACGGCAAAGACGATGTAACTCTTGTGATTGTCGGGGAAGGATCATTGAGAAAGAAATTTGAAAAAATTACAAGCTTAAGTGCAGAATCAAAAAAAATAAAATTTATCGGACCATACGTCGGGCAAAACAAAGAAAAACTTTTTAATATCTTCCGCGCCTCGGATATTTTTGTCATTTCAAGTGTTTTTGAAACGCAAAGCATGTGCACTCTGCAAGCCATGGCCAGCAGTTTACCTACGATAGCGTCAAGAGTCGGCGCCCTGCCGGATATTGTAAACGAAGAAAGAGGTTTGCTTTTTGACGTCGGAAATCATAAAAAATTAAAAGATTGTTTAGAAATTCTTTATTCAAATCCCAAAAAAAGAGAGGAATTTTCCAAAAATGCCAGAATTTTCGCAGAAAAATTAACTATACAAAATGTGGTAAACGATTGGGAAAAAACATATAATAGTGTGATTAAAAAAATATCATGACAAACAATAAAAACGGCTTAAAAATAAGTCTGATAATCCCGGCCTTTAACGAGGAAAACTACATTGAGGAATGCCTTGAAAATGCCATTAAGCATTCCAACGGCAGATTTCATGAGATAATTGTGGTAAACAATAACAGCACAGACAAAACAAGAGAAATTGTGGAAAAATTTCCTGAAGTTAAGGTTGTATTTGAATCGCAAAAAGGTCTCACTCGTGCTAGGCAGAAAGGACTAGAAGTGGCTACCGGGGATCTGATTGCCTATATTGATGCTGACACACGACTTCATCCCCTATGGATAAGAACTGTAGAGAATTTTTTTCTGAAATATCCAGAAACAATTAGTTTAAGTGGACCATATAGATATTATGACGGGTCAATGCCAAAAAACTTTTTTCAACATGCTATTTGGTGGCTAGGAGCTCCGATAAACTATTATATGGCTGGATATATGATCTTGGGAGGAAATTTTATTGCAAAAAAAGAAGCTCTTCTAAAAACAGGCGGTTTTGATAAAAATATTGAATTTTATGGAGAAGATACGGACATCGCTAGAAGATTAAGCAAACTTGGTAAGGTTGTATTTAAAATGGACTTTTTTATTTATTCTTCTAGCAGACGTCTACAAAAAGAAGGGTTTGTAAAAACGAACTGGGTTTATAGTATAAATTTTCTATGGCAGGTATTATTTCATCACCCTTTCACAAAAGAATACACGGACGAACGTTTAAAAAAAGATCTAGGAGGAAAAAATTCCATCGTTGATATCCAAAAAAAAGGTGCGGAAATAAAAGCATGGATTGTGAGTTTTACCTTTGGTTTAGTTTTTATTATTACTTGGGTATTTGAATCATTTGATTGGAAAAAGGCAATACCCCTCGCAATCTTTTATCTCGTTTTCTTACTTAATACTTTCTTTTCAGTTAGATCATTCTCTAGTATTACACCTCCTTACAGTTTTTTACACGGAATATTGGATTTTATTTTGGCATCGCTTTATGTCGCTGTTGCCATAAATATAGGAAGTCCTGCTTACTTTATTTTCTTTGTCTTATTGATTTTTGCAGTTTCCGTAGTCAAATACACTATGTTAATAGGGGTTGTAGATTATGATTCTGTTTTAAAGAGAAAAGTTATGATAAACGCATCCGGAGTATGTGGATGTACGCTTGTCATTGGAGGAATCCTTGCAGGATATGTAAGATTTAGTTTGTGGGGATGGGCTATTGTGTTTATTCTAGCAAATATACTCCTTTTTACTCTTTGGCCATCTTATAAAATAGATAGACACGAAGATAAATAATTAAAAATTTACTAAAATAAAAAGCCGGACACCAACCCATGTTGGTTCGTCCGGCTTTTTATTTTAGTAAATTTTTAATTATTAAGAGCCGCTCTGGTTCCTGGTCCTACTGATCCGAGTTGATCCAAACCATTGAGTTTTTGATACTTCTTAACAGCAGCCATGGTAAGATTGCCATAATACCCGGTTATAGGACCAGAATATACACCTTCTTCTTTTAGTCTCTCCTGCAATTTCGTAACTTCGTTATTACTCATTCCGTATTTCAACGGTTTCGTGAATATATATTTTGTGATTACTGTAGCAGTACTTTGAGTAGAAGCAATAGAAACAGAAATAGAAGCGCAAATATTGGCAGATGAACAGATAGAAATAGTTCCGGATCCCGCAGATTTTCCTGAAAGGATCAAAGTGCTTCCGATCACATAGACACCGATAGAATTAGAATTGGAATTGTATGAGACATAATATCCGACACCAGAACCTCCGGAAATTTTTAAACTTTCACCTTCACCCACTTTCATACTTACCGAAGATTTATCAAATGTTATCGGTACAGAGTTTACAGTGCTTGCTGTGGCATTGCTTACCGAAACATAGAGCGTGTTACATTGCCCTCCCGTCTGACATACTGAAATATTTGCAGAACCAACCGTTATTCCAGATATAACCAAACTACTTCCACTGACTGATACTGACAGAATGTTTGGATTGGAGTTACTTGATATATAGTATCCACCATTGCCCGTCATATAAATTGCAGTGGTCTGATTTGTATTTATAGAAATATTATTTTGACTAAAAGATGGTTGTACTCCGGAAACAGCTGAAGCGGAAGATGTAATGGTCACATTTAGAATAATACATCCGCCGGCAGATGAACAAACTGTGGCCGAAGATGATCCTGTTTTGATACCCGTGATAGTAATAGTGCTTCCGCTCAAACTATACTGTGCGACACCATCATTGTTCTGAAGAATTGAATAAGGCGCAGTTCCACCGGAAATCATAACACTAGTTATTTGTCCGGGAATTAATCCGAGATTATTCTGACTCAAAGAAAGTGCTCCCCCGGAAGAAGAGACTACGCTTACTACGATAGTTCCGCATTGTCCAGATGGTGCACATACTATTATCGTATCGGTTCCAGGATTATTGCCGTAAATCGTAACTGAGCTCGTGGACAAATATGTCTGGGCAATATTTGTGCTTGAATTTGATGAAATATAATAAGTACCATATCCTCCGGATATATTTACAATAACTGTCTGTCCCGTGACAACCGTAGGATAAGTCTGACTCAATGAAAGTCCTGATCCAGATGTCGTGTAAGTACCTATAGACGCTTTGACTACTCCACAAGCGTTCATATCGGTAGAACAAACCGTGATAGTAGAAGATCCTGTAGTGCCATTTGCATACAGAGTAAGTGCCGGACCATTTAAACTAGTGCCGATAATACTTGTGTTGGAATTGTTTTGTATCTGATAAAACCCGTTGCCTCCGGTAATATTTATTTGAACATTTTGTCCAGAAATTATAGAGGTATTATTTTGACTGAAAGTTAAACCTTGTGATGTTGCGCTTTGCACGACAACATACAAACTCGCACAATTTGAACTCAGTGATGAATTTAGTACGCAGATATTTGCTGTGGTTTGACCCACGCTCAGACCCGTCACAGTAACTTGATTGCCACTAAAAGCAATATTTGCGGCCTGCGGATTAGAATTATTGGAAAGGTATAGATAGTTGGAACCACTGTTTGAAGTTGTAATAATTGACGATTGTCCAACGTTTAAGACAGCACTCGCCTGACTTAAAGTTAAAATATTTGTGGCTGTTCCGCTTGAAGAATATGGCCAAGAAACATCGGCAGAATTTTGACTATTTACAAGTACTCCGACCGAGCTATTCTGAGAAATATTATAGTCGCTTAGACTTATGTTGCCGGAAAAATTACCAATTGAATTTGTCGTACCGATGGAACGCAATTGTGAACCGGATGAAGAAACTGAATAGAAACGAAGTATAACTCCGGAGTTTGGATCACCAGTGACGTTTATGTTTACAATACTACTATTGCTTGAGTCTGCAGAAATAGAAAGCGTCGGTGTCACAGCATGGGCATTTGAAGCGAAAGACAAGAGAGCAAAGGAAACAAGAACAAAAAGGGATAGTTTTTTAAAGATATTCATATTATTATTTTAGATTGATAAAATTCTCACGTTATTCCCCAATTATATCACAAAAACACTTGGACTTTATCAACTTTATTACTTATCCTCTCTCGTTTCGTGCCAAACTTTTATAGCGTTTATCAAAGAGTCCAAAGAATCGCGAAGTTTCTTTTCTTCTATTTCAGTTAGAGGTAATTTTGAGTTTTTTATTGACTCAAGACGTTTAAAATAAAAATCATGAAGGGAGTCTATGTATTGTTTGAGCACATCTTCTCCCTTTTCCGAATCGTGTATAAACCAAGGAAAAAAGAACGATCTTGCATAAAATCCGGAAATTTTGTCCGCGGAAGTTGTAAAAAAATTTGGAGATATTGCGTATGACATATAATATTTGATTAAAATTTAATACTGAACTGGTATGCTAAAGAAATTGTCTTTGGTTACAATGACATGATCCAAAAGATCTATTCCTAAAATTTTGCCTACTTTGATCAATTGCTCTGTGATATCTCTGTCTGCTTGGCTTGGATTTATTTCACCGGAAGGATGGTTGTGAACAAGAATGACTGCTACAGCTGAATATTCCAGAGCCGGTTTAAAAACTTCTCTTGGATGAATAATATTTGAATCTACAGTTCCGATGGAGATAATTTCATCATGGATAACTTTGTGATGTGCATTCAAATATATGCCTCTTAAATTTTCTTTTGGCAATTCTCTCATGTCTTTCACATATTCAAAAACATCTTTAGCGGTCCTTATCATGGACAGACCATTTTCATTTTTTGCAAAGAATCTTTTTCCGAGTTCACTGCAAGCTATGAGCTGTATAGCCTTTATAAGAGGAATATCCAAATCCTTGGACAAAATTTGCGGGTTTTTCTGGCTAACTAAGCCTTTTTCTCCGTATTCTTTCAGTATCCTCTCCGACATAGCCAACACTTCTTCTTTCTTTGACCCGGTCCCCAGTACAATAGCCAAAAGTTCTGCCACCGAAAGACAAGAAGCTCCATTATTAACTAGTTTTTCACGAGGTTTTTCTTCCGAAGGAAGATCGCGAATCTTGAGAGTATATGTTTTGGTGAAATTATCTAAAATCAAACTGTTGTCACAAAATTTATAATTATTTAAAGTTTTCATATTTTTATACCTACATTTTATCAGATGTAGATAATAAAATCCAATAGATAATAATATTTAATGATTAAAAATAAAATCTTTTAGCTGTTCAAACGAATCTACTATACCAATGAGATTTTTGTGTTCTTCACGAGTAAAATAACTTCTGTCGTGTTGTCCCCAAGTGACAGCTACGGTTGGAATATTTGCAATATCGGCTTCTCTTATATCGCCGAGAGTGTCGGTAACAAAAAGAAAATCTTTGTTACTCAAGTTATATTTTTTCTCTATCATCTTAAATTTATCAACCTTGCTCTTTGATACATCTGCTGTCGCCAGAAAATCAAACAGAGAAATTATGTTTGAACGTTCAAGAAGTGGCAGACAATTATAATTAAAAGTCGAAGTATTTAAGACCAGAATATGCCCATTTTGATGAAGTTCTTCGAGTAGCTCTTTTGAACCTGTGTACATAGGGACTTTAGACTTGGTTTTTGAATAAGATAATTCCCGCTTAGCCGTTTCTTCCTCTGTTTCTTGCTTTTTCTGTATCGGAAACTTTTTTATTTCTTCGTGAAAATTACCACATGCTAATTCTTGAAATATTTCCTTGGTAAAGTCTGGGTACATATCATGCATATTCTTTTCTATGCTATCAATAGAGTCAAACAGCACGCCGTCTAAATCAAAAACTATTATTTTCTTCATAAGAATAAGTATATAGTAATTTTAAAATATACCTATACTTGCGAGATAATAACCAAGATAGGCCAACGCACCCGTGATCACAAGGGCTAGTAAAACTTTAAAAATATCTGTTATCCCCTTTATAAAAATAAAACTATGTTTATTCTGAATAATTTCTTTTTTCTCCGATACTACAGCTTCGGCCACGGGCACATACGGAGAATTATTTTTAATAAACAAACATTTTGAGTCTGTTTGCTGTATATTATTATCAACAATAAGTTTTCTCAATTCGGCATAATATTCCTGATTATGATACATAGGTAAGTGGAGCATTTGGTTTTTTCCATTTTTTTCAAAATAAATGATTAGACCGTTGTTCATGTACATGTACATAGCCTTTCCCGGCACAAATTTTGCTTCACTAGGATAAACCCCTTTCATAATGGATGCTCCCAGAAAGACACCTCTGATATCAGAATAAGGTATAATTTTGTTTTTATATAAAAAGAAAACCGACGAACGCGGACGTTGATAGATTATTTCCATGTCGGTAAAAGAAACCGTTCCTTTGTATGCCATCCAAAAAGTCCACATGCAAGCTTGCCCCGAAGGAATAAATAACAGCGCTATTGCCAATCCAACATAACCAGAGGCAATATTAAGCGAAGGATTGCCTCCCAAAAAACTGATTATAGCTTCAATTAAAAAAGCTACTCCAACCAAATAAAAAGCAAGTCCTAAAATAAAATTTACAAAAAACAACATCCATAAATGGTCCTTCCAAAACTTTGGTTTATAGATTTGCATAAATGAATTTAATTATATTATACACCAAAGTTAGCCAAGACTATGTAGGGTTTGATTGCCATAATATATAATGATATTATAAGTGCGTTATCAGGTTTTAAACAAAAAATATTATGAAATACGATAAATTCGTGTGGGATGATAGTTATAGCGTCAATGTAAAGCTTATAGACGAACAACACAAACATTTTTTTGAAATAGTAAATCAATCTTTTGATCTGCTGGAAACCGATCCTCAAAATAGAGCCAAAATCTTTGCGGTAATAGACGAGTTGATTGCATACGGTAAATTCCATTTATCTACAGAAGAAAGATACTTTGAGCAATTTAATTTTATACATAGCAAAGAACATATCAGATCACACAATATATTCAGAGAAAAAGTTGATTTATATTTATTATACTTAAAAAACATAAAAATTACCGACAATGTAGAAGATCTTGCCGCTGCCGTAACAAATTTTTCCAAGAATTGGCTATCACAGCACATCCTTATCTCTGACAAAGAATATATCACTCTGTTTAACGAGAACGGGCTTAAATAAGATTTTTATTCACCTATAACTCCCTTTTCTATTCTGTGTGCGTCTTCTATAATAAGTTTCATTATCTTTTCGGCCAAATCGGGGCTGACAGACAATTCTTCAGCTATAGCTCTTCTGCTTTCTATGACCATCTTTTCCCTGTCCGGCTGAAATCTAGAAATATTTTTTATTTTCTTGTATTGTGCCACCAGAGGTATCAGTGCCATTCTTTCGGCAAGGACCGAAAGAAGTTTTTTGTCTAGAGAATCTATTTTTTCTCGCAATTCATCCAAATTTGGAATTTTTTGTTCTGTTCCTTCCGGTGATTTCATATAAGTCAAATTATAGATTAAATATATCGTTTATACAATATTTATAAAAAATAATACTAAAAGATATTTCCGCTCTTTGATTTCCCTATGCAAGCCAAGCCATTTACAGGCTCTGATACAAGTCCAGACCAATGTCTCACCTCTTCCCAACTATTATCTTTTTGGTTGTAGAACATCATTAAAAACGTGAAGTGGTACACTCAAGACCGAATGTGCTGATGACATATTTGACAAATACAATACAATATGCTAGTATTATAACCAGAAGTTGAGTGCAGAAAACAAATACATTGGAAAGGAACTTATAATGCAAGAATTTTTAGAGGTCATTCAGCGTATGGAAAAAAGCGACGATCGGAATTTCTTCGAGTACTTGTATACCTTTTTCATGAAAATCAACAGTTTGGGACGGGAGGAAACAATTGCGATATATCAAGCGCTGAGAGTCTTCGAATCTCAGGTGTTGTCTCTGAAGGAAAGGGAAAAACACAAGGAATTTCTTCATACGATTGATCGCGCCATCATTGATCGCATGCGTATCATCATCGCAGAAACCCCGACAGAAAGTCGTTGTGCGGTAGCAGAAGTATTCTGGAGTGTCAGCAATTGTCACCCCTTTTTACGGAAGTCCGTCCGACTGGCCCAAGGAAAAAGCGATGATGGAAATTGATCAGTCCTGGATACAGTCGGATAGATGAAAGTTCTCATCTGACGAGCGGTTCAAGTGAACCGCTCGTTTTTTTATTTGATTTATTCTTATTTACTAATTAAATAAAGTTTTTATAACCAAATCAAAACCGGGTAAAAGTTTTAACTTTTTTACTTCTTCTAATTTAATCCATTTATAATTTTTAGCTTCCCAATCTAGTTTGATTTTATCAGTATTTACTTTGACGAGAACTGGATGAACAATCCATGTTTTTTTATATTTCGGTTCATCCTGGTCAAAAATCTGACCTGAGTGTATAGAAAGCACATTTTTCTTATTCAAACCGACTTCTTCTTTGAGTTCCTCAAAAACTTTTTCTTTTAAACTACTATCGCTATCTAGAAAACCAGAAATTCCGTTCCAATACCCGGGATAAAGTCGTAGATTTTTGCTTCTCTCTACAACTAAAATTTTATTTTTGTACTGCAAAACACAATTTATTACAGGTGACCACCTAATCTTTGTAAAATCCATTTGTCCCGGTTTTGGCTTAAATTTCTTTTCTTTTTTTATATAGTTTTACTTTTTAAGAAATCGTGTTTTGTGTTTATTTTTATTTCGACACTTCTTCCCACACAAAATATGTACTTAGACCCTCTTGTTCTTCTATATATCCGTTTGGATTAAATTGTTCAACATTCAACAATGCTTGAAATTTATAAATAACATACTGTGTTTGTAAACCCGGATAACTTGGTGAGGTTTTTATTTCATCTTTCATTCCAACTTTTGTTAAAGCAATATCACCACTTATACCCAATTCTTCTTGTATACCACGGATCATAGTATCTTTTGGATCTTCATCTGGTTTCATTTTTTCAGAAACCGTGATACCTAAATCTCTGCGTCTTTCACGTCCATCTTTAAAAACCTGTTTTTCTTCCTTAAGATGATATTTTTTACCTTCTGGGGATAAAAAATATATATCTGCATCACTAACAATGATTTTCCTTAAAAGTTCACCTGATTCATCATTCACTAAAAGCGTTTCCCCTCTTTCAATTTCCCTTTGAAGATCTGTTGGTGTTTTTGCTTGACCTGTACCCCATTTAGATATATCAATTCCCGAATCTTCTAAATGTTTCTTTAGAGTATTAATAGCAGTTTCGTTTATTTTTTCCGGTTGTTCCATGTAATTATTATATAAAACTTAAAAATATTTACTGATTGTTTTTTTTCATAAATAATTATTTTTTCTTAGCATTTTTTTTCTTGAACTCAGAAGCTGTCATTACCGATTTTAAATTTTTTACTTTATCCATAAAGCTCAAGCCATAAAGATGATCCGCCTCGTGCTGAAAAATACGCGCCCACAGATCCGAAGCTTTTTCAACAATTTTATCACCTTTCTGATTATAATATTCAACCGTTATTGTTTTTGACCTTGGAACTAAAGCATATATTCGCGACAAACTCAGACAGGCCTCCCAGCCATTAACTATTTTTCTTGAAAAATTTATAATTTTTGGATTTATCACAACAATAGGTCCTTTGTGTTTTTGCTTTGGTCTCTCCGGTGTAGAACGAATTTCCATAACTATAATTTGTAGTGATTTACCTATTTGTGGAGCTGCTAGACCAATCCCCTTACTCTTGCGCATAGTATAAATCATATTCTTTATCAAATCTTTGCCTTCACCACTTCTTAAAAATCTCAACGAAACCTTTTTTGCCTTAAGTCGTAAAATAGGATTTCCAAATTCGATACAGTTCAATATTTTCATATTTATATATTTTATATTTTCTAGAGAATACACATCCAAAGCTACTTCTTCATAATAATCCCCGCCCCTGTCCTCCCTATCACCTCCCGAACTATATCAGTATGAGTTTCAGGGACAAAAACAACGGTTTTTACATTTTTAGTGGTCATTTTTCAATATTGTCTGAATTACTTTTCTGATAATATTTGGACTGCTATATACTTGATTGGTTTTGGAAACCATAACCAAGGGGGCTGATATTATTCTTTGATCTTTCTGATTTTTTAAAAATCCCAATTCTACCTTCTGTTCTAGAGAATATCTGAGTAAGATATTTTTAGGGATTTTAGCATTATTATATAAAATATAATGAACTTTTCTCCCCAAACGTCTTTCAATTTTCTCTACAAAGTCAGTTGCCGTATAATTATCCGTCTCCCCTTTCTTTGTCATTATATTTAATATTAAGATAATTTTTGCTTTTGATTTTTTAATTGATTCCTTCATTCCCTTAGGTAACAGAACGGGAATAATACTTGAATATAAATCACCCGGACATACAACTATGTAGTCAGCTTGTTTAACAGCTTCTATTGATAACTTAGTAGCTTTCACTTCCGGTTTGAGATAAATTTCAGAAATAGAGTGTATATTTGGATTCCAAAGTGGATTTTTGGCTATAGTATCAATATTTGTTTCTCCAGAAATAGTATTGCCTATTCCAAAGGACGCACATAATTCAGTTTTTTCTTTTGTCACAGGCAATATTCTGTGTACTCCTAAACCACAAATTTTCCACATAGTTTCTAATGCTTTTTCTGATGGTTCAATTTTTTCTAGAGCATGAAGTAGAAGATTTTTAACGGAGTGGCTGTGAATTGGTCCATTTTTATATTTATATGAAAGAGCTTTTGCTAAAATTTCATCACCACAAAGAGAAACAATACATTTTGTCAGATCTCCCGTATAGCCATTTCCATCATATTCTCTCTGTAAAACACCGGTTGACCCTCCAGAGTCAGTGCTGGGACAAATGCCCGTAATCTGAACATCGGGAATATCCTTAAGTGCTTTGAGAACTTGTGAGTGGCCACTTCCACCTCCGATTGTTACTATTTTTTTCATAATTATTTTATCAAAGACTTTCCATGGGTAAATTAATTTTATCTTTATCCAATTTGTGAGTCATAACATCTATCTCTAAAAAAGCATCTACCTTATCTTTTTGTAGGCCTATTTTTTCAGGATTATTTCTAAGTTGCTTTCTACCTTCGATTATTTGATCAATCTGAGCATCAATGAGTGCGTCTATCACCTTAGAAACCCCCTTAACTTTTTGAGCATATTCAACTGCAAATCTTGCTTGATCTGGGTTTACGAGGCCTATCTTCTGTTCAATCACAAGCTGGTTCCCTACTAAGTTATCAAGCGATTTTGCAATTTTAGCCGGTAGAGAATCTTTTTTTCTAAATGAAGAAAAAGCTGAAATTAAGTGTTCATTTGTACTCTCCGGTAAATCAGTAACCGCTTGTTTGAATTTCATTATTTCTTCCCCGTCTTTTACGTTGTGGTTTTTCAAAGCTGTAGGAATATCAAAACCATCAATAATCTCATCGTCATCATGTACTAATAAGCACGACACTGTATTTTCGATCAAATCTTTTTCATTAGGAAATTCTTTTTTGAGATCAGGAATAATGTAAAGAAACAATCTAGCCATACGAGAAACGTGCTCGGCTATATTATCCCCTTTTACATACGGATTGCCGACATACCTTTCAATTGTTTGTGCTTTGTTTTGAAAGTTTGATACAAACTCTAATATTTTTATTGCTTCTTGTTGATTCATAAAATAAATTTATTTGACAATAGTAAAATTACTCTTTTAACTTAATCTTAAATTTCTCAATACGTTATCAAGATTATCGGGACTACCTTCTAACTTTCTTATACTAATATAAGAAAGTTCGTCAGATGTAACTCGGTAATCAAATTGTATACCTACCTTTTTAAGTTCAACTTTAATTTCATCAAGAAAATTTGTTGCAAATTTAGGTCCTTGCACAAGTAGAGTGCCTTTTTCACTTAGTAACCTATACCAACGCAAGACACTGTTAAAAAATAATTCACTATGTGCTTTGAAACGGTGAATTGGTAAGTGCATCATTTCTAAGATCAAGTCGGCATGTCCGTTTTTATCTACCCAATCTTCCACTTTTTCAAATCCAGAATATTCTATGTCACCATCTCCTGTAAAACCGGTGGAAAAAACATTTGCCTCAATTACTTCATGGTTAATTAATTTGTCGCTCTGTTTTGCATTATCATATCTAGCATCAGCCAAGGCAACTCCTACGGATTTTATAAATCTACGTTTACTCTCATTCAAATCTTTGAAAAGTTGTGAGCCAGGGCCACCCAATTCTATTCCCACTAAATCCCCTAACTTTTCTTTATATTCTCCGTCGAGATAGTCTAATATTTTTTTGTACCCATCGGGTAATTCAAAAAGATTGTCATAAAATTTAACTGGCGAATCATATACAGCCCATCCAACTCGTCCCCCTTCCTTTTCTCGTTTAAGGGTTTTTACAGCAAGACCCCTTTGTTCTTTGATTTCTTTTCTAATCCAAAAATCTATTCTAGGTTCTCCTTCATTCATAATTTTTATTTTAACTCACTTCCCCCACCATCACCACATAATTCTTCCCATACTTTTTAGCGCATTTTGGGCATGTGGTATACCACATATATGTTTTTTTGATTTCTTTTCCTGCGTTTTTTACAAAATCGGCAAAATCTTTACACCACTTTCCTGTATCTTTGAAAGCTCCTTCGTAAACTTTACTTAAAAATTTACCAGTTAAATTGACATTTTCTGCATCAGGAATTTCTCGGTCAACTGCAAGATACAAATCCATATTCCACATGGAAGTATGGTCGGAAAGACAAAGTCCGTCTTGCATCACAGAGCCAGCACTTTCAATTTTCTTAATCATCTTTACTATCACACTGCCAAAATTTATCGGCATGTAGAAAAAAGTAAAAACTTTATCTTTTATAAACTTCTTATTGTTCCATTCAAATTCTTTGCCATCCCAAGGTGTCGGGTCAAATTTTGGGCAACATATTTCTTCTTTTATTTGTTCATTCATATTTTTTGTTTAATTACTTTTAATACTTAAATTATACTCCTGAATTTAATAATTAAAAAGAGACGCGACCATATTATGTATCGCGTCTTGTCTTATCCTTCAAAATAATACTACGGGTTTAGAGTTGGGTTCGAGGTTTTTTCCATTCAACACCCACTCCACATACCCAACCAAGCTGTCCGGATTTCTGCCATCCCAGTGAATTGCTCCGTTCACAACCTGATTCGTGAAATACGATTGAAATGCGTGTTCCACTTTATTCACCCGAGTGGCGATGCTTTCAGCTGTGTCATCAGGCAGAAGCTCCACTTTACATCGGAAGAACACTGGGCCACGATCATACTTTTCTGTAACGAAATGCATACACACTTCCGAGTGTGTTATTTCGCCCCGTTTGAAAGCAGCCAAAACGGCTTCATGGACATGATGACCATACATTCCAGGCCCGCCAAACTTCGGAAGAGGACCCGGATGTATGTTGATTGTCCTATCTGGTGGAAGCCCTTTGACAAGCTTCAACCAGCCAGACAAAGCAACAAAGTCAGCGTTCGTAAGATTAACAATGAACTGATAATCTTCGGCTGTCCATGGATTCTCAAGATAGTAAAAAGGAACATTGAGTTTTTCCGCCCTTCTTGAGACACCGCCTCCGACATGATTTGAGATCACACCAACAATATTCGCTTGCAAAACGCCAGACTTCGTCGCCTCAACAAGTTTTTGAAATCCTGATCCCCCACCTTCTTTATCTCCAGACGCAAACACAAGCAGATTTTTCATTTGCTAATCTCCCCTAAATTGTTTAAAAAAACGTTTTGTTCTAAATTTACTTTAACAAAAACAAACGATTATGCAAATCAAAAAAGAACCCCTGAGTCCGCCATTACAGCAAACTCAGAGGTTCAAACTAACATCACGGGCCAGATTCATTAAGCCGGTTCACATTGGCTTTTGTGTCTCAAACACCAAGTTCTGGCGTTTACAAACATTTGGAGCCAAGGCGAGGCCTCGAAATCCGCCTGCCATGATTCGGGCATATATGCCCACTGCCATTTCAAGAAACACCTTTCAGGATGAGGCATCATTGCGAGGTGCCGTCCATCAGTTGAGCAGAGAGCCGTTATTCCCGATACAGACCCGTTCGGATTGAACGGATATTTTTCGGTCGGCTCGTTATCCGAGTCCACATAGACGAGAGGCGCTTGATTACTCGCACGCACCCCATCTAGTACAACCGGATTAGGAAACACCAATCGTCCTTCGCCATGAGCAATCCAAACTCCGAGGGTTGATCCTTCCATACCCGCAAGTAAAACTGACGGGCTGGGTTCGACCTTCACTTGAACCCATCGTGACTCAAAGCGTCCGGAACGATTGTGGACAAACCGTGGTTGAAATATTTCATCTAGCCCCTTCCACGGTACCCAACCAAGTAAGGCAAACAGTTGGCATCCATTACAAACTCCCAGTGAGAAAGTGTCTTCTCGGTCGTAAAACCGATCAAACATTTCCCTGAGAATTTGATTGTGTTTGATCACACCTGCCCAACCTTTGGCGCTGTCAAAGACATCCATAAACGAGAAACCACCGGTGGCGACGAGACCCTGGAATTTATCCAGATCCACTTTCTCCGCCAAGAGATCACTCATCGTAATGTCATACGGGTCTAGGCCTGCGGTGTAAAACGCCGCCGACATTTCCCGATCGCCATTTGAACCTTCCTCGCGCAAGACAGCTACCTTCGGACGATAATCTCCGTCTTTCACAATCTCCACACTTGGAGTAAAACCGAGTTTATACACTGGTTTGTGTATCACCCGATAATTTTCGAATTCCTCATCAGCCACTCCGTTTTCCGTCTGGAGTTTTTCCAGCTGGTAACTGGTAGTTTCCCACCATTCACGAAGTTTCGTCAAAGGAATTCCGAACACTTGTGAAAAGAAGCCATCACTCTTTGTTCTGCCTAACCTCGTCAAAGAAGGCACTCCCTCTTTTTCTAAAACCCGGCGGATACAAAACTCATCTTCCGGCAAATACTCGATCACGAGACCGAGCTCTTCCGAAAAAAGTTCCGGGAAGCGATAAATATCCAAAATACTCGCTCCACAATTACCGCCGAGACACATTTCAATCACGGTAGCAAAGAGTCCACCGTCACTTCTGTCATGAAGCGAAAGTAATGCTCCGCAATCGTGAAGGATTTGTATCGCTTTCCACGTGGCCTTGAGAAGTTCCGGATTATAGTCCGGAGTTTCATTCCCGGTTTGATTGAGAGCTTGGGCAAAAGCCGAACCGCCGAGGCGATTCTTCCCTAACCCGAGGTCAATCAAACCGAGATAACTTTCTCCGGGCAATTTGATGTCCGGTGTCAGCACCTTAGTAATGTCGAGCATCGAGGCATAGCCAAGAACGACCAACTGTCCAGGTGCCTTCACCAATTTTTCACCAACGGTTGCTGCCATTGAAAGACTGTCCTTCCCTCCATCGCAAGCAATGCCAAGCGAGATCATAATGTCCCGCATTGCCACTGCCGCATCGTAGAGAAGTGCACCTTCACCCGGCAACTTCGCCGGCCACATCCAGTTTGCCCGACAACGAACTTTCGAAAGATCGACCCCTCCAGCCGATATCAGATTGGTAAGCATTTCGCCCACCGCCATCCGAGCACCTGCTTTCGGATCAATCAACATTTTCAAAGGTTGCTCACCCATAGCCGAAGCTACTCCGGTCAAACCGTAAAAGCTGTCGGCCAGAACTTGAACATCCGCAATCGGCACCTGACTTCGTCCGCAACACTGCTGTTGCACTACGCGTCCACCAACACTGCGATCCACCTTGCGTACCAAGAAACCTTTTGACCCGACTGACAATTGTTGCAAAACCATCTTCGCTGCTTTTTCAAGCGAGAGATCATTTGGCACAACTAAAGGTTTGAGATTTCTCGGTAAGTGATCGGACTTGAACGTTTTCTGCGGAAGCTTCCCTAAAATATCCCGCAAGTTTAAACGAACAGGCGTTGTACATTTTGCCGAGTCAATCACCGTGACATGACCGTCACCAGTAATCTCACCCAGAATTTCACAGTTCACCCGCTCCCGAGCGCAAATACTCTGGAACAACTTCCTGTCTTTCAATCTGATCAAAAGACCATACCGTTCTTGATATTCCGCACTCCAGATGGACATGACGGACATCGTCCTATCACCAAGTTTAATCTGACGAATATCGAGCGTTCCACCAATGATTTCCACGAGCTCGGTGAGGACATTACTCGGACCACCCGCACCTTGATCATGAATGCTTTCAATGGGATTTTCGTCTCCCATTTCCACACACGCACGAATGACGCGGACTGCCTTGTTGCCCATTTCACCGTTACCGCGCTGAACCGATTTGAAATCAAGTCCGGCGGTATTCTGACCTTGAACCATACTGGAGGCCGCTCCACCACCTTCACCGATTGCATAAGCCGGACCACCAATAGCCACGATGAGCATTCCTGCTTCAGGTGTTTGCTTTTTCGTGTGTTTGCCATCGATATGCCCGATTCCGCCACCGTAGAAAACCGGTTTGCGAAACTCCAATCTCTCACCGGAAACCATCTGGCAAAATGTTCGGGTGAAGCCTCCGATTGTCGGCTCCCCAAACTGATTGCCCCAAGCATAATCACCATCGCTTCCTTCAAGGAGAATCCGAAGCGGTGTGGCATGCTTTTCGCTTACCTCACCACCAACGACTTCACCAGGAATTTCATAACCAGGAATGTGCAGATTACCCACACAATACCCAGCCGTACCAAAACCGATTGAAGAACCCCTACCACCTGCCGTTGTGTCGCGGACACGACCACCGATTTTTGTCGCCGCCCCGTTATAGGGCGAGATAAGCGTCGGGTGGTTATGAGTTTCCGCAGTAGCGGTCGGATGGAGAGTTCTCATCACGATCTTGAATCCCGAAGGACCTCCTGGCTTAATCGGCGCCAAAACCGGCACCTTAAAACCATGTAGAGCTCCAACATTATCGTTGAAAGCCAAGACGCTGACATCCTGCCCGGAAATTGCCTGAAGTGGCGCCCGAACGATGTCGAGTAGACACTCCGGCATTTCCACGCCGTCAATCACCATCTTTCCCTTGAAATACCAGTGGCGAGAATGCTCGCTGTTCGCATTGCCGATCTGGAACAATTCCACATCTGTCGGGTTTCTCCCGTATCGACGAAAAAGTTCCGTATAATACGTAACATCCCAAGCGTCCATTCCAAGCCCGAGCTTTTTGTTCGCCGACTGAAGTGCTTCTTCCCCCTGTTCCAAAACAGGAATAATTTGCACTTCTGCCGGTTTCAAATCAAGATCAAAACTTGGAATACCGCGAAATGGATAGACGACTTGCGTCATCGGATCCAAATGTTTGGCGAGAATTTCTTCTCGCATTGCGCCGTCTAATTTATACAATCGTGACGGCTCAATTCGAGTCACCTTGTCGAGTCCTATCGCTTGGCAAATTGCCACTGCGTTAGTTGAGAAGGGTGTTTCCACATTGAGACGTGGACCAATCTCTACATATGAGCCTTCTGTGTACGAAGGATATTCCCCCGTCAGTAATGGCTCAAATGTTTCGGCAATAATCCAGCGAAGTTTTTGAAGCTCCGCAGAATCAAGCGCCGAGGTTGCCTCCACATTAAAACAGACTTCGTGGACACCAAAGTTTCTAACCATCTTTGCGATCATCTTGCACCTACCTTTCTTTTTTTGCTTAGTTTTGTTTCCTATCTGCTCTGTTCTTTTCAAAGAACAGTACACTCAAAAAGTGAGTATAAATCTGATTTGAATATTACTCTTTTGGAAACAAATATCAAGTTTAAAAATTCTTTATTTTTGTACAAAAAAATCCCTATTAATGTCCAAGGTTGTCTTGCTAGCCGTCTGGGATTGTATACGAACAGAATTAACCATCAATTATCCCCTCTAACGGTTTTCTTATTTAGATCTTTGATAAAAGAAATTGACAATAATCAAAATGATAAAAAGTACGCATATACTTAAAAATATTGGATTTGATGCAATTGTCACAAAGATCATTTTAAAAGGTAAAGAAAATCCCAACCATAATGCGCCACCTGATTTTTGATTCATAGAGAAAAATTCAGCAAAGATAAAAACCAATATCAATACACAAATTAATATGAGTATTTTTCTAAGGGTTGATTTTTTCATTATTTTAATTATATCAGAATATAAAAATATTGGCTGAGACGCTCGGGCTGGGACCAATAAGTTCCTTACCCCACAATGTTATTTCTAATCTTCTTATTATACTAAAACGATACATCTCGAGCATGTTTATTTTAATAAAGATTTTATCTTCTTATCAACTCCATTAATAACCACTTTGTTTCTATATTTTTTTGAATATGTCACAGCCTTTGTAATATTTTTCTTAACTTTTTTCCATTCTATTTCATCAGCATCAAGTGATTTTCCAGCTACCTCTGATGGATATTTATAATGTACATAAGAGTTTCTCTTATCTGAAATTTTTTTTATTGTCGCCCAATGATTTTCATTAAAAGTTGGTAACTTTAATATTTCCAAAAGCCATGTAAATTTATCTTCTAGATTTACTCTTCGAATCAATTCCTTGAAACCTTTATCGGATATATTATTTTTTATACACCACACATTAATTATTTCATTAATTAAATGCTCAAAATAGGTTGCGTAAAACATATATACTAGGTTCCAGTCTTTTTCTTTAGTAAATTGCTTAGCTCTTTTCAGAATATTGTAATGGTGAATTATTTTAAAATATAAGTCCTCGTCCTTTTTGGGAATTGAATTCATTACTTTCTTTAGAAGTAGTTTCTTGTTTAAAAAATCTTCCTCTGTAATTGTTCCATTTATTAAAGCTGATTCAATAAGTTGATAGGCAACCTCTTTTTTAAAATCATCATTCTCTTTATTTTTTGTGTTAAATTTTGTTTTATTACTCATACAATATGCTTATTGAGCACACGAACTTATCTCAAATTGGCTGGTCGTGTGGTACGAAGTTGGAATTACACTATACTCAAAAGTCTAGTGAGTTTGCTTCGTAAATGGTAGTTTTTCTAGAATTTCATGGACGAGTCCTAGTTTTTTTGCCTCTTCGGCACTTAATATTGAGCTTCTTTGTAATAATTTGTTAATTTCTTTATCCTCTTTTCCTGTTTCTTTAGCTAATATATTTATATGTTTTTTTAACAATTCTTTAAAAATAGCTAAAACTTCCTCGTGATTATGTAAAGTTGTCGTTTGTGTTCCGGTTGTAAATGTTCCTTCGTGTAAAAAGAAACGACATCCTTTTATCGCGATTCTTTTTGCTCCGGCAGAGTAGATAATATTAGCTGCGGAGTCAATTTGACTTAATGCTATTGTTTCAATTTCTATTGATAATGCTTTTAAGTATGAATAAATCCTAATCGCAGAATCAACATCACCTCCAGGAGAAGATATGAGTATTCTTAATTTTTTTATATTAGAACCATAAATTTGGCCGTTGATATAAGTAATAAGGTTATGAGCCGTATTAATATCAATTCCTCCTGTTATTGTGTACCATTGTTCTTCCATATTTTTAATTTATTCTAATAAACATTATTCCTTGTTTGCTCTGTTTGCTTATATTTTTCAAATAAATCTAGAATTATTCGAAAATTACCTAAAAGGTTTTTCCTTTCAATTAATAATTTTTTTGTTATGTGTTTACTAAATAAATTTTCGAGACTTTCTTCAGACTTGATCATCTTTTTAAGTTTGTCCTTAGCTGTATTTTTATTAAAGCCCTTATTGTGAAAAGTGTTATTTTCTAGAACATTTAGAATCACACATTCTAAATAAGGTTTGACTTCCACCAATTTTATTTCATTTTTTTTAGCTTTTCTTCTAGTTTCATTCTTGATTTTTGGTATAGCATCTATAACGCAATACCTTTCAAATTCACCTTCAACTTTTATGCAACCATCTAATATTTCTTCTTGCGAGCCACCATTTCCTGGAACTATTTTGAAACTCTTACTGTTTCCATAAGCATTTTTTATACTATTTACAAATTTCTTGTCTCCTCCACCCTCACAGTATATAAGTATTATTGGTAATCCTGGAGTTTTTTCCATAATTTCTTTATAGATTAGGGATACCACTATAGATGCCTGTTGTATATTTTTTATAGAAATTGTCATCATTTCTCACTTCTGGGCCAAAAGAATCTAGTCTTTTAATTTCAGTATACCCCTTGTCATTTTTTTGGGTAATAACAATTTGATATTTATCAAGTTTGTTCATCACCGCATGTGAATGAGAACTAAAAAATAACTGGGCATTTTTAGCATTTATTTCCTCATCAAAAAACATATCCACAATTTCTTCCAGAATGGCAGGATGTAAAAAGATATCTAGTTCATCAAGAATAACGGGTGTTCCATTTTCAAACGCATTAATAAGTCTTAGAAGCACAGATATTAACCTTTTTGTACCGTTAGATGCATCTTGTATATCATTTTCATATTTTATTCCCTCAAAAATATGTTTTTCTTTTACACTTCTAATAAAAAAGTTCCTTGGGGCTGTTGTTTGGACATCTATCCATAATTCTTCTAAACCAATATCAAATTTTTTCAATATTTTTTCAATTTTTACTCTTCTTATTTGATTTTGGGATATAGCAATTATATCAATTGGTAATATATCACCTACATATCCGGCAACATTAACGTTTGTTTTTATATTCCTCCAATAATTGTTTAATAGAGTAATTTGAGGAATGTTTAATATTGAGCCTATTGAGACAATGCCAATGTCGGGTCTCATAAAAATATCTAATTTTGTTGATACGTTGTCTATTTTATCAGGTAATATATCGTATAAATTAGAGGTTTTATTAAATTTTCGGTGAAAGATAAGAGAGGTTCCCGTTTTTATATTTATTTCTTGTTTTACTGATAATTTTTCCTCTATAACTTTTGCTTTATCTAAAGATAAAAAATAACTATATATTTTTTTATCTATCTCAAACATAACCTCAAAATTTGTCGGATCTTCGTTACCAAAAAAACTTTTATGTGGAAATTGAAAGCCTGAATTAGTTGGCACTAAAACGTCAGGTCTTGAAATAAACCATTGCAAGAAAGACAGACCTCTTAGAATATTGGTCTTGCCTGATGCGTTTGCACCTACAAGCATTGAAAACTTAGAGATCTTTCCTTCTAGCGAATTACAATACCCGAAACTATCGTCTTTATTGTCTCTTACAGAAAGGTCTAAAAGTTGTTCTTCTTTTATTGAATAAAAATTCTTTATTTTTAATGATATTATCATACAGAGGCATACTATCAAAAACTAAATTAAAAGTCAAGTTTTTGTGCTTTTCTTGTTATTAAATAACTTTTCATGTTGAAAATACAATGTTTATTACAATAATTAACAAAATACAACATATACCCAACTAATCATAAAAAGATCTTAATTTTTGATATAATTTTTAAAATAAGATTTATCTTTTAATCTCTAAAGTTGGCGTCGCGAAAGAAACCCCGAGGGCCGTAATAATTTTATCAGACGAGGTTTCAGAAAAATCAGGAATTATCGGTAGTTTAAAAATATGGTTTGTCAATTTAGTATTTTCTGTGATGAAAATTCCGGTTTCACTTGTGATTGCTTCAATACTACCATCTACCAAAACAATTATCGGGGTTATTTTTAGTTCAATTCCTTTTTCTTTTAAAAATTGTTCGAGATAATTTTGTTGCTGACTTACCTGATCAAATGGGTTTTTACGATATAATCTATATATATCACCCTTTAATTTTCTAAATATTTCTTTTCCGGAAACCCTAAATCTACCGCTCCAATCTTTTACTTCTATTATAATGATCCCTTTATGACCAATGAGCAAGCCATCAATATCTCCAATTCTTGTATTCGGAATTATATAATTTAATATATAAACATAATCATCGTTTAGCGTTTCTTTTAGTGTTGAAATAACAGTATCTTCACCTTTTTTTCCAAAGCGATAATTTTTAAAATCATTAATTAGCGGATTAATTAATCTGGGAGCAACTACAAGAGTAATAACGCCAATAATAAATATAAACAGCCCCAGATTTTTTAACTGAGGGAAAATGGCTGCAAAAATAAGAGCGAAAAATACGACAATCACTATTCCAAGTGATATAAGTATTTTTGGTAACTTATTTTTCATCATCGTTTCACTATATGATTCTTTATATTTAATAATTTTCATATTTTTGCTGGCCGACTCAAGCTAGAACCATTGTCGGTCAAGCCCTGCAAGGCGGTTTTGCTAGATTTCATTATACCAAAACGACGCGATAAGAGCACACTAGATTTATAATAGGCTACTCATTAATTTTACGTTCAATTGTTGCCTTACTTCCGTCATCAAATACTCCCTCCAATTTCAAAAAAACATCTTTGGGGTGTGTATTTGATTGATCAAAGGACAATCTTTTAATATCGGGCTCGACAAAAATTTGAGTTTTTTCTTTCCCTTTTTCCCCCGCATAAACTACCATACGCAAACCAACTTTAGAATCTGTAAGAACAGCGTGAACAAAAAAATTTCTGTCCTTACTTTTAACCTCTGCCTCTGCAATTGGAGTATATTCTCCATCGATATTTATATATTTATATTTTTGAAATTTCTTTGCATCTACCTTATCTTGTACATAGCGTAATTGGGAATTAAATTCTCTTGAAAAAAAATAATGTTCTCCCTCACCACAAGAAAGACAACAATTATTAAGATTATTGATTTCTAGATTTAATCTAAGATGGTGTTTGGGACAAATTGCTTGCCACCTTCCAGATTCTTTTACCCAAAGAACATCATTCAATCTTAATCCATCAAATTCCATGCTAATTCAATTATTATCGCTATTCTAAAGTTTCCTCACAAATATATGGTTTACCAGAAGATAGATCACAATTTTTACCACATTCATAATCATAACCTGAGCTAACTGAATTGTATTTACTGACTTGTTCATCGACCCAGTTTCTACACTCTTCAAGAGAGTTAAAGGCATCCTGGCTTTGAATGTCATTCGAAAGATTATTCGCGTCAGGATAATAAAAACCAATATATTTATCACCTTTTAGAAGAGTAAATATTCCCCAAATAACCAATAATATTACGGCAACACTTAAAAAGTTTTTCATATAATTATATTATATCGCTTTTGACAATTTTGCTAAGCTAAACAACTCGTGCGGGATAACCTATCTCAAGTTGGCTGGGGGCTTGGACCGTGAGTACACTTGTCTCTCCTTACAGGAGCAGTACAGGTTTCCCATTTTTTCGGATTATTAAATCCTCAAAAATATGGGGGAACCTTTTCGATTCCAAGGTGTAAGCAAAATTGTTTGCTTACTTCCCCCAGCAAAGCATTAATCTGAGGAAAAGCCCTGCTTTTACTGTCCAAAATTGCCTTGCTGGGGGGCTTGGAATCGAACCAAGATACTGGGCTTCAAAGGCCCATGTCCTACCGTTAGACGATCCCCCAATGTTTACTACTTTGATAGAATACTTCAAAATTTGACTTTTTTCAAGCTCATAAGAGTGATAGAATAAATAAAGATTGTACAAATTAAATTAGAGAGGAGGTGATAATTATGAGATGGGTAGTGATGGCCTGAAAAATCTGGTTTCCGATAATTGGAGCCAATGCCTTCAAAACGGACTCTTACAGGCTAAAAATAAATGAGAGCACCGATACGGGTTTGTGAGGGGACAAAATATTCTTAAAAGGTTGGCGGTTGGGTAAACCATGATGCCTCGAAACCAGGAGGAATAGATTGGGCCCATTAAGACTGCCAACAAGGGAATCGCTGTTGTTCCCCGAAGAATATAGTGCTCTAGCACCTCATAAAAAGTCTGATCAACTTTTTGTGAGAAAACAACAGTCCACCTCAAGTGGAGGTTGCGCATGTCAACCCAGATGAAGAGTGGAACATCTCAAACGTGCTAGGTCCTTGGCGGGTTGTGAAAGCACGACCCGCCTTTTTTTTATTAAATTTCTTTTCCAATTATTCGCACTAATGCAAGTTCTAGGGGTAGATTTGGTATATAGGATTTATTGACCATGTCGTAATATCCGAGTAAATCGTAAAGAACTTTGGAATTGATTTTGGTGTCAGCTTTATCTGCAATTCCCTTCAGAAATGTGAAGTCGTTGTCGGTCATTTCTTCTTTTATATTTTCATCCAAATTTTTTGTATTTTTCAAAAGTAAAATCAGACGCATTTTATATAAAATCATTTTGAAATACAAAAGCATATCTATGTTTGCAGTTTCGGCATCTTTGACGGCAGAAAGTCCGAGTTCAATATTGCTTTCATCTATTGCTTTTATAAAATTATTTATCATTTCTGATTTTGGTGCGCCTGTGACCAAAATCACCTCCCCCACTGAAATTTTCTTGTCTTTTGAAGCACTAATAACTTTCTGCAAGACGCTTTGTGCATCACGGAAAGAGCCATCACCGAGAAGGGCTATAAGATCGGCAGATGATTGCTCAAGAGAAAAACCTTCTTTCTTGGCAATATTTACCACGACATCTTTCAGAATTTTCTGTGTAGGTTTTTTGAAAGAAAATGTCTGGCATCGGGACATGACGGTATCAGGAATCTTTTGAGCTTCCGTGGTTGCAAGTATAAAAATCACGTGTGCAGGCGGTTCTTCAAGTGTCTTGAGTAAGGCATTCCATGCGCCTTTTGAAAGCATGTGGGCTTCGTCTAAAATATAAACTTTGTATTTGGAATCGAAAGGCAAAGTGCTGACTGCTTCGTTTAATGCACGAATTTCATCCACACCATTGTTTGAGGCGGCATCTATTTCATAAATATCATTTGGGGTCGTGCCAATTTCCTTTGCAAAGATTCTGGCCACGCTTGTCTTCCCTGTTCCACGAGAGCCGGAAAAAACGTAAGCATGGGTTATATTACCTAGTTTAATGGATGATTCCAGAACTTTTACAATATGGTCCTGCCCCAGAACTTCTGTGAATTTTCCTGGACGGTATTTTCTATAGAGTGTATTTTCTGACATCCCGTTAGAAATTTAATGCATTTGCCTGAAATTGACCTTTATTATTTTTTTGATTTTTTAACATCTTGTTTTCTACTGAAAGCTTAGTGCGGATTTCTAACGGGACAAGTCTTTTTTACTAATAAAATTGACTAAACTTCTATACTACAATAATATCACAAAAGTAAAAAATTGAATAAAAAAAGAGCGAATAAACTCTTTTTTCAGCACAGCATTTAAAGCTGAACCGAAACAGAAACTTATTCGCTCCAAGGAAATGTGGCTCGGTCACCGTTGCTATAACAGTGACCGAGCCGAGAACTTCAAATATAAGACCAAACTTCAACAATATCCGCACTTACAGACTCTTTTTCCTCTGGTTGGCGCCAGAGAAGAGCCTCTCACCCTTCCAAGCATTGCAACAATTTATATTGCGAACGGACCGGCCGGAAATTACCGCACTCGGCCAATGCCCCAAATCTGCAAACTGCCTAGCAGGTGGGCACAAACACAACGTGATAATAATTATTAATTTTGTTTAAAAAACCAATTATTTATCCAGCCCAACGGGGTTTCCCCTACCTTTGCTCGGCATAATTAAGCATTGGTATCGATTCTCGCTTGGAGAATCATTATTGGGTTCCAGTGACTCTACCTCCTTTCTTTGCACAACGTGCTGGCGTGTTTGAGGCCGGAATCAAATGTTGTGGACAACACTCCTCGATCAAGAGGACCCTGATGCTATCCGTTCTACGCCCTGCCACTGGCCGTATCAGTGAGGCGTATGACATGCATCTTGCGATACATCATCTACAATCCTTTCTTAAGGTCATTGGCATGTGGCCGAAACAATATCGGCCGGCGCCGCGCCCGGGTTTTATTTGTGTTCAAACCAACACGACATCAGCATGAAACTCGGCGGTCCGATCATGAAATTCACCTCCTCTCAAGGTACAAATGTTTAAATTATAAATCCATTTAGAAGTATATCATACATACAGATTTTGTCAAATACCCCACAATCCCGCGTTTGAGGTTCCGAAAATATGACTCTAAATAAGGGTTTATTTTGCCTTGAGATAATTTTTAATTATCTTTTCCACTTCTTTGAAGTTATTTGTATTCATTAATTTAACTCTGAGCTCTTTTGCTCCACCAAAGCCATTCACATATGCCTTAAAATGTTTTTTCATCACAGTAAAGTTTTTATGTCCTTTTTTTAGTAATTCTTTATCAAAAATTTTGATATGTTCGAGAAGCGCGGTAAGTTTTTCTTCCACTCCAATTTCTTTTTTCTTCTTTGAATCAAAAAACCATGGATTGCCAAAAATCCCCCGGCCAACCATTATTCCATCAAAACCAGATTTCTGAGCAAACTCAATTCCCTCTTCTTTTGTTTTGATATCTCCATTGCCGATAAGAATTAAATCTCTTTTTTTTGACCAAATAAAATCCACTATCTCTCTCGCAAGCTCCCAGTGTGCAGGGACATCCGACAATTCTTTTCTGGTTCTCAAATGTATGGTAAGAGTGGAAATATCTTCTTTGATAATTTCTGAAAGCCATTTTTTGTATTCAATTTTGTTATAACCGATCCTTGTCTTCACGGAAACCGGAATTTTACCCTTTACACCTTCTATTGCAGATCTGATTATCTTTCTTGCGAGCTTTGGGTTCTTCATAAGACTTGCTCCAGCACCTTGTTTTTCTACAGATCTGTCCGGACAACCCATATTTATATCTATTCCATCAAAACCAAGGCCTAGAATAATCTCGGAAGCAATTTTTATTTTTTCCGGATGCGAACCAAAAATTTGAGCGGTTATGGGTTTTTCCTTTTTAGAAAATTTTAAATTAAACAAAAGGTTTTTTCTCCCCTCTTCCGATGCAAGTCCGTCAGCAGAGACAAATTCCGTCCAAAAAACATCAGGGCCTCCGCCTATTTTTCCGTGGCGACTTTTTTTTGCGATCATCTGTCTAAAAGCAATATCGGTAACATCAGACATCGGGGCTAAAGCAAAAAAAGGTCTCCTTTTTGCGATTTTTTTCCAAAAATTCTCTTGCATTTAAGAGATACTAGCATTTTGTGAATAAATTGACCAGTTTGTGAAAAAATGTTATTTTAACAAGAATGAACCCAAAAAAAGAGATAAAAATACTTCAGAAAGAAGATCCTAGGCTTCGAAAAATATCGGCAGAAGTCGATATATCTTCAATTAAAAGCAAGAAAATAAAAGAGATAATATCGTCTCTCAAACTTGCTATAGATTCTCAGTCCGATGCTGTAGCTATCTCTGCGGTACAGATAGGAGAACTGTCTAGAATATTTATTATTTCAAAAAAGATTTTTGATATTTTAAAAGAAGAAAAAAAACCTCTGAAAGAGGCCAAAAAAGATTTGATTTTTATCAATCCCAAAATTACAAAATTTTCAAAAGCAAAAGTTCTTTGTGAAGAAGGTTGTCTGAGTGTGAGATTTCTATATGGAAAAGTGAAAAGATCTACGCATGTGGATATTGAAGCCTTTGATGAAAATGGAAATAAAATAGAGAGAAATGCTTCAGGACTTCTTGCTCAGATAATCCAACATGAAAACGACCATTTGGACGGAATTCTTTTTATAGACAAAGCCATAGATATACAAGAAATTTTGCCGGAAAAACTAAAAGAATTACAAAATGAAGCAGGAACATATTAAAATCGCTTTTTGGGGAAGTTCAAGGTTTTCGCTTGTTGTTTTGAGAGAAATGAAAAAGCTCGGCATTTTTCCTAGTGTTTTAGTGACAACTCCCGACAAGCCTCAGGGCAGAAAAATGGTATTGACCCCAACTCCCGTCAAAGTTTGGGCAGAAGAAAATAGCATTGAATGTTTGACTCCGGCAAAATTGAAAGAAGAAAAATTTTTTAAAAAAATATCTGAATACAATTTATTTATTGTCGCTTCATATGGAAAAATAATTCCAAAAGAAATTCTTGAAATACCAGTTCATAATACGTTAAACATCCATCCTTCCTTATTGCCTAAATATCGTGGATCCTCTCCACTTCAAGCGCAAATATTAAATGGAGATAAAGAAGTTGGCGTAAGCATTATGCAAATAGACGAAGAAGTTGATCATGGACCTATTGTAAGACAAAAGGAAATTTCTTTAGAAAACTACTTAGGCTTCACCGAATTGGAAGAAAAACTGGCAAAAGAAGGCGCCGATCTTTTGGCAGAAACTTTGCCTCTTTGGATTAAAGGAAAGATAAAATCAGTGCCACAAAATCATAGTGAAGCTACTTTTACCAAAAAAATAGAAAAGAGCGACGGGCTTATTGACATTCAGAATGGAAATCCTTTAAAAAATTATTTGAAAATTTTGGCATTTGAAAATTGGCCTGTCGCTTTTTTTGAAAAAGAAAAAAAAGATAAAAAAGTAAAAGTTTTAATTAGAAAAGCTGATTTTGACGGAGAAAAATTAAATATATTCAGAGTCGTTCCCGAAGGTAAAAAAGAAATGGACTATCAGGACTTCTTGCGAGGATTAAAATAAATTTAAAAATTAAAAGGAAAGAGAATATCCCTGAATTTCGCTTAAGTCCGGACAAAGCTCATTCAGAAACATTCTCTTACCTTTTATTTACAAAAAAAATAGCCCCGTCACGCTTGAAGCGGACGGGACTATTACTTTTTGGGGAAATTTACTTTCCTAAAAGTATATGGCTATATCTGAAAATGGTGAAGATAATCCCCGCCTCCGCCAAGAGACTGGAAAAGACATATCGATATTTCACCCTGAATTCACTGGTATTAACTATGGCTGCAAGAAAGGCAAGGACAGCGATAGAAATACATGAAATCATGACAACAACGATGGGGACAAAAAAGACCAAAGCGAGTGACGCCGTGGCAAAAGCCAGAGCTACGGTTGTGAAAGCCTCCGAGTTGGCCATGTTGAAGATGATGTAAGCTAAAAATGCCAAGATAGCAATTTCGCTGACGATGACGCCAAACAGTGGCTTAAAACCACAGATAAGGACAAGAACATGCACGAGGGCCACGAATGCCACCATACCAACTTTCCAAGCAATTAATTTTCTCATTATTTACTCCTTATAAAAGAACATTGCCTTTAATCATTTTTTAGTGAAATACTAAAATATGATTTCCTGAGACAATATCACGTAGAGAGTAAAAAGTCAATAAAAAGCTTAGCTATAAAGTCCTTTGATAATTTGTTTTATTTTTGCTCCCCCTCTTCTTATTAAACTAATTTTTTTGGTTTTGTAAGATCTTATTTCATTTTCCATTTCATCATTTACCAGGTCTATTGCAGAATATAAATCAAACTCTTCCTTTTCGGCTCTCAAAACTTTTCCATTGATAGAAAGGTTGTATTCGGCTAGAAAGACGTCTCCGGTCTTATGATGGTTAGTCGTCTTGCCTATTTCTACATAGCACATAGTCGCCTCCATATCTTTAGGATTAATAAATTTATCTAAATGGGATAGTTTTTTCTCTAAATACTCCGATAAAGCTGGGGTCAAAGAAACATTTGTCGTCTTTATATTATGTTTCATCCCGTATGAGATTAAAGTGTTATGAATTGGCACCTTAATCTGGTTATCTAATAAATGTTGATAAATTCTTTAAACTTGAATTCCCTACGTCCGCCTCAAACGGACTATCTCTAACGGGATTTCATTTTTTTGAATTTTCTAAAGATAAATTAATAATCTTGTGAGGAGAGTGATGACCGCTCACTAATCTCACTTCTCTTACATTATACACTTTAAAATATTCCCGTACCAATTCCAAAATTCTCTTGTTCGCAAGTCCCCTCTCAGCAGGCGCTTTCACTTCAATTTCAAAGGTGTCTTCAGAAATTTTCTTGATCTGTTCCTTTTTTGAGCCAGTTTTTACTTTGACTTTTATATACATTATTTTTTATTCATATCTCAAAGCATCTATGGGATTTAAATCTGAAGCTCGTGCTGCCGGATAGTACCCAAAAATAATTCCTATGAGAGCTGAAACACCGAAGGATAAAATGACAGAAGGCAGAGATATTTTTGCAGTCAGAAGCCCGGTAAGAGTGATTAGCCAAGCAATACCGATTCCTACAATTATACCAACAATTCCTCCAATAGCAGTAAGCATTATCGATTCAACTAAAAATTGTAAACGAATATCTCTTTTCTTGGCGCCAACAGCTTTTCTCAGACCTATTTCTCTTGTTCTTTCTGTAACGGTCGTAAGCATCATATTCATAATTCCTATACCTCCTACAAGCAAGGATATGCCTGCAATAGCAGCTAGCAAGTATGTCATGGTAGAAGTGATGGAAGAGGCAGTTTCTAGCATATCTGACTGATTCATAGTGCTAAAATCCGCTTTTGTGGCATCTATAATATTGTGTCTAGCGAGCAATATATCAGTAGCTTGATTTTGTACGTCGGTGACCAAATCCGCAGTTTGCGCCGAAATGTTGATTGAAGAAACATATTTATTTCCCGTAAGAAATTGTTGAGCAACAGTGATAGGAATATATACAATATCATCTGAACTGTTTTGGCCAGCACCACCTTTTGCAAGAGTTACTCCTATCACAGTAAATTCATTTCCGCTTATTCTTATCGTTTTACTTATGGCATCTGTACCTTCTCCAAAAAGATCATCCCTGGTAGTTGGACCAATAACTGCTACTCTCGCCATTTGAACTACTTGTTCATCTGAGAAAAAGGTTCCTGAGTCAACTGTAATATTTTTTATATCAATATAAGAAGGAGTTGTACCAACAACAGAAGTATTGGTGTTTGTTCCGGCCGCAATAATTTGTTTTTGTGTAGAAACTGTGGGAGCTATATATTTTGCGCTTGTTACTCCCTCCTTAATGGCTTCTACATCCGACATTGTCAAAGTGTTTGCCGAACCTCTGCTCGTCCTCACATTACTTCCTGCTGTTCTTACAGCTCCGGGAGAAATAACAACAAGATTTGAGCCGATAGATTCAATACTGGATTGTATAGAACTGGTTGCACCATTACCAACCGCAAGCATTGCAATAACAGAAGCTATACCTATAACTATTCCAAGCATCGTAAGCCCTGTGCGAATTTTGTTTGATAATAACCCTGTGGAAGTTTCTTGTAATATATCTTTTATTGTCATCCCATTAAAAATTTAATACATGTGCTTGAAATTGACCTTTATATTTCTGTTGATTTACTAATTTCTTCATTTATTTTTAATTAAAGCATGAATTTTTAACGGGACAAGTTTTTATTTTTCAAATTCCTCACATGTGCAAGGATCTACAATTCTTTTGTTTTTGTTTGCTTCGTCACTAATAATCAAACCGTCTCTTATGTGAATAATTCTGTCCGCATGTTCAGCCACATCTAGTTCGTGAGTAATTAGGATAATAGTATGACCTTCTTTCTTATTTAGATCCTGAAAAGTTTTCAATACTATTTCTCCTGTTCTCGTATCTAAGTTTCCTGTCGGTTCATCTGCCATAATAAGCGACGGATCATTCACCAGAGCTCTTGCAATAGCAACTCGCTGTATCTGTCCGCCAGAAAGTTGGTTGGAGAGATGGTGCCATCTATTTTCTTCAAGACCTGCAGATTTTAACGCATTTTTTGCCCTATCTTCTCTTTCTTCAGGAGAAATTTTTAAATAGACTAGGGGTAAAATAACATTTCTTATAACTTCGGCTCTTGGTAGAAGGTTGAAGGATTGGAAAACAAATCCTATCTTATTTCCTCTAATATCTGCAAGTTCATCGTCTGTAAGCCTGGAAACATCCTGTCCGTCAAGAAAATATTGACCACCTGTCGGAGTATCCAATGCTCCTAAAATATGCATAAGGGTAGACTTTCCAGAACCTGAAGGTCCCATAATTGCGACAAATTCTCCATCTTTGATCGTGAATGTCACTCCTTTAAGAGCTTCGGTTTTTGCCTCACCATTTATATATGTTTTTTTGATATTTTTGCATTCAATCATCTGAAAAAGATTAATCTCTTATTATTCCGCCTATAGCCCCAGCTCCGTCCATTCCGCCAAAGCCCCCTCTTGTATTTGTGGTTGCCGATGCAGCAGAAGTTTTTGCCGTGGTTGAGTTTGCACTTACAGTCGACTTTTTAATAACTACAAGTTGTCCTTCGGAAAGCCCCGACAATACTTCTGTGTTTATATTATTTGAAATTCCCGTAGTAATTTCTACACTGACAACTGGATATTGTGTAGCCGAATTTGAAGTTACGTTCGCATTATCTACTGAAAAATTTTCCGTATATCTTGAGGATGTTGCTCTCGAGGAAGATCCAAAATTTCTTGTTGAAGAAGAGGCATTGAAACTATTACCTGAACTCTGAATATTTGAAGATGAAATATCGGCAATTAAAACGTATTTCTTGCCTCCAGAAGTTGAAATGGCTGACGTAGGAATGATGAGAGTATTAGAATGTTTAGTTGTAATTACACTTACCGAGGCTGTCATACCAGTTTTTATTTGATCATTCTGTTCGTTCATTTTTATTTGCACAGAGTAGCTTACAACTCCCGAAGAAACAGTTCCTAACGGATCTACATAGCTTACATAGCCCGTGAGAGAAACTCCCGTCAAAGAATCAAATGTAATTGTCACAGGATTTCCTGCAGATACTTTTGCCGCATCAACCTCATTTAAAGTAACGTTTATCACTTTTTCAGATGTAATAAGAGTCCCTAAAGAATCTGAGGAAGAAACTTGCTGACCGACTTCCGCTGAAAGTCCCCCTATTTGTCCATCAAATGGGGCTGTGATAATTCTAGCCGCATAAGCAGTCTCGGCATTGGCCAAAGTTGCTTTTGCATTATCTAAGCTTGCTTGAGAAACTGCCAAATCATCTACTGAAGCAGGCTCTGATTTCAAAGCCAAGTTATCTTTGGCTTGTTGAAGCGTAAACACAGTATTATTATAGGATTGTAATGTTGATGTAAGATCGCTTATCAAAGAATCTATACTGCCCCTTGCTCCGGAAGCGGTACTTTTGTCTGTATTTAACAATGATTGACTTGTAGAATCGGAAGCAACACTATACAAGGCAAAAAGAGTAGACATGTCATCAAAATAATTTCTCATCACGTTCAAATCGGATAAAGCGCTATTTATAGAAGCTACTGGATCATCTGAAGAGGTTTGTGTTTTTATTTCTTCTCTCCAATTATTTAAAATCGGGCCTATAGAATATCGTCCTTGGTTAACATCGTTTTGTAATTCTTGGCTTATAAAATTGACTCCGCTTATGGTAAGCACTGGACTTATCATAGGATTTTCAAAAAAAGAGTCCGTGCTCAAATAAATTAAATTTGAAGCTGTAGTATAAGCACTTTTTAATTTTATCAAGATGTTTTGTTTAGAATTATCTAAAGATGTCTGAGCTGAAGTTAAAGTATTGTTCAAAGACAAAGATTCTGATTCTGTAAGTCCGTTCAGAACTTTATTGTAGTTCGCCTGCGCGCTCGTAACACTTGATTTGGCTTGGTTAAGTGTTTGTAGCGCATTCTTACCATCAAGGATAGCGACAATCTGTCCGGCCTTTACGGTATCTCCATTTTTAACTCTTACTGAAATAATTTGTCCTAAAGTTTGCGTTTGCCCCGTAATATTTGGTTTGATAGAAACTTTGCTCAAAGTGGCAACTTGTCCCGAACCAGAAATACTTACGACGAGATCCCCCTTGGCCACTTTTCCAAATGTATATTGTATAGTTGTCCCGTTTGCAAAGATTTTAGAATAAGAAAAATAACAAGTAATTATAATTGCAATTATAATTAATGCAGACCAAACCTTATGTGCTTTTGCAAAAGCAAGCACTTTCGTAAAAAACGAATTGTTATATATTTTTTTTATTTCCATAATTATTTTCTAATAGGATTAGAGCTTGTGCCCACGATAGGAGAAGGATCGGGCATCATTCTAATAAGGTCTGCTTCTATCTGACCGGTGCTATTCGGCTTACCCAAAACTACGATAAAATCCCCGATTTTTAAGTCACCGGATTTTATTTCATCCCTAAATTTTCTTATTGTTGTCTTATCATTTATAACAATAACTTTTTCCACGTTTCCCCTGTCCTCTACTACTATATTCGGTAAATCTATTTTAATTATTTTGCCAACTGAACCATGCCCTCCGGGTAAATCTAAGGGTGGCAGTCCCATCATACCCTCTCCTCGTCCATCAAATATACGATAGTAATTGTTCCCCATTCCACGAGAAAATTCGGCCTTTCTCAGACCTACAAATTTTCCTGCTTGGAAAACTACTCCTGCTGCAACAAGAACTATTATTGCTAAAATAATTCCCGAAAAAACCTTTGACTTAAAAATTTCTTGTAAATTCATAAAATAAGTTAATTTGGTTGATAAATGCGATATTGAATCATTTTAAAATTCCTAAATGCAAACTTTAGACTTTCAAGCAAAACAAAAATCGCCACTAGAAGAATTGTTACTTCATAAAAAGGAGCCGACTCTAAGAGAGAAGATACAAAAATCTTCCAATTTGATAAAACTATCTCTCCATCCGTAAAAATTAAGGACAGATATTGGAAAAAACCAGATTGACTGAATTTTTCTACAACATTCATAAAAACCGGAAATATCGCCACTAAAGAGGCAATAGACAGAAAGCCTTGAATCAGCAATCCTGTTCTGCCTTTTTTGATTCTTGCTTTTTCAAGTTTAAAAACAATGTCATCATACAAACCAAGAGGAACTTCCTGTTTTTCCAAACTACTAAATAAATGTTTAAATTCTTCACTCATACACCTAACATACGCAAACAAAGCACTTTTCGGTGCAATTAAAAAAACTCTGAGGAATCTATATTTTTCCTAAGCATTATTAGAGCCCTTCTATGTTGGCTCTTCACAGTCTCTTCCGGCCTTTTCAAAACAGCGCTTATTTCCTCAAAATCCATTTCTTCTTGATATTTGAGCATAATAACTTCTCTATAAATCACCGGCAATTTATCAAGCTCTTCTTTTAATTTTTTAGCATTTTCTATTTTAGAAAAAACTTCACTAGCAGATGGCAAATCATCAGAAAGATTCTCTTCAAGCACATTTGTCCCATCTGCATTTTCAAAATCTGAAAAAACAGAATTTCTTTTCTTCCTCAAAAAATCTATTGCAGTATTTCTGGCAATAGCAAAAATCCATGTTTTAAAACTGTGTCTTTTATCATATTTTTTAATTTTTTTCCAAATCTTTAAAAAAACTTCTTGAGTCAAATCCGCAGACTCGGAAGATCCTCCAAGATAATTGAACAAAAATCTGTATATAGTTTTATAATATTTTTGGACTATTTCTTTCAAAGCATCCTCCTCACCATTAAGATAATCGGAAACGAGTTTAATGTCATTTTCATTTTCCATACGCGGACATTATACTTCTTTATTTGTTTAAATAGCAATTTTTTAAAAAGAAAAGGCGCGCAGCAATCCGAAGATTGTGCGCGCCCATGAATTCTTGTATCTAAAAGATGGACTTCTCCATCTTTACGGTGATACCCAAACTCGTTGAAAAATCGGCTCCGAAAACGGTTCCAGTTCTGGTCCCCAGCGTTCGGGAGCTACCACATACTGGATATACTGAAAACCATTCCAATATAATCCAAGAACCTGAGGATGATATACCGGACGCATAATCGTCTGGTAACCAACAATTCGGTTTTCCCAGTGACCGGTTGATTGACCAACAATAACCACCCCGAAAATACTGAGAAGAGGTGGCGTCGGCTGAAGCACTCCAACTCCGACTTGGACGGCACCCGGCCCTCTGTCGCCGATATAGTACGGATATGAGTTGCGGGGATGGTTGTACATTCCCGGCACTTCGTTCCGACGATTACTATCCCGCCGGCCTCTGCCATCAGCAAAAGCCAATGTTGAGAAAACAGACAAGACAGCAATACCCACAACGACAATTTTAAAGAACTTGTTCATACTGCATCCTCCCTAATGTTTCATAACTCGATTTATTCGAGCTATGTTTGATTCATATTTCAACCACTCTGATCCTGTTGCAATTATACTCCAAATAAATCATTTGTCAAGTAATAAAAGATACCAAAAAAACGGTTGTTTTTCTACATATTTACAGTATATTTAGACATATACAAAAACAAAAAAACTCACCGATGTGAGTTTTTTGTCACTAAAGCATTAAAATAAATTTTATTGCTGAGTCGTAGTTGTTGAGGTCGTTGTTGCTACTTCTGTTGTAGAAGTCGCTGTAGATGTCGTTTGGTTATTGTTAGAACGATTGGCAATATACCACCAGCCCAATATAACGACAACAATGATAACAACAGCTGTAATAGTTGTTTTTGATGACATGTTTTTAATATTTATTTACGACTTTTATAATTTATAAAAGATACTTTGCTCATGAAGTATTTTTTTATATTACTTCTGATTATAAGATATTTTATTTTTTAATGCAAATTTTTAACAGATTATCAATCACTCGCCTAATTCTTAGAGACAATAACTGTTGCGGTGTTTTCTGTAGCATTTTTCAAGGAAAAGGTGTAGTTCTTAAAAATTATTTTTTTATTATTAACGGTACCAAGACGGATTTCCTCCGGAGAACTTTGTATATTTATGCCAAACAAAGCCGAAAGTTCCCCCTGCCAAATACACTGAACATCTGTTGGGCAACGAGAATCATTTACTTCCTTTAAAATAAGAATTAGACCGTCTGGAAACACGACTTCATCATTTATATGCATAAAAACTGATTTGCCAAACTCCACTTTTCCTTCACTTGAAGGGCAAGAGGCAAACTCACAATTCGGTTCTGTACGTCCAACATATGAACCGTCGGAACAAAGCTTAGCTTCCATAGTACAAGCAGCTGGTGAGACTTCCGCCGATTTTTTATTTACATAAATGTAAATACCACCACCGATTATAAATAAAACTATAACCGCTATTACCAAAGGAGTTATTAAACCTTTTTGTTTAGTTTTCATACAAAAATTATACCATAAAAAGTCAAATAAAAGCCCCACACAACTTTGTGTAGAGCCTTATCTTTTCCTTCGGACACGGACATGATACATGGCGTTGGTAGCTGCTTCTATCCATTCATCTTCACTGATATGACGCCAGTGTTCCATTTCATTGAGAAGAATTTCTTTGAGAGGCAGGCCGTCTTGCAACATATGATACGCCAACAGAAGCTCTGCTTTGTAAAAAAGCCTGCGTATCAATGTTCCTTTGATCTTTTCTATATAGGCAAGATCTTCTGAACTATTAGGAACTGTCTCTATCCACTTTTCAAAAAACATCCAAAAAGAACTTGAGGAAATTCCTTCTTTTATAGAAGAATCGGAATGTTGAGGCAAAAGAGCCAAAACTCGTCTGGAAACATACTTTTTTAGGGTAGGATACATTTATAACCTCCTTTCTTTGTTTTACTCCCGCCAAGTATAGTAACATAAAGATGGATTTTTAAAAAGAAAAAAATACCCCCGTCTGTCAAAACTGACAGACGGGGGTATTTTAAAAGAGACTATGCTTTAGATACTTTCGTAGCAGCTGGACCCTTTTCACTCTCAACAACTTCAAAAGATACTTTGTCGCCTATTTTGAGTTCATCAAACGTAACGCCAACAAGTTCTTTAGAATGGAAAAATAGATCCTTTGTCTCACCTTCGCGAGCAATGAATCCAAATCCTTTGTTTATAAGGGCTTTGATTGTTCCTGTCATAAATAATTATTTTTTAAATTAATTTGCTTGAAACTTCGACTTTGTTCCTGTGTCTTAACACCGGATGATTATAACACATTTTTCACTACAATTACCACCCTGATTTACAGGCGTCGTCAACTACTTTCTGTAAACCTTTATCATTGCCGAAGGTTTGATCAATAGTATCCCAGTTCATAGTTCCTTTAGGAAAAAGACAATTGAGATCTATTACGTTGTTTATTTCTCTCTGAAAATGACATTTTTCATTTTCTACCCCCAAGATAGTCAGCTTGATCTCTGTTTTATTATCTGATGCAACCATCTTTACTGTTACCGGTAAACACCCATTCATTCTATTTACAAAGCACATAGGATCTTTCGCCAAACCGCAATCATACATCTTTTCATCAGATACCGATGATTGAGTTGAGGTTGATGATGAAGATGTTGCTGGCTGATCGGTTTCGTTTTTTTCTTGACCGCTTTTATTATTCAAAAAGAAAAAACTGCCTCCAACAATAATCAAAACCAAGACGACAATAACGGATAGCAAACCTTTACTATTTGTCATATTTTACTTTCTAATTATTAATTTTTAATAAATTGACTTTGTACTATTTTAACACTTTATCAATAAGAAAGAAAAGAGCTACCCATTCATGTTCAGGCATCAAAAAACCCCGACTAGACCAGGGTTTTTTGACTTATACTTCACTAGATTTATTTGTTGAACATTTTCAACAACCAACCAAACAAACTGAATTTCCCCTCTTCGCTTTTTATGAAATTTTTAGCATTTGTCAATATTGTGGAAAGTTTATCAATTTGTGCCTGTAGTTCGGCTTTAGTTGTGGAGCTTGTTGTTTTTTCCAAAGCCGCATTTAGTCTATCTAAATTGTTTTGTGTGGTTACAAGCTCACTTCTTAGAGCCCCCAGATTCTTATAATCAGAACCTATCAGAAAAGTTTTGAGACCATTTCTTTTTTCTACAGTATTCATTTTTTCCTTCACCTTATCACCAGAATCTTTTTCTTGCTGAGCAACAACCCTGACTTCTTCTCCTATATTACTATCCTTATTTGCTACTTTTACTAAACCCTGAACAACTTTTGCAACTTCACTTCGGTGTTGTTCACCCATACTTGAACTAGTAGCGTTGTCAGAATCTGAATCTGAACTAGTAGCTTCGTCCAAGTCATTGTTATTTATTGAACTAGTAGCTTCATCTGAGCTAGTAGCATTGTCTGACGACTTCTGATTATTTTTCTCGTTTTGATCAGCATATACGCTGATTGCACCTACCAAAACTAAAGTAAGTACTATAGAAAACAAATATATAATTTTTTTGTTCATAAATTATTTAGTTAACAATTAATAAACTTGACCTACGCTATTATACCATTTTTTCAAAGAATAGAGAATATTACTATAAACACCTATTTTGTTTTTAAGATTATATTTTTTCTCCAGAAAAAATATAGAAAGTCATGTTACATGGGCACGAAAGAGGTTCGTTCGGTTTTTGATTTATAGCTGTAGAATGGTACGACAAAATGATAACATCTTTCCCTTTTGTATATCCCCAAATAGAACCTCCGGCTCCGTCAGCATCATAGTCTTTATTTTGAACCCAGCCTTTAGCCACTAACTTAGTATCATAATACTCTCTGAAAGATGGGTCTAGTTTATTGTATTTATCATCCGTTATATATCTGGTATCTATTCCAAAACCTGAAAATTGCAGACCAAATATATTTGTAGTTGTGGCGACTTCATTGTTCCAAAGTAAATTTGAATATAGAGGGTATATGTCGGAAACTAAATTATTTTTTAGGGGTGTTGTCGATACTTCATCGGTCGATATTAAACAGTCTTTGAAAGTTGTTTTATCTCCTTCATTGATAAAAGCGGTATCTCCTTTGTTCCAAAAAACAAATGATTCATCTGTATTTGCATAACGAGCACCAGATGCTGAAACCGCTTGCGATATGAGCATATTTCTACCATCACTTAAAGAAAGTTCTACTCTATCTTTAAAGAAGAGAGCTTGGATTTTTTTATTTTCAGAACAGTTAAAATTCGCAGGATTTATAAATTTATTATTATCGTCTGTAGTAAAAATATTTCCTGATGATCTACTCTGTTTAAAATAATAGACACTTACTCCTCCTATTACTAATAGAATCACAATTATAGCTAATGAAACAATCAAAAACTTTTTTTTATTATTTATCATACGGGTAATTATATCAAAGATATATCATATTTGCATATGATGACCAGTGATTAAAAATTATAAAGGAAGAGGTTTATAATTAATTTGTTCCAAAGAACATTGGGCTTCTTGTGCATTCGACATATAGTCAAACCCTATCGCCCATATAGTGCTAGCGACAATTGCCCCGACCAAAAAACCAGTTAAGCTGGAAGCTATAACTGAACCAATCTTAAACTTATAATCTCTCTGCTCTTTTGAAATAAAATCTTTCGATATGTCCATGTTATTTTATATTTTTACTAAGTTATTAAATTAATCCAACCTAATACCATTTTACAATATTAAAGTATATTTGAACATATCCCGTATTCGGCAAAGATTTACAGAAAAACTAGAAAATAAAACACTAATAGACCGAGGTCTAACTCTTGTTTGCGTCATCTTCTTCTGATCCTTTTGAAAAAAATCTCAGGAAGTGAATAAAGTAAAGAAAATTAAAAAACATTAAATATTGCCATGGATTGTATTGTCCTAAAAGTCCTAAAAAACCAAGAAATCCCAAAAATCCTAGATATTTTAATTGATTATTTTTTTTCATATTTTTTTTATTTTTAATTTTATAAAAATCGACTTAATAAGGTAATCCATCCCAAAATTATGATAGTGACTCGCCAATCAGCAACCCAAACGTTATGTAGAGTGATGATAATTAATCCTAAATAATATCAAATTATTGATATATATGATATATACCTAGTCCCCCTTCTTTGGGCCCCACTGCCAACTTGGTCTTTCACCTTTTTTATAACAAATAAACAAAAGCACAAGGAAATCTATAATAATTACCACGGTATTAATCAATATGTTTTTCCCGGACATTAAATCTGCCCAGAAAAATACAAAAATCAAAACTGACACTAGAATTGTTATCCAACCTTGCCATTTTATCGGTGTCCAACCCCAACCATAAAGTTTTTTTCTAAACCAAAGATTTTCTGGATTAGTGTTAAGATATTTAATATAGTTTTTAAATATGTTTCTCATATGGAAATAATAACACAAATACAATATTTTCATATTTATATATAGGGTATATAAAATGTTCCACCTTGTGAACAAGTTCAAAACTCTTAACTGGATAGGAATAGAAAAACGCTTAATGTCTTCCTTTAATAGAGTAATAATATCTAAAGTTCAAGTATCAAAAAAAAATAATTTATGCTATTGATTTGACTGCTCCAGAGATAGGAATATCTTACATTACATGGAGGGTACACCTTTTCAGACGTTCTTTGGTTTACTTCACTAGCTAGAGAAAGTTAGAAACTTATTTAATCAAAAATATTCACTAAATAAGTGTCAATAACTCGTTGTTCCATATCTGAAAAATTCATTCCTTCATTGTGAAGTTTGAGAGCAAGCCAAACCCCTACAAACCTCCAGTGCCATGGTTCATATTGATAATAATCATTATCCTTCGAATAGGAAATAATAAATCCGTATTTGTAAGCGTTGTTATTAAGCCAGGTATATGCGGGAGTATCTTCGAAACTAATTTCTAATGCGGATGTTTTATCACTTGCGATATCAATTGTTGTACCAAGTTGGTGTTCAGAATAACCTTGATCAGCAGAAAATTGATTTGCTCCACTACCATAAATGGTTAGATAATCATTTTTTAAGGTTGATTGATTACCAAAAGAACGATAAGCAGATACAATTTTTAGAAAAATTCCTTCACTACTAGCTTGGTTTAACATTTTATTCAAAAACAGCAAAGCTGAAGTATGAAATTGGAGAGTTTTTGTATCGTCATATAAATACTTTTTATCTATAGTTGCAAGACTCATAGGAACATAGTTATCATTAAGAAAATATACTTTGGAATATTTCTGTAATAATTCTTTATCTGTTTTAGAAAGTTTTTCAAGAGTTCCTACTGTTCCTGATATATTATTGATACTTACCTCAAAAGAAGCACTCTTATTTTGCTCTTCCAATAATCTTTGAGCTAATTCCTGACTCGTCAAAGTGGTCGTAGCCAAGTCTGCGACTAGATTTGCTATTCTTTGATTTAATATCTGCGTAGAAGAAGATATGTTATTTTTTAAGACAATAATATCTTTTGACAAAGAAGAATAGCCAAAATAACCAAGTCCAAGGATAATAATCAGAATAACTCCACTTATAATTAGTGATAATTTGCCCAGATTTATATGTCCATCAAGAAGACTTTTCATTTTTGAAGTATATCACTTTTTATAATATCCAAATAGAGCTTGAATACCAGCTAAGTTTTGTTCCCATTCAATTGTTTCGTGAGTTGCTAACTCCACAGTAATTGCAGGAATATTAATTGATGCAAGCCATCCTTCAGCATCACCAGTGACTACATAACTATCAAAGGTTTCTACAGCCTTATATCCTGATGCTTTTGAATATACATTCATAATATTAAGTGTTTCTGGAAGAATACCACTCTTACATTCTGATGCATATACAGCGTTTGATTTGCTATGCAAAAAGATAACAGCTACTGGCTTATTTATCAAAACAAAATCTCGAACTGCTCTAGCTTCTGGTTCAGAAAATGGTGCTGATCCGGCACTTTCTATTTTATTTTGCCATGTACTAGTAGCTTGCCATTTGCAATCAAAATTTCTATTTAGATCAACATTATGCGCGTTAAAACGTCCCGAAGAATCAGAAGTACCCGTCGGAACATCGGAAATAGTGAAATGACCTTCTTTGCCGATTATTTTATATACACCATCTGGATTAGCAGATGGAATAACCGTCACAATTATATTTTTAGGAATTAAATCTTTATTTGCGTCTAAATAATCTATAAATTTATAGGCGAGAAGAACGCTGTTCCATTCATATCCACCGTGTATGCCACCCACAAAAACAATGCGAGTTTCTCCATTTCCATAAGTATATGTCTCTATTGGCCTTCCTTCTACCGATTTTCCGATTACCGTATGTCTCAGATTGAGATTAATAAGAACTTTAGTACTTACAACCTGTCTATTATTAAGAAAAACAAAATAGACGGCTACACCTAAAATAATTATAGCAACGACAAGGATAATTATAATTGTTCGTCGAAGGAAAAATTGTCTCATTACTTAGAGTAATATTTTAATACAGCCTGTATACCTGCAAAATTTTTGGTCCATTCAACATTTGTATGATTGGTAAGAAGAACACTAATAGAAGGAATACTTATCTTTGCTAGCCAGTTTGTCATATCACCGGTTGTCGCATAGAAATCAAAAGTCTCAAATGCGGGATAACCTGATGCTTTTGCATATGCATTAGTAAGATTATTCGTTTCTGGTAAAACTCCGTTATGACAGCTTGAAGAAAAGATTCCGCCCGCAGCGCTATAAAAGACCACTACTGCTTTTGGTTTACTTGTCTCAATATAATTTTTTATCGCTTGGCTTTCAGGCTCAGAAAATGCTGCACTTCCTCCACTTACTGTCTTACTCTGCCACTCACCTATTGCCTGCCAATCACAATCAAAATTACGATTAAGATCTACATTATTTCCATTAAAACGACCGGACGTGATGACATTTTCACTATTTGATATGTCTGATAAAGCAAAACGTGTAGATGTTCCGACAACCCTATTTAAACCATCAGGATTTAGGACTGGGACAACAGTAACCTTTACATTCGTTGGAACAGTATTAGGGTTTGCCTTCAGGGAATCCATCAATTGATACGCAAGAAGAACAGTATTCCATTCATATCCACCGTGTATGCCACCAACAAATAATACTTCCGTGACGCCTGCACCATAATGGTATGCAATAATGTCTCTTCCCTCTACTGACTTACCTATTACTGATATTGTTTTATCAGTCGATATCGTGGTTGTAGCAAGATTATTAGTTGTTGTTGATATATTTCCGTTTGGATTTACAACAACCTCTTTAGATGAATTTCTAGTAAAATAAAAAACACCAACGACTACAAGAACTACGACGACGACAAATGCAATTATTGTTTTTTTCATAATACCTCCATTATAGCACGTACTCTAAATATCTTTTATACTGTAATATGGGAGGTTTGTTTGAATCTATTATTTATGGATAGTTTCTTCCATCTCCGGTTATTGGAATTTTCTCTCCTAAATATTTTGGAGTTCTCTGAGACACAAGGTCGAGCATAGCTTTCTCGTCAGCAATCACTTCACGGATATAGTTACGAAAAAGAATGTGACCAATGTCAGCATTTACTCCATAAGCTTCTATACCAAGTTGAAGTGCAATAAACACAGCTCGTGGTAAATGAAATGACTGAGTGACAATTAAAATAGAAGAAACCCCAAAGAATCTGACCACCAGAGATATTTATCTTATCTAGATTCACCTTCAAAATTTTGTGCTACTTCGCCAAACTGCATAATAGCTGGGTCAAGTTTAAGCCAAGTACTTTTGCCCATTGAAGGTTTTATAGTAAAAGGCTCACTTGGTAAGCGAACGGCATAATTTACAACAATTACATTTTGTCTATTTGTACCCATAACTGTTTCCCCTTCATCCATTCCGGTTGTTTGTGGTGCAATACGATCTCCTAAAAAGAATGCGTATGAACCTTTTGGTCCGTTTATTGTATTAAGTCGTGCAACTACATAGTAAAATGTACCGCTTCCACCAGTTTCTTGAGTTATGATAAAAGCAATATCTTCTGTCCCATCATCATCTAGATCGTGTTTAACAACATTTCCAAAATAACGAGTGATTATTTTTGAAGAACTAGAAGAAACATCAATTTCTGACAGGCCATTTTTAAGAATAATTTCTTGTCCATTTATAATATAGGTTCCATCAGTAAAACTAAGTCGTCCATTGTTTTCTGTATCCAATTTATTTTCATTAGAATTATTTTTATATATACTTAAAGCTAAAATTATAACTAAAATAAATAAAGTACTAAAAAATATTTTTTTATTTTTCATATTTAATAGTATATCAAATTACTGATATATATAAAAATAAGATTATCTCTAATGGATAAATGGTGTGTTTTGTAGAAGGAAATATGATAGTATATTACATTATAAGTGATATTTAATAAATAAATTGTAAAATATGAAAAATAAAAAAATAGTAATTTTATCTATATCTATTGTTTTTTTAATTTTATTCTTTTACTTTGCATCACGAAATTCAACAAATAATGTGACAGAAAACGATAAAGTAGAAAATAATAATATTTCGATAATAAAAGCGAGACCAGTAGTTATTTCTTCTTCATGTAAAATTACCGATATTAGAAAAGTTGATAATACAACTTACACATTAATTTCAATAAATTCTAATGGGGAAGTTACCGGTCCAGTAGGAGCTAAACTTATGGCTTCTATCTCAAATATTGGAGTGACTACATTGTGGGACGAAGATTTGGATTTTAATTGCGGTTCTTGGTCAAAAGAAGTTGATAAATATAATAATTTTGTGACATGTGTGAGAGGAGAAAACCAATCAGAAAAAAGCAGTTGGTCTGCAACTTGGTATGAATATCTTCATACAAAAAAAGATCCGATGATAAGAATAACCGCCCAAAGACCAGAGTCGTCTCCAGATTATCCAGAGGGTTATATTGATCAAACTCTTCTTTGTAAATAGATTTATTTAATTTACATTAAAAAATATCTTAATTGGTTTTTTTCTTTATTTTTATAATTCCAACAATACCAAAAATTATTGCTACGAGTCCGAGCAATTGTCCACCAGGACTATCATCATAACCACCATAAACAAACATAAAAATTCCAAGTAATATTTCGGAGATGGGGAATATTATTCTGCTTTTATTCATATTAACAATCATATCACAATTATTTGGGTTTGCTTAAAAAAGCTTACTCTAGAGACAGAGAATCTTTTGTTACACGAACAGTAGACCTTTTCTATTTTTTACTTCGCATAAGCTTGTAAAAAATTATCAAAGGTTTTCAATCCCTGACGTAAGCAAATACTTTTGCTCACGTCTGCGAAGACAGGACATCTTTCCTTACAGGAACTGTATACCTTTCATATTTCTTCAGATGATTACATCATCATAAATATACTCAAGGCTTTTCGATCCCTGTCACGTCAGCTATACGCTGACTTCTGTAGCAAAACAAAAAAACCCTTTCAGGGTTTGTTGCTCCGACTTGTGGACGAATTCAGAACTCTGAATTTGAGAAAGATGGGGGGATGGAAGATTTGATGTTGGGCTAAAATTTACCGTTTAAATACTTACTTGCAACACTTAATGCAAATGAAGGAAGTATAATAAAAACAGTTGTAAATAGAAGTCTTATCAGCGTTTCGTCTAGTCTTGTATCTGGCGTATCTGGCCCAGAAGCAGTTAGGACGATACAGATACCAATGATTCCAAAAATAATAGATGAATAAATAAAAATTTGTGTGGCTATTTTTTGCATACATACATTATAACAATTAAAGTCAAAATTTACACGTCTTTAATTTTGATTAATTGAGTATGATTATCCTATTCTATTCGTTTTTTCGCCAATTTATTTCAAATGAAATAGAATATTTATTGGGGATTTTCCATTTAGAAAACCTAAAACATAAGAATTGAAATTTGTTTTCAGCAATTTTTCCTAAACCCCATCTATTCAAAGTTAATTCTATGTCGATAACCACATCTCAAGTATATCAGAGACATATAATCTGTATATATGATGGTTCCATATTGTGAACGAGTTCAGAACTTTAAATTAGACTGATATAAAACAAGAACTTCAGTTTAGTGGGATATTAAACTTACCAATTCCGACAAAACTTCTGGCAACTTTGTAAACCCATCTTCAGCCGAAAGATGCCCAGCATTAGGTATAATCACAATTTTTGTTGTTATTTTGGCAAATTTTTGCTTATTTTCTTCAAAACAATCAAATGGGTCATTATTAGAAATAATCAGTGTGGATTTTGGAAGCACTGTTTTCACTTTATCTAAATTGATAGAAGTCTTAATCCAAGGTTTTGCAATTTTCTCCGTTTCTTTATCTTCAAGATTTTTGAGGTTAAACCAACCAGCAACAAAGATAGCTCCACCAACTATTTCAAGTGGTTTAAAACGATATGAATCTAAATATCGTAATATTGTCTGACAACCTATACTATGACCAATGAAATATGTATCTCTGTCTAGCTTGCCGACAACTTCAGACAACTTGTCAACCCATTTTTCTATAACAGGAGTGTCAATATCTGGCATTTCGGGAACTAAAACTTTATATCCTAGTTTTTCTAGTTCTTTTTTAAGCCAGGGTCGCCAATCACCATTAGCTCCAGCCATCCACTGATGAACAATGATTATTCTTTTCATATTTTATTTTGCTTAGTTTCCCCCATCTCCAACAATAAAAGATTTACTTTTTTGATACACGCCGTTCTCTTCCAGGAAATTCTGCAGTCTTAATAAATCCTTTGTTTTTGAGTTATAAAAATATGATTTTATACCAATTGATTCAGCACTCTTTATTGCCTCTGGATTATGTTCAAAATACAAGACGTCGTCATTATTTAAACTAAAATCTTTCAATAACGTCTCAAAATACTTTGGATTTGTCTTGTCTGGATTGTGCTTAAGTGTAAAAAGTTTATAAGGAAGATTAACCAGATTATACTTTTTTACCTCTTCATCGTTAGCGTTAGTTAAAATAATTTTCTCATTATGATATTTTTCTAGTAAACCATACATATTTTTGAAAATACCTTCACCTTTGATTATAAAAGTATTTATAGAATCTACAAGAATTGTTTTCATAAGACAAATATAACAAAAATACTTCCAAAGTTCTAATCCCAACTTGGGGGTATCAAAAGATACCTATTTAAAGTCGTGATAGGTCTAGATTGTAGGATATATAAAACCCCATCTTGAATCGCCCACTCGATATCTATATAGTATTTAAATTTATTTTCTATCTCTTTTGTAATTTTAGCAATCATTTCAATATTATCTGGGATATTTCTTTCAGACATTTTGTTTTTTTTAATAACATAATGATTTGGTGTAACCATTCCAGAAACCAAGGAATCACACTGCCCATCGACTGATTCAATAATAATTACAGACTTATCACTTCTTACGGGATCGGCGCTAAAAGCGACACCAGAAATATTTGCGAATACCATTTTTTGTATAATTACTGCCATTTTGTTTACAATATTACCCTTAGAATATGACAATGCATAGGTTGTTTTTAAGGATTCACGACATTCCTCTATTGCGCTCATTAAGTTTTCTTTTGAAACAAAAAGTATCGTTTTATATTGCCCGGCAAAAGATTTATTGACACTGTCTTCTCCGATGGCTGAGCTCCTAACGGCGACTTGTCCACTATCAAGATTATCAAAGGCCTCATAAATTTCTTTTTGAATTAAAGAAATATCATTGATATCTGAAGAGATAACAAAAAAATCAGGTACATTAAAACCGAATTTTTTTAGTTCAATAAGATTTCTAGCTTTGTTACCAATATTCTGCTCAGAGATCTTGTCATCTTTGACATAAGAAATGATATGATACATACTCTTTTATATATGAAAATAATCAGTGAAATTACTTATTTTATATTTCCATTACTTTTTGCCGGGCTGATTCATCATTTTGTGGTCATAAAATACAACCTATTTACTTTTCTCGCAAAACCTATAGATAGCGATAAATATTTCAACAGTAGACCTTTGTTGGGAAAATCGAAAACATGGCGAGGTCTTTTACTGGTACCTATATTATCAAGTATAGGAAGTGTAATAATATCATATTTAGTACCAATGCCGATAACGCTAAACCCTGTCTGGGTTGGTCTTTTACTAGGATTTGGATATGCAATTGCGGAATTGCCTAATAGTTTCTTAAAGAGAAGATTTGATATACAGGCTGGGCAAAAAGCCAATAATAAATCCCGTGTCTTTTTTTTAGTACTTGATCAAATAGATTCTGTAATCGGGGCTATTATAATAATGCTATTAATATATCCAGCAAGTTTAATACTTTGTATATCAATATTAATCATAGGAAGTCTCTTACATCTTACTGTAGATTTTTGCCTTTATAAATACGGCTACAAAAAATCAAGAGACAATCAGTAACAGTGCAACCCCCGCGGTAACTGGAATTATTAAATTATCCCAACCACCTGAAAAAAGTGCCTCTATAAAAGTAACTCCTAGTGCATACAAACAGATTAAAATCGTTCCCAAAGTAGAAATTTGTGATGAGTACAAAAAACTATATATTAAAAAGATGATAATAGTGAAAATAAAAAAGATAATTGTTCCTTCTATCGTTTTTAGTCCTTTTATAACACAATAATTTTTCTTGCCATATTTGGCCCCAAAATAACCCGCAAAACCATCAGATAAGCCCAAAACAAGACAAGACCCTTGATATGCGATTATACTCAAAGGCCAGATAAAAAGAGCGGATAAAGCTATTCCTAAAGGATATAAGACTTCTCCTATACTAAGGCATCCTTTATCATGAATACTCTTAAAATAGTTTTTCTTTTTACTAAAGAAAATCACTAAAGTAAAAAATAAACCGATACCCACAGCAGTGAAATGTGACACAAAATATGGCAATAAGAAAGAAACGACTGAGCCAGAGATATGAGACAACTTTCTTGAAAATAAGAAAGGCATATGGAATTTTCTATAGGCGACCTCGCCTCCTATAAATACCAGAGCGTAGAGAAATAATACTATTAGAATATTTGTCATATTATATTTTTTTCATAAACTTCATATTTTCTAAACAAAGAATTTTCCTGTCCGGTAAGTGATTTTATTTGTTTGTTATCTATAGACATGGTTGAAAATACGAATTTTTTAAACCCATCAACAGTAGCATTCTTATAAACAAAATAAAACATCGCTTTGGCTAGACCCAAACCTCTATACTCAGGCAAAACACCTATTGTTTTTAATATAACTCTTTTTAATTCAGGATTAAATTTATCCGGCATTGCAAAGAAAAAACCGACTGGTTCTTTCTTTGAATTTTTTACAACAAAGATGTAGTGTGAACTTTGCGTTTCGGCATACTGCTGAATAGAATATTGAAACTCTTCCTTCGAAATCTTATAAAAAGAATAGCTCCCTTCAAAAGTTCGACTTGTTAATGAATAAATACTTGAAATACTTTCTTTAAAATTTTCCTTATTCAATAATTCAAAAGTATATCCGCTTTTTATAGAATCAGAGTAAAAATTTTGATGGTCTTTTATCTTTGTCTTACCTATTGGCTCAATGGTTGTAATATTTTGATGGCTAACGATGAAATTACTTTTCAAAAACAAATCTCTGTAATATTCTAGTGTAAAAGGTTCAAGATAAAAAGGTGGATTTTTCTCAGGATAAGAAACCCGAAAGTTTTGCCACACCGTCATATTTATAGGACCACGACACTGTTTTTTGCCGGCATCCTTAAGATATTTAATTGCTTTATCAAACAAAATGTCTGCATATTTCTGATCATTCTCACATTCAAAAAAACCCACGGATCCAATATCACCAAACCTATCGTCGACTATCGCAGAAATATGACCGATGACTCTTCCATTCTTAAAAACAAAATAATTCTCAGTATTGCCATATTCAAAGAATGGATTTTGAGGTGAGAAACTCTTTTTATATTCAGCAATTTTCGCTACAGCTACTTTTGGATAATTTTTATATAAATTAGATACTAGAAGTTGGTAATCCTCTATAGATACACCCTTTTTTATTATATATTTTTCACTTATTAAAAATTTAAATTCTGGCTTTCTAAATTTTAATTTAGTCACCATCATCAGAGATATAAGAACTAAAAGCAGTGGACATACAATTGATATAATTGCTTTATCAAAGACATTTACCACTAGTATAATCAAGATCATGGGATGACTAAAAAATACAGGCATCCCTAAATAGTATTTTTTCTCACCAACCAGAACAAATCCATTTTTAGTAAATCGAACCAATCTAAAAATACCAGCAAATAGAAAAAGGGCGATAAAAAATACGCCGATAGGATTGCTTATTCCAAAATTGTGATACAAAAGTACTGCAGGATATATTAGATAGACAAAAATGTCCGCTACGGTATCAAATATAGCTCCGAAACTACTCTCTGCTTTAAGCTTTCGTGCCATATATCCATCAAGTGAGTCAGAAACAAGAGCTAGAAGAGCAAAACCAAAGGAAAAGTACAGATAGCCTCGTAAAGCAAGGGCGATGGCAGTTAATCCTAAAATTAAGGATAAGGCGGTTATTGTGTTGACTAAAAAGTATTTTTTCATTTCTTTATTATTTCACCACTATCTAAATCAAGTTCTATTTTATCCTCTGTATTTATAATACTAGTTGCATTTTCTACACCTACAATACAGGGAATATTTAATTCCCTAGCAATAATAGCGGCGTGAGATAACATACCGCCTCGTTCTACCACAAGACCTTTAATAAATGGGAGTACCAGTGACCAGCCCGGATCGGTGTGAGTTGTTATGATTATTTTATCGTTAAAATTGGCAGATGGATTAAATTCTTTCATCACAAGTGCTTCATCTGATAATTTATTTAGGCCTCCAGTAGAAACAACCATACCTTTCATTATTGTAAATATATTTTTTTCGTCTTTTTTATCTTTCTGATACGTTTTTTCTAAATCACTAATCGTCAAATCGGTCTCAATTCTTCTGGGCATTTCAATAGTACCCCATAATGCTAAGAGTCCTCTCCTTTCATGAATAAAAGAATTAAATTGAGTCAAATCATTAGGCGTTTCTTCTAAAATTTCTTCAAGAGTAAGATAAAAAATATCATCGGGATTATTTATTACTTTTCTGACGAAATACTTTTTACCGAGTTCTATGAAGATTTTCCTTGCAAAACCAAAAATTAAAGTCCTTTTAAATCTAGTTTCTTCTCTCATTCGTATAGATTTTTTTGCCCAATTTAAGAAACCAGACAAAATAAACCGCTTTAATATGCCAATGTCGCAATTTTTTACTGATGCTCGTTGAATACTTTTGTTTAAAAAAGACTGATTATTTTTAACTGCATTGATAATAATTTGCATAAGGACTTCCGGATGCTCACTAAGACATTTCGATTCTAGCTTTAATTCACCCGGCATGCGGTCCCCATATTTTTTAATATAATCAAATATTTTTATCGATATTTCATGTTCTTTGTATTGTTTTCCTAAAATTATTAGTATCTCTTCTGGGGTTTTGCCTGATTTAAACAAATGAGAAAATTCTTTATTGTTTTTTATTATCTCCAAGATATTCGTAATCATCAATCCCGGATCAAGCGAAATAAGAGGAAGCGTGCTCCCAACATATAAAAAGTTATACGAATCTTCTTTAGGAAGCCACTTCTTGAAAAGTTTATGAACAATTCCCGTACTGACCATTACGGCAAAGTCATTGGCAATTGGAACTTTCCAATGGACGACTAATTTGCTTGTTACTTTATTAAATATATCCTTTAACGGTTCCTCACTTTCTTGCGACAAGTCCCTACTATTATAATTTTTGTAGATATTATCAAATTTAGAACTGAATCGTCTGACTAAAAAACCCATAAAAATAAAAGAGACAAGAATCTTCAGAATTTGCCAGAGAGTCTTAGGAAGATAGTAAAACCATCTTAAAACAAATGATTTTGAAGCTTTTTTCTCAAAGTCACCCTCTTTACCAACCCCCAACATATCCTCAAAAAAAACTTTATTAAAGGAATATCCGGGAAGTAAAGAAACAAGTCTGTACCAATTTGTTAAGTCGTAATACATTCGTCCGCCAATATAGACCACCATCTCGGAGAACATATCGGAATTGTCTTTGATTGTTTTTTTACTAACACCCATCATTTGGCAAAAACTTTTGTAAACTTCTTGGTACACATATCGAGCAAAAGAAGAAGTTAGTGGCGTAGTTACTCCAGAGTAGCTTTCTGCCAAATTTGAATTATCGTATATTTTCATTTATATAAGAGATAATACTATGGATGCTACAAGATTGACAACAGAGAAAATAATCGACGCTCCAAAAACTCTTTTTGCTGTATGATGAGTTTTGCTTTTACAAAATCTAAAAATATCAAATAATAAATAAGCAAAAGATAGTAATGAAATTATTGTTATTATTAGATAACTTCCTTTCAAAAAATAAAAATTTGCTATCAGGGTGAGTTTCGACACAACTGACACCACAATCAGTAAAGACGAGGCTCCTAATACTCCATATTGGGCGGTATAAGTGTCTCTTGAGGCAACCTCAAATTCTTTCGATCTGACCTTTCTAGCGATTTCAAGCAGGAACATAAAAGACCCAGTACAAACTACTAAATTAATAAAATACACTATATGCTCGGACTGAAAGTTGAAACCATTTATCGAACACAAATAAATAAAAAGTGGAATAACTAGGATCTCGTGTGTAAATATGTACAAAGAAAAATGTTTTCTAAGCCAATCACTAACAAAAAACTCCTTAAACATTAAAAGAGAATAAACAAAGGAAACAAGAAAGAATATTAATACAAACATTCCTAAATAGAGTGCTACAAAAACTTCAACGATAATTACCGGGATAAGCACCAACTTCAATTCATTTAATGTCAGCAATCCCTTTGAAATAGGCCTGTCCGGATAATATTCGATATCATGCTTGTAGTCTTTAAATTCATCAAAGATCCTCAATCTTAATAAAAATAGAAAAAGAGCTACAGTACTAAAGAGGATTGGACCCCACGAAACACTTTTGAATAAAAATAGCTGAGTTCCGACACTTAAAAAAACAGCTAAGATAAAAGAAAGTGGTATAAACTGTATTAGATTAAAACGTTCTTTTAAATATTTAAAAAATCTCCTAAGGAAATGTTCATTCTGCATATCATGTTCTAGGCGCGGATTTTTTAAAAGCTTCCTCGATATCCTTATCGTTCCACCCACCACTCTTCAAATTTAATTTGATAGCGACATCGGTCATTGTTCCGGTATTACGAGAACTGACAATATATCCAATAATCGCTAATTCATTATTTGAAGAAGGAGTTGATAAACTCTTTCCTACAGATTGACCAGTAATACTTTCAGACAATTGTTTGGGTTTCTTACGAAAAAACAAACCTATTATTTTGAGTACTGTTTCACCTAGTAACCATAATAATGGTAGCCATATCACTAGTGAAATTCCGGCGGTACATATAATGGATATGGCAGCAAAAAAAAGGAATCCGCTTACTGCCCCGGCTCCATCGAAACCACCAGATGAAGTAAACCCTCCATAAAAAAATACGATTATAATCAGTGTTGGTACTCCTATAAAAATACTTGCTATCCTTTTTAAAGTAAATGTCATATGTTTATAGTTTATTATCTAATATAATTGCCCAATACCTAATAAACGCAACTGCCAAAGCTAGATAAAATGGAACTGCAAAGATTACCTCTACAGGAATATTCAACCCCGGAATTACGAAACCAGAAAAATTACCAACTGTGCTAGGTAAGTACACTCTATGACCACTATGAATTAACCATGCTTCAATTGGAGCAATTATCACTGTCGCAAAAGCGAGATAAAGAACGAATCTTTCGGTTAAACTCCTATTAATAAAATATTTATCGACAAGCCATGTGACAATCAGTATAACCAAAACCCAGCCACCGCTTAATAGAATCGTGATATCTCTCCATATATATGACCACGCAGGGAAATTTACATTATCAACCATAGCACCAACGAGAAGTTCAAAAAGAAGTACTCCTACAAAAGATATGATCAAGTTTCTACCGAGTTTACCTCTATTCATTGGGACCAAGGGTTTCTTGTCTAGAGAGAAAGAAAAATATTTGTAGAAAGCGATTATCAAAGAAAAGAGTAAAGGAAGATATAAGATTGCAAGCCATGACATTCCGATGCCTGGAACCATTGTACTATCAAAAGCTTTGATAGTTTCTGGAGAATAACCTCTTATACCAAGAGAAACCACAAATTTTTCAACGATAACTATTACCGGCCACAGTATTAGAATACTTAAAAGATATTTGTAAGCTTCTCTTAATTTTGGGAAAAGATTGTCAACAAGGAAGACAGAAGCCAAGGTCATACTGGCAAGACCAAGTGTAAGTACCCAACTAACACCATGATAAATATATGCCCAATTACCCAAATGAAGGTTTAGCCACATAGGTGCGGTGAAGAATTCAAATATGAAAGCACCAATCACCATCACCAAATAATGTTTTAAAATATTTTTTTTGTATCTCGAAAGAATAAGTAAAATAACTACAGTGGCAACAAAGATAAAGATTTGATACAAAATAGTACCGGTAGTAGGAGTCTTATCAAAAGAACAAGCTAATGTGTGACAATTAAATATAAAATCAAACATATTATTATATTAAAAATTAATAAGCTATTTATCTATACAATTATCGCATATATCATCAGAGTTTTCCATAGAGTCAGAATCTTTGACTCTGCATCCTCCCCATTTTGCTTTTTGAAATTTATCGTCCGAGGACATGCGATCCAATATCTTATATAAAGGTTCTTCTCTTATAGACCCAAAACGCGCATGAAGGAAGTCGCATGGACAGATTTCTCCATATGGAGTCACATAGAAATAGTTCATCCCTCCGGTACACCCTGCTGACTTGTGGCTTGTTGAGTAAGCATAAATCAGCACGCCTGGGTATGACTCGTCTGCGTTGTATTTTTTTACAGATGCTATCATATCCCCAACCCATTCTTTATGTCGTTTAAGATTTTCTCTCCCTTTTAATCTGCCAACTGGCAAGGCGTCAAAAACCAACACTTCATGAATTTTTAGTTTTTTTGCCAATTCTACAATCTTATCAAGTTCTCCATTTTTATAATCGTCTTCGTCAAGACAACAGGAAATACCCACGCTAAAACCCTTTTTCTTAGCATACTTGATTCCTTCAATTGCTTTATCAAATATACCTTGTACCCCTCTTTTCTTATCATGAACAGCAGGATCAGCAGAATCAATACTGATATAAATACCATCAAGACCAGCTTTTTTTAATTCATCGGCTCGATCAAGTAAAAGCCAGCCATTCGTAAATAATGTTGTAATAGAAATGTCTTTGTCTACCGATTTTATTATTTCGCACAAGTCTGGCCTCATCAAAGGTTCCCCACCGACAAAATTGATTACTGAGACCCCAAGTTCCTGTGTATCGGCAATTAACTTTTTACATTCTTGCGTAGTTAATACTTTTTTTGTCTTATCATCTACACTTGTAAAAAAACTACAATGACTGCAATTAGCATTGCATTGATCATTTACAGCAAAACTCATTAAATTTGGTATTGGACGATTTTGTACTACACGAAAAATTAGTCTTGCAAAAAAATTAGCAGACGGCTTACTAAAAAGTGGAGGAGTAGAAAGCGAATATACTGGATAACCATTACGAAAATGAATAATCTTATCGTGATTTAAATATATGGAATACATTCTTTTTGTCAGTTCATCTGAATAACCAAGAGCTTTTGTAGCCATTGCCAATCTTAATTGTAATTTTTTAAAAATTGATTTCATTCTTTAGAAAAAAGACTCCGTAAATATCTTCTCTTCCTCTACTCCAATACTTTTTAGCATTTTCCAAATGTCATTGACAAATCCTACTGAACCGCAAACATAATAACATTTTTTGTCTACGGATACTATATATTTCTTAAGTATCTCTTCGTTTATTCTGGTATATTCTTTTATTAATGAATGCTTAATATTTTCTTCAGTTAAGCAGTAGATAATCCTAAGAAAGGGATAATCTTCTGACATTTTGTTTAATTCTTTAAAAAAAGGGGTTCTATCGATTGTTTTATTGCTATAAAAAAGTGTGATATTGCTATTATAATTAGATATTAATTTACTTTTAATAATACTATAAAATGGTGTCACTCCGATTCCACCTGCTATCAAAACCAAATCTCCGCAATCTTTTTCAGGATAAAAATATCCATAAGGACCATCAAGTGTTAGCTTTGTTTTAATAGGCAAATCAATTAAGGCAGACGACATCTCTCCTTTTTTCTTTATTGTAATACAAATAGTCTTTTCAGAAGGAATACTAGAAATTGTGTATGATTTACTACGACCAATAATTGGTTGTGGTTTTATATTTACATATTGTCCCGGTATAAAACGGTACTCCAAATTATCTAATGGATTAAATAATAACGAGGTGATATTTTCGGCTTCGTTTTTTTTACCTATTAGAATGAATTCTCTGTTATTTTGCATGTTTTAAATAATCCATCACTGCCTCTCGTAGTGCTTCATGTCCAAGGACAGAGCAATGAAATTTTCTTTCCGGTAGACCACCAAGACGCTCCACTATTTGCTGAGGTTTCAATGTTTGAGCTGTTTTTAAATCCATACCGCCATTCTCGGTTGCCATAACCGACATCATTGAGGCAGCAGCAATGGCAGATGCACAGCCAAAAGTTCTCCATTTACATTCTTTGACGCGATTAGTTTTTTTATCAATCTTTATCCAAACATTCATAACATCGCCACATTCTGGACTACCCGCACTTCCTGTACCGTCTGCTTTATAGTTAGATTCATCAAATAAAATATTCCTGGGATAGAAAAAGTGCTCTTTAACAGTTTTACTGTAAATCCAATCATCTCCATCCGTAGTACATTTTTTATTATTTTCTTCCATTTTTATTTTATCGATGATATATCCCTAATTCTTTTTACAGATGCAGATAAAATATTCATTACGTAACCGATATCTTTTTTTTGCGTATATCTACCAAGTGTAAAACGAATATTGCAATGTGCAAGTTCCAGTGGTATTCCGATTTTGGCTAATACATGAGACGAATTAAGATCCATTGACGAACATGCCGAACCAGTCGAGCAAGATATTCCTTTCTCATCAAGTAAAAGAAGTAAAGATTCTCCTTCAACTCCTCGTATTGATATATTTATGTTGTTTGGTAAACGATTTTTTGCACTTCCGTTAAGCGAAACTTTCTTTATCTCCTTCATTACTCTGGATAAAAAATAATCACGGAGTCCTGTTAAGCGTTTATTCTCTGATAATCTTTTACTTTCAGAAATTGCAAGAGCCTCAGAAAATCCAACGATAGAGGCAACATTTTCTGTGCCAGACCTAATTCCTCTTTCTTGCCCTCCACCAAAAATAATTGGTTCAATTTTAAATTTTTTGTTTATATAAAGACACCCAATCCCTTTTGGACCATATATCTTAGATGAACTTATTGTCAAAGCATCAATGCCAAGATCTTTAATATCAATAGGAAGAGAACCCGTCGCCTGACATGCATCACTATGAAAAATTGGATTTGATATTTTAGATTCCTTTACGATTTTAGCTATTTTTTTAATCGATTGAATCGTACCAATCTCATTATTTGCATACATAATTGATACTAAAATAGTATCTGGTCTGATACTCGACAGAAGATGCTTAAGAGAAACCAGACCTTTTTTATCAACATCCAAATAAGTTATTTCAAAACCTTCTTTTTTTAATTTTTTACAAGAATCTAGAATTGCTTTATGCTCAATACCAGATACAATTATGTGTCTACCTTTATTTTTATACGCTCGAGCAATTCCCAAGATAGCAAGATTGTCTGATTCCGTACCACCACTTGTAAAGATAATTTCATCTCTTTCTGCACCGATAATTTGTGCTATTTTTTCTCTTGATTTCTCAATTGCATTTTTGGCTATTCTGCCTTCATGATGTAAAGATGATGAATTTCCATATTTCTCTTTCAGACAAGACAACATGACATCCAGAACCTTTGGGTCAATTTGAGTCGTCGAAGCATTGTCTAAATAGACTCGCCTTCTTTTTTTCATATAAAGCCATACTATAAGTTTTTTTTCATTGAGTCAAAATTCTAAATGTTCGATCCCTATTTCAGGTACCAAAAAAGACTTCCACTTTATATAACTATTCTGGGCATTATACTGACTGGCTCCGACTTGTGGACGAGTTCAGAACTCTTAATTGGAAAAATACAAACATAGAAGTCGAGAAATTTAGATTCCTCTACTTACTAAATAATTCAACTTTTTAAATTACCATTAATATGTTACTTTACGATGTATATATTCAGACCCAGTGTCTATTATACAATCCATTCCTTTCCCCAATTTTAGTTTTTCGAGTATAGAACATTCAATAATAGAACCCGAGGTGGCTGTGCTAACAAGTTTAGTTGTATAACCATCAAAATAATAATATTGGGGAATGTGTTTACTGTCCCAGACCTGATATATTTTATTGTCAGGACTTATGGAAAGAATTATTAAGACACCATCGTGATAATTTAATTGCTGTATTAATGCATTATATAACTTATCATAATTTTCAACTGATTCTCCACAAGTAATTATAACTGAACCATATCCGGGTGCTTGGTAATTTTGTTCCGCAAATAAATCTACTCGATATAAATCCGTGTTATTTTTAAAGGCAAAAGTTTGATTATAACTGAAATCTTTTATAGTCAAACCAGCACCCTCAAAGGCACTTGTGTCTAAGTCAGAAGATATAAATGGTGATGTATTTAGTGTATCACTTTCTAAGTTAAGTTTCTTTGTTTCCTTATATATATTTTGACTGATTAAAATTGAACTTTTTTTAATAGCTAGCATAAAATCGGTATTACGAGCTTTTTCACTAATATCCCACATATCAGAAATTGATGATATGCCGTAATATGCAATAGCTAATTTTAAAACAGGATATGAGGTGCTTGGTTTATTCTCATCTTTTTTCCATGTAAAATATCTGAGTGCACCCTCCTTTTCTGGATTTCCTTGAGCATCGGATTTTTCTATTGTTTTTAAAATAAAATCTGAAAATTTATCAAAATCTTTACAAGAACTATTTGAAGAATTGGTTGTTGTACTTGTTGTTTCTACTTTTTTTATTTTGTAAATATAAACTCCGCCACCAATCGCTAATAAAGTGATAATAGAAATTATTAAAGGAGCCACGAAACCTTTTTGATTATTTTTCATTTCAAAATTATAACACAAAACCACCCTTTTAGGATGGTTTTGTTTTTTTAACGCGTCTCATGCCCGAACACGACTCGGCTCGCGTGGAAGGAAGTTGTACGAACGATTAAATGGGAAGAGATTTTCCCTTATCCAACAGTATCTTTGCAGCAGATGAGGCAGTTGTTAGCTATCGTTCAATAGAATTGTATCCCTTTTAATAACAATTTAATAGCTTATTAAGCCAGGAGAAGAGGCGCGCCGTCTCTTCTTTTTGGTTTTGGGTGGTGGCAGTTTCCCAGCGCCATTTTATTTTTTTGGGGGGACACCCTAACCCAATTTACCTTTTTTGTCCGAAAACCTTTCCTATGTACCAGTACGTACCATACCGGTATGTACTAACGATTGTCGTAGTTTGCACATACCTGTTCTCACCCCGTACAAGCCCTGTGTCGTTTTGAGTCGTTGTCTTGTCTATGCTTGGGATAACAGATGATAACAGGGTTATAGGGTGATAAAGAAAAGGGGTGTAGCCGTCTTTTCTTGGCTTAAAAGTTTCTCGTACCCTTGCAGTATGGAAACTTTGAGCAACCATAAAACTTACCTCTGCGTCCGTTTCTTAATATCATTCGATTGCCACAGCGCGGGCAGGTTTGGTCTGATAACACAGGTGCTGGCTTTGGCGTAGATGGCGTAGAATAATAATTCCTGTGATTTTTGCACTCATTACAAAATCTGCCATAGCCAGTTATCAAAGAGGCGTCCTTAAAATCCTTAACAGATTTTACGTTCTTACATTTGGGACATTCTCGCATCTCTCCGTTTTGCAACCCCTCAATAGTGCCGTGTATATTCGCAAGCAACGAATTAGTGTTCTCTGGATTTTTAAGCAGACATCCAATTTTATCATCAAGACTTGCTATCGGGTTTTCCCCGATATTAAACTTGTTGATTCGCAAGAACTTATAACCGTAGCTCTCTAATACTTTCTGGCGATAGACGTCCTCATCGGTATAATAATTTTCGTAATTGAACTCATTGATTTCGTCTATATCCTTAAAGTGTTCTCGGAAGCCATCATATTCAATAATAATTTTGTGTTCTTTGTGGCGTTCGTCGGTATAGATGAGTAGGAAATCAACCTTATACGCTGGGTGTGTGTATGTGCGGTCTAACTGTTTAAGATATTTTCCTATCTCAAACTGCGGCATAAACTCAATAGTGTCTTTGTGTTGCTGCCAAAACTTTGTTTGATAAAACCAGTTTAATACCTCTGGCTCCATCTTGGACTTCTCGTCAACTTCGGACACGCTGTGCTCTTTTCTCGCTTCTCCTAAAACATACTGATAATGTCTCAATGCTTCTCCGACAGAACCAGTAAAACTATCAGTAGGTTGGCTTAAAACAAAATGAGCACATTCTTTTGCACGGCTAAAACCAACATTTAAGCGTTGTGCTTTTATTTGTCCGTCCTCTTCAATATCAACGTTGCTTAAATCTTTAATGAAAACACCCCACAGCTTATCACTATGCGGAGAGGCAACCATTGAATAATAGATGATGTCGCGCTCTTCACCTTGGCAGGTGTCAAAGGTCATTATTTTTAGTTGCAGTTTGTTTTGAAAATAATCCCATTCTGGCATTTTGCCTATCATCTCAACCAGTAATTTTTGCTGATTTGTATGAGGTGTAATAATGCCAACGCTTAATGCCTTGTCCTCATCCTTTAAGCGTTTAAGTTCGGAAATAATAAACTCAACTTCTTTCTTATTAGTGTTGGGATATAATTCGTCGGCAGCCGTTGATTCGACATTAGAGAACTTAACCACATCATCAATAGACTTTCCGCGAATCTTCATCACTTGCAAACTCTCTTGATAAAAATACTTATTAGAGTAAGAAATTATTTCTTTATAACCTCTGAAATGTTTTAGCAGTTGGATGTTGTAATTGCTTATAAACTCAAAGAACTCCAAAATGGAAGTTTTGATATTGAACTTGTCGAGCCTTACTAACTTTACTGCATCGGACGAAACATTATCTCGAAAACTAACATTCAACCCATTAAGATATTCGCGGTTAGTATCGCCTCGCGCTTGCGCGGCTTTGATGTTGCTAAACTGCTTTTTATCCCCAAGAATCAAAACTTTCTTGGCGCGTAGGAGCGCTGGAAACGCTTGGGCGATGCTTACCTGCGACGCTTCGTCAATTACCACTAAATCAAATAATCCAGACTCCAACGGGATGTATTCGGCGTAGTCTCTAATGCCAGCCAGAATACACGGGAAAGCTTCTTTAAGCTTCATAAACTCATCTCGCGGGAACCTCTGTTTATTCTTAATGATATTGCGTAATGTTTGTGCATCGCTTCGGTTATGCTCATAGAAATCTATCAGCCGTCCATCCAGAAGGTATGTTACTTGGGTTGTTACTAAATCCTCAATCTGTTTCATTCGTGCCGCATAATTCAGCTCGTGGATATTAGAAAAATCTTTGCTTACCTTCTGCTTTAAGTTCAAATATCTAATCTGTTTGTCGAACTCTAATTCGGGAACGTCCACAACTGCGTTCTTTATTACTGTTGTGAATTGTTCAGCGTTTATACCAATTTTTTTTATTGTCTTTGGATATTTCTCAATAATTTCTTTAAGGTATTTTACATCTTCGTTCAGTGCGACAACGCCTTGCACGGTTTGAGCAAAACTTTCATCTGTGAGTAATTTGTGTGCAAGAGCAATATAATCAAAATCTCCCGCGCTCTTCTTGTTTATTTCATCACCAAGCTGGTGCGCAAAACTAAAAATCTCGTGCACATTTTTTAGTGTTTGGAGTTCTTCGTGAGGATTGGCAAGTGTACTGTGAATAAAACTCTGCTTGAAACGGATGTCTAATTCTTCGGCAGACTTTTTGCTAAAAAGATAACCAAACGCCCAAAGTTTTATTTTTGAATACTCTTCAATAAAGTGTTGAAGCTTTTGCAAATCACCCGAACTAAACTGCGAAAATCTGTTTATCGCATCAATTTTATTCTGGAATGATGTTTTAATTTTTTGTATGCTCTCCAAGGTCAATCCCAAGAATTGCAAGAATCTTTCACAATCATCAAGCGTCTTTATCGTTTTGGGATTTAGTTCAAGGGTCTCAAATAATTTCTTTGCTTCGGTAGAAACAAGCGTGCCCTTAATTTGATGCAATGAACTGCGCAAATCCCCCAATTCGATAGCTGCTTCATTTTGCTGGGCTAATTCTTCAAGGTCAAAAATCAACTCGTTATCCTTGAAATAAAGTTCCAAATCAAAAAACTCGTGGATTTCTTTGATGCTGATATCGTCGTAAGCGATAATTTCTGCTTCCAAATCTTCTTTAAGGGAACTTCCTGATTTAGTAATAGTTTCGGCTATCGTCTCGTAGTCTTTTTTCACTGCGCGATGATGTGTTTTAATTCCATCAATGGCGCTCTGGGCGAGAATAGAGTTATAAGTATTACCAGTTTTACCAAGCCGTAAAATAGGATTTTGGAAGTTCTTGTCGTATCGAACCTTGTTCATTGTCTGGGTTATCTTATCCTCAACAACATCCAGCGCCTCTTTTTTATCAGACAACACTAAAACAGATTGATTTTTCAGAATTGCATCAAAAATAATTGCAGTAATAGTATGACTTTTTCCTGTTCCTGGCGGCCCCGAAACTACAATGTAATTGCAACCGTCTTTATTAACGGCTGATAAGATTTGCCGTTGCTCACTATTAAGAGGTATTGGACTTGGATATACGAGCCTGTCTGGTGTACCTGTGTTGTCCCATTCACCCTCAACGTCTGGATTGAACGGCTGCGGGTTGTTGTGAACAAAGTCATCTATCAGTTTATTAAAGATTTCGGCAAGGATGCCACCATCCTGGCTTAACTCCTGTAAGATTTCTTCGTAGTCATTGACTAACGCTTCATCTGATTTGTCGAATAAACAAATATAGCTACTATTTGAAATACGGACGGCTGCGCTGCGGGCAATCGCGGGCTCTCCATTTGAAAAATCTATCGCATTATCAAGTTCAAAGAAATGTGATAATTCATTTAATACGCCGCTAATAATTTGAGAGAAATCATTTTGATGTTGAGACAGGTAAATAATGCGCTCTGATACGGTCTGCAAACTACCCTTTGTTCCTTTTTGGACGTTGTATTCCTGTACGACATATTCCAGTGCCTTCTTATTGATATACACCTGCGAATCAAACTCAACATTAAGAGCGTCTCCCTCTCTCGTAGTTGAAAAAGGAATGTAAAAAATTGGGTACTTGTTGTTATTAAAAGAGATGTCGCCAAAGTAAAGATAAAAGTCCTGTTTATCCAAAATGGTTTTGTTGCGCTCCATTTCAAACAGCTCCAAAAACAAATCAGCGACTTGGAGATTTTCAAAGAAAGAAGTGAGGTTGCCTTTTACGTCTTGCGGTGCGAATACTGATTTAAGCTCCTTTGTAAGATTAACCTTTTCCTGTGCAATGATAAGGTTAAGTACTTCTGAAATCTTGTTTTCCAACAGTCGAAGAATAACCGCGGTAAGTTCTTCCTCAATTAAATAGATGTTATCTTCATCTCCAAGATTGAGGTTTTGCAATGGCTTCTCTATACTCTCAACAAAAGGATGCACCAACTCACTGCGAATAATTTTCGCCGTTTCTTCGACAGAGTTGGTAAGGGCTACATCATACTCTTTTGCATACAGGGTGCCCGCCTTCTCAATCTCGCCAGCTATTCTCTCTGTAATGGCGGTGATTTCCGCATTACTTATTTTTCCAATTTGAAGCTTGATTAAATCAAGTAAGTTTTTGGGTAGGTTTGTTTTATAAACGCCTTTCTCAACCTTATTCAAAACATCTTTATCAAAACCCTTGCTAATAAGCCTTGAAACCAGCTTATTAAAGGAGGGATATTTTTGAAGATTCAAACCTACAAGCAGATTATCGTTATTCCTAAACTTTATGCCGCGGCGTGGGAGTTTGTGTTTGTGGAAATCCGTTTCAAGGAAGTCCATAAAATACTTGGCGACCTCCTTGATAAAAAGGAGGCTTCCTTGTTCTGTTTTTGTTTCAATATTTTTAGTTGTAGTACTCATTTTCATATTTACGAAGAAGCCATTATTTCTTTTTTTTCTTTGTCTTAAAGCTGTTTTCAACAAACTCTTCGAGGTCTTCTTTTCTGAAACGCCACCGCCCAATTTTTGCAGCTTTAATTTTACCGCTATGCAGATAACGGAATAGTGTGCGCTTGCCAATATCAAGAAACTTAGCGGCTTCTTCTATATTCAAAAACTTCTCTTTTTCCATACACACACATTGTATCTCTTTTTGCTCGAAATGGCAATTATTGGCATTTCTTGATATAATGGTTTTAAGACTTATGAATATGAAAATGACACTAAAAGAAAAAATAAAGGCGACAATCTCTATAATTGATGAGGCGCGAACCATACAGAATACAAATCCTGTTTATGTTCCAGTTGATTTCTTCTCGGCAAATAATTTAGGTTTTCCTAATGTAAGGGATGTATTTCGTATGCTTCAAGAAAATAAGGCTATCAAAACCATTAAGAAGGGCTGGTTTTGTGAGGAGATTCGCAAGGGTGATACGCGCAAAATCGTAAGGACTGGGGACGAGCAAACCAGCGAGGATGATTATGAGGCTTATGAAATTGAAATCAACACAGAACAATGGGCAGCGACTAAAAAACTATCAACTAAAAATGCTGCAAAAGTTGTAGCGATTCCAAACGATTTGATTTTTACCGAGAGCGGACTTTTATATAGTAAGAGTAAGCCAGAAATAAAATTATCGTTCGGGAAAAATACAGCAAGATATAAAATAGTTGATGCCCTTGTCGACGCTAACGGCGCTTCTGTTTCTACAACAAACTTACGAACTTTAAGCGGCAAGGAAACCAATCGTAATGTTCAAAAGGAAATTGGGGCGATAAGAAAACGAATAGCTACTAAAATGTTCGGGATTAAAAAACCAGGAGAGAATGAGGTTGTTGAGGGCGAAGAATATAGTGGTTATAGATTTGTTATAAAAGTGAAAAAACTAAAATAAAGACGCTACACCTTCGCTACACCTCCTCCACCTGTGGACAAATAGAGAGAAAATCGGCTAAACATAAGCCGATTTTTTTGTATTTGGGTGTAGCAAAAAGGAATCGTAGGGGCACGGCAGTGATTGATATTCTAATCTTGTATGAAAAGTACAAGCAAAAAAATTGCCGTCAGCGATTTGGGACTTGCGAGCCTGTTGGTAACGCTCCGCTTTAATTTGGTCGATATGGAGCGCGTAAATGAAAAGCGTATCAACTTTTTATTTGCACCAGCCGAAGGAATAGAGCAGGTCATCAGTGATTTTTGGACAGATATTGAAATCTCTGTTTCTACACAGAGCCTTTTTAATAATCAAAAAATGCTCAAAAACAGATTATACGCCTTCAAATAATATGGAACTTACCGCGGAACAACTACAAATGCTTCGGCGACCCTTTGAAAAAGCGGGTGCGTTTGTTGGTCGTTCCGAGGAGGAAATTAAAAAACTTCTTGAAGGCATCGCGGACATTTACGTAACCCTCGCAGAGATAAACTTACTTTCAAAAAATAAACATTAAAATTATGGAAAATGAAAATAAAATCTTAAAAGAAGCACTGCGATATTGCGATATGGGGTTCTCTATAATTCCAATCGGGGAAAACAAGCGCCCACTTATTGCCGAATGGAAACCATACCAAGAAATGCGCGCGACAAAGGAACAAATAGAGAAATGGTTTGAGCAATTCCCGCAAGCGAATATCGGAATTATAACGGGCAAAGTGTCCAATATCGTTGTCATTGATGTTGACGATAAAGGCGCGGACACGTCGGGATTGATACCAACTGCCATTGCGCAAACAGGTAGAGGCTTCCACTATTATTATTTGCATCCTGGCTTTCCTGTTCATTGTGGAATACTACGCACCAAGATTGATATTAAGGGAGATGGTGGTTATGTCATCGCTCCGCCTTCATTACACGCATCTGGGCGTCATTATGAATGGGTTTGTCATCCCGATGATGTCGGGCTTGCTGATTTACCTCAATGGGTTTTTGAAAATAATAAAAGAGCAGAACAAACAAGCCAGAAGACAAGCACTGAAAATAAAATATACGAAGGGCAACGAAATGATGCAGCGACAAGATTTGCTGGAAAATTATTGCACGGATTATTTCGCGGCGACTGGGAACTCGGCTGGTCTACAATGCAAAAATGGAATCAAGAAAAATGTGTACCACCCCTTCCAGAAAACGAATTGCGCAGAACTTTTGACAGCATAATGGGACGCGAAACTACTAAACCTTTTACGAACAATAAGGCATATACACGCAGCTCCTCTATTTCTTCGGATGCCGTAGTTGTTCGTCTCTCTGATGTTCAATCAGAGCCAATAAGTTGGTTATGGCAAGGACGCATTGCGTTGGGAAAACTTACATTGATTGTAGGAGACCCTGGACTTGGAAAAAGTTTGTTGACCACCACTCTGGCAGCCATCATATCAAAGGGCTATCCATTTCCAGTTGATAACTCACAAGCTCCCAAGGGCGACGTTATATTGTTGTCAGCCGAAGATGATGCAGCGGACACTACTAAACCGCGTCTTGAAGCTGCCGAAGCTGATTGCGAACGCATACACGTCTTAAAGGCAATCCAGGAGATAAACAACGAGGGTGAGCGGACGCAGCGGATGTTCTCACTAAAAAGCGACCTTACTGTGCTTGAAAAATTATTACCTTCTCTTCCAGATTGCCGTCTACTTATTATTGACCCAATCTCCGCATACCTTGACGGCACAGAAAGTCATAACAACTCTGATGTGCGCGGGCTGTTGGCTCCATTGGCGGCATTAGCAGCACACTACAAAATTGCAATCATTGCAGTAAGTCATCTTAATAAAGGCTATGGCGGCAATGCTCTGTATAGGACGATGGGGTCTTTGGCTTTTGTTGCTGCTGCTCGTGCGGCATATGTTGTAACAAAGGATGAACATAATCCGCAGCGCAGATTATTTTTACCAGTAAAAAATAATCTATCGCAAGATAATACTGGACTGGCATATAGCGTTATGACGGCTTCAAATGGTGCACCACTTATTGCTTGGGAAATGGAGCCAGTATCTATTACCGCAGACGAAGCCCTCACCCCCGTTGAACCTAACGAAGAACACACTGCCACCGATGAAGCTGTATATTTTCTGCGCGATATTTTATCCAAGGGGGCGATGAAAGCATCTGATGTGCAGAAAGAGGCGCGACAGGCTGGGATTAGCGACAAATCTTTAAGATGTGGGCGTGAAAAACTCGGAATTAAACCAAGAAAATCTGCCTTCACGGGAGGCTGGGAATGGGGTTTGACCGAAGATGCCCAAACAAGCCAAGATGCCCACCCAAAAACAGAGGGCACCTTGGATGAAGTAGGGCATCTTCATAACCAAGACAGTATGCCTTTTGATGATAGTTGGTAAATCAAATCATTGTCGTTTTATCCACCTGTACCTTGAAAATTGAAGTTGCCAAAAAATGCCATTGTGCTATACTTACTTTGACGCCTACATTTCATAATAGCCACTTTGCTACGTTGTAGCTTTTAGTTCCCAGAAAGGGGTTCATCCTCTTACTGCCACTAAAAGCTACGCAAGTGGTTTGAAATGTGGGCGTCCAGTAAGATGTGGTGAGCCCCTTTTTGGGTATTTGGGGACACCACAGAGGTGTCCTTTTTTCTTTTTTTGCGCATCAACGGGCATCGAGAGTGCCTGGAAGAAAGAAGCGAGGAAACTTTAATAAAATAATGAAAATGTATATGGGTATCTTATCGTGGCTCACAAACAAATCAGTAGAAAGTTTTGCCAGAGGCATTGCTGAAACGCAATTAAAAACCTTGCGTTCGCTACAAAAAAGAAAACCAGAATTAACTGGCGAATCTTTGTACGCAGAAGTTATCGCGTTAAGACCGTTTTATAATCTTGAAAAAGCTAAACAAATAATTCAAGAAAAAATGGCATCATTCGAGCGAGACGCTTGGATGAGGGTAGAAAAACGCCCGTTCGGTTTTCGTGATGTAGTTGAGTCATTGATACAAGATGAATACTTCAAAACTATTACACGGCGCTCACAAAAAGATGACGTTACTGCAATGCTGCTTATCAAAATAACTGTGAGAGATATTATCCCTGAAAACTTATAAAATTAAAACTACAAAAAATATGACTAATAACATTTCATCAAAAATAAAAGCAATGGTTTTCTGCCGCGTCTCTTCCAAAGAACAAGAAGACACGGGCTACTCCTTGGACTCGCAAGAAAAACTCTTGACCGATTACGCGAAAAAATACGATTACAAAGTTATAAAAGTATATCGCATATCAGAATCAGCCAGCGGCAAGCAAGTGCGTAAAACTTTTATTGAGGCTTTGCAGTTTGCCACAAAAAATAAAATAGAAATTATTTTGTGTGAAAAAATTGACCGCCTTACCCGCAACTTAAAAGATGCCGCTACAATAGACGACTGGGTGAAAGAAGACACGGGGCGCGCAGTTCATTTTGTAAAAGAAAACTTTGTCTTGAATCAACAGACGAAGGCTCACGATAATTTTATATGGGATATGAAAGTTGCTGTCGCCAGATTCTACACCAATAATCTTTCCGAAGAAGTGAAGAAGGGACAAATAGAAAAATTGGCGCAAGGTTGGCTACCAACAAAACCGCCACTTGGATATAAAACCATCGGCGACAAAGGACACAAGACTCACATCGTTGATGAAGAAGTAGCGCCCTTTATGCGCAAGATGTTTGAACTGTATGCAACGGGGAACTATTCTATTGCTCGCGTGGAAAAAGAATTGTTTGAAGCTGGGATGCGCACGCGTTCTGGCAAGAAGTTAGGAATGAGCCGCATCCACGTTTTACTTCAAGACCCGTTTTATTATGGGAAGATTCGCTGGATGGAAAAACTCTATGCTGGCAAACACGAACCTTTAATCGCCAAAGATGTGTTTGATAAAGTACAGATATTGATACATCGTAAAACACTTGCCCCTCATCTAATGAAACACAATGCTCTTTTTAAGAGTAAAATCTTCTGTGAAAATTGCGGTGGAATGATGACCTGGTACGAAAAGAAAGGACACTGGTATGGGCACTGCAATAATCACGGAGAGTACGCCAAATGCACCAAAAAGACCTGTATGAGGCAGGAAGCCATAGAGGCACAGGTAACCACTGTCTTTGACATTATAGCCCCTCAAAACGAAGAGGTGCTGGCGGCGATAGTTTATATCCTTAAAAACAAACACAAAGATATGGCTGCCAACCGCGAGAATGATATTAAAAGGTATAACTCGCTCTTGGCTAATGTCCAAGTACAGAAAGATAGACTTTACGAAGCCAAGCTAAATAAGGAAGTGCCAGTTGAATACGTAGAGCGTAAGCTCACTGAACTAACCACCGAAGAAGAGACTTTGGAGAACTCCCTGGTTTCTGTGCGAGACAAGAGTGATGAGCACCAAGCAGCAGGCATTGCCGTACACGAGCTGGCGTTTCGTTCAAAGGAGATTTACGAGGCAACCGACAACATTGATATGAAGAGATTGCTTTTGTCCCAATTATTTACGAACTTGCTACAAAATGGGCTTGAAATAAAGAAAGAATACACATCCGCCGCTGAATTATTGGTGGAATGGGTGCCAAAGCTAAATAAGGATTACGAACTGCAAAAAAGTGAGCAAATAAAAGGAAAAGACGTCGTTTTGTCGACGTCTTCTCCTGTCTGGCTCCGGAGGTAGGGATCGAACCTACGACCAACCGCTTACATTTTATCCAAGATTTATCTTGGTATGGACTATATCATCATCCACCATTTACATGATTAGGATGTGAGGCGCTTCCTCCGACACAATGTCGGGGTACTCTCTTGCGAGATAGTCTCTGAACCTTTCCGTTAAACGGATTTGGCTGCTGATTGCCCACATCTTTCTATTTGTGCAATAGATATGTTTCGGGTTTCCAGCAATTCACCTCATTTTCGACCTAAATTACTTTAGGAAGCTGCGTAATGCCTTCGTGTATTTCCATGTGACAATTTGCACAAACGAGAGCACATTTCTTAATTTCCTTTTCTATTTTTTTCCAAGATCTAGTTAATCCTCTTGAAGAGAGATCGAACTTTTTTTTGGACTCATCAATATGGTGGAAACTAAGAGCTCGCTGACATTTATTATAGCCACACACAATACATTTGTTGCCTTTAGATGTTCGAGCCATTTCACGAAGTTTTCTTCTTCTTCGTTTTACAGCCTCTCGCATATATTCGGCACGGTCGGCATAAGTTCTTTTTTCCCTAGTGGTAGACACCAATGAAGTATACCATAGAAGAACTCTTCGACACAGGCGGTCGCTCTACCGCTGAGCTACTCCGGAATGTTTTATCGGATTTAATCCGATAAAGAAGATGATAACAAAAAAGGTTGCAAAAGTGAAGTGTTTGGTAGTATAATTTATGCATGGGATTCTTTTTTCCAGATTCAAAAAAGACAATAACGAAAAGTGAGTTCAAAGAACTTCGCGGTCATCTTGCCAATAATGATTTTACTCATGAAGAAATAGACAGAATTGAAGGAATTTTTAATGCTGATTTGAATGAAGAGGGAGAATATGAAGTTGGAATAGATGAAAAAGAAATGAAAAGAGAACTAGAATGGATGAGGAGTCATTTAGATGCTCATCATATTTCGGAAAGAAAAATAGACATACTGGAAAGAGAGATGAGGGAATTCTTTTAAAAACCTAAAATAGAGACCGCATCTCTTGCGATTTGATCCATTTCGTTTGTCTTCAATACCAGTACAGATATTTTTGAGTCCGTAGCTGTGATGTCTGCATCTACTCCTTCACTTTTGTTATTCTTCTCAATATCAATCTTGATACCTAAAACCTCCAATCCTCTACAGATTCTTTCTCTCATAATAAAAGACCTCTCTCCTACTGTTGCCGTAAAGATAATTGTATCTAGTCCACCAAGCGACACAAAATACGATCCGATATATTTTTGTAATCTATAGACATACATATCGAGAGCAAGTTTTGATTTTGTGTCTCCTTCTTTTTCCATTTTCAGCAAATCTCTGACATCGGAACTTTTTTCACTTATACCCAAAAGTCCACATTTTTTATTTAAATAGTCTTTTAGTTTTTTACCTTTAAGACCTAATTTTTCTGATATAAAGGCAACTATACCTGGGTCGATATCACCTGCTCTTGTAGCCATTATTACACCTTCAAGCGGGGTAAAGCCCATAGACGTATCTATGCTTTTGCCATCTTTAATTGCAGTTATGCTTACTCCACTTCCTATATGACAAACTATCAGTTTTGAAGGAATTGAATTTTTCTCCGATTTTAGTTTATTCAAAATTGATTCAATGGAAATACCATGATAACCGTATTTTTTTATATTATATTTTTCTGAATCCTGGCTTGGTAAACCATAGTTGCTTACTTTTTCAGAAATTGTGCTATGAAAATCACTATCTGAAACTCCAACGATTGGAATGTTTTTAAAAATTTTTCTTAACAGCAGAATTTTTTCATATGTTGGCAAGATGTGAAGCGGAGTATCCTGTAAAATATTTTTTATCTCTTTTTCATAAGTTTTGTCAATAATTTTATCGCCCTGAAAATATTTTCCCGGAGCGACAATCCTGATTCCGATTCCCACAATTTCTTCTTTACTGGAGATTACTCCTATTGTTTTAAAGGTAGATATTCCGTAATCTAGTGAGTTCTTGAATTCTTTTTCTGTTATACATTTTTCATCTTTCTTACCATCTATATACAAAGTGCTTATAAAATCGCATCCTGTTTCCGGTTTCTCCAAATGTAAAAACGCCGAACATTTTTCTTTTGCATAAATTGCATACTTTTCCGATGCGCTCCCACTGTTTACAATTAAATATTTTTTTTCCATGTCCATTTCCAATTTAATATTTCTTCGGGATCATCTCCGACACGCATAATATAGTCTTTATGATCTTTAATTTTGTTTTGATAAATCAAGGTAAGTCTATTTGCTTTTTCCCCATCAACCACGCCATTTTTTGCTGCTTTTTCTATTGCTTCAATAAACAAATTGTATCGGTCGGTTTTATTTCTGATATGTAGATCTAGTGGTGTTGTGGTAGATCCGCTTTCCATATAGCCATGTATAGAAATTCTACCCAAAGCATTCACAAAACGGAAAAGAGTTTGCTCCAGAGTATCTGGATAACCATGAAAATTGAAAATTACCGGCTTATCTTTGGTAAAGTATCTTTCAAAATCAACTTCGGAAATTTTGTTGTCATGACCAACCGTGTTTGGAGAAAGTTCCACCACATTCACAAAACGGGCTTTTACTTCCGGAGCTTCTTTTTTCAAAAGATCAATCGCTGCCAAAGCTTCCTTGACGAGATATTGTCCGCAACCACCGAAAACCACGTCCGGATTTTCATCACTCGCGAAATCCCAGATAGAAATACCATTTTCCACTTCCCTTTTTGCCTCTTCAAGAGACAACCAAATAGGTTCAATAGTTTTTTCTACTACAATTACGTTGATTTCGTTTTTGGAGCTTAGACATTTCTCAGTAATAAGTACTGCCTCATTTGCATCTGCTGGAAAATATATGTTGATAAAATCATGACTTTTGTTTAAAAGTTCATCCATAAAACTTGGATTCTGATGAGAAAAACCGTTATGTTCTTGTCGCCAACCGGAAGAAGTTAAAATGTAATTGAAAGACGGGACATCTCCTCTCCACTCTGTCTTTCTGGCAATTTTTAGAAATTTACTATACTGGTCAGCCATACTGGAAACTATTGGAATAAAAGCTTCATAAGACGCAAAGATAGAAAACCTGCCGGTTAAAATATAACCTTGAGCAAGACCTTGAAGCGATTGTTCCGACAATACTTCTATAATTCTACCGTCCCGTGATAAGTCTTTGTCCCACTCTTCAAGTTTACCGGAAAAAGATCTGGTGGTTTCTTTGAACATATCTTGTAAGCGGTTGGAATATGTTTCATCCGGAGAGAAAAGTCGAAAATTCCTTTGCTCATTGTTCAATTTCACAACTTCTGCCAAATACTCTCCATTTTTCTTCATAGCTCCAGCTGAAACGATTCCTGCTCCGTCTATCTTAGTCTCAAAATTTTCAGGATTGGGCAAAATTAAATCACGACTATGATCACCTTTTTTAATACCAAAAGAAGTTTGGTTGTCACCCATTCTTAAACCTTCTTTTGGAACATTGTCTAGAATATCTTTGGAAAAACCATTCTGCGAATCAAAAAGTTCTTCAAATTTATATGAACGCAACCATTTTTCTACCAATTTTAATTGATATTTGTCTGTCTTGGCTTCTTTTCCTACAACTTGATGTGAAAGACAATTCCCTTCAATCTTATCCCCGTTTCCTTCTATTTTAAAACCCTTCAAGTATTTGATACCGGTCCAACCTTTTGGCGTCTTCATTATAATCATCGGAAATCTGAAATAGTCTTCCAGTTTTCTTTCTGGATTTTCTCGAGCTTCTTTTTGAATCTTTTTGATAGAAGCATAAGCTTCATCCAGAGCTTTAACCATTTTTTCGTAAACTTTCTCTCCTTTTCCCTCTACTATTATCGGTTCATAACCATACCCTTTGAATAAAGCTTTGAGATCTGAATTCTTCATTCTACCAAAAATTGTCGGCCCAGAAATTTTGTAACCATTTAAGTGTAAAATCGGTAAAACCGCTCCATTTTTTGCGGGATCAATAAATTTAGACAGGTGCCAAGCAGTAGCAAGCGCTCCGGTTTCTGCTTCTCCATCTCCGACAAGACATGACACAATTAGATTCGGGTTATCAAGTGCTGCCCCATATGCAGTCGAAAGTGAATATCCCAACTCTCCCCCTTCAAGAATCACTCCAGGAGTCATAGGACTTGAATGACTAGGAAAACCATATGGCCAACTGAAGTTTTTTGTAATATAAGAAATACCTTCTTCGTTTAACTTTGCTTCTTTATAATATTTACCAAGAGTTCCTTCCAAAAATACATTTGACTGGATTGCAGGAAAACCATGTCCAGGACCAAGAACAAACATCATATTGGCTCCTGTTTTTATAATTAAGTTATTGAGACACGCATAAATAAAATTAATTCCCGGACAAGTCCCCCAGTGACCAAGAAGACGAGATTTTATATCATCAAAAGTGAGTTTATCTTTTAGTAAAAAATTATTTTGTAAATAGATTTGTCCTACTGATAAATAATTTGTAGTGCGAACATACTTTTTTATTTTTTCAATTTCGCTATTCATGACAATAATTGTATCAAAAATAAAGCATATCACCAATAAAAACATGATTGACTTACAAAATAATGTGTGATAATGTCTGAATTAGGTAGAGTCTAAAAACCAATCAAAAGAAAGGTTAGACAATGAAGAAAGTCTTGTTCGTTGGAATCGGAAAGTTTAGCATGCGAGATATTCTGAAAGAGCTCCCCGCAGATAAACTGGAATCAATCAACGGGTTTTTGGTCTTCAATCCCAAAGAAGCCATCAGCACCGTCAAAGAAAATCCGGATATATCCGCAGTGATTTTCATCGGACATCTGGTGATCGACAGCCGCGAAGACCATTTCCGGATCAATGTCGGCGTCGCTATCGATCTCAGGAAGATTCTGACATCAAGCGTCGTCATGATTGCCGCTACTCCGCATCAAGCCACAAATGTGGAACTGTTTAAAAACGGCTGTCAGGTCATGACGCAAAAACAAGACATCATCAAGTGGCTACAAAAGAATATATGAGCTAAGAAATTTAACGGTTTACGGGCCGAGTACCATCAGATGGTGCTCGGCTTTTCTTTTATTTTCTAAATATTGTATAATTGCCTCATGGCATTAAAACGATTAGATGCAAAAAATTTGCAAAAAAATACGGGGGGTGTGACAGGATTACATCCTGAAATAGTTGGTGATTTCAAAGATATAAAAGGAGATGTCTCTAAGATCAGAGGGAATCTGACTATTCATAAGATTAAAGGCGATGTATCAAATATTTCTGGGGATATTAGCGGACTTTCTGGTAATGTCAGTAATGTTATTGGTGATGTTTCAAATATCAAAGGTGATATGACAAATCTTAGCGGAGATATGAGTGATCTCTCATCGGATTTTAGTTCTACTATCGGAGATGTCTCAAACATTAGTGGCTCAGTCAGAAATATCCGGGGAAATGTCAGTCATATAGAAGGTGATGTATCAAATATCCTTGGTGATGTTTCAAAAATAAAAGGTGATGTCACAAACCTTGTCGGTAATATAACAAATATAAAAGGTTATGTCTCAAACATCAAAGGAAATGCAACCAATATCTCCGGCGATGTTACAAATATTTATGGAGATGTTACAGGAATAGAGGGAGATACAACAGGAATGTCTGGAAACATAGAAGAGTTATTAAAAAAATAAAACCCTACGTCACACCACTGTGCAACGCAAGGTTCGCAAACAAAAGAGAGGCTAGGTTCTTATTCTGTTTCAAGCTGTTTAATGACAGGAGAAACAATTACCCTTTTATGGAACCTGAGGGTTCACACCTGTTCTTTTTTTTGCTGTAAAAGATTCTTCTCTTATTCAAGATCAGGCGCAAACGCTGGGCGCCAAGGCACACCATGAAGGAGGAATTGCTTTCTTATATCTTTCGCCTTTCCGTAATGTTCAGATGCCCTTTCATCTAAGAGCTCCGCATAGAGTAGAAGAAGCTCATTGGTTGTAACGGGCGGACTCAGCTTGAACTGACGATTTAGATCTGCAGCTTTACGTCCGGCATTTCGTACCATGCCTTGTAGTGTCAGTTTGTCACTTTCCTCACTGATATCTTTTTTTACCAGTGCCCGAAGTAACTCTACCTGTCTTTGGGAATCCATTGGATTCCTCCTTTCTGTAAATAGAACCAGACGAAGTTATTACACTCCTACAATCTGATCCTTCTTACTAAGTTATATAACAAATGATCTTTTTGTCAAATCTACTTCCATTTTAATTAAAAATATGCTTTAATAGAACCTTGTAGCGCACGGGCGCTTCATTTTAATAATGGATCCCGTTAGAGATAGGAAACAATTTGATTGTTTCCGTGGAGAATTCGAGTTCTCGATTTAACAGGATTAGTAACAATTTCAGGTTAAAGTGCCAATTCATAACACTTTGATCTCTAACGGGATGGAAATCAGAAATATAGCTATAATAGCTCACGTAGACCACGGCAAGACCACTCTTACAGATGCCTTAATGAAGCAAAGCGGAGTTAATATGGAAGGTCTTACCATGGACAGCAACTCTCTGGAACAAGAGCGTGGTATTACCATTTATGCAAAAAATACTTCCGTATTCTATAAAGGTACAAAAATAAATATAGTAGATACTCCAGGACACGCCGACTTCGGTTCTGAAGTTGAACGAGTTATTAAATCAATTGACTCCGTAATTCTTGTTGTAGATGCCCAAGAAGGTCCAATGCCTCAAACAAAATTTGTGTTAAAAAAGTCATTGGAACTTGGACTCAAGCCTATCGTTGTAATAAACAAAATTGATAAGTCAGCAGCTAGACCAGAGGAAGCACATGAGAAAGTCTTGGAACTTTTTATGGAACTTGGAGCAAACAATGAACAATTGGATTTTCAAATTATTTATGCTATCGGGAGAAAGGGTGTCGCAATGAAAAATTTAGGTGACGAACAAAAAGATCTCACCCCACTTCTTGACTGTATTTTGGAAAATGTTAGGCCAGCAGAAAATAAAGAAAATGAGCTTTTGAAAGCGCAGATTTTTAATCTTGCTTATGACAATTTTCTAGGACGACTCGCTATTGCAAGAATTTATGAAGGAAAGATAAAAGACGGCCAGACTATTTTTACAAAAACTCCAGATGGAGAAACCAAAAAATTTAGAATTACCAAACTTTATACTTTCAATGGAATGGCCAAAGAAGCAGTGGAAGAAGCACCCTGTGGAGATATTGTAATGGTTGCGGGAATTCCAGATGCATTTATCGGAGAGACAATTGTAGAAAACAGTGAGCAAACTCCCCTTTCTTCCATTCCAATAGATGAACCGACAATTTCATTAAACTTCTTGGTGAATGATTCTCCTTTTGCAGGAAGAGAAGGCAAATTTGTAACAGGAAGACAGATCAGAGAAAGATTAGAAAAAGAACTTGAGGTAAATGTAGGGTTAAAAATTGATTTTAATTCGGAACCTTTGATGGTCTACGGACGAGGTGAACTTCATATAGCTATTCTTCTTGAAAATATGAGAAGAGAAGGATATGAACTCCAGGTGTCTCAACCACAAGCAATTTTCAAAGAAGAAAACGGCGTAAAAACTGAACCATTTGAAGAAGTTACAATCGATGTGCCAGAAGAATATTCCGGAACAGTCATAGATAAAATTGGAAGAAGAAAAGGAATCATGACCGAAATGAAACAGAAAGAAGGACATTGCAGAATTATTTTTGATGTACCAACAAGAGGTCTTTTGGGATATCGAGGACAATTTGTAGTAGATACGAGAGGAGAAGGAATTCTCTGTTCAAGGTTTGTTGGATTTAAACCTTACGTTGGAGAAATACGAAAACAAGAATACGGTTCTATGACATCAATGGCTTCGGGAAAAGCATTGGCGTTTTCTTTGTGGAATTTACAAGAAAGAGGTTCTATTTACATTGACCCCGCTACTGAAGTTTACGAAGGAATGGTTATAGGAAATGTTACAAAGGGAGACGAAATGGATGTAAACCCTACAAAAGGAAAGGCTCTTACAAATATGAGAAAGACAAGCTCAGACGAAGCAATATATCTTACCCCACCACTTCGCCTTGATATAGAAAGAGGTCTTGAAATTATGCGACATGATGAACTTTTGGAAATCACTCCCGAGAGTGTACGACTCCGAAAAAAGAACCTTACAGAAGTGGAAAGAAAAAGAAACGAAAGAAGCCAGACGAGAAAATTAAACGATTTATAAAGAATTCCTGAAATTAAAACAAAAGCACCCAGACATAAATGTCTGGGTGCTTTTGTTTAACTGACTCTAGCGAGTCAATTATCTTCCTCGGAAACCTCCTCTGTCTTGTCTTGGTTCGAGTGGCTTTGCTTCATTAACAATGAGCTTTCTTCCGTCCATCTCAACACCGTTAAGTGAAGAAATAGCTTTGTCAGCTTCATCATCATTAGTCATAGTCACAAAACCGAAACCTCTTGATCGGCCAGTCATCTTATCCATGATGATATTGGCTGATTCAACGGCTCCAACTTTTGAGAAGTAATCCTTCAAAGATGCATCTGTTGCACCATATGAAAGGTTTCCTATATATAATTTCTTTGCCATTTGCTTTGAAATATTCTACTAAAGCGCAGAACGACCTGTGTCTCAAACGGCTAAGAAAACTTAAACCTACGAGAACTTGTACTGCCCGAACAGTATAGCACATATCAATAAATAATGCAAGTACCAAATTGTCAACAGTGCAATAAACGAATTTTTTGTAGGGCTTGTTGAATCTCTTTCTTTCATATAGAATGTACATATATATGATAGAAAAAACCAAAAAAGTAAGCACAGAGCCATATAAAGGAGTAAGAGATTTTTATCCTGCCGATATGGCGATACAAAATTACATATTCAAAGTGATGAAAAAAACAGTTGAGAGTTTTGGATATTCTGAATACGGAGCATCTGTGCTTGAACCGGCAGATCTTTATAAAGCAAAATCTGGCGAAGAAATTGTAAATGAGCAAACTTATACCTTTAAAGATAAGGGTGACAGAGAAGTATCGCTCCGACCAGAAATGACTCCCACAGTAGCCAGGATGATTGCGGAAAAACTCAAAGAATTTTCATTACCATTACGATGGTATTCCATTCCTAATCTTTTTCGTTATGAAAAACCGCAAAGAGGAAGGACTCGTGAGCATTGGCAACTAAATGTAGATATATTCGGTGTAAAATCCATTGAGGCAGAGGTGGAAGTTATTTCTATTGCCTCACAGGTTTTGAAAAACTTTGGGCTCAAGGATTCAAGCTTCGAAATAAGAATTAACAGCCGAAAAATAATAAATTACATCTTGAAGGATCTTTTTTCTTTAGATGAAGACACAGCACAAAAAGTTTCCAAGCTTATAGATAAGAAAGAAAAAATGAAAACAGGTGAATTTGAAAAAGCTATGGAAGAAATGATTCCTGAGAGAAGCACGGAATTTATAACACTTATTAATTCCAAAAATTTTGAAGAATTTATTTCTCATTTGCCTAAAAACGCCGAAGAAAATACAGGAATAAAAGAAATCAAAAAACTCATAGAACGACTTGAGGAAGTTGGAATTACAAACGCAATATTCAGCCAAGCTTTGATGCGAGGATTTGATTATTATACCGGAATTGTCTTTGAGATATATGACACAAACCCAGAAAACAGACGTTCTGTCTTTGGAGGAGGAAGATATGATGATTTGCTCGATATTTTTGGTAAAGAAAAAGTCCCGGCGGTTGGATTTGGCGCAGGAGATGTGATAATAAGAGATATTTTGGAAACTTATGGTTTAATGCCTAAGATTAATCCCCCAGCAGACATTTATATCTGTGTCATGAATGAACAGTCTGTAGGTTTTGCCCAGGATTTAGCTCAACTTTTACGAGAGAAAGAAATAAAGACTTCAGTTGATTTTTCTTTTCGTAAAGTTGGAGACCAGATTAAATACGCCGACAAAAACAAGATTCCTTTTATTATTTGCATCGGCGAAGAAGAAATCAAAACTGGAAAATTTAATGTAAAAACTCTTGCAACAGGTGAACAAAAAGAATTTTCCGATTCTGAAATAAAAGAGATAGCTAAACTAATCAACAAACAAAATGATAGATAATGCTGATCTTTGGGCTGAAGGAAAATATATAGACTTTTGGACAATTCCGCATCTTCTAACAGGAATAATTCTAGTCGGACTTTTGAACTGGCTGAGAATTGATTTTTGGCCAAACTTTTTAATATCTTCAATCATAATCGTTGGTTGGGAATTCTTTGAATTACATATTTTAAATATTCATGAGCATTTAACAAATAAAATAATGGATGTCGTCACTGGTATATTTGGCTTTCTTTTTATGTATGGATTAATAATCAAATATTCAATAGACTTAATAATTCCCTATTTATTAGCCTTAATCGTTATCTATCTATTGCTTAATGTCTGGGGATTATTTGCTTATTATTATAGAGTTAAAAAAATAAAATATGAAAAAAATAGTTTTTGACTTGGAGACAAGTAACGTTTTTGATGATGTTGCGAGCAAGGACCCAGCCGCCCTTGATATGTCTGTAGCTTGCATTTATGACTATGAAACAGACCAGTATTCCAGCTTTACGAAAGAACAACTCAAAGATCTGTGGCCTATAATTGAAAAAACGGATATTCTTATTGGATACAACTCCGATCATTTTGATATTCCCCTTTTGAACAAATACTATTCCGGTGATCTTACAAAAATAAAAAGTGTAGATATAATGAAAGATATTAAAAATTCTTTGGGAAGAAGAATCAAACTTGATACTATTGCGGAAGCAACTCTTGGAAAAAATAAAATCGGCCATGGAATGGAAGCGACTGTCTGGTGGAAAAAAGGTGAATATGAAAAGGTAATCAAATATTGCAAAGAAGACGTTAAAATCACAAAAGAAATTTATGAATATGCTTTGAAACACGGTATTCTAAAATATAAAGACAAAGATGGCGGAGAAATAAAAGAAATTAAAATAGATACTTCAAACTGGGAAAAGAAAAACGAAACAGTAATTACACATACCTTATTCGGATAAAAAAAGATTCGTTTTTACTTTTTTAAATTAAAACTAAAATCAAAACCGCCAAAAGAACACGGTAAAACACAAAAACATCCAGTTTGTGGTTTTTTAAGTATTTCAAAAGGAAATGGACAACCAGAAGTCCTGTCAAAAATGCAACGAGAGAACCAACCAAAAGTGGTAATCCAAGACCCCCAAGTTCATGTTTATGAACAAGTTCAAAAAGTTTAAGCAAACCCGAACCGACAATTATCGGGATTGAGAGAAGAAAAGAAAATCTTGCTGCCTGTTCCCTATTGAGACCCATAAAAAGTCCCCCGGAAATTGTTGCTCCCGAACGAGAAAATCCTGGAAGAAGTGCCAGAGTCTGAAATAATCCGATAACGAATCCTCTGCCAACGGAAAGATTTGAATTTTGTTTTGAAAATTTTTCGGCCAAATAAATAACAACGCTTCCCGCTATAAGAACATAAGCTACAAGATGTAAATTCCTAAAAATCGTATCCATCTGTTTTTCAAGAAGAAGTCCTCCGACCAGTGCCGGAATTGTGCCGAGAATAATAGCAAAAATTAAAGTCCTTTCTTTAATTCCCGTCGGTTTCTTCAGGGTCATTTTGAAAAAAGAGGTAATTAAATTCCAAATATTTTTCCAAAAATAAACAACGAGTGCAAATCCAGTGGCAAGTTGTAATACAGCATCAAAAGATAGATCATATCCGGTTGTAAATCCCAAAATATCTCTAAATAATATTAAATGACCGGACGAAGAGATAGGTAAAAATTCAGTAACACCTTGTATAATTCCCAAAATTATTGAATTTATCATAATTGCAAAGTATTATAGCATTTTTTGTTTGATATGATAGAATACTAATATTATAAATTAACAATAAAAAAATGAATAAATATCTGACACCGATAGCCATAGTCATAACAGGAGCTTTAATTGCCGGAGTAATTTTCTGGACAAAAGAAATTAAAACTAATGCTCCAACAACTGTAAAGAATGATATAGAAAGTTCTGTGGTAACCCCTATAAATGAAAAGGATCATATCTTGGGCAGTTCAGAGGCAAATATTGTTGTTGTGGAATATGGAGATACGGAATGTCCTCCTTGCAAAATGTTCCATACAGTTATGCATCAAATAACAAATGTCTATGGAAAAACAGGCCAAGTCGCCTGGGTGTTTAGACACTCTCCAATTACTGGGTTACACTCAAAAGCTCCTAAAGAAGCGGAAGCGACAGAATGTGCAGCACTTCTTGGCGGAGAAAGCATGTTCTGGAAATTTTTGGATCAAATTTATACAGTTACTCCGGGAAATAACGGTCTAGACTTGGCAGAACTACCAAAAATTGCCACTTCTCTAGGACTTGATACCGCAAAATTTAATGAATGTCTTTCATCTGGTTCGCAAAAATCGATAGTAGATCAAGATTTAGCAGACGCAGTAAAAATTACTGGCGGACAGTTGAGTACTCCTCATATAGAAATAATTTTGAAGAATGTACTTACCGATGAAAAAATTACAAATATAACAACAAATTTCGGAACAAACATGGTTATTGGAGCTGATAAAAAACATATAAGTTTTGGCGGGGCATATCAGTATAACGCTTTCAAAGCTTTTGTAGATATTATATTAAAGTAATTCTTTTAGCTTCTTCCAAATAGCATACATCGCATAAGTATCTAATTCGCAATATTCTTTAAGGTGCCTTGCTTTTTCTTTTCTTTCTTTTTCTGAATACTGATCGGTAACAATCTTATTCCAAGTATCAGACGCAGTACCTCCTTCTTGAATATCCATGTTTTTATATGATAAATCATGGACAAGTGCCGGTAAGATATATTTGATAGATGTCCTACCTTTAAATTTTGGATGTACTAAGTGTTGAGCTTTAAAAGGATCTTCCAAATCAATAATCCTGCTGTTTATATTGTCTAAATATTTTTTATATTCTGGATTTCTCTCAGCTAATTTTTTATTTATTCCCATTTCAAATTTTTTATTCCAAACTATTATAGAACCGTTTGCTGGTATGTGTTTTTGCATTGCTTTAATAAAGTGTACATCTGGATTTGTGTTATCAACAAATAAAAATTCGCTATGTTTCAAATCTATACCCTCCGTTTCTAAAACATGCAAAGAAAATTGAAAAGGAATTTGATCATATGGACTGTATCCAAAAAATCTAGGAATACCGGATGCAAAAGTCTCATAATCTATAAAAGAAATTGGATATTTGATAGTAAGCAAAAAAGACTCAATACCTTCAAGATTGGTTGTCTGTTTTCCAGATTGTGCCACTCTAACTTGGTTTCTTTGTGCCTCACTTAGCTCAAAAACCCCTTCTGTGTCCTCCGGAACATCCATAATGTCCAAAATATCATTATCCACGAGATATTCTAGTTTCCTCTTTGAGAGACCGATTCTCGTAATATTATGAATACTGTACTCAGGAACTTTTGGATTTGAATATGCAAAGGTCGTACAGTGAGCGCTTCTTCCCCGAAGCATACATTTGCACTCTCCAAAAGGTTCTTTATCAGTAGAAAGCACTTCATAAGCATTCTCCATTTCAGCAATAACTTCTTCTTGGATTTTTTCAACCTTTTCCGTAAAATCTTCTTTTGTGAATAATTCTTGAATATTAAGTTCACCCACTCTTTTATATTCCTTATTCAAACGAATTATATATGTTTTATTTAGGAGAACTTTTAAAGATTTAAGAACTATATATTGAAAAGCCAAATCGTGTGCATAAATAATATCCTTCGCTCCCTTGTCCTCACCACTGTTTGATGCTTTGACTTCAAAAAGATCGTATTTCTTTGCTTTATTATTCCACACAAGAATATCACAGGCCATTTTGTATTTTTCCGTCTGGAAAAACGGCTGGTAAATAACTGCGGTCTTTTTATCGATGAGAGATTTGGTATATTCCGTATCACCACGACCCTTCACTAGTTCTCCTCCGGGAAAAAGTTTCCTTGCTAATTCATCAACCTCATTTCCCGTTTCTATAATAGTTTTTTCAAACTGAGAAAGTTCCTTTGCATTATAAATTTCTGGTTTATGGATTTTGACCCAAGTGTTTTTCTCACAATCTCTATAAAGTATGTAATCTGTTTTTGATAATGTAAATTTCATCTATCTATTCAAGTAAGTAACTGTAAGCTGTAAAACAGTAGCAATACAAACCCAAACTAAATATGGAATCTGCATATAAGTAATCCATCTCGCATAAGGAAAGATAACAATTGAAAGCCAAACAAGAGTACCAAGAACAAGGATGATATCTACAGCTCCGAGAATATTATTCTGAAGTCCAAATTGAATTGGGGTAAAAGCAAAATTAAAAATTAAATTGAGAATAAAGGGTAGTAAAACAATAAAAGGAATTTGTTTTTGAAAAAACATAATAAATACTTTTCCAAAAGAAATTGCTATCAAAATATAAAGAAATGTCCAAACTGGACCAAAAAGCCAGTTTGGTGGCGCCCAAGATGGTTTTATTAATTGAGAATACCAATTATATGCATTATTCATAATAAATATTTATTTACTAACAGTAGTTAGATTATAACATGCTCAATAAATTTTCAAAAAAATAGGCTCCCAACTGGATGTTGGGAGCCCCTCGCTCAAAAACGAGTTTTTGGCTCAAGCCGGGGTGGTGTTCTTAACCCCGAGCCCAGGCACAGGCGCCGGCCGCGACGGAATGAACGCAGGAAGTCAATATTCTATGGGCCTTTTGGAACATACGACTCGGATCTTGCATTGATCTATCCTCCTCTGCTTAGCTTTGCCCTTTACTAACTCATACGTAACGCGTATGCAGCCGTAATATTTATAAAGCTAAGTTCTGTCCAACAGTTTAGCACATTTATGATAAAAGTCAACTATCTTTATCATTTTCTTTCCATAAACGTCAAAAAAACTAGCTTTTAAGCCATATTTTCAAGAAAGTAAAAGGAATTAAAAGTTTTTTCGAACGCTCTAGCGGAGCAATCAGAAAATCAACGAGATTTTTAGAAAAACGAAACTGTTTGACGAGTCTGCGAGGAGTCTTGAGTTTTTCGCCTGTCTGACACATTTTCTGAAATGTTGCAGGCAGGAAAATAAAATTGAGTATGATTTTCTAGATTGCGGGAGCTATTAGTGAGAAGAGACTTTTAATTCCTTTTCGCTTTTAATAACTCTGCAACCTATTTATTTTGTCGTGAACACGAATTTTTTCATGAGCTTTGGCTTCAATCTGGCGAATTCTTTCTCTAGTAACTCCAAATTCTTTGCCCACTTCTTCAAGTGTATGTGTAATGCCATCGTTCAAGCCATGCCTCATCTCTAGGATTTTTCTTTCTTTCAGAGAAAGGTCCGTAAGAATTTCCCTAACTTGATCACCTAAAATTCTTCTTGAAGAATCCTGGTCTGGAGAAAGAATTTTGTCATCTGCTACAAAATCACCAAGTGTAGATTTCCCATCATCGCTATCTTCTCCGATAGGAGTCTCTAGAGATACTGTATCTTGATCAATTTTTTCTATTATGTAAACTTTCTCTACTTCTATTCCCATCTCTGTTGCAATTTCTTCCGGCATTGGGTCTCTTCCAAGGTCTTGTGAAAGTCGTCTGAACACTTGTTTGTATTTTGCTATCGTTTCCACCATGTGTACTGGTACACGAATAGTTCTCGATTGATCTGCAAGAGCTCTTGTAATAGCCTGCCTTATCCACCAGGTTGCGTAAGTGGAAAACTTATAACCTTTTGTCCAATCAAATTTATCTACAGCTTTAAAAAGACCGAGGTTCCCTTCTTGTATAAGATCCAAGAGAGTAAGGTCGGCGCTTCTTCCAACATATTTTTTTGCGATAGAAACGACAAGACGCAAGTTTGCTTTTGCAAGTAAATTTTTTGCTTCTTCGTCACCGTTTTGGATTTTCCTCGCCAAATCTTTTTCCATAGAAGCGTTAATAAGCGGATATTGACCAATTTCTTTAAGATAAATCTGTATTGAATCATATGATGGATCGGCTTTTTTTCCTCCATAAACCTTCTTATTTGCATTTTCATCCTCAAATTCAAGCATTCCTCCCCCTTCTAAAACATCTATAGCAGATGAACTCAATTTAACGTAAAGCTCATTGAGAAAAATGATATCTTCTTCTATTTTGGGAAATTCATGGAGAATCTCATCATAAGTCACGAAACCTCTCTCTTTACCTTTTGCAAGAAGTCTGGACGATCTTTCTTCCATATCTTTCTGCTTAAGGGTAATTTTAGGTGATTTTTTCTTAATAACCTTCTTTTTAGCAAGTTTCTTTTTTGATTTCTTTACCACTTGTTTTCTTTTTAGTTTTTTGTTTGTTTTCTTTTTCTTCATTGTATTAAAATATTAAGCTAATAATTTCTTTCGACTTATTTATTAATTTTTAAACTATTGAGTATCTTGGAAACATCATTAAATCTTTTCGCCAACGCCAATTGTTTATCTTTATCATTTGTTTTTTCAACCTTTTTTATTTCCATGATTATCTCCGAAAGTTCTTTTTTGTATTCTTCTTCTTTTATTCCTTTCATAAGTCCAGAAAATTCCGATTTAAGTTTGTCGTCCGGAAATCCCAGATAGTAACTTTCCGCTTCAAATATAATTTCATTTTTTAAATTTTTATCCAAGATTTTACTTTTTTCCAAAAAGTTTATGTCTAGAAATTTTTTAATTTCATCCTCAAAAAAAGTTAAGAGTTTATTCTTGGAGGCATCGGATTCTATCATTAAAATCATACCTACAGCTTTTCTTTCCAAAGAATTTATTTTTATCAATTTATTATATTCACTTGCTTCTTTTTGCTCTATATTTTTAGCACCGTCAAGAATAGAAATAACAACTTTTATTTTTTTCAAATCATCCCATAGCGCCTCTATTTTTATTCCAGTTCTTTCATATATCTTTTCAATGTATTGTGATTTTTCTATTTCACTGTCCACGACAGAAACATACGGCAAAACTTTTTCTCTCACTGCAATTCCGAGTTTTCTATCATCAAGTTTCTCAGCCAAAACCTTATTAAGAAGAAAATCGATAATATTCTGTGCATTTTTTAGGAGGATTTTCCAGTCTTCTTTACCTGTTTTTCCATTTTCAGACAATCCTTTCAGGATCAAATCCGCAGGATCAAATCCGTCTGGAATCTGTGTTACTTTTACCTCCATTTGAGCAGACATAGCAATCATCCATGCTCTCTCGGCGGCTTTTACTCCAGCTTCGTCAGAATCAAATGCCATGATCACTCTGTTAGACATTCTCTTCAAAATTTCCAAATGATCAAGAGTAAGTGCCGTTCCTGAGGAAGCAACCGTGTTCGTAAATCCAGCTTGCTGACACATAAGCAGATCCATTTGACCTTCTACAAGTACTGCATAATCAAATTTCCTTATCGCTTGCTTTGCGACATGAAATCCATAAAGTGTTTTGGATTTGTTAAACAGCGGTGTTTCGGGGCTGTTAAGATACTTTGGAGTATTTTCGTCTTTAGATAAAGTTCTGCCGGAATATGCAATAATTCTTCCAGCAGTATCAAAAATTGGAAACATTATTCTGCCTCGGAATCTGTCGTAAAAACCCTTATCGCCTTTTTTGATAAGTCCCGCCCTTTCCATTTCTTCATCAGTAAAACCTTTACCTTTTAGATATTCAGAAACTTTGTGCCAATCGTCATTTGCATAACCAATCTTCCAATCTTTAATTGTTGCATCTTTCAATCCCCTCTTTTTCAAATATTCCTTCGGTATTGTTTCTTTTTGAAGACAATCAACAAAAAAATTGGTTGATTCTTCAAGAAGTTTGAAGAGTCTATCCTTTTTTTCTACTTTTCCCGGTTCATATTTTTCAAGCTCAACTCCGGCTCTCTCGGCAAGAATTTTTAGAGCACCCATAAAATCAATTCCTTCAAATTCTTCCACGAAACTAAAGATATCTCCTTTTGCACCACAGCCAAAACAGTAATAACTTCCCCTATCCGGAGATACGAAGAAAGATGGTGTCTTTTCATTGTGAAAAGGACATTTTGCCTTGAGGTTGTTGCCAGCTCTATCCAACTTTAGATATGAGCCGACAACATCCACAATGCTCAATCTTTCTTTAATTTTTTCTACGGATGTGGACATATATTACTGATTTAAATCAGTTTGGGTGGTACCAGAACACCTGCTTCGTACCTCAGCAGAAAGGGTACATTTCCCCTCTACACATTTCTCATGTGCAAAGCCACCACCCGCAGGACAAGATATTTCCCGACAATCAAGATATGTCTGACAAGATACAAATGGAGTAGAAGTTGCCTCACATTTCTCTTCCCAAACACGTAAACATTTATTTTTTACTTCGCACCATGAGTAGCCAGCAGAGCCAATACAGCCGTGTACGTCGCGATCATTTCCAACGATAGTTGAAGTAGCAGTTGTAGTTGCTATATCACTTTTGTCAAATGAGTTAAACTTATGATTTTTATAGGCATATTCTCCACTAAGAATTATTAAGAGAATAATAACGATGACTGTTAGGGGAATCACGAAACTTTTTTGAGATTTTTGCATTTATCTTTTATTAAATTAATAAACCCAAAACTATCTATCCCTATCTCTTTCGTCGTCAAACTTATATTTATCTTGAAGTTCTTTAATAAGAGCAAATTTCTTGCTACCAGGGAAACCTGTACCAGCTGGAATAATCCTTCCTATAATAACATTTTCTTTGAGACCTGTTAGTCTGTCTACAGTTCCTTTTACAGAAGCATTGATTAATACCCTCACCGTCCATTGGAACGAAGCGGCTGATAAGAAACTTCTTCTGGAAAGTGCCGATTCCGTAATACCCATCACAACCGGCTTAACTTTAATTTCTTCACCTTTCTTTGATTTTATATTTTTGTTTTCTTCAAGAAGATCAAGTTCATCTATGACTTCACCGACAGTTAGATCTGAAGAACCAGAATCTGTAACTATCATTTTCGAAAACATTTGTTTAACAATAATTTCAATATGTTTTCTAGATACAGCTTCCCCTTGAAGTTCATACGGTTTACTAACCTCTGTAATAATATAATTCATTGCAGCTTCCCTTCCGGCAAATTCGAATATTTCATCTATATCGGCAGAACCGTCCGTTAAAATTTGACCTTTTATGACTTTGTCTCCCGATTTTACAAGAGGAACTCTCTTTGGATTGAAAACATATTCAATTTCACCAGATTTTTTTGATTTTCCTTTATCTTCAATTTCTGGAATAACAGTGATAATTTTTTCTTTTCCAAAATCTTTTACTGAAGTTACAACACCATTTACAGTAGATACTACGGCAGGATTCTTTGGTCTTCTCTTCTCAAAAATTTCTTCAACCCTAGGCAAACCAGAAGTAATATCTCCACCGACAGATGCGGTACCTCCAGCGTGGAAAGTTCTCATAGTAAGCTGTGTTCCCGGTTCTCCGATAGCTTGGGCAGCTACTGTTCCTACAGCTTCACCAATATCTATAGCTTCGCTCTTGCCCAAATCCATTCCGTAACATTTGACACAAATTCCGTGGACAGCTTTACAGGTAAGGGGTGATCTCACATATACTTTTTTTACCTCTTCGCTATCAATTTTTTGTGCATCTTCCTTTGAAACAAGATGATCTTTCTTAAATAAGACATTCCCATCTTTTCCTATAATATCTTGAGCTAAGAATCTTCCTCTTACATTTTTGGCAATTGATGGACCGCTTTCCAATCCTTCATGTTTACTGATACATATATTTTCTTTGGTACCACAATCAATTTCTTTTATAAGAATGTCTTGTGCTACATCAAACAATCTTCTTGTAAGATATCCAGCCTTTGCAGTGTTTAGAGCGGTATCGGAAAGTCCTTTTCTTGAACCGTGAGTAGTAATAAAGTATTCAATTGGAGTTAAACCTTCTTTTGCAGAACTTACAACCGGAAATTCAATGGTCTCTCCCGCTGTGTTTTGTATCAATCCTTTCATACCGATCATCTGTGTCAAAGCGCCAAGAGAACCTCTGGCTCCTGATTTCCACATATCATAAACAGAACCGTTTTGATCAAGCGTACTTGGAATAAGTTTTTCTAGTTCGCTTTTTGCTCCGTGCCATATTTCAATATTTTTTCTTATTCTTTCCTCTTCAGCAAGTAATCCTTCGCTAAATTCTGAGAAAACATCTTCACTTTTTTGTTTTGCAACTTTTATAATTTCTCCTTTCTCTTTTGGCACAGAAATATCGTCTATACCCCAAGTGATACCTGAGTGGGTGGCATATTTAAATCCAAATATTTTTATTTTGTCTAATATTGCCCCTACTTTGTTCGGACCATGTTTGTTTATAAGTTCATCTATAATTCTTGTTAACTGTTTCTTATCAATTTCTTTATTGATAAAAGGATAATCATGCGGTAAAGAAGCATTGAAGAGCAATCTACCGACGGAAGTATCAAAAGCTTTTCCTCCAAATTGAGCATATTTCGGTTTATCCGTAGGTAAAACTTTTATTAGAGATCTGAAACTAACTGCGCCAAAATCATGGCAAGTGATCGCAGAGTTTGGAGAAGAAAAATACTTTCCTTCACCCTTTTCTTTAGGAATGATTTTCGTCATCCAGTAACATCCAAGTACAATATCAAGAAGCTTTGCGGATATAGTAGAATCTCCGTTCCCTGGCTTTAGAATATTTTTATCTGCAGCCATAATTTCTCTTGCTTCTTTTTGTGCTTCTTCTCCAAGAGGAAGATGCACGGACATCGTGTCTCCATCAAAGTCTGCGTTGAAAGCCGTACACACAAGAGGATGAACTTGAATAGCATTTCCTTCTATAAGGATTGGTCTGAATGCCTGAATACCAAGTCGGTGAAGTGTCGGAGCTCTATTTAGTAAGACATATTTATTTTTTATTGCTTCTTCAAGAATTGCCCAAACTTCTGGGATACCATCATCAATAAGCTTGCCGGCTCCACGAATATTGTAAGCAAGTTCTTTCTTCAAAAGTTCAGAAATAACAAATGGTCTAAAAAGTTCAAGCGCCATATGTTTTGGTAAACCACATTGATCAAGGGCAAGTTCTGGACCTACCACGATGACAGACCTGGCTGAATAATCAACTCTCTTACCGAGAAGATTCAATCTAAATAATCCCCTTTTCCCTTTCAAATTGTCTGCAAGTGACTTAAGAGGCCTTTTTTGTGTAGAAGTCATAGCAGAAAGAGCCGAATTTCCATGTCTGATGGAATTATCAATGAGAGCATCCACAGCTTCTTGCAAAATTCTTTTTTCGTTTCTCAAAATTACATCCGGTGCATTTATTTCTTTTAGCTTGAGTAATCTATTGTTTCTATTTATAACTCTTCTATATAAATCATTTACATCCGAAGTCGCAAATCTTCCCCCATCTAGAGGAACCATTGGACGAAGTGCAGGTGGAATGACAGGAATTACAGTCAAAAACATCCACTCCGGTCTGACACCGGAACTGATCATGGATTTCACCAAAGTTAATCTTTTGTTTAATTTTTCTGCTTCTACTTCACTTGCTGTTTCAAGAAGGGATATAATCTTTTTCAAAAGCAGATTCATATCAACCTTCTTTAAAATTTCATAAATAGCTTCCCCTCCGATTCCGGCTTCAAACATTGCACCATACTTCATTGAATATTTATGGTACAAAACTTCATCAAGTACTAAACCTTGTTTAATGCTTTCTACTTCTTTCTTTGCATTCACGGCAAGTTCCTTGATAGCTTCTTTTGTTTTTTCGTCTTGAACAGATTTTACTTTTGTTTTGAATTCCGAATCAATTTCTTTTAAGATTCTTTCTCTCTCACTCTCAACAGTTTTGGTGACGATATATCCGGCAAAATAAACAACTTTTTCCAAATCATTCATTCCTATACCGAGAATTAGTCCAAGTCGTGAAGGCGTACCTCTTAAAAACCAAATGTGCGATACCGGTGTGGCAAGTTCCACATGTCCCATTCTTTCTCTTCTAACGATAGATCTCGTAATTTCCACTCCGCATTTTTCACAGACAATTCCTTTATATCTTATGCCTCTATATTTTCCACAATAACATTCGTAATCTTTATCCGGACCGAATATTTTTTCGTCAAATAGACCCCCTCTTTCGCTTCTTTGCGTTCTATAGTTTATTGTTTCCGGTCTAGTGACTTCTCCAAAAGACCATTCCTTAATTTTCAAAGGAGAAGCAATCTTGATGGAAATTGCATTGAAGTCGTTTGCGTTTTGTTTGTTGTTTTTCATGTTTAAAGAATTTAATTATTTATTATTCAAAATCCTCTTCTTCTTTTTTAAGCTCTATATCGAGAGCCAGACCTTTCAAACTATTCAAGAGGACATTGAACGATGCCGGAATACCCGGTTCTTTCATTCTTTCTCCTTTCACAATTGAATCAAACGCAAGAGATCTTCCTACAATATCATCTGATTTAATAGTAAGCATTTCTCGGAGAGTATAGGCGGCACCGTATCCAAGGAGCGCCCAGACCTCCATCTCTCCAAATCTCTGACCACCGCCTTGTGATCTACCTCCAAGTGGTTGTTGTGTAATCATGGAATATGGACCAATAGATCTCATGTGGATTTTATCTTCAACTTCATGATGAAGTTTCAAAATATACATGTATCCTACGGCAATTTCCTGTTCAAAAGATTCACCTGTTCTTCCATCATAAAGCTTCATTTTACCGCTTGCTTTAAATCCAGCCTTTTGAAGTTCCTCCTTAATCTCATCATCGGTAGCTCCTGCAAAAGGTGGCACAATTGCCTGATAATCCAAAGTTTTTGCAGCAAGGCCAAGGTGCACTTCCAAAATCTGTCCCAAGTTCATACGAGAAGGAACACCGAGTGGAGTAAGAATAATATCAACAGGAGTTCCGTCTTCCATATATGGCATATCTTCTTCCGGTAAAATTTTTGAGATAACACCCTTATTTCCGTGTCTTCCGGCAAGTTTGTCACCGACTGAAACGTTTCTGACTTGGGCTATTTCTATGTGAATTCTTTTTATAATTCCTGAATCAAGTTTGTCTCCAAGTTCTCTAGAAAAAACTTTAACAGAAATAATTCTTCCTCTCTTTCCGCCTTCTAATCTTTTTGAAGTATCTTTGACGTCTCTTGCTTTTTCTCCGAAAATAGAACGCAAAAGTCTTTCTTCCGGAGTCAACTGTGTTTCACCTTTAGGAGTAATTTTACCGACGAGAATATCACCTGGCATTACTTCCGCTCCTACATGAATAATGCCGTCTTCATCAAGGTTTCTTAATTTTGATTCTCCTACATTAGGAATATCATGTGTAGTAATTTCTGGTCCAAGTTTTGTATCACGAACGTTTACTATAAATTCTTCTATGTGAACAGATGTAAATTTACTATCTTTTACGATTCTTTCAGAAAGGATAATAGCGTCTTCATAGTTTGCTCCAGACCAAGTCATAAAAGCAACTAATCCATTTTGACCGATAGCTACTTCTCCGTTGACACTTGAAGAAGTATCGGCAAGCAAATCTCCTTTTTTGACTTTTTGCCCAAGAGAAACCATTGGTCTTTGGTGGAAAGAAGTTAAACTATTTGTTCTTGAAAAAATTACGAGTTTGTATTCTTTTTCTTTTCCCTTGTTGTTTTTTACTACTACTCTGCTTGCATCAACATGACTTATTGTTCCTTCTTCTTCCGCATAAATAATTCTACCTGTATATCTCGCAACTTCGCCTTCAATACCAGTAGCCACTAGAGGTGCTTCCGGAACAATACAAGGTACTGCTTGCTTCTGCATGTTAGATCCCATGAGAGCTCTGTTTGCATCATCATGATTGAGGAATGGAATCATTGAAGTAGCTATAGAAAAAGCTTGGTTTGTCGCTACATCTATAAAATCAACTTCTTCTCTTTTTACAATTTGTGGTTTTCCATTGAGACGAACTTCCACTTCATGATTTGTTATTTTTCCTTTGTCATCATAGTCTTGAGCAGCATGAGCTATTTTGTAGTTTTCTTCTTCAAACGCATTGAAATATCTTACTTCGTCCGTGATAATTCCGTTCTTTACTTTTGCGTAAGGTGTTTCAATCATTCCAAATTCATTCACTCTTGCATAAATAGACAATCTTAAAATAAGACCGATATTTTGACCTTCTGGTGTATGTATTGGACAAACTCTGCCATAGTGAGACGGGTGAACGTCACGAACTTCAAAACCCGCTCTTTCTCTAGTAAGTCCTCCTGGACCTAAGGCTGAGAGAGTTCTTAAATGTTCAATTTCCTGCAGAATATTTTCCTGTTGCATAAACTGAGAAAGTTGGCTGGTAGCAAAAAACTCTTTTATTCTTGCTTGCAAAGGTCTAGGGGAAATAAATTGCACGGGCATAGAAATACTCGGATCTATCGTGGACATTCTGTCTTGAATATTTCTCTTCATTTGAGTCATACCGACTCTCATTTTGGCTTGAAGAAGTTCACCAACAAATCTAACTCTTCTTGAACCTAAGTGATCAATATCATCTTCTACTGCTTCCGGATCATTGTTTTGTTTCGTGATATATTTTATCGTCGTAACAATATCGTCTATTGTTATATTTTTTTGCTCAAGAGATTTGTCATCCATCGGCTTACTGAATCTCTTATTAAATTTAAATCTTCCAACTTTGGAAATATCATATCTCTCAGCATTAAAAATAGAATTTATAAAACCTTTTGCGTTATCTACTGCTGCTAGGTCACCATCTCTCAGCCTCTTGTATATTTCTATATATGATTCGTCCTGCGTCTTGGCATGATCCTTCAGAATAGATGTCTCTATAACTTTTTTTGACTCTTCATCGTCATTAAAAAGGGCAAGCATTTCTTTATCACTTTTAATACCCAGAACTCTTAAGAGAGATGCTATAGAAAATTTTCTTTTCTTGTCAATTTTTACATATACAGCTCCGTCCGCTTCGGATTCTATTTCAATCCAAGCACCTCTTGATGGAATAACCTTGGCACCAAAATAACTTTTCCCCTTGCTTTCATTTGTCGTAAAGAAAATACCGTATGATCTCGCAAGTTGTGGGACAATAACTCTTTCTATTCCATTTATGATAAAAGTACCATGACCAGTCATCATAGGAACTTCTGACAGAAAAATCTCCTGCTCTTTTATCGTGCCAAGAGTTTTGTTTTTCAATATAACTTTCGCCTTGAGAGATCCTTCGTAAGAAATCTTTTTATCCTTTGCATGATACTCGTCATACTTTGGTTTTTCAATAGAAAAACCTCCGAATGACAACTCAAACTTTTTATCGGCGTAATCTTTTATTGGAGAAAATTCTTTGAGTACATCTTTAAGACCTTTTTCCAAAAACCAGACATATGATTCCGTCTGATGTTCTACAAGATTTGGAATAGGTACCAACGGCTTTTTAAATTTACCAAAATATTTTTTCTTGGTTTTACCGCCCGTTACGAAAGAAGTTTGATTCATCTTTTTTTAAAAATTAAAAATAATAAACTAGTAAAAATACAAAAATAAAACTGAGACAAAAAAGCACCCCTTACGCCTAAAGGTGTCTTTAATTCTTATCTTTATTATTGGGTTGTGTTAAGCAAGATGTTAAATCTACTTACAACGAGTAAGCTTTCGTCCGTAACTCATTCTTACCAAAGCTAAGAACTAGCTTACATGAAAGTAAAAATAAGTCAATTGTGGATAACTTCTCTATAAATTACAGGGATTTATAGGCATTTCCGCTCTAGGATTACCGTGCTTTATCCACTTTCCATCCTTACAAATCCACACATCTTCTGAACTTCGGAGGATTGCCAAAATTAGAAAAATTATTATGACAACTAAAACAATTAAGAAACGATTTTTTATAATTTTCATACGCTCATTATATTAAGATAAAGCTTTTTTCACAAACAATCTCACAATGCGGAGTTCTTCATAAGTATAACCACTGCCAAGTTTGTTTTTTACAGGACTGAGAAGAAAATCTCTATTTTCACCGTAAATTTCTTTGAAGATAGAATATATTTTTGTAAACTTGGAAGTAGAAACTTCGTTTTTTAATTTAGAAATGTCAAACATAGGATCTCTCGCAACAATTCTTTCTATATTTGATATAACAGTATCTATTTTTATATTTTTCATTTTTGAGATTTCTTTTATAGTTAATCCCCCTTCAAGCATCGCTTTTATTTTGTCCGATGTAGAAACTTTTCTTTTTTTGGTTTTAACAAAATCCGCAACAGGTATAATTTTTTCTAAAAATTTTGATTGTTTCTCTGTCTTTTCACTTTCATCAAGCGACTCTAGAAATTTTGCATCAATCTCAGACCTCTTTCTAAACATCTCGTCATATTCCAAAACCTCATCATTTACACACAGAGCCATATCGTTCATTCCGAGCAAATTTAAACCTTCCAGAGATCTCACACGAGAAAGAGCTACATATCCCATTCCCTTTTCAAAAGATCTTGATAAATCTACTTCTACAGCGTCCAGACTCATTCCCTGACTTTTATGAACAGTAATAGCCCAAGCCAAACGAAGCGGAAATTGCTGTATTTGAGCTTTTGTTTTACCTTCTTCCTCTATAGTCCAAGTCGCTGGCTCCACATCTATTATCTTTCCGGAAACAGTCTGTACTCGTGGTCCACCGTATCTGCATCCGATTATTTTTCCAAGTGTTCCGTTTGCATATCCTGCATCTCCATTATTTTTAACAAATATAACCTTTGCGCCAATTTTTAATTTTAAAATTTCTGGAGCAAGGCAACTTCTTTTCAGTGATTCTACTAAAGGTCTTCTTCCTTTCTCCTCCATGTTAAAAATAAAAGTTTGCCCAGAAATTTTTGCAAGTTCGACATCGTTTATCGTATCTACATTTATATTGTGTGTGTGAAGGCGTGTGGGCTCAATATTTTGTTTTGTTTTTTGATTGTGTCTTCCCCGCAAAATCAAAAGTGTATCTTCATCCACGCAATTTCCTCGAATATCATTTAATACTTTCAAAAAATCTTTATCCTTTTGTCTGTGTTGTTCTTCTAAGTAGCAAATTTTCATATTTAAATCTTTCCAAGCCGATGATTTATAGGAAAAAAAAGATTCCCTTTCCCCCATTCTTGAAACCGGAGGAAGTTGAAAAAAATCCCCGCAAAGTATGACCTGCATTCCTCCAAAAGGAGCATTCACTCTACGAAGCCTACGCGCGACATTGTCCACGAGATCAAGACGGAAATGATGAAGCATGGAAATCTCATCTATCACAAGAACTTGAGTATTTTTTAATCGTTCATAAATATTTTTTTTACTTTCCAAGTCTTCAAGGTCATACAAAGTAAGATCATCTTTTATTCCAATTCCAGACCAAGAATGAATAGTAGAACCGCCAATATGGGTTGCGGCAATTCCCGTGGAAGCGGTTACTCCAACTTCTACACCCTTCCCCTTCAAAAAATTAATATACTCATTTAAAAGATGTGTCTTACCGCTTCCGGCAGCTCCAGTGACATAACAGTTGTATCCCATTTTCAAAATTTCCAACGCTTGCTTTTGAGTCATGAAAGTATTTTAGCATACAAAAATAGGAAGAGTATAAAAAGTACACGGTAATCCGCACATTTTTTTTAATTTAAATCTGTTTTAGATAACGCACAATAACAATACCTGAGCCACCAACTCCTCCACCGCCAGCATAACCTCCAGCTCCGCCCCCAGTATTAGCTACGCCCGCAGTTCCATTTGTGGGATTACCTTTACCACCACCACCCAAACCACCCACGCCCCCAGTAAGGATGTATCCAGAGCCACCCCCTCCTCCACCAAACCAACCAGCAGGACTTCCGCCCACACTCGCAAATTGAGGAAATTCTAAACCATCTCCACCCATAGATGCAACGGTATCACCAACATCTTCCCCTGCTTCCCCTGCTCCTCCTCCTCCACTACCAAATCCATGGGATGTTTTTAATTTACTTGAAAATCCACCGTTATATCCTTGCCTTGGAGGTCCAACTACTCCAATTCCTCCAGGTAAATCTGAACCACCATTAGCAGTTCCTGAGCCACCTCCACTACCTCCAGCGCCTCCACCACTGCAATAATTTGCGCCATAACCTCCGCCTGTTGCCACTATTGCTCCGAAACTTGAATTAGAACCACTTGCAGCGGTTCCACCTAATCCTACTACTACTGAGATTACTCCGGTAATTGAAACTCCAGCATTATACAAAACACCGCCCCCACCACCACCGCCACCAGTAGAACTATTAGCTGTACCCCCTCCACCTCCTACTACTAGTATGTCGCAAGACAACGAACCACTGGGTACAGAAAAGTTTGATGTGCCGCTAGTAAAAGTATGGATACAATAATTTCCTGATGTAGTTTTTGTTCCACCGGTAGCAGTACACTCAGTTATTGTTCCAATTCTAATCATAACACCTAATTCTGCTTGAGATGCCGATAACACAATCTTGTTATCAGAGTCCTTCATGACTTTGTAACCAGTACCATTAGTGGTGGCATAGACCTTGGGAATGAAGTTGTTGATGAAGGAGAGGGTGGAACCTTGGGGGTCAACGGGAATGGAAGTGAGATAGGTTGGTACTAGTGGTGAAAGGTCGATGAGAGTACCACAGTCTATGCCTGATGGGTATGGGAGGTTACCGGTATTA
>Ga0247840_10000206_pt1 | contig 120189 bp, 136 predicted proteins | sample LaCruzMarch2015__FD_192404 | JGI IMG/M metagenome (GOLD analysis project Ga0247840, IMG submission 192404) | Freshwater microbial communities from meromictic Lake La Cruz, Castile-La Mancha, Spain - LaCruzMarch2015_17m | ecosystem: Environmental > Aquatic > Freshwater > Lake | place: Spain... | reverse complement strand
AAAAAATATCACCGAAGAGCAAAAGGTTCGATTGAAGGAACTTTTTCCCGAAGCGTTTACAGAGCAAGGCGTTGACTTTGAACGCTTGAAGAATCTTCTCGGTGATTTTGTGGAAACATCTCCCGATCGCTATTCTTTTACGTGGCCAGGGAAAACGGAAGCAATCCGTGCTTCGCAATTATCCAGTATGGGGACACTCGTTCCCGACAAAGCATCTTCCGTTGATTGGAACACGACAGAAAACCTTTATCTTGAAGGCGACAATCTGGAAATCCTCAAACTTCTCCAAAAATCATATACAGGAAAAGTAAAAATGATTTATATAGACCCGCCTTACAATACGGGAAAAGATTTTGTATATCCCGATAAATATGGAGAAGGACTCAAAACTTATCTTGAATACACAGGACAAATAGACGGCGAAGGAAAGAAGATCTCCACGAATACTGAAACTGATGGACGCTACCATTCCAAATGGCTCAATATGATGTACCCGCGTCTGATGCTTGCACGGAATCTTCTTAAAGAAGACGGGGTGATTTTTGTGTCTATTGATGATCATGAAGTAACAAATTTAAGGAAGATTATGGACGAGATTTTTGGCGGGGAGAATTTTGTAGCTACTTTTCCGTGGAAGAAAAGAACGGCTAAAAGTGATGTTCCGTTCGGAGTGTCTCAAGATTTTGAGTGGATTGTGTGTTATGCGAAGGAGGATTTTCTTGCAGGACTTGCGCAGGAAAGAAAATATTATAAAACGGATGATTTTCCGAACGACAGATGGCGTTTGTCTGACTTGACGAAGCAAACAAGTGCAAGCGAAAGGCCAAACTCGGCGTTTGAACTGGTTGATCCTAAAACAAAGAAAGTATATCCTTTTAATCCAAAACGCACTTGGTCAATCACTCAAGAAACATTTCAAAAATACTACGACAAAGGAAAAATTGTTTTTCCTGATGATTATGATTTTTTAAAAATAACAATTCCCGCATACCGTGTTTTTGAAAGTGAGGACAAAGAAAAAGCGTTAAAAAAATATGGTACGGAAGATCAAACAAAGTCCGCTTCAACACAACTTCCTAAGGGTGTGGGTATGAATGAAGACGGCAACAAAGAGATGGAAGAATTGTTTGGAGGAAAACCTTTTTCTTTTCCAAAACCGACCTCTCTTATAAAATATCTACTTGATATCGTAAACAACAAAGACGACAACGACATCATTCTCGATTTCTTCTCAGGTTCAGCCACTACTGCACACTCTGTAATAGCTCTGAATACTGAAGATGGTGGCAATCGTAAATTTATTTTATCTCAACTTCAAGAACCAACCTCAGAAGATAGTGAGGCAAGAAAAACGGGATATGTGAATATTGCCGAGATTGGAAAAGAACGTATTCGCCGTGCCGGAAAAAAAATCCGTGAAGAAAATGCGGATAAAATCAAAGACAGAGAAACACCGCTTGATATAGGGTTCAAGGTTTTTCGACTTACTTCGAGTACGTTCAATGTCTGGGATGTGAATTCAGAAGATAATATCCAACAGAAACTTATTGATTCTTCTTCGCTCATTAAGGGTGATGCAAAAGAGGAAGATGTTTTGACAGAACTCATTATCAAAAGTGGATATGCTCTTACTGAAAAAGTTGATGAAATAACTATCGGGGGAAAGAAAATATACAGTGTAGCGGGTGGATCGTTGTTTATTTCCCTCAGTACTGGACTTACTCTTCTCATTATTAGGGAGATAGCGGAGAAAAAACCGATGCAGTTTATTGCCCGTGAACAAGGTTTTTCTGGCGACGATGCTCTTACGAACACGACACAAATAATGAAAGATAAAGGAATTGACTTCCGCGTTCTTTAAACAAAATATGAAACTTCAATTTGACCCAAACCAAGAATATCAAATGGATGCAGTACGTTCCGTTACCGACCTGTTCGAAGGCATTCCGCTTGCTGCGGACGATTTTTCGGTTGCCGTTGCTAAAGAGAAAGGTCCGGGTCTGTTCTCTACGCAAACCGAGGACGTTCTGGCATTCGGTAATCATGCCACTTTGCCTGACGATAAACTGCTTGAGAATCTTCGCGATGTTCAAAAACGAAATGGTTTAGACCAGTCTGATATTCTTTTGAAACAACAAGGTTGCCCGCAGTTTTCCGTTGAAATGGAAACCGCGACGGGAAAGACTTATGTATATCTTCGAACAATTCATGAACTCCATCAGAAATATGGATTCAGTAAGTTTGTCATTGTTGTCCCCGGACGCGCCATTCGTGAAGGAACCTTGAAGAACTTACAAATCACAAAAGACCACTTCCGAACACTCTACGGGAACATTCCAATAGAATATGCTGTGTATGATTCCAAAAATATGAGTACGATTCGGAATTTCGCTGTTTCTCGTGAGCTTTCAATTCTGATCATAAACATTGAGGCATTTCGTAAAGATTTTGACGATGATAAAATGGATCCCGAAAAAGGCGTACTCTTTCATCGCCCGAGTGAAAAGCTTTCAGGCAGATCTCCGCGCGAGTTTGTGCAGGCTGTGCATCCCATAATGATAATTGATGAACCTCAGAGTGTGGATAATACGCCGATAGCGAAGAAATCAATCTCTTTGATGAACCCTCTCTTTACTTTGCGATATTCTGCTACTCATAGAAATCCATATAATTTAATCTACCAACTCAATCCAATACAGGCATATGAAATGCGGTTAGTTAAGAAGGTTGCCGTTGCCGAGGTTTTAGGTGTTGAGGGAACTGGAGCTGGTGCATATGTAAAACTTATTTCTGTCAGCAACGAGGGAGGAATCAGAGCGACGATTGAAGTGGATGAACAAACGGAAAATGGTCCAAAAAGAAAGAATATAAAAGTAAAAGGCGGTGATGATTTATATTCCAAAACAAAGCAAAGAGAGCCATACCGTGATGGATTTATGGTTGGTGAAATTGGAGCGGGAGAAGGTAGGGAGTTTATACAGTTTGAACCAAGCGGAATACGATTGAATATTGGCGAAGCTATAGGAGGAAATGATGAAGCTATTAAACGTTTACAGATTCGCAAAACAATAGAAGAACATTTTGAAAAAGAGCGTGAACTTCAAGGTAAAGGAATTAAAGTTCTCTCACTCTTCTTCCTTGATCGCGTGGCAAACTATCGTGAATATCCTTCTGAGGGTGAGCCGACAAAAGGGTTGTATGCCAGATGGTTTGAGGAGGAGTATGAAAACCTTCGTGTTAAAACCCGATATGCGATACTTGATCACAAACCAGTGAGTCAAGTTCATGATGGATATTTTGCAGAAGACAACACAGGTAAACTTAAAGATTCTCGCGGAGATGGTGATTCTTCGGCAGATGAAACAGCGTACAACAAAATCATGAAAGAAAAGGAGCGCTTGCTGTCTTTTGAGGAACCTCTCAAATTCATATTCTCACACTCCGCTCTTCGTGAGGGTTGGGATAATCCGAACGTTTTTCAAATTTGCACTCTGAATCAATCACTCAGCAATATAAAGAAGAGACAAGAAATCGGGCGTGGACTTCGTTTGCCGGTAAATCAAGACGGAAAGCGTGTGTTTGACGACGGTATTAATACACTTGTCGTGGTGGCGAATGAGAGTTACAAGGACTTTGCTCAGAAATTACAGAACGAATACGAGGAGGACTGCGGGGTAACTTTTGGAAAGATCACCGCGCGGGTTTTCTCGGGAATGATCTATGGAGAAGGAGAAGAGGAAGTCACTCTCACCGAAAAAGATTCACTGCGTATATTCAAAAGTTTGCAGGCACAAGGAATTTTGGACGCGGACGGTAAAGTAACAGAGAAATTCAAACCGGAAACTCTTGGCTTTACTCTGTCTCTTCCTGAGGATTTACAGCATTTAGAGGTGGATATAATAAACCGCGTGTCCCGTTATCGGTTAGAGAATCACGTTATAAAACTCCAGAGGAAGGAAGCGGTAAAATTGAACAAAGAGGTATTTCTCAATCCTGATTTTGCCGAGTTGTGGAAACGCATCAATTCTAAGACCGTCTATTCAGTGCAGTACTCAACAGAGGATTTGATAGATTCAGTAAAGAGCCACATTGAAAGAATGCCAGCTATTCAGCCTCCAAAGGTGCAATACATTAAGGCGGAATTTACGACGGACAATAGGGGTGTTACCGCGCGTGAAGTTCAGAATACTGTTATTTCAGTAAGCGAAGCATCGGGTAGTTTGCCTGATATTGTAACCTATATTCAACGTATAACAAGATTGCGAAGAAAAACTATTATTGACGTTCTTCTAAAAGCTGAAAACAGATTGAAGGATTTTAAAGTTAATCCTCAACGCTTTATGGATCTCGTCACAGACATCTTTAAACAGGAATTAAATCGTTTGTCCGTGCAGGGTATTCAATATGAAAAACTGGATGATGAAGTCTATGAGATGCAGTTATTCCAAAAGGAAGAATTTGTGGCTTATCTGAATGGTTTGTTGAAAGTAGAGAAATCTGTTTACGAGCGCATCGAAGTTGATTCAGAGATAGAGAGACGATTTGCTGAGGAGATGGAAAACAAGGCATACATCAAGCTCTACGTAAAATTACCAAAGTGGTTCAAAATCAATACTCCTGTTGGCACCTATAACCCCGACTGGGCAATCGTAAAAGAGGATGAACAGAAAGTATACTTTGTCCGCGAGACCAAAGGCACACTCGAGGAGGCCAAACTGCGCTTTACCGAATTGCAGAAAATCAAATGCGGGAAGAAACACTTTGAAGCAATTGGGATGAAGGACTTTGAGGTTGTTAAGGACGCGGGGAGTATATAAACATTATTAAAAATTAATATCAAAAACAATGCAAAAAAGAATAGCATCAAAAGCAGAAATAAAAAAGCAGCGCGATCCAATAAAGGTAGAAAAGGTTATTAAACAAAAAGGGTATCCGTCTGGTAAACTTCCTGCAAACAAAGAATTGCATCATGTAAAACCTGTTGCTCTAGGTGGAAAGACAACACCTAAGAATACGCGCGTCATCTCAAAAGCGAAGCATAAACAAATTCACGAAAATCGAAAAGCTAAAGGAAAAATCTAAAAACAATGAGAACATACAACATATTTATTAGCCACTCTTGGACATACAGCGATCACTACAATAGATTAGCGGACATGTTCAAAAGCGAGCCCTATTTTGATTATCGTGACTACTCTGTTCCTAAAGACAGTCCGATACACAATGCTCCAACTACGTGGCAATTAAGGGAAGCCATAGAAAATCAAATCCGTTTTTGCCATGCTGTCGTTATCATGGCAGGAGTATATTCGAGCTACAGTAAATGGATAAATATTGAGATCGAAATTGCCAAGAAGTTCGGTAAACCAATCATTGCGGTTATCCCATGGGGACAAGAGAGAGCTTCACAGACTGTTCAGGAAGCTGCTCACCGGGTTGTTAGATGGAACGCGGCTCCGATTGTGCAAGCGATTAAAGATCTCACATAAAATATGAACGTCAAAGAGATAAAAGAAAAACTGTTTAGAGCAGACAAGAAAGATTATGGTGACTTATACAGAGTTCACTACTTTGAGCAATATAAAATGTATTATGATGGAATTGAGAAAAATAGCGATAAGCGATTTACTATCAACTCTTTTTTCCTTGGCATCAATACTTTTGTTTTTGGAGCGATAGGATATCTCTTTGATAAAGACAAGATATGGACGGATATATCAACTTATATCGTCGCAGTATTTGGCATTTTTATTTCGTACATTTGGTATCGAATGATTCGCTCATACAAAGAACTAAATTCAACGAAATTCAAAGTGCTCAATGTGATTGAAGAAAATTTACCATTGTCAGCTAATGATGTCGAGTGGGAAGCATTGGAGAGAGGGAAGAATCCGAAGATATATCTGCCATTCTCAAAGATTGAGTTATGGATACCTCGAATATGTATCGCTTTTTACTGCGTTATTTTTTTATTTAGATACTTTTAATATATTCAAGCTCAAACAATTTTATGACTAAATTTATATCAAAAAATCAGACCGTTGTGGCCATTAACGACGTCAATGTACGAGTAGGGAGCCCGTCGACCGTTGCTCCCGCTTTGTCATTTCCGAAAGGAACGGTTTTTTCTACTCTCGGTACTGTGTCTGATGGCGACGCTGTTCGTGGAATCGCACGCTGGTATAAATGCACCGATGGAAATTATCTTTGGTCTGGTAATGCTAAAGTCATAAATGAAACGGGAGGGAAAATTTTGTGCGCCCCCCTTCCTTACCTAGAATGTACACAAAAATTTGGAGAGCGACCTTCTGTTTACAAAAAATACGGATCACCCAAGGGGCACAATGGTTTGGATTTTCGTACGTGGGTAAACCATGATTCAACGAACAGCCAGCAGGATGTTTTTTCAGTTCTTGATGGAAAAGTAACAGAATCTGATTTTGATGAAACATTTAAAGGCAACTACATCAGAATCCAACATGATCTATACGAATCTGTATATTTGCATTTGTCAAAATGCCTTGTTCAGAAAGGAGCTATTGTAAAATCTGGAGAAAAAATAGGAATAAGTGGAAACACGGGATCTGTTAGCGAGGCACCACATTTGCACTTTGGATTGCGTCCAATTTCTTATGATAAAGATAACGGATATATGGGTTATGCAGATCCGGCACTTATGTTTATCAACGAAATAAAATTTGTATAAAAGCTTTAAGCTTTACAAGATTACACCGTTAACCAATTTTTTGTAAGCAACTTTTTTACAGTTTATAAATTTAAAATCACGCCATAGTCAGAGGACATAGCTGAATAATAAAGACATATATGGAACAGATAAATGAAACAAGAATAGAGACGGTAAAGCTAACTCTGAATGGCGAATTGATGGTTGGTGGAACAATAGAATACAAGACACTTATAGAGATTATTGAGGGAACGGTCGGAGCAATCGAGAGCATTGTTCGGTTTTCAAATCATAAATCTCCAATCGCCTTTAATTTGCAGCCTCCGAAAGAAAAATGTTTTGAGATTTCTTTGCAAGTTGTCGAGTGGGCGGGCGTGGCGGTGTCCTTGCTGCCTAACGCCGCAACGATTAAGGATGTCGTGGCATTTTATCTTGAGTTTTTGAAAATCAAACGTTCTTTGCAAGGGGAAGAAATAAAGCGTGAAAATATATTAACAAACGAAAATGGTTCAGTTCAAATCAAAAATAATTCCGGCTCTGTCGTATATGAAGATCATCGTAAAATTACCAATGTGAACTTGATCCTTAATGCTAACGCCGATCCTCAGTTCAACAAAAAAATAGATAAAATCGCGCACGCCGTCGCTGATAGTAAACAAATGGACAAATTATCGTTCGACGTTCCGTCCGGGGATAATTTTCAAATTACACAAAAAGATGCACCTTTTTATTCCTATATTGAGCAGGAAGAGCAGAAACCCGATAGCGTCGTCGGGTATATCAGAAGGATTGATAACAAAACGAACAAGGGGGTCATTGTTATTCAAGATGATGGAAAGGACAGAAACGTTGATTTTGAGGTGGATATCAAAGATATTAAGCTACTTGATAAGATCGTAAGCAATTTAGCTCATGCAGAGGCTGAGCGGGCGCGGGTTGTTTTTACTGGGGAGAGAGTTACAGACGCACAAGGAAAGTTAAAAAAGATCATCGCAAATGACGTAGATATACCTGACGCCAAACTTGGGTTTAAGTAAGAAATATGACTAAATAAAGTAACTCAAAATTTATATGAACAAAGGAAAACTTTTTAATCTTGTACAATTTGCTTTTTGGTCGCTTGGTGTCGTTCTTATCGCGACTGTCTTCAATTACACTTATCAGTATTACTGGGTATCACCTCGGTACTGAAATTATTATTGTAAGATGAATACATTAATACATTTAAAAGATTTTCAATCAGTTTATTAAGCAACAAGGGAGGAGTCATAAATTTTTCTTCCTCTTAACCCACTGGCCATTATCGGCCGATATTAAATATGACTACCAGAAAAAAAGACCCTTTAGAAAAAGAAGGAGAGAGCCCAAAGATGTATCAAGTTATGAATATAAGGCAGAGGGGGCGTTTTTGGGAGCTAGAAGTTGAAGAACCCGTAGTTGGATCGGTAGAGGACGCAAACCTAGGGCAAGAGATGATGAGAATGACTGGACCAGCAAGTTTAAACATTCAAGCAGATAAAGAAACAGATGAAATAAGCTTTGAAGTCAAAAGGGCTGAGCCCGATCCAACGATAAAAGATGAAGACAAAATGGAAATAATACCTGGGGTGGCGTACATAGATACACGTATGCCAAAGCTCGACGTAATAAAGGAGACAGAAAATGAAACCCTTGCGAAAACGATAATAGAAGCCTTGCTTGAAAAAAATATCCAGCATCCCAAAAAACAAGAAACAACGGAAGGAACTCAAAAACCGCCTCAAATATTCCATGACGATAAACGATGGTACATTCAAGGACCACAAAGAAAAATAGTTCTTTCACGCAAAGGATCGTTGTATGGTGAATTCTTAAATATCATGATTATGTCTTGGGGGGCATCTCGAAGGAAAGAGGCAGTATTTGATATGTTGAAATCGGCAACAAATAATACATGGAATCAAAAGCAAATTACCGATGCAATGAAAGGAGTCAATAAACTTCTTTCGTCGGGAGGTGCGCATCGATTAAAAATACAAGATAATCAAGACGGTACATGGTCGCTGGTTTATAGCTCAAAATAGGAAATTTCAAACATATTTAAAACGTCCACCGTGGATACACCAACGGTGGATTTTTTTATGCCTGTTTAGAATATATAGGAAATAAGGCGCAAATAAAAAGTCATCAGAATTCATTATCCACCGACTAACTATGGTCTGGTGGATTTTGCGATTATGACAATAGGGCAGAAATGCCGTCAAACAAACCGCTCATTTTAAACTAAATACAATTCTCAGATTGGCACCGTCATCACCTTCAAGGCGCTCTACCAAAGGAGAATTGAAAATTATTAATTAGAAATAACATATATGATATTAAATAAAATCGTAATCGCAACAATAGTTTATTGGAAGACAAGAAAAAACGGGGGCGCAACAGTTAGTATCACAGGGAAAACCCCAAAAACAGAGTATGTGTATGCGCCGAGTAAGGGGACAGAGACCGTTGTTAGTCCAGCAAAACTTTCGATTCAGTTCATAATCTCATTCATGAATCAGTATTGGTCACCGTTGCAAGTTAATGGAAACTATATAGGAACATGGACAGAAGAAGGAGATTTCTGTTTTGACGTTGTTACAGTCGGAAGTCCGTCACCTAAGACAATTGCAAAAGCACAGAATGCACGACAGTTGGCTGTTTTTGATCTCTCTCAAAAAGCGGATATTAGAATTGGAGAAATGACAGAGACGGGATACGTCAAACTTGGTGATCCTACGGACATTTATAACGAGTATTGCTTAAGAATAGAAAAAAGCAAACATACTGTTCAACCGGCAACTCCAGATGTCTTTACCTCATGGAATATTAAAAGATATTTTGCAGGAGTTTCGGAACGTGTATTTGCGATATTAAGTTTTAATCGATAAAAAAACGAAGAGACCAGTATGGAAAACATACTGGTTTTTTCTTTATATCTCACTTCCAAAACTTACATTTCCTGATTACCGATTTGGGCACGAGGGGGAGAATGCCGTCCTTATGACAACATTGATCCTGTATGTTTGGTCCCTTCGTGCTCTGTTTCCTGAGCGGGAACATACTATTCTGGCAGACTATCGGCACCTGGATTTCACAGGATTTTCTCGGCGACTCGCCCGTGGTTTTGCACCACTAGCTTTCGATTGCCGTGCCGTTTTCGGTATGTGATATGCACGCTCACCATTGAGGACTACGTACACGTTTACATCTCATCTTGAAGCTCGTTATCTGTTGATCACCGCATAAGGGATCCAGAATGCTGTCTGGATTGCATCAGGAGAGTCGTTATTTTGATGGCGACCAGTGAGCGGATTAACGATTTGCCTCCACACCTCACTAGAATTCTCTGCGAGGGAATATTCTCCCCTCATAAACGCTTTTGGGGCTTTATTATCTCCCATGCGTTCCCGTTGAAATGGTTTTTTTTTATTTCATCCTCTTATCTTATCTAAGTCCCAATTCGCGTTTTTTCTTTGAGGAAGGTGGCTGTCGTTTACTTTTTTCCACAAGGTAGACCTTGCTTTTTGATCAAAAATAGTGTATAATGGAAGTATAATAGGAGGTGAAGAAAAATTATTATTAACGCTTAGCGTTATTTAATAACAAAAATAAGTGAAAAGACCCCAAGCAAACTAAAGCATAACTACTAAGATCTATAATTGATGTCTAAAACGAGTCTTATCTAAGGGCGCGTTTTTTTGTTGTAAGTAATGGTAGGCACAATTTAAAAGAATTATGAAAAAAGAAGTAAATAGATCAGTAGTATCGTTGTTTAATAAAGTTCAGGAAAAGCATCCGAATCTTTCAAGCTTTATGGTCTTCCAAGAAGTTTGCAAGTTAATCAAGCTCAAGAGGCATGCCATCGAGGTGGGCTTCCTTGCCCTTGTGGATCCAGATGATTATGAGATAGAGGAAGAAGATTACGAAGCATCCGATGAGGAGTTTAAAAAGGAGTTCACAAGTGCAAAGGATTATAACGAAAAGATTCAGGGACAGCTCATTGCAAACCTTATGCAGTGGAAAGGAGAAGAATCAAAAATCAAAACCATTTCTGGTTCGTTTCTTCCTCCGATGAGTGATGAGATGAAAGAACTTAGAGAGCGAATTAAGGAGGCAAAAATTAGCAATAAATTGCCAATAAACCCTTATTTTAACGTAGGGTAATTATCAAAATAACGTGTTTATTTTGAGAGCTGATATAAGTGTCGTCTTAAGCAAAACTAACTGGAAAAAACAAAGAAAACGCAGAAAACCTAATAAATCGGGGATGCAAAATCCCCGTCTCCCGAAAGCACAGAAAACAGGAGAATGCAATCAAAGTCAGTAGATGTAATAACAGGAAAAAGTGATATAATAGATGGGCTACACAAAGATAACAAAGATCAGAATATATCGCCTCTAAAGAAGGGCGGCTCAGTGTCTTTGTGTAGCAACATGGATCTTCTGGGTCGCCCCTCTTTGGGCTCTCAGGAAAAATGCCCCACGAGCGAATCGGGAACAATTGTATCAATAGCAGAGTATCGAGATATTCTCGATGATTATATAAGTCCAGAAAGTCTCGTCATTCAACGGCTTCAATATATAGAAGCGTGGTGTACAAATATTATTAGTGATGGATTAGAAAAATATGTCAAAGAAAACAGAAAAAATAAATAAAACTTGTGTCGCGCTTGATGAACTCAAGAAAAAAGGCGTGCCTGTTTACGCTTTGATATATTGTCGTGTTTCATCCGATCGGCAAGCAAAAGAAGGAAATGGTTTAGACAGCCAAAAACAACGGTGTGTCGCTTTTGCAAACGCAACAGGGCTTATCGTCGGTGATGAACAGGTGTTTACCGATGTCATTTCAGGAGGAGACGAATATACCAACCGTGAAGGATTAAGCAAATTACTTTCTTATATCGATGCAAATCCTTTAAAGAGTTTTGTTTTTGTCATTGATGATATGTCTCGTCTTGCGAGGGATGTTAAAGAACATTTCCGAATTCGTGTTGCACTGCGACAGCGTGGGGTTGAAGTAACGTCGCCAAATTTTCAGTTTGAAGATAGCCCCGAAGGAGAGATGATTGAAACCATGCTTGCGGCGACAAATCAGTACTACAGAAAAAATAATACCCGACAAGTGGTCCAAAAAATGCGGGCACGGCTAGAACTCGGGTTCTGGCCATTTGCTCCGAAGGTTGGTTATAAAAAAGATCCTGATGGAGGAAAAGTTTGCGTAGTTTCAGAGAAAGGTCGAGAGTTTTTAAAGCCTGCATTAGAAGGGTTTGCGAATGGAAGGTTTCCACGAAAGATTGATGCGTGCAGGTTTTTGTGTGAGCAACATTTTTTTGGGAAAAATCCACCCGAAAGATATTTGGATATGTTCACTAAAATTCTTACTGATCCTTTTTACGCTGGCGATATCGAATACGTAGGAACTAAATCGCGCGGGAAAAGTCGTAAACGTACCCATCAAGATGTGGACTGGGATGTGACACGCCGAAAAGGATTTCATGAAGGAATTATTTCGTTGGAAACTTTTGACTTGATACAAAAAAGAATCAAAAGAGAAAGCTTGAATAAACGGGTGAGGGTAGAAACCTCTTCCGATTTTCCTCTTAGAGGGCTAATGAGTTGTGAAGGATGCGGAAGACCGTTTACGGGAGCTTGGACACAGGGTAAAACAAAGGAATACGCTTATTACTTTTGCCAGACCAAAGATTGTGCATTGAGGAAAAAATCTATTAGCAAAGCAAAAATTGAAAGTGAATTTTGTGAAATGTTAAAGGATAGCACTATGAATCCAAAAGTAGAGAATCTTGCTCATGTTATTTTTGAAAGAGTTTGGAAAAGAGAGATCGCCAAATTCCAGAATCGCGACCTTGTTGCTCAGAAAGAAAAAGATGCCATTGAAGAAAAAATAAAACAGTATATGGAAGAAATGGTTAAGTCAAAAAATGAAACTCTTCATAAAGTGTACGAAAAACAGCTTGAAAAACTATCCGAAGAAATTGAGCAATTAGACGAAAAACCCATTGAATCGCTTGATCTCTCAATTCCTTATCGAACTCTCATTGGAAAGGCGGTCAGTTTGTTCAAAAGCCCTTATTCTGTATGGGAAATTTTGGATCCGTATGAGAAAAAGAAACTCTTTTATTTCATTTTTGAGGATAATCTTTCGTATCACCCAATTGAAGGTTATCGAACTCAAAAAACTCCCCAAGCTATAAGGATTTTTGAGGAGTTTGTTGAGGGTAACTCTAATGATGTGGAGATGGGGAGAATCGAACTCCCGTGCAAAAAGGTTTTCCGCCTACGGTCTACAAACATAGTCCATTTGATTTTGTTTAGAAACATAAAGCGCTGAAAGGACAAAAACCTTATGTCTCGATCTTCTTTGTTTCGAGATCGTGCCGAAGCTTCGCGAACTCTATCCCGATGTTTATTACACTCGTTTCCTCCTATCAGGATTCAAAGGGAACGAATGCCGGTTTAGGCTAAAGCGTAAGCCGGAGCGAAGTACGGAGATAAGACCGCACCCACTTTCTTAGATAAGTTTGCACTTATTCTGTTTTCTCCCGGGTTTTGACGGGCGCGGAAGAGCGACCGGTTTGAGCAGGTAGGAAAATACCAAATTGTCTATGCCTGGCATCCCCGTATGAAAATTCGGTTGTTAATGTACCTGTATATTATACATTTTTTGGCGCTGTGTTGTCAAGTTTTTGTACCACATCCTTCGGCTTAAAAACAAAATCCCCGGATGGGTTTTGTTCTGTTTCCCAGCCCGTGAGGTATTTTTTGAACATCGTCCGATAGTATCTCTCTCGGGCCCTTTTTTCTTCCTCTCTGTATAACGATTTTTCGTTTTCAAAAAACGGTTTTCCGAACAGTTCTTTGTATAATCTGAAGATTTCCGCTCCCTTGTATTTTGCGGTCAGTTCTGCATGGTTTAGTTCGTTCTCGGGGGACCCCAATATCTCGTCCTTGCATTGATCGATTTCTTTTGTCGAGTAGTTTGCGGAATGGGATTTGGCCGTAATGAACTCTCCCGTATTTTGCAATTTTGAAGAAACGCTGTTAAGAAAGCTCTGTATGGTTTTAAACAACACAGCGGTCTCTTCTTTTGTAAGATCGGTCCTTGCGTACAGGTATTCTTTTGTCTCCCAAAAAAGACGATACCCCTCTCGTCTGCTTTTTCTGACAAAAAAAAGATAATGATATCTTCCTATCGTTCTTTGTAGAAGATAATTCTCGAATTTCTCCCCACCCTCTTCTTCAGCGGTGTCTTCTTGAAAGAAGTGGATGATTTCATTTTCCCGGGCTTCTGGTTCTCCTCCGGGAAAACCCCATATATACTCGCTGGTATCCTCGACGATCGGAAAAGTTTCCGGGATCTGTTCTTGCGCGCTTTTTGTTGGGTCTTGTTCCATAAAAATTATCTATCTTTTAGCTCTCTCGCGATATCGCGTTCTGTGTCTCGCTTCTTTATACTCTCTCGCTTGTCGAATTTCTTTTTCCCGCGGACCACGGCGATCTCGGCCTTGATTTTGTTGCCTTTATTGTAGAGAGAGATCGGCACGATTGTTAATCCTTTTTTTCCTTCAATTTGAGAGAGTTCGAATATCTCTTTTTTGGTCAGCAGAAGCCGTCGGTTGCGGTCGACAGCATAGCTTGCAGGGGTATTTACCGGTTGATATGCGGGGATGGTTGCTCCTATAAGATAGGCTTCGTTTCCGCGGACGATGATCCGCGCACCGTCAAGAACCCCGTGGTTTTCACGCAGGGATTTGACCTCGGTTCCCAAAAGTTCGATCCCCGCCTCGAATTTTTCGAGAATCTCGTAATTGAACCCCGCTTTTTTATTATATACAAGCGATGGCATGCGCGTATTATACCGAATTGTTTGTATATTGACAAACTAAAATCGTAGTGTAATGATGTGTTTGGTACCGTCCTCGGACGGTTTGGAAAACAGGAGCGCAGATAATGTTGTTGTCGAATAAAGAACTTGAGCACCTCGAGGCCGTGACCGGCGTTCTGTTGGATGCCGACGGCCGTGTTGTCGGTCCGATCCCCGGTGAAATGCCGTCGCGCGTTATGGTCGAATCTCCCGAAGAAGTTCGGATCCTCGAAAGTCTCGGTTACTATGTCGTAACGGACTCCGATCTCGGAGCCGGCGGCGAGGTCTGACGCTTCGCCTCTATTATATATGCTGCACCGCGTCGCGCGGTGCGGTTTTTTTTTACAGACACCGCGTCGCGCGGTGGACATGTTGACAATTTTAGCTCGTAGTGTAATGATGTGCTTGGCACCGTCTTCGGACGGTTTGGGTACACAATGAGGAAAAGACATGACTGACGACATCACTCTCCGGTGGCAGTTGACCCCAGCAGAACAGGCAACAAAGGAAGCTTCTCGTCAACCCGAGACGGTTTACGTGACCACGATCGAAGAGGTCAAACGTCTCGAGACTGAAGGTTACCACGTCGTAATGGACTCCGATCTCGGAGCCGGCGGCGAGGTCTGACGCTTCGCCCCCTCCAATACCGCATTACGCGGTATTGGGGATTTTTTTATGTATATATAAAAACCCTGACCCGCAAGCGGGACAGGGCGGGGCGGCTATCGCGTCGTCGTCGAAGGCCGGGTCTCGAGATACCGCGCTACCGCGGTGACCTCGGCGCCGAAGTCTCCCTCGACCTTACGGAAAGCCTTGAAGACTCCCGAGAACCAGGCGTGGGCGGCCTCCTCATCGTCGTGAGGCTCGTATTCCACTTCTTCTTTGGTGATCCAGAGGACACGCGAACGGAAATACGGCTCGATCGCACGGTTCCGCAGGTCCTTTTTAATCTCCCATTCATGGCTTCTATTGAAACTGCCATGAAAGAAGACCCAGATAATTTCCATCGCCAGCCGTTCGGTGGGGGTGGGGTTGGACGGATACATTGAATGTGCCTCTTTTTGATTTTGCGATATTTTAACATGGTTTTTATCTCGCATCAAGACTTATGGGGGTCTTACGTCGCGGAATGTGTATTTTCGTAAAATTTTATGTATAATAACGCAATGAACAACGAATTTGAACAAGAGCCGAAAGGCGGTAACAAGCCGAGCCCGAAAAAACCCGGGGACAAAAAGGGCGGCATAAAGGTTCCTCAAATGAGCCCAAAACAGCAATTTTTTGCCAATATCCTTTCTGCGGTACTTATTTTTCTCATCCTTATAACCGCATACTCATATATTTCCGAAAGTCAGGCGAACAAACCGGAGGTTATTACCGTTTCCTCTCTGGCTGAACTTGTACGGGAAGGGAAGGTGGCTTCGATCGGGGTGAACGATCAGGAGCTTAATATTGTGCTGAACGATAAGGAAAAGACCAAAAAAACCTCAAAAAAAGAAACGGAAGAAGCGTTGTCTCAAACCTTAGTCAACTACGGCGTGACCCCTGAACAGCTTTCCAAGACCCAGATAAAGGTCGAGGACGAAAACGGGTTTGGACGTTGGGCAGGAATCCTTTTGCCGATAATCCTTCCCCTTATCATTGTGGTCGTTTTCTTCTGGATGATTATGCGGCAGGCTAAGGGGGCGGGGGTTCAGGCATTTACCTTCGGGCAATCAAAAGCGCGCATTATCGACCCCGAGGACAAGAACCAGCGCGTTACCTTTAAAGATGTCGCCGGCGCGAAGGAAGCAAAAGAAGAACTTTCCGAGATAGTCGATTTCCTTAAAAATCCGAAAAAATTCCTCGACATCGGCGCGCGTATTCCGAAGGGGGTTATCCTCATGGGCGCTCCGGGAACAGGAAAGACTTTGCTCGCCCGCGCCGTCGCGGGAGAAGCGCATGTGCCGTTCTTCCATCTTTCTGGTTCCGAATTCGTCGAGATGTTTGTCGGCGTCGGTGCATCGCGCGTTCGCGATCTTTTCAAGATGGCAAAAAAGACAGCGCCTTCGATTATCTTTATCGATGAGATTGATGCCGTCGGGCGCGTTCGCGGAACGGGAGTTGGCGGAGGGAACGACGAGCGCGAACAGACCCTTAATCAGATATTGGTCGAGATGGATGGTTTTGAACCCAATGAAAAGGTTATCGTTATGGCGGCGACGAACCGTCCCGATGTTCTTGACCCGGCGCTGCTTCGCCCCGGCCGCTTTGACCGGCGCGTAACGCTTGATCTGCCGGACCTTGATGATCGCGAGGACATTTTGAAGATCTATGCGATCAAGAAACCTCTTGCAGAAGACGTGAACCTTCGCGCGATCGCCGAACGTACTCCTGGTTTTTCAGGCGCTGATATCTATTCTCTTATGAACGAAGGCGCGATCCTTGCCGCCCGCGAGAACCGCAAGAAAGTTTCGCAGTACGATATTATCCGTTCGATCGAAAAAGTGATGCTCGGACCTGAGCGCAAAAGCCATATTCTTTCAAAAGATGAGAAAAAGATCACCGCGTACCACGAAGTGGGGCATGCGCTTGTCGCGTCCGTGCTCAAACATTCCGATCCGGTCCATAAGGTCTCGATCATTTCCCGCGGACACGCGGCTGGCTATACGCTGACCCTTCCTCTTGAAGAAAGAAAATTGCAGTCGAAGAAAGAATTTTTAGACGAAATAGCCAAGGCTCTCGGCGGATATGCGGCGGAACAAACAATCTTCGGCGATGTGACGACCGGTCCTTCGAACGATCTGCAGGTCGCGACCGCTCTCGCTCGCAATATGGTTGCACGATGGGGGATGTCCGAGAAGATCGGTCCGATTGCACTTGAAGATCCCTCGGGAAAAGTATATTTCGGCCGTGGTGGAGGAGACCGTGAATATTCCGAAAAAGTCTCGTCGTTCATCGATGAAGAGGTCTCGCGGATCATGACGGAAGCGCTTGCCCGCGCGAAAGAAGTCATAACGACCCATCGGAAGGCGCTCGACATGATCTCGGCGGAATTAATTCGAACCGAGACCATAGAACATGAAGATTTCGACAAGCTTCTCGTTGCGAACGGCATAGTCCCGAAGAAAAAAGAAGAAGTTCCGGCCTAACCATTGCCTTTATCAAGGTCCGATCTTCGTTTTACGAAGGTCGGACCTTTGCGGTATGTCCTCGGAATAGGTAGGGGCCAAGCTATCCCTTGACTATTCTGGCCGTTTTGCTATGATACAACTCACCGATAACTTCGCATTAATGCGTATTTTTTAATGCGTATCGGCGCAATTTATTGTTATAATTATTATTAGTCGTAAGCTAAAATTATTAGCAGTCGGTCTTAAGGCGAGTTCAAGAACTTAAGACCGACTGATAATTAAAAAAATATGGCAGCAGAAGAATTTAAGCGGGATAAACCGCACGTTAACGTAGGTACTATCGGTCACGTCGACCACGGCAAGACTACTCTTACCGCGGCTATTCTCCATGTTTTAAATATGGCAGGGAAGACCGTCAAATTGAGAGGCGTCGATGAGATCGACTCCGCACCGGAAGAGAAGGCTCGCGGTATCACCATCGCTCTCTCGCACAACGAATACTCGACAGACGCTCGCCATTATGCGCACATCGACGCTCCAGGGCACGCTGACTACATCAAGAACATGATCACCGGCGCGGCTCAGATGGACGGTGCGATCCTCGTGGTAGCAGCTCCAGATGGCGCTATGCCTCAAACACGCGAGCACATTCTTCTTGCACGCCAGGTTGGTGTGCCGAAAGTTCTCGTGTTCTTGAACAAGTGCGATATGGTTGACGATCCGGATCTTATCGACCTCGTCGAGGAAGAGGTTCGCGATCTTCTCACCAAGCAAGGTTATGACGGCGCAAACGCTCCGGTCATCCGCGGTTCAGCACTCAAGGCACTTGAATCAAAGTCTCTTGACGATGAATGGGCAAAATCCATCCTCAAACTCACTGATGCTCTCGATACCTATATTCCGGTTCCTGAGCGCCAGACAGAGAAACCCTTCCTTATGCCGATCGAAGACATCTTCACTATTGAAGGTCGTGGTACGGTCGCAACAGGAAGAATTGAAAGAGGTATCGTAAAGGTTGGAGACGAAGTCGAGATTGTCGGTATCAAGCCGACCATGAAGACTACGGTCACCGGTATCGAAATGTTCAACAAGTCTCTCCAGGAAGGTATGGCAGGAGACAACGCGGGAGTTCTTCTCCGCGGTGTTAAGAAAGAAGACATCACAAGAGGACAGGTTTTGGCAAAGACGGGTTCGGTTACTCCTCACACAGAGTTCACCGGTGAAGTCTACATCCTTTCCAAAGAGGAAGGAGGTCGCCATACGCCGTTCTTCTCAGGCTACAAGCCTCAGTTCTATGTTCGTACGACCGACGTTACCGGCGAAGTGACACTAAACGAAGGAGTTGAAATGGTCATGCCTGGTGATACCGTTACTTTCAAAGTTAAATTGATCGTGCCGGTTGCTATGGAAGAGCAGATGCGCTTTGCAGTTCGCGAAGGCGGACGCACAGTCGGCTCCGGCGTCGTCACTAAGATCATCGCGTAAAAAACGATGAAGGCGCTTATGCGCTCGAAATAAAATGCCAACAAAAAAAACAACTGAAGGAACAACAAAGGAGGTAAAGCCGAAGGCTCCGGCCGCGAAAGCAGCTGCGACCAAGGCTTCCGCTCCGAAAGCCGCCGCGATGGTTGCCGCAAAGGCGCCCGCAAAGGCAAAAGGGGAGGAATTCCAAAAACTTCGCATTCGTGTCCGTGCATACGAGCACAAGATCCTCGATGTTTCGGTACGCCAGATCATCGATACCGCCATGCGGTATGATGCGAAAGTAACGGGACCGGTTCCTTTGCCGGCAGAGATCAAGAAATACACGGTGAATCGTTCGACCTTCGTTCACAAGAACGCTCGCGAACAGTTCGAGATCAGAACGCACAAGCGATTGATCGACATCATGAATCCGAACAGTAAGGTTATCGAGGCTCTCACGAACCTTTCATTACCTTCCGGAGTGAACATCGATGTTAAGATGATCTAATCTCAAAACCAAAAAGCCCCCGCTCGGGGGCTTTTTGGTTTGGGTTTTTTCTTGTTATCTCTCTAAGAAGGTGATAATATTTTAAACGGATTTTCGGTCAACTGTGAAGGGAGGATAAAGAATGGAAAAATTGAGCAAAGGTATGTATGGCACCGAGTTTCGTTGGGGAAGCCATATGTTCGGCCTTTTTTGCGGGCGGCTTCGTTGTCGTCCTCGGATCATTACCGATGCGAGTTGGTATAACAAGGAGGGAGAAAAGCTCGGTTGGGGCGACTTGGTCGGAAAGGACTTCCATCATATCCGCCGGGGGCTTAAGGCTCGAGAAGATCGGCATCCCGAGATCGCCAAGGATGAGATCTTTGTTGTTCTGGATAGGTGGGCATCTTACTGGGACTTCGTCGCTAGTGACGACAAAGCGCCCGGCGTCAACTACGTTGCCGCAAAAGCCGTGTATTTTATCACCAAGGACGGGATTTTTACGGTTCGTCAACGCTACCACGATGCGGCCGAGACCGAGGTTTTGGATGGAGCCACCTTTAAAAGGGTCGATCGGTGGCACCTTTGGAAACTGATGACCAAAGACCTCGGGTGGATAAAGAAAACCGTCCTCTTGGTTCGGTATCTTCTCGGAAAATATTAAGGATAGAGGCCGCTCGGAATATCACCGCGGCGGCTTTTTGTAAAAAAAACCTCCGGCGTATGGCCGGAGGGGGGAAGGGCTTCACTTCTCTTCGATGACCGCGGTTTTTCTGACTGTCAGAGTTACTGGGGTGTAAGTGACTACCTGGTATGGCACCCATTGCTGTTCAAGCTGCTCTGTTACGGCGACCAAGTCATCCGCATCTTCACAGATGTGAAAGACCGGCACGATCTCTTCGGGGTCTCCGGGATCCGCCCCCGGACGGCTTCTCCGTCTGAAAATGACAACGCCGAAATGGTGTCCGTTCAGGTCTTCACCGGATTCCGGAATGTTTCCCGGCATGAAAGGGTTGGTTCTCATCAGGACTCTCCTCGTTAACTGTCTTCGCATATATAAACATAAAATAAAGAGTAAAGCAAGTTTTTATCGAATGATTTGACTAAAACGCCCTCATCTGCTAGGATTAAACCCACGTATATTACCAGCCAGATAATCGGGACCAATGCGTAAGACGTACGTCCCACAACTCATATGAGATTCATATTGGGAGAAAAGCAGTGCATGTCGCAGATCTTTACAGAAGACGGCGTAGTGCATCCCGTGACGGTCATCCAGTCGGGGCCGATGACGGTTATACAGGTTAAAACCAAGGCGAAAGACGGTTACGACGCGATCCAGTACGGATACGGCGAGCGTAACGAAAAGAATATCAATAAAGCGCAGAAAGGCCATGTCAAAGGACACGGCAATTTCCGTTACTTCCGCGAAGTCCACGCAGAAGCAGGTGCCAATATCGGCGACATTGTTCCGGTCTCGGTATTTAATGTGGGCGATGTCGTCGAAGTATCGGGCGTTTCAAAAGGAAAAGGATTCCAGGGTGTTGTTAAACGCCATGGATTTGGGGGTGGGCGCCGTTCGCACGGACAAAAACATTCTGAACGCGAACCCGGTTCCATTGGCGGAGGTTGCCGCAGGGGCGGACGCGTCGAGAAGGGAATGAGAATGGCGGGACGAATGGGCTCTGACAGGACAACAATCAAGAACTTGAAGGTCGTCGCTCTTGATGCGGCGAATGGACAGATCTTTGTTTCAGGCGCCATTCCCGGACACAGAGGAACTCTTATCGAGATCAAAGCAAAATAAACTACCATGGAAGCAAAAATATATAATCAAAAAGGAAAAAGTGCCGGAACGGTAGCATTGCCCGAGAGAGTGTTCGGCGCGAAGTGGAACGGAGACTTGGTCCATCAGGTGATGGTTTCCGAAGCTGCGAACGCACGCACACCTGTCGCACACACGAAGTTTCGCGGCGAGGTAAGCGGCGGCGGCAAGAAGCCGTGGAAGCAAAAAGGAACAGGCCGCGCACGTCACGGTTCAACACGTTCCCCGATCTGGGTCGGAGGCGGTGTTACTCATGGACCGAGAAACGACAAGGACTATTCGGTAAAGATTAACAAAAAGATGAAAGCGGCGGCGCTGTATGCCATCCTTTCGGAAAAATGGAAGAAAGGCGAGATCATCTTTGTCGACGATATCGCTCTCACAGAAGCCAAGACCAAGGAAGCCAAGGGAGTACTCAGCGCGTTCAGCGAAATAAAAGGATGCGAGGATATCTCTACAAAGAGAAAGAATGCCGCGCTTATCGCTCTTGGAGTAAAGAACAAGGGAGCCGAGCAGGGTTTTGGCAATATCAAGAGCGTGGCTGTGAGCGAACTTCGCAATATCACCCCGTCGATCGCCCTTCAGTACAAATACATTGTAATCTCAAAGCCGGAAGAGAGCGTGAGCTTCATTGCGGCAAAAATGAACTAACATGGCAGAAAAAATTTTAAACACGAATACGACGACGCTCGTCCTTATGCGCCCACGCATCACTGAAAAGGCCGCAGTGCTCGCCGAAAAGAATGCGTACACCTTTGAGGTTGCGCCGAATGCGACAAAACCGGCTATCGCCGCCGCCGTGAAAGAAGTGTACAAAGTTACGCCGATCCGCGTGAATATCATTGCCGGAACGAAAAAGAACATCATTCGCCGCGGTCGTCCGGGTGTAAAAACTTCCCGCAAGAAAGCGGTCGTGCTCTTGAAGAAGGGAGATAAAATAGAATTCATCTAAATTTTATGAAGACTCACAGACCAACAAGCCCGTCGCAAAGACATGCAACCGTGGTATCGTACCGCGATGTTTTGACGGCGAAGAAGCCAAACAAGGCGCTCACCAAAGGGTTCAGAAGAGGTTCCGGACGCAATGCTTTCGGGCGTATCACGACCCGTCATAAAGGCGGAGGACACAAACGATTACTCAGAGACATCGATTTTACTTTCGACAAGAAGGGTATCGTCGGGCGCATTGAGACCGTCGAGTATGATCCGAACCGCACCAGTTTCATTTCTCTTGTTTGCTACAAAGACGGCGAACGCCGCTATGTCATTACACCGGTCGGTGTTAAAGTTGGCGACACGATTCTCACGGATGTAACCACCGATGTTCGCCCCGGGAACAGAATGCCTTTGAAGAACATTCCCGCCGGAACATTCGTTTACAACATCGAGATCCAGCCGAACGGCGGCGCCAAGCTTGTCCGCTCGGGAGGAAGCTATGCCGTACTTTCAGCGAAGGACGCGCCATATGTAAATATCAAAATGCCGTCAGGCGAAGTTCGCAAGGTAAATGAGAACGCCTGGGCTTGCATCGGTTCGCTTTCCAATGAAGAGCACAAGCTCCGAAATATCGGAAAGGCGGGACGCTCGCGCTGGCTCGGAATTCGCCCGACTGTCCGCGGTTCTGTTATGAATCCTGTCGATCACCCGCACGGTGGTGGTGAAGGAAGACAGGGAAGAGGTCTCCGTCGCGCAAAGACCAAATGGGGCAAGCCGTCCGGGAAAGGACAGAAGACAAGACACCCGAAGAAGTATTCCAATGTCTTTATCGTTTCTCGCCGAAAATCCAAAAAGAAAAAATAGAAGAACTTCCATATTTGGCGATCTGCTCGGTTCGGACTCCGGTGCTCGTGAGCAGTACTGCTGTACAGCTCACTTCGCTCCTCGTCCTCACCTTCGCATCTCATCCAAATCTGAAAGTCCTTGTAAATCTCAAAACAAAGACTGCCTCCGGGCAGTTTTTGTTTTTCGCGAGCCGTCTTCTCCGCGAACTATCTCACTTCGCGCTCGCGCGGCTCGCTGTCGGAGTGGTGAAAACCTACGGTTTTCACACTTTCCCTCCGGCACTCAACGAAAAAACAAAACGAATCTCATCGAAAAATCCTGGATCGGGTGTGTGGTGGAGCGTTGCTGTTGTCATTCATATTTGATGTGATAATCTGTGGATATTATTCAAATATATTTTTATGGATGAAAATGAAATGTCAGAAGAAGATAAGGTAATCTCGTATGTACATTACTTATTTGTTTTAGGAAAAAATTTTGCAGATTCTGCAGAATTTTTGCATCAAGAACAAAAAAAGACACGAGATTTTTCACGTTTTGTTCATACCGTGAATCTGCTCACCTCACAGGCGGTTGAAATTTTGCCAAAAACAATTATTGCACTAGATTTTTATTTACAGGATAGGACAAACACTTTGGAGCAAATAGAGAAACATATTTCGACATATGGTCATAATTTTGCGAGTGTTTTTGATGCTGAGCCGGAACTAAAAAAAGTTCTGAATGTTTGTTCTATTAATCGTGTTGAACCTCCTCAACTTTTTGAGTGCCGTAATAATAACGAAATTCCTGTTGGTGAATATTTATTTAACTTTGTTAGCGAAAACCCTGAAGAAAAGATTCCCCCTACACGAATTAAAGATTTACAGTCTGCTAGATATGGTATGTTTGCTTGTATAAAAGACGTTGGGATGTTGAATGGAAATGATCTCGAAAGAGCCCTTATCTTTTTGAAAAAACTCACAGAAGAAATAAACAAACTTTTTCGGGAGAAATGCCAAGAAATAATTAGACAAAGAAAATAAACTTTTACTATGAAAAACGATCAAATTGCGGAGCTGACAGTGAAGGCTAAAAAGGTGATGGAGAGGTATCGACGGGATTTTCCGGATGTTAAAATGGATCGCGATTATTTGCCGTTCAAAATTACGGAAGAATGGGGAGAATGTTTGCAAACTTATTTGATGTTGACTGATCGCGGGCGGCAAAAAGGGAAGAGCAAGAAAGAGATCAAAGAAATGCTGTCGGACGAATTTGCCGATGTCTTCGCATACCTGCTTTTGTTCGCCGAAAGCGAGGGGGTAGACCCCGCCAAGGCCTTGGATAAAAAGTGGTTTGTATACCTCAAGAAAAAAGAGAAGTAAAAGAATTCCAGAACCTTCGCTTATTCGTAGGTCAAACAAACGATTTTGAATGTTTTGCAAACGCGTGTTGCGCTTGTCTTTTTGATTGTTCGTCTTCTCCTTTCTGGTATGATGAGGGCAGTTATTTGCTGTCTTGAAAAATGAAGGAGGAATAAGATGAACGACACTGTAACGTTGTGGCATGACGAGGCCTGGGAAGTTGTCCGGGCGGCCCGTCGCAGGGCAAAAAACATGACGCCGGAAGAGCTAGTTGTCCTCAAAAAAGAGACGTACGCGGCTCTTTCCCATATTTTCTCCGAACAAACACTCCGCGAGGCGATCGCCGAAGACCGCGTGAAGCGTACGGTGAAACAGCAAGAAACTACGCTGCAGAAAAAATACAAGGAGTTGCAGTCCCTCGTTGAGCGGCTCGAGCATGAAAATGCTGCGATGATTGAGCTTGAAGCGGACCATAGTTCCCATGTCATCGTTCCAGCTCTCGGTCTCGGCGATTCTGAAGCTACTGCGATTGCAATCGCCTCGGACTGGCATGTGGAAGAAAGGGTCGATCCGAAAAAGGTTAATGGAAAGAATCGCTATGATATGGATATCGCAAAAAGACGCGCCCACCACTTCTTCCAGAAGATTGTCAGTCTTACGCGCAAAGAGCAGCAGGATGTTACCATCGATAATCTTGTTTTGGGTTTGCTTGGCGATTTCATCTCCGGCAATATTCACGACGAGCTCTTGGAGAACTGTCAGTGCCGGCCCATGGAAGCGATCATCTTTGCACAAGGATTGCTTGAATCCGGAATAAACTTCCTTTTGGAGCATACCAAGCTCAAGATCAAGTGTGTCTGCCATGTGGGCAACCATACGCGGATCACCAAGAAGGTACACGTCTCCACTGAACAAGGAAATTCTCTGGAAACGCTCATGTATGCCTCTCTCAAGATCCGTTTTGCGAACGAACCGCGGGTCGAGTTCGTTATTTCCGAAGGGTATCACTCGTTCCTTGATGTGTATAGCACGAAGATCCGTTTCCATCACGGACATGCGCTTCGTTATCAGGGCGGCGTCGGCGGACTAACTATTCCCGTCAATAAGGCCATCGCGCAGTGGAATAAGGTTGTTCCCGTTGATCTCGATATTTTCGGGCATTGGCATACCTACATGGATATGAAATCCTTCGTTGCGAACGGTTCGCTTATCGGTTTCAATCCGTTCGCTTTGAGTATTAAGGCGGACTATGACGTGCCGAAGCAGGCGTATTTCCTTGTTGATAAGAGGCTCGGTCCGTCTATCTTCGCACCGATCTTCGTTGATCGGTATAAGAGGTAATCGCGTGACGACGAGGTCAAAACTGTATTTTGGTCGGCCAATCAATGTCATGGGTTCTAATCTCGATGTCCTCTTGGCGGGGATAATCACAGCCTGCTTCCCGGATTGGGAGATTGAGGATCCATCGCTTCCCGAACATGCCGCAGGGTACGAGAAATGGAAAAAGGAGCATGGAAATGGAATGGAATATTATCGACAAGAGGTGCTCCCGTATTGTCGAGGCGGAATTTTCCTGTGTTTCCGGGACGGGACATGGGGCGCTGGTACCTATACCGAAGCGAAGTTCTTCGTGGAACACGGGTTGCCTGTGTGGGTTATTTCTCCAAAAGGAAGAATAAGAGGGTGCTCACCGACGGAGTTTCAACAGGAGCACTTGCTCTCTATCGAAGAGACTCGTACAAGGATACGCGATGAACAGGGAAACCTGACAGCGTACTAGACCAAGGCAAGGAGGTTGACCGGGGCTGAAAGCCCCGGTTTTTTATACTATGAAAAAAGCGCCCCGATGCCTATACCGGGACGCTTTGCGCGGAGGTGTTTCATCGGGGAATGCTCCCGGATGGATCTTTTTCCATTACTTCCATGATCAATTTACGCAGTTCGTCCATTGTTGTGCAGATCCCTTTGTTAAAGACCCCATTCACCCCCATCTGCCCGGTCCAGCTGTCGACACTGATGACGGAGCTTTTTCCCTCCTTTTGATGCATTCGAATTTCCAGGAAAGGGTCTCCGTCGACCAGGGCGACGCCATAGGATAAACAGACCACCTTGTCTGCAGCTCGTAGCAGTATGTCTTCGGTCATGACCTCTCCGACGATCTTGGCCATTTCCGCATTTTGCCTTGCAGTGAGCCTGTTGCAGAGCTGTTTAACGGCATGCGGAACGGTCTCTATCATATCGACACCCTGAAGAATGTCATATATTCGTTCAGGGGTTTCGTATCCTAGTCCATAGACCGTTATCGTACGTCCCTCATTGCCGCTTTTTCCGATCGCTAGGGAGTATAGTGCCGATGTTGAGAATAATCGCCCGCCATCGCCATCATCAACCCGCACACGAGAATCGGTGCAACGGGTCAACCTGTCCAAGGCCAGACCGAAATTATAAAGCCCGGCCGTTTTGAACCGGAGATACGCCGGCTGGTCCAAAGGGAGGCGTCTTAGTCTCTTAAACATCAATTTTGCGTTCATTTTTCGGCCTTTTTTGTTGGAAAAGAAGTGTAACGTCAAAGACGAAAATCGAGTTTATAATACCATTATGTCCATATATTGCAATAAAATCAGCAAAAAGCACGGTCCGCTATAACGAAGGGTTGACTTACGGCACGGTTTTTGTTAGGATACTCCGTACAGCTCTATTTGATGGGCTTTTGTTTTTGGACCATTAAAAATATCCATTTATTCATGACCAGATCACTCAAAAAAGGTCCCTACGTGGACGAAAGACTTCTCGAGAAACTAGAAGGGAAAAACCCGGCGAATGCCGGCGTAATTAAGACATGGGCGCGCGCAAGTCAGATCTCTCCCGAGATGTTGGGATTCACTTTCGGAGTTCATAACGGTAAGCAGCACATAGAAGTACTGGTAACCGAAGATATGGTCGGACATCGACTCGGCGAATTTTCCCCAACGAGAAAGTTCTTGAGACACGGAGGAAAGATGCAGAAAGAGCTTGAGGCCAAGAAGAAAGAAGCTGAGATAGCGTCGGCAAAGGCTGCAAAAGCTGCTCCCGCAGACACCAAGAAAAAATAATCTGACATAAAACAACCACTATCATGGAAACCGGAACAGCAACATTAATGAACTATAGACAGGCGCCGCGAAAAGTGCGGCTTCTTGCCGATATCGTTCGAGGGAAAGAAGTGAATGAAGCTATCAGTACGCTTCGTTTTACGGCGAAGAGAGGTTCGCTCCCGATGATCAAATTGATCGAGAGCGCTTGGGCTAATGTCAAGAACGAAGGCGCGACCGCCAAAGATAATTTTAGGATCTCCAAGATCACAGTTGATCAGGGTATCGTTCTGAAACGAAGCCGTCCCCGTGCACGCGGACGGGCTTTTCCGATAATGAAGCGCACCAGTCATGTGACCGTCGTACTTGAAAAATTCGAAGCCGTTAAAAAAGAGAAGGCTGCTAAGAAGGCTGTCGCAAAAACAGAAGGGACGAAGAAAGTCGCTGTGAAGAAAGTTTCAGCCAAGAAAAAAGCAGTAAAAGAGTAATCGTCCATCGTTTTAATTTTTGATTTTTAATTTTTAATTTAGCAACATGTCACACACCGTTCACCCATATTCTCATAGACTCGGAATTTTAAGAGACTGGAAGTCTCGTTGGTTCGCAGTATCGGGGAAGTATCAAGAATATCTCCGTGCAGACGTTTTGATTCGCGAGTTCATGGAGAAACGCCTTCGCGGACACTATGTCAGTTCCATCGATGTGGAAAGAAAATCGAATACGATGACGATCATTGTGAAAACCGCGCGTCCGGGTATGGTCATTGGTAGGAACGGTGAAGGGCACACAAAGCTCAAGAATGATGTGATGGCTTTTGCGAAAAAACTGAAGATCGTCCTTCCCGAGAACGTAAAGATCGACATCGAAGAGGTGCGTTTTCCCGAGAGCAATGCTGCTATTGTTGGCTCTATGGTCGCGGAAGGGCTCGAAAAACGAATGCCGTTCCGCCGCGTTATCAAACAGACGATCGAGAAGGTCATGGCGAACCGCGATGTTCACGGGGCAAAGATTGGAATATCCGGGCGTTTGGGTGGAGCAGAAATGAGCCGTTCTGAAGAGATCAAAAGGGGAAACATTCCTTTGCAGACCTTCCGCGCGGATATCGATTTTGCACGTGAAAAAGCGTATCTCCCGTACGGGGTTATTGGCATTAAGGTTTGGATTTATAAAGGCGAGATCTTCGAGAAGAAGTAATCCAGATTTCAATATTTTAAAAATACCACCATGTTAGCATTTCCCAGAAAAATTAAACATCGAAAATGGCAGACGAGCCGTTCGAACGCGAAGAAGCCTCGCGTGGAGAGTCGTGGAATTACGGTAGCATTCGGAGCTTTCGGATTGAAGGCTGTCGGTATCGCGCGTATTCGCTCAAACCAGATGGAGGCGGCAAGAAAGACGCTCACCAGAACGATTGGAAAGACCGGTAAAGTTTGGATCCGCATTTTTACCGATAGACCGGTAACGCAAAAAGCCGCTGAAGTGGGAATGGGTAAAGGAAAAGGAGATCCGGTGGCGTATTGTTTTGAAGTATTGCCGGGGCGCGTTCTTTTTGAAGTTGACGGAGCTGAAGATTCCGTTGCTCGCGAGGCGCTTCGCAAGGCCGGAGCAAAACTTCCCGTAAAGACTAAGATAGTAAGCCGTATATAAATATCATGACCGAAGAAATAAAAAAACAAAGCGACAGCGATCTCGCACAGTCATATAAAGAAAAACGCGAATCTTTGCGCGGTATGCGTTTTAACGTGGCTGGTTCAAAGAATAAGAATACCAAGGAGCAGCGAGAGACAAAGAGAGATATTGCTCGCATTTTAACTGAGGTCAATAAAAGAACAAAATAATAACATGGAAACGAAACAAGTTCACAAAAAGATTCTTCAAGGAACAGTGGTGTCCGACAAGATGCAGAAGACCGTTGTTGTTTTGGTCAATCGTTATGTAAAGCACCCGAAATACGGCAAGTATCTTAAGGTCAATAAGAAGTTCAAGGCGCATGATGAAGAGAACGCCTATAAGGTCGGCGATAAGGTCATCATTGAGTCGACCAAACCGATATCAAAGGACAAATCGTTTAAAGTTGTCAAAAAAGTTTAAAGATAAAAAGTTTCCGGATAAACACGAAATTTTACCACCATGATTCAGCCACAAACAATCGTTAAAATAACGGACAATACGGGTGCCAAGATCGGCCGCGTATTTAAGATCCCCGGCGGGTCCAAGAGGCGATATGCTCGCATCGGCGATGTTGTCATACTCTCGGTCCAGGTCGCGGAACCCCGCAAATCAGTCAAGAAGAAAGACGTCTTGCAGGCGGTGGTTGTTCGTCAGGTTCAGCCTTTCAGAAGAAAAGACGGCTCGTATGTTCGTTTTGACGAGAATGCCGTTGTCATCCTTGAAAAGGGAAAGATGGAACCGAAAGGCGGTCGTATCTTTGGACCTATTCCGAGAGAGCTTGCCGAAAGAGGTTATCAGAAGATCGCATCTCTTGCGCCTGAAATAATTTAGAATACGAATATGAAGATAAAAAAAGATGACATGGTCATTGTTTTGACCGGAAAAGATAAAGGTAAGAAAGGGAAGGTTCTTCATGCTTTTCATGATATGGACAAGGTGATCGTCGAAGGTGTTGCTGTAAAGAAAAAGAACCTGAAAGTAGGCCGCAAGGGCAGTAAAAAAGGACAAGTGATCGAAAAAGCGCTCCCGATCCACGTTTCCAACGTTGCTTTGATCGACTCCAAGACCGAAAAGCCGACGCGTGTCGGACATAAGGTCGTAGCCGGTAAAAAAGTGCGTGTGAGCAGAAAGAGCGGAACAGAAATATAACGAAAAAAAACATGGAAACTATCAAGGAAAAAGAAAAAAAGGCTTTCGCCGCAATGAAGGGCGAGTTTGGGTATAAGAACGCGATGCAGTCTCCGAAACTGGTGAAGGTTGTTTTAAGTGTTGGAACAGGTAAATCCAAAGATCCGAAAAGAAACGACCTTGTCGTTGATCGTTTAACAAAGATCACCGGACAGAAACCGGCTCTTCGCGGTGCGAAGAAGTCTATCGCTTCCTTTAAGGTCCGCGAGGGCGATCCTGTCGGCGTCACCGTTACTCTTCGAAAGGGAAGGATGTTCGGTTTCTTGGACAAACTCATCAATGTCGCTATTCCCCGAATGAAAGACTTCCGAGGTCTTGAACCGAAAGCCGTGGATGAGATCGGCAACTACACCATGGGGCTTCGCGAGCATACCATTTTCACCGAAACCTCCAACGAAGACCTCAAAGACGTTTTTGGACTTGCCATTACGGTTGTCACTACCGCAAGGACGGCAAAAGAAGCCAAAGTTTTTCTCGATTTTCTTGGTTTTCCTTTCAAGAAAGTGGAAGTTGCGAAATAACTTTTACATCAAAACAAAAAAGTCCCCGGCATTTGGCCGGGGACTTTTGGTTTATTCTCCTTGTTCCTCTTTGAGTTCTTCCATTTCTCTTTTTTCATACCATTCAACCATCTGCCATACGACACTAATGCGATGGCTCGCGATCGAGTATCTGAGCTTCTGAAATGCCACTTCTTTCTCTTCATTCAAATCGTGTATTGGTGCGAATTCGAGTTCGTCTTTTTCTTCTTGGCGAATGGCGACGGCTTTTATTATTTCGAGAATTTCTTTGTCCTCGACCGTTCTCGCGAGGACTGCGCCTTCGAGTACTCCATATGCTGCGCATTCGCGGTTTTGGTCCAAGAGGTCGATAACGATTTTTTGTACCGACGCATGTTTTTCCATATCATTTTCTCCTCTATTGCTTTCCGTATTGGAGTTTATAAGGAATTTATTTCTGTGTCAACGGAAGAAGTTGAAAGATTTAAAAAACGCCGCCCTCTTTATGGAAGGGCGGCAGACGATCATTTCTGGTGAGCCATGAGCTCGCGGATCTTTTTCACCATTCTCCCGTGGGCTCCCGTTCCTTCCGGTGGAACCCAATGCTTCAGGCGTTCGATCTCTTGTATGGTTCTTACCAGCGCAAGAGCCTCAATGAACGCTTGTTCCCAGGCGTGACGCTTCATTATTTTCTGATGGCGGTCCTTTTCTTCATGAAACGCGGCAAAAGTATTGATTATCTCATCGATTGCTTCGCGGAGATCCGCCCTGTCTTCTTTGCGGTGCTCCGATGGAGCTGTGGTGACTGGTGCGGGAATCACTGTTTCCGCTTTCTTTTTTCTTCCAAACATGTGCAATGCCCCTTTGGTTGTGGATGTACTATCTATAAATATAGTTTGCCACCCTTTCGAAATCTAGTCAAGAGTGTGTTTTTATATAAAATGCCGCCCCGGGATCGGGGCGGCGTATGTTCACTGGATCATCTCAACGTACTTTTTGACAACTTCGTGCCAGACCTCCATTTCGTCGGGACTCGGTACGATCCTGATGAGGGACCTTATGTCATCCGCGGTAGTTACGATGCTAAGAGCTTCACGGAACGCATTTTCGGCCTCAGTACGTTTTTGGGCGGCGATCCGTTCGGCATCGCGGAACGCATTCAATGCGTCTTGTGCTGACGCAATACGTCTTTCAAAATCGGTCATTTACTTCGCTCCGACGGGGTCCTTTTTTTGTCGATGTAGAACCACGTCGGATGGGTCCAAGTTTGCAGCGTTCAGTTTGGCCAATTCGCCGCAGATGGAGGCTTCGTTCTCCGCCTCGTTCCAGGCGTTTACCCACTCGTCGAGCGCTGAATCCTCCGCGTCTGCTCCTTCAGCATAATAATGCCTCCACATGGCATCAAACGTTCGCTTCATTGCGGCATCTAGTTCTTTCGACATAGCTTCTTTGCCTCATTGTGTATGCTAGGACATAGCTTACAATTTTTACATAAACCTGTCAACTGTTTTTTGTTTGCCCGCTAGCGAAAAATAGTGTACAATATTCTCCACATAAGCCATTTTCGGCTTTTTTGTTTGTTAAACATTTTATCAATTTTTGCGTGCAGTAAAAACAACACAAATGTATGGAACGTGATTATCCATTGTCGAAAGTAAGAAATATCGGTATCATCGCGCACATCGATGCGGGAAAAACAACAACGTCTGAACGTGTGTTGTTCTATACCGGCGTGTCGCACAAGATAGGAGAAGTACATGAGGGTGAGGCTATCATGGACTGGATGGACCAGGAACGCGAACGCGGTATTACCATCACTTCGGCGGCGACGACTTGTTTTTGGACACCGACTTATGCAACCGGCGATACAACCAAAAAGCATCGTTTCAATCTCATTGACACTCCAGGGCACATCGATTTTACGATCGAAGTAAAACGTTCCTTGCGTGTTCTCGACGGAGCGGTCGTTGTGTTTGATGGGGTTGCCGGTGTTGAACCGCAGTCTGAGACGAACTGGCGTTATGCTGATGACGGAAACGTTCCGCGCATTTGTTTCATCAATAAACTTGATCGCACCGGCGCTTCGTTCGAACGTTCGTATCAGAGTATTTTAAATCGTCTCACCAAGTCCGCCGTTCGGATGCAGATTCCAATCGGGGAAGAGGATAAACTCGAAGGTGTTGTTGACCTTTTGAGAATGAAAGCCTTTCGTTTTGAAGGAGAGAAAGGCGAGAAGGTCGTTGAGTTCCCAATTCCGGAAAACTTGAAAGCCGATGCTGAAAAGTATCACGCCGAGCTTGTTGAAAAGATTGTCGAACAGGATGAAGAAATGATGGGAAAATATCTTGAAGACGGGAAGGATCCTGAAATCGATACCCTCAAAAAAGTTCTTCGTTCCGCCACCATTGCGAACAAGATTGTGCCGGTTCTTGCCGGATCCTCTCTTAAGAACAAGGGCGTTCAGTTCATGCTTGACGCTGTTGTTGATTACCTCCCGAGCCCTCTCGATATTCCGGCACCGCATGGTATTGACCCTTACACTAACGAAGAAGTGACTCGTGAAGTTTCTGACACGGCTCCTATGTCCGCCCTTGCCTTCAAAGTCGCGAGCGACCCATACGTCGGACAGCTCGTATTCTTCCGCGTGTACTCGGGAACGATCGAGTCGGGGTCATATCTTTTTAATGCGACAAAGAACAAAAAAGAGCGTATCGGTCGTATTCTTCGAATGCACGCGAATGATCGCGAAGAAGTAAAGAAGGTGTTTGCGGGAGAGATCGCGGCAGCCGTCGGTTTGAAAGACACTGTTACTTCCGATACTCTTTGTGACGAAGATCACCCGATTATTCTCGAAAGAATTATTGCGCCGGAACCGGTTATCTTTATGCGTATTGAACCGAAGACCAAAGCCGACCAAGAAAAAATGGGGGTTGCGCTTTCGCGCCTTGTGTCCGAAGATCCGACTTTCCGCGTTAAGACCGATCCGGAAACCTTGGAGACGATTATTGGCGGAATGGGCGAACTCCATCTCGATGTCATGGTTGAACGTATGAAGCGCGAATTTAGCGTCGAAGCCAACATGGGTAAACCGCAAGTTGCTTATCGTGAGACTATTCTCGGCACGGCTGAAGCGGAAGGGAAATACATTAAGCAGTCCGGCGGCCGCGGTCAGTATGGTCATGTTCGTATCCGCATGAAGCCGATTGACACGTCTATTTTGCCGGAAGACCTTCCGAAGAATACAAAACGCGATAAGGATGGACAGTTCGAGTTCATTAATAGTATCAAAGGAGGTATCATCCCGCAGGAGTACATCCCGGCGGTTGAAAAAGGTCTTCGCGAAGCTTTGGATCGCGGTATGCAGGCAGGATTCCCCGTCGTGGGTATCTCGTTTGAACTCTACGATGGTTCATATCACGAAGTTGACTCATCCGAAGTCGCGTTTAAGGTCGCCGCTTCCATGGCCTTCCAGGAGGGTTCAAAGCGCGCTAAACCTGTGATTCTTGAACCGATAATGAAGATCGAAGTTATCACTCCGGAAAAGTTCATGGGCGATATCTCCGGAAATCTTTCCTCGAAACGCGGACAGATCGAATCCATGTCCGATCGTGGAATGAACAAGGCTGTTGCCGCACTCGTACCGCTCTCCGAAATGTTCGGTTATGTTACGAGCCTTCGCTCAATGACCGAGGGCCGCGGAACATCAACGATGGAATTCTCGCATTATGCGGTGGTACCGCAGAATGTGGCTAATGCCATAATAGAGAGCCGAAAATAAAGGATTCCAGTGAACCACAAAAAACCGCCGCTCGGCGGTTTTTTGTGGTGAGTTGACTTTTCCATCGAGATATGTTAATACTAAAAGTAGGTTTTGACTAACCGGAGAGAAGAATTGTGAAGGTCGCGATAATTACGCAAATCCGTTTCGGGTCCTCAGATGACCCGGACAATGGATGGTATGAGACAGGGGGGGGCATCACGCTTTTGTGATTCAGGCGCCCTTCGACGACTGGCTGCAGCTTTCGGGTGATGAAGCCTTTGACCACGCTTTCGTCTATCTCGAAGGTGGAAGCGAACCGATGTTGCAGCGGGTCAAAACGTTTTTGGACGCTATTGGTCCGCGGAACGTCACGTTTGTTTATCGGGATTATCTCATCCCCGACAAACAATCCATGCTTCGTCGCAGTGGATTCGGAGGGGCGCCGAACGTGATTATCTGCCGTGACGAGGACGGGATCCGGACGATGACCCGCATTCTTAATGCCGCCCTCGAGGGGTGTGTCCTTACTGAGTAGTCGTCTGTCCCCGCGAAAGCGGGGCTTTTTTTGTTTCCCCTTTCTTTGGTTCCGTTGTAAAATAGAGTGCATATGAGAGTATATAATATGGCTGTAGCGGGTGTGTTTCTGTTGTTGTTTATCCTTGTCGGATGGTGGTGTTTTTCTCGCCAAGAAAACCACTCTTTAGCACCGCTGACCGTAGCGGATGTCTCGAACTTTGCTCCTTCGGGGTGGAGCCTTATCGCGTCGACGACTTCTGACTTTAACGGCGACGGTTTTGCCGATATCGCAGAGGTTATGGAGAGTACGACCGATCCGATCAGTAGCAATCCGGCATATGAAGATATCTATCCTCGTCGGCTCATTATCTTGTTTGGGGGGAAAGGTGGTTATACTTTTGCAACGAGCTCGGATAAGGCAATTTTACTTAATGGCGACGGTGGGTCAGCAATAGGTGATCCCTTTGGTGATGGAAGCGGTTCCTTGGAGGCCGAGGGGAATCTTTTAAAAATAAATTATTATGGCGGAAGCGCTTGGCGTTGGGCGGATACTTATACTTTTGCCTGTGAGGGAAAAAGGTGGCATTTGATACATTACAAAAGTCTGAGCTATTACTCTCCAGATCCGGAAGGCGAGAACTCTTGTACCTATGATGTCGACCTTGTTGTCGGAAAGAAAATATCTGTTTGCGGAGAGAATGAAAAAGAAGAACGGGAAGATTTTATTCCACTGAAGCCGGTTTACTTGGATACTTTTGACGTTCATGATTTTGATCTTGGCGTTTCTTTGTAATTGATCATTTTTGACTATTTATGAAAATTTTTATTATCGTTGACGATCTGTCGGACTCCGAGACCTCGCGCGTTATTGTGGGCGACGAACATGAGTTCAGACACCGTGGGATCGATATAACCATCGTGTCTCTCCATCCGGAGGACCAGGCGAGGACGATCTCTAAAAGGTTGGACTATCCGGAGCGAAGTTTGCGGTGTGTCCCCGTCAAGAACTTTTTCGATCTCGGCGGTTGGTGGGTTTTGCTCAAGTTCTTGAAAGAATCAAAGCCGGATATGGTCATTTGTTATCCGCGGTCGGGAAACTCGATCGGACGTATCGCCGCGTGGCTCGCTTCGGCGTCGAAGATCATTGCCTTTGAGGAAGGGAGGGTCTCTTCATTTCATCAAGTGCTTCAATACATGTCTGATAAAGTGGTTGCGACATCCGACGCGGAAGCCAAAGCCTTTCGGCATTACTCTATATCATCCCGAAAGATCGCGCTTCTGGAGAACAGCCTTGACCCCTCAATGTATAAAAAAGATGCGGAGACGAGGTGGAAAGAAAAATTCGGCATTTCTCCCGATTCTTTCGTGTTTCTCTATTACGGCCCGCTCGATAAAGACAGCGGTGTGGACGTTCTTCTTCGTGCGCTCGCCAAAGTGGGGCAGGGTTCGCTCCTTGTGATGGGGGATGGACCGGAACGTAAAGAATTGGAGAATCTTGTTGTACGTCTTTTGATTGCCGGAAGGGTTTTCTTTTTTTTGGAGCCGAAGAATATGCTGGAAGCATTTGCGATGTCTAACTGCCTCGTGATCCCCTCAAGAGTGAATGGCTCGAACGAGCTCATCATTCCCTCGTTTGCATCCGGGCTACCTGTTATCGTAACGGATTTTCCTTTGTATCGTGACCTTGTTTATCACGGTAAGAACGGTTTTATAGTAAAAAGCCAAGATTCCGCCGAAATGGCACTGTATATGCAAAGAATGGTACTGGAACCGGAACTTGTAAAAATACTTAAAGCGAACACCGTCGTCGGCTTGGAAAAGTTCTCTCTTTCAGCGCACGCAGACCAGATGCTTGAGTTGGCAAAAGAGCGAGGAAGCGTCGTTGCCCGTTTTTATCGTTTCTGCCGTTTTGCGGCCTTTATCGTCGTTTCTCTCTTGGTGGAGCTTGCCATTGCCTATGTTTTGAAAGAGTATGCCAAATTTACCTATATGGCGTCGGTGAACATCGGTTTTGGTTTTGTTGCCGTTTTTGGCTTTTCGACTCTCAAATTTACCGTCTTTCGCAGCGAGCAGAAAATGAAAATGCTTTGGCAGATACCCGTTTTCCTCCTCGCATCGGCATTTTTGGTGGCCTTGCTCTCGATTATTCTCTACTTTGCTGTTGAACGAATGGGGGTATGGTATATGACCGCTTTGGCTGTTTCCTTCGTTATTGTCTCCTTCCCGATGTTCGCTTTTTGCAAGGCGATATTTCGGAATGAATAAGTAATTTACGGCCTCTCGTCAATCTATAAAAAGTGGAAATAAAAAGGTACAATGTTCTGTACGGTTTGTTACCTATTCGCTTAAAAAAAGTTACATTTGATATGAAAAAGAACACAAAGATCGGTTTTGTGGGGCAGGGCTGGATTGGCAAGCATTATGCCGACAATTTTGAGGAACGAGGGTTTAAGGTTATTCGATACGCAAAAGAAGAACCGTATGTTGAAAATAAAGAAAAAATAAAAGAGTGTGACATTGTGTTCATCGCGGTACCGACGCCATCAACCACAAAGGGATTTGATAAAAGCATCGTTAAACTCGCGCTTGGGCTTGTAGGGAAAGGAAAGATCGCTGTCATTAAGTCAACAATACTGCCGACAAGTACGAAGCAATTCCAAAAAGCTTTCCCCGATATTTTTGTCATGCATAGCCCGGAATTTTTGCGCGAAGTGAGTGCAGCCGAGGACACGGCGCACCCGGACCGTAATATTATCGGTATCACAGAACAGACAGCACTGCTCAAGAAAAAAGCAAAAGAGGTAATGGCTATTTTACCCAAAGCACCATTCGAGCTCGTTTGCGATTCAAACGAAGCAGAGATCGTAAAATATGCCGGAAATTGTTTTTTATTCACAAAGGTTGTTTTTATGAACATGCTTCACGACCTCTCAAAGAAGTTCGATTGCGAGTGGAACACTGTCCGCGAAGCGATGTGTGGGGATCCTCGCATAGGACATTCACATACTGATCCGGTCCATAAGAGCGGCCGAGGGGCGGGAGGGCATTGCTTCATCAAAGATTTTGCCGCATTCGCGAATTTGTACGAAAAGACGATGAAGGATACGTTTGGGACCGAGGCGCTCCGCGCGTTCGAGAAAAAAAATATTCACCTCTTAAGGACTTCGAAGAAAGATCTCGACTTGCTGGAAGGGGTCTATGGCGATATCATAAAGGAATGAAGCATAAGGTTTGCTACGTCCTTCCGGAATATCGCGAGGACGCCTCGACGCATTTTTCCTATATCGGAAAGCTTTTGGAGACTGCCGGACGAGATCTTGATATTTTTCTCGTTATCCTTCGCGGGGAAAAACCAAAGAGCGACCTTGGGTGTTCCAAGATCGTTGTTCTGAATGGATCTAATTTCCTTATTCGGAACGCAAAGCTCAAATATTGGTTCTTTTGGGCGCGTTTAAAAGGATATCGCGATTTTTACGTCCATTATTCTTTCTTTGCCGCTTTTGTTGCCAAGGTCTTTTTTGCGAGGGTCTTTTATTGGAACTGCGGTGAACCCTGGAAATTCAAACGCTCGTTCTTCCGTGAGCGGTTCGAGAGGCTGGTCTACGCTTCCATTGATTTTCTTGTTACGGGTGCGCCCTTGCTCGCCGATGAGTATGCAAAGCATTATTCCGTAAAGCGCGAAAGGATAAAGATCATGCCGAATTGGATTGACCTGGCTCGGTTTCGAGGGTTGCCCGATAAGGTGGCTCTTCGAAAAGAACTTGGTCTTCCGGAGGATAAGAAAATAGTCTTGTTTGCTCATCGTCTCTCGCCAAGGAAGGGCTCTCGGATGATATTGCCGGTCATGGGGGGCGTCCTCGAAAAACGAAGCGATGCGTATTTTGCGATCGTCGGAAACGGTCCCGATGAGGCGCTTCTTCGCGCTCGTTTAGGAAACAGTTCGCCCTTGAAGACCTCGGTCCGCGTTTTTGGCGCCGTGGCCAATCGCGACATCCAAAAGTATTTTGCCGCGGCCGATGTCTATTTTATGCCGTCTCGCGAAGAAGGTTTTCCGCGGACGATCCTTGAGTCGATGGCTTCCGGAATTCCCGTTGTCGGAAGCGATGTCGGTGCTGTGCGGGAAATTTTGCCGAAAACACAAACGTCGTACATTTTTTCGCCGGAGGATGAAAAAGGTTTTGCCAGAGGTCTCCTCGAAGTTTTGTCTTTGTATCCGTGGCAGCTTGATGAAGTGAAAAAAGAACTGCACGATCGTGCGGCCGAATTTGACACGTCGAAAGGAGTTAAAAAATTCATCGAACTATTTTTATGAGCGCAAAAAGCATTTGGAGAAAAGATACCTATCTCGCACTGTCTCGGATGTCCTTTGATGGAAAAGTCTTGGATATCGGCGGGTCATCAAAAGCCGGTTATCTCTCTTTGCTCCAAGGAAAGCACACGGTGGATATAAACAATATTGATGAAAGCTACGGGCGCACGCTCTCTTTTGATCTTGAAAAGCCGTGGCCGGTCAAGAATGAGAGTTATGAAGCCGTTTTGGCCATAAATATTTTGGAACACCTTTTTGACTACCGTCATGCGCTTAAAGAAAGTCATCGTGTTCTGAGGCCCGCAGGAAAGATCGTGATCGCTGTTCCGTTCCTTATCGCTTATCACCCTTGTCCGCATGACTATTGGAGATTCACCGAAGAAACGCTTCAAAGGATTTTGCTTGAGGCAGGATTCAAAAATATTGTCATTATGTCGGCGGGAACGGGAATGATGAGCGCGGCAACAAATCTAAAGCATAATGCGCTTCAGAAAGTATCATTTGTTTGCACGTTATTTCAGGCGATAGCACAATACGCCGACCGAATCCTCTCGCTCTCGAGGAAAGGGAAGCATTTCTCTGCGAAATATTATCCGCTCGGATATATCGTTACTGCCGAAAAATAGCCACTAGATGCTATTTAGGGCGCACAAAAATGGAGTCTTCGAACAGATTTCCTCCGTTCTTTGTGTCGAAACGTTGGTGCATTCCTCCTTTGTATATAAACCCCATTCCTGTCAGCATTTTGTACATATCGTCAAAAAGGAACTGTTTTTCGTAGAGCGTAACGAACGACGTTTCAACTATCATCGCGGCGACCCCTTTCAAGAATTCTGTCGCTCCGCGAACTACGCGATCTTCGTAGCCTTGAGTGTCGATCTTAAAGAGGATCTCTTTTTGCGGCACATTCCGCTTAAAATCCGGAAGGTCGTCCATGCGGCGGACGGTTATCTTTTCTTCTTTGGTGTTCTTTGTGTGTGGGAAGATGTCTTTGTGAGTTTGTGCCATCGGAAGAAGGGAAGAGCTCGGGGAATAATCGTTTCGATTCATCGTTACCTCTTCACTCTTGTCGCCGAGTGCCATGTGGAAGGCTGTGAAATTCTTGTCATTCTTCATTGATTCGACCATCTCGTCGTAACAATCCTTGAGCGGTTCGAAAGAATAAATGTGGGCGTCGGGAAGGTCGATGCGGATCTCGTGCGCGAACTGGCCTATATTGGCGCCGACGTCAATGACAGTTTTTATTCCCACTTCTTTGAGCCAGAGAAGGTGATCCGGTTCGGGTCTGTAGCGGCGGACATCAATTCCCGCTTTCCAAAACATTTTTCTTAATGGGTGTGAAGACATAAAGTTCTTATTTTTTGGGTAACATATTGTTTAATAATACGAAGGAAAGACAATTTTTTCGCAAAGCCGTATTCCCATGACGGATCAATGGTCCGGATCTCGTCGAAAGCCTTTTGCAACTCTTTTATATAAATACCATATATCCCTGTGTGATGTATAGTGATCGGGTATGCTCTTATGCTCGTTTTTCCGCTGAGATAGAGGATCAGCCCGTGGAAGTGATAACAAATGAGCGGTTCGCTGTCGATCGAGAACGAATCATGCGTTTTTCGGACGCGGTATCGTTCGAGATTCCATGTGCCGAGATTTACGCCCTTTTCGTCCATCTCTTTCACCCTTTTAAATTCTTTTGGCCAGGTCTTAAGATAAGATTGATCTCCATGCCGGCCGTTGTCGTGGTAATTGTGGCACCATTCGATGCATTGGTCTTTGTATTTTGTAACGCATGCGAGGCTTATTTCATCGTTTCTCCACATAATGAAACCGGAATTGTAATACCCGACGATGTCGGCGATGTATGCTTTTTTCTCGGAGAATTTATGCGAGGTTATCAGTATCGATGCATCAGCATATTTCTCGAACAAGGGGTCTATAGAAGAAGAGAAAAGAAGATCGGAATCGACAAAAATCATTTTTTCAACTTCTTTTTTCTCCAAAAGATGATGCATGATCGCCGGTTTGCACGTCCATGCGAATTCTTGTTTTGTCCGTGTTCCTCGGAGTGTCCCAAGCGTAGAGGCGTCTTTCAGGTCGGAAACGGTGACCGTTTCAATATTTGCCCTTTTAAGCTTTTTAATGATATCTTCGGTTTCTCTGTCGAGACAGAGCACCCATATCTTTGACCCCGGCATGAATTTGTCTATGGAATTGCAGAGCGCAAGCCATCTATAGACATAGGTTTTATCTGTGAGCGTACAAAAATCGTATTTCATGTTTGTGGCAATAAATTTTCCAATAGATCTTTTACTAAGATCTTTGAAGTAAGCTTCTCTCTGTAAAGAGCGTATCCGTTCTCCGTGATCCTTTGGAGAGTTTCCGGGTGCGTTTTTAAGAACAATATTTTTTCGGCAAGCATTGGCGCGTTTTCCGGGTCGGTCGTTATACAAGTTTCGTTATCCTGCAGAAGCTCAAGAACGCCCTTATTCCTTCCCGTTAGATAGGGAAGTTTTAGTGCGAGACTTTCAAACAGTTTCCCCGGAAGCGTCCTCTCGAGTCTCGGGTGGCGCGCAAGCTGCCCGAGGCTTATGTGGCAAGCAAGCATCTTTTTGCGCAGTTCTTTCGGAGGGAGTGTTTCGGAAAGCATCGTCAGATTTTTAGGAGCGAGTTTTTTCATAAGAGCGCCTACTTCTCTATACATGAAGCCGTGGCCGATTACGAGAAATTTTACCCCCTTATCTTCAAGCATCTTTGCGGCCTCGATAACGGTGAGTATCCCGGATTCGGGGAGAAACCTTCCGCGGAAGAGAACCGTGAACTCCGTATATTTTTTTATTTCGGGGTCGAAGAAGAAAACATTTTCATCAACGCCCATTCGGGAACGCACAAGTTTTTTTTGCGGAACGAAGAAATGTTTTCGGACAAATGTTCTTTGAGCGTCGCTTTCGAGCAATACGAACGAAGATAGGTGAAAGGAAAGAAAATCTATGAGCCACCATTTGCATGCGCCAAGCGACCACGGGCGCGCCGTGTTTCTGGATATGACATTCGCTTCATACTGTGAGCAAACGGCATTGAAGATCGCTTTTTTGCGTGAAAAAAGAAAGACGGCAGGCACAAGAAGGGGAAGACAGTATCCGACAATGATCCGATCGTACGGGTGGGTATTTTTTCGCAGAGCTTGTCTCAAGGAGCGATATTTACCCGATGTTTCATAATTTCCGGGTAATTCGAATACGCCATGCCCATTCTCTCGCAATCCGTTCGTCAGGCTTTTGTCTGGGGCATATCCCTTTCCTGTACCGATAAACAAAAAATTCATCGTGGCCTTAATTATAGCATTATAGTCCGAATATTGCTATAATATAGCCCTAATATACGGGGATTTTATGAAAACGCTTTATCTTATCTTTTACGGCAGATTCCCGAGCGAAAAGGCGGCGGCGCTTTTTGCGGCCAAGGATTCGGAGGCATTTGCGGAAGAGGGGGTCAATGTCGTTTTGCTTGTTCCAAGGAGATCTTTCCGCGACCGTTCCGATCCTTTTGAATATTATCATATCAAGAAAAATTTCAAGATAGTCTATTTGCCGACGTTCGACCTTCTTTTTCTGCCGTTCTTTCGGAAATTCTTTTTTGTTCTCGGTTATTTTTTCTTTTCAATATCGTCGGCGGTTTATCTCTTATTTAAGATGGATAAAAAGGACGTTGTCTATTCCAACGAGAGTTTGCCGCTCCTTTTCTCCTCGTTCTTTTTCAAGAACACGTTTTACGAGATGCATGATTTCCCGGAAAGCAAATTTGGCGCTTTCGGGTATTTTTTGAAAAGAATGCGTTTCGCGCTGGTGCATAACAAATGGAAGATTGCGCGGCTTCATGAGCTGTATCGAATGGGGCAAGAGAAGATCCTTTACGAGCCGAACGCCGTAGATCTTCACGATTTTGATATTCTCGACACTAAAGAAGAAGCCAGAAAAAAACTGGGGCTTTCTCTTCATAAAAAAATAGTGGTATATACCGGGCACCTTTACGGGTGGAAGGGCGTTGATACGCTTGCAGAGGCGGCTCTTTTGCTTCCGAAAGAATATCTTGTCATTTTTGTCGGGGGGACTGATGCCGACGTTTTGAGATTTAGGGGAAAATATGACAGTGACGAAAGAATAATGATCGTCGGCAACAGAAAACACGATGAGATTCCTCTGTGGCAGAAAGCGGCCGATACTTTGGTCTTGCCGAATACGGCGAAAGAAAAAATATCGAAATATTATACTTCGCCGATGAAACTTTTCGAGTATATGGCGAGCAAGAGGCCTGTCGTTGTTACCGATATTCCGTCTATCCGAGAGATTGCGGATGAAAAGAATGCGCTTATCGTTCCGGCGGATGACCCGAAAGAAATGGCGGCTGGGCTCCTTAGGGCGATACAAGACGAACAACGCGCCAAAGAGGCGTCAGGGAACGCCTATCGCTATGTTTTGGAACATACATGGAAAGAGAGGGCGAAGAGAATACTTCGCTTTATGAGAGAAAGGGGGGCTTAATAATGCACCACGGTAGAATATTTGTTCTCAAAGAATTCCTCTTTCCCGCCGTAATACTCCCAGTCCATGGGGGTATTTTGCATAACGATAAAGGGGGTATTTCCGTAATATGCGGCGAATGCGCCGAACGTGCTGTTGGAACCGATGACCGCGTCGGTTGAAGAAAGCAAAAAAAGATCGGTTACGGCATTGTTTCTGCTGATGACGTAAGAAAGACCTTCGAATATTTTTTGATCGATTGGTCCGTCCGACGTGATGATGAAAAATGCGTCCTCTTTGTCTTTTTTGATGAAAGAAAGATATTCGTCGATGATCTCGCGGGCGCGCGACTGATCCACAAAAAACGCGCCGTTCTTCCACGTGAGATAATCTCCTTGCCTTATATGGATACCGATCACGATTCCGTGGGTCTTTCGCCGTTTTTCTATCTGCGCAACAACGATATCTTCAATATCTTTTCTCGGCCTGAAATATGCTTGTATTTCGCGACGGTATTTTCGAAGACCGACCGGGTTTCTGAAAAGCCAACTGTTCAGAAAGATATTCCCGTTTTGTGTTTCGAGTTCAGCGAGCCGTTCTGAAGGCTCTTTTGTCGGCGGAAGATAGTATGGTTCGTTCTTCGTATTGTTGTAAGCAATAAGATTTGCCTTCTCTCGTTTAAAAACAAGGCGGGCGTACCAAAAGAACAGTTTTCTCCATATTCTTCTTCGAAGCGCGGTTTTTCTCTTCGTGTAATCAGTAAATGGGGTGAAGAAAAAAGTTTTGAACCATCCGTGTGCCGCGCGCATCGTGAAAAAATTCCCATACTCGAAGAAGGCGGGGTTTTCAAGGTCATATCCTTTTTCCTTAGTATAAGCAAAAACGCTCGCATAGTTCCAGAGCTGATTTGCAAGCTCGTTTCCGGATGTCTGAAGGATAATGATCTTTTTCATGTTTATTAAGATTGCGGGTGCGCTTCTATGAAGCATCGGCCGTCTTTTTCTTCCTGGATTATCTCCATTTTGTAGGAGAGGGAAGAGAGAAAGGAAACAACGTTGAACATATTGCGCATGGAGTGCACTTCCAAAAAAATAACCGGTTTGGCCTTCGTAATGGTTTGCTTGGCACCGAGAAGAACAAGCGATTCCGCGCCTTCGACGTCTATTTTCATCATGTCGGGAAGATCTTGTATGCCGAGTTCTTGTCTAAAGAGGTCCATGGGTACCGTTTTGACTCTCATCTCTGTGAAGCCTCTTTGCTTAAAGGCGCTTCTTTCCCAAATAGTGTCGGCGGTATCGATGAAACTTCCCGAACTTCTTCCGCTTTCAACGTCATCGCTCATACAGAATTCTTCTGTTCCGACGACGTTTGATACCGCGACATCCAAGACCTTGATGACGTTTTTTATGTCGGGATTTTTATCTCGAATGAGTTTAAGGCGCTCGATGTTATTCGGGTTCGGTTCGAATGCGTACACCTTTCCGCGGCTTCCGACGAGGCGTGCAAAATAGACGGAATGAAACCCTATGTGCGCCCCGATGTCGTATATCACTTTTCCTTGGAGATGCAGGGCTCGGATCCTTTTGAAGAGGAAATCGTCATATGTGTGGTCGACAATAGTTCTTTGCCAAAAACCCGTGGGATCAAAAAAAATTTGAATACCTTTCATCGGTTCGTAATCGAGAGTAACCCATTTCGGAGAAAAAACCTTCGGCTTCACGATGAGCCCGCGCGCGAACTGGTATACTATCGGCGGAGTGATCTTTTTGATGAAATTTTTCATTGCTATTTTTTTCTAAAACAATAAAGCCCTGTTCCGAATCCTTTTAGAGAATCATATGCGTCATACATGTCGTACTTATAGACATACTTTTCTTCCGCCAAGGAAAGGCCTTTGAAGAGCTCAAGAACGTGGTCCCGTGTAAATGCGCGGTGTGCGTTAAAATATACACGGTTCTCGTTGTCGACGGGGACGGATATATATAAATATGCGCCGGGTGCCAGAACGCGCGCCAGCTCTTTTGCTGACTTTTCCGAGCCGAACGGGTCGAGCGGATCCCCATATCTTCCGAGGCCAATATGTTCAATGACACAGATGGCGCTGAGTGATCTTATCTCGTTATCCTTGAAGGGGAGAGAAAGTATGCTGCCTCTTACGAACGACAACTCGGGCAGGGCGACGGGAAGCGGCCGGATATCCACCATTGTTGTGGGTACAAATTGAGAGAGGATTCCCACAAGCTTCGCATCGGATCCGATATCCACATGTCTTTCCGGTTTGTTCTCGAATATTTTTTTGGCACACCAGCAGTTCTGATAAAAATACACCGGATCAATCCCCGTGATCTGGGTTTTATCAAAAAGCCTCGGATAAATATCTCCCGTGCCGAGCATGAACGCGTGGTTTTTGGGAAGTTTTTTGTAAACCCGCCAGTCCTTATAAAAACCGGCGAATTCTTTCACTGTTCCTGTAATGCTTTGTTTCCTGTGGAGTACCCGAAAGAAGGAGACTGGCCACTTAAAAATCGGTATTTGTTTGAACGTTGAGTGGAGTGTCATATGATATATTTTTCATAATCCTCAAAACCGTCATTTTGTCTATCGGCGCGATATAAATAAAGCGGGATACTGAAAGAATAACTGTTTTTGAACGTTTCCGCTACTTGAAAATTAAAATCTCGGTCGGCGCCTCTCCCGACAAAAGACGGCCAAATGCGGTCAGCCGTTTTTCGGAAAATGACCTTGTCCAGAACCTCTTTTTTAAAGAGAGGACAGTTACCGGACCCCGGATATGGGGCGAGGGAAGAAAAAAATAATTTATTGATAACTCGTTTCGTTTTTATCTCAAAAGGTATCTCGCTGTTGAATTTTCCCAGAAAAGGAATCAGTATTCCTTTGGTCCTTCGCGCCAGTTTGGTAATGGCATTTTTGTCTATCATCACATTTTTGTGTTCAGCCAGTATTCGCGTGACATCCAACTTTTTATTCAGCAGCTCCGGTTTGTACCGCATCCATTGAATACAAACATGGGAGGAGTCGTATTCTAGGGCAAGGTTATATTGTGTTTCAATCCTGTTCGAAAGGGAAGCGTCATCTCCGTCTTGGAAGGTTATCCATTCTCCTTGCGCTTTGGTGAAACCGTAGTTGCGGGCAAGATATCCGGCGTTTATATTGCGTCCTGTTCTGCTAAAACGGACCGGATCATCCCACGGAAGATCATAATAGAGAACGTTCGGATATTTTTGAGCAATCTTTTTGACTATCTCGGGGGTGGCGTCCGTACTGTGATCGTCGACAACGATAACCTCAAGATTCGGATATGTTTGTCCGGTCATCGAAAGAATCGCGGTCTCGATGGTTTTTTCATTATTGTGCGCGGGTATGATGACTGAAATAAGGGGTTTCATTTTATTTTTTCCAAATGAACTCGGCGTGACTTTTGCGGTTTATCTTTTCGAGCCAACCAAGGGAGACTAAAATAAGCGACGAAAGGTCTGATTGTGCACCCTCCGGTTTTTTCTCGGAGTGTTGACCGTGTAATATTTTGTTTTTAAGCGCCTTAAGTTTTTTAATTAAGAATGGATCCGGGTTTTGGTTAAGATAAAATTTGTTCATTCTTTCTGTTTCAGATTCTATTTGCTTCATGTGTACAATACTCGTGCTTTTTGGGTTACTGATGTTCACAAAGGCATATCCCGAATACCAAGCGATATTCGCTTTTCCAGACGTTACTCGCAGTAAAAACTCCCCGTCGCTTTTTCGAAAAGCAGGGTCAAGAAGACCAATAAGAGGGATCGACCTTCGACGTACCATGAGGCCGAGCCCGCAAGCGGCGAACGGAGTATGGTCTTTTATCCAATTTTTTTGCTCGTTCGAATAATCGAATATGCGAGGATCTTCTTTGGTGTTTTGTTTTAAGAAACCGCCGTTCGTTCCCAAGATATCTATCTCGGGATACTCAAGCATAAAATTTTTACACGATCCTACAGCCGGATAATATATGGCGTCATCGTCCGTGATGAGTTTGATAAGAATGCCGTTCGCCATGAGCATGCATTTATTGAACCCGTGCGCCTCGCTTGCGTCCGGCTCGGATACGTATGTATCGATCTTTTTTTGAGAAAAAAGACTTTCGAGATATTCCTTTGTTCCGTCCGTGCTTGCGCCGTCCGCAACAACGATCTCCTCGTCTTCTTTTTTGTTCTTGATAAGCTCCCCGAGAGTGCTTTTCAAGTAGGGGAGTTTGTTCCGAGTTGTGATGATATACGAAAGGTTGATCATTCTTCCAATTTTAGCATGTTTAAATACGGGTTCGAGGTGTGCGCGAGCTTCGGTCGTTATCGGTATCCCATTTTTTTGGCGTATTCCAATATTTTTTCTTTAGGACGCACCTTGATCGGTCTTGCAGGACTTCCAACGTATATTGTCCAGGGCTCTGTGTCCTTTGTCACGAGAGAGCAGGCTCCAATGACCGAACCTTCACTCAATGTGACACCGGGAAGAACGGTAACATTCGCGCCGGTGTTCACGAAATCTTCAAAAATTACGGGTTTAACAATGAGTTCATCGCGAAATTCTTCGGGTATCCCCGGAGCGGAGACAATGCCTTTTCCAAGAAAGCGGTCGGATCCGCAGACAATCTTGCCCCCGGTGGAGATGTTGGTGAAGTTTCCCATTTTAAGTTTCCCATTTTTTCCGCCGATAATACTAACATGCGATGAGATATGTACATAATCGCCGGTCTCAAGCGCCGTGGTGCAATGGAACCATGGATCGATAGAGACATGGCTGCCGAGAAGAATAAGTTCGGGGCGCGTGATAGAAACAAATGGGTGGATGAGGACATCCTCGCCAGCTTGTTTAAGCAGAGAAAAGTTAAAGGGGAGCGCGGTCATTTTTTTGATTTTACAAGTTCAATCATAACAGTTAAAGACGTTTTTTTCAACTAGCCGAGCCCTGATATTTGGCATATAATGTGGTTCTTATCTGTCAGTATTATTTTCTCTAAAAGCCATGAAAAAAGCCATAATAACAGGGATAACCGGGCAGGACGGATCGTATCTAGCGGAGCTTCTTCTCTCGAAAGGATATGAAGTGCACGGCATAATGAGACGGCTCTCGTCGTTCGCTTCGGGAAGAATAGATCATCTGTACGCCAATAAGAGATTCAGCACTCATTATGGCGATCTTACTGACGCCGCATCTATCTACTCTCTTGTTGGTTCGATTAAGCCGCACGAGTTCTATAATCTTGGGGCTATGTCCCATGTCAAGATATCTTTCGACGTCCCGGAATTCACTCTTCAGGCGAATTTAATAGGAGTGTTGAACGTCCTCGAGGCTATCAGAAGACTTTCTCCAAAAACCAAGTTCTATCAGGCATCAAGCTCAGAGATGTTTGGCGTTCCGGGTGTGACTCCTCCATTTAATGAAAAAACGCCGATGGTTCCGCAGAGCCCCTATGGTATCGCAAAGTTAGGATCATACCATTTGACCAGGCAGTATCGTGACGGCTATGGCTTGTTCGCAACAACGGGAATATTGTTCAATCACGAAAGCCCTCGGCGCGGTGGAAACTTCGTCACTAAAAAAGTTACTCGGGCGGTGGCAAACATTAAACAAGGAAGGCAAAAAACCTTGGTGCTTGGGAATTTGAATGCGAAGCGGGATTGGGGGTGGTCCCCTGAGTTTGTAGAGGCCATATATCTCATTATGCAACAGGAAAAGCCGGATGCTTATGTTGTGGCTACGGGGGAGACACACAGCATACAAGAATTCGTAAAGGAAGCATTCAAGCACGTGGGGTTAAACTGGAAAGACTATGTGACCATCGATGATAAGTTTAAGAGGCCGAACGAAGTACCCCTTTTGCTTGGTGACGCTTCCAGAATAAAAAAATTGGGTTGGGAACCAAAAATGAAATTTAACGACATCGTGCATGCCATGGTCGATTACGACCTTGAACATCCGAATAATATTTAAATTTATGATAACAGAGATAAAAAAAGAAAATAAAGTCGTGGCGCTTCTTATCGGGAATTCCGACATTCTCGATGGAACTCACCCCATTACTGACCCAAAATGTTCTCTTCAGATGCTCATGATGAAGCGGAAAAAGGGGCATGTTTTTGCCAAACATACACATGCAAAACTCGACCGCTCAACTTCTGAGTTGCAGGAGGCCGTTGTCGTTAACAAAGGAAAACTTCTTGTGACCGTTTGTGAGCGTGATGGAAAGGATATCGGGGCATACGAGGTTTCAGAAGGGCAGTGTCTGTTTTTAATCGACGGAGGTTACAAGATCGAAGTTCTTGAGGATGCGTCTTTTTATGAATTCAAGAACGGTCCTTTCCAAGAAGACAAAGTTTCATTATGAAAATACCTCAATATGATCTCGACGGGCTCGGAGGCGAGTTTCTTTTGACTCAAGAGCTCGAAACAAAGATCGCTAAATTTTTAGGAGTTAAACATTGCGTAATGGTCAGTTCGGGGACTATGGCGGTATTTTTGGCGGTTCGTGCGCTTGGCGTTAAAAAGGTAGCTATACCCCCTCTTACTATGATTGCAACGGCAACCGCCGCTGAGCTTGCCGGGTGCGATATAACTTTTGTTTCCGGAAGCAAAATGCCGAAAGGAACCGAGGCCTACATTCATGTGTCTTTGAATGGGCGCGATTGCGGACTTGAAGAAATAATAAACTCAAACCCGAATGTGGATATCATCGAAGACGCCTGCCAGGCGTTCGGCTCAAAATACAAAGGGAAGTACCTCGGAACCTTTGGTCGTGTCGGATGTTTTTCTTTTTCTCCTCACAAGATATTATCGGCCGGAAACGGCGGCTGTATCGTGACCAACGAAGACGAGATCGCTACGAGTGTACGGAGACTCAAGAACTTCGGAAGAGAGTTTGGAGGCGCAGACCAGCATGACTTCATGGGCTATAATTTTAAGTTTACGGATATTCAGGCGAAATTCGTTTTGAAACAATTCTCCACACTTGCCTTAAAGCTCAAAAGAAAAAAGGAGATTTACAAAAGATATTATAAAAAACTCAAAGACCTCATGTGTCCGCATGACGGGACTCCGTGGTTCGTTGATGTCTATGTTGACGACCGGGACGGCTTGGCGAAGTATCTCGCTGAAAAGGGAATCGGAACGAGAAAAATGTATCCTTTAATCCCGACACAGAAACCATTTCTCTCCAATCCGACATTCGGCGATAACAGTTTGGATGTGAAATATTCAACACAGGGATTATGGTTGCCTTCGTCTCTTCATCTTACAGACAAACAGATTGATTTTATCTCTGAGGCGGTAAAAAAGTGGAGAGAGGGCGTGAAAGTAAAGTAAACAAGATATTCAAAAAAGACTCGCGAAATTTTGTTTCGCGGGTCTTTTTATATATTACATCTTGAGTTCGTTGTCTATAAAATCTTCGAAGGACCTTGTGAATGCTTCTTTTGAATGGTGCTTTTGTGCAAATGACCATGTTTCCTTGGACAATTCCCGTACTTTTTCCGGCGGCAATTCTGAGAAGCTAAGAACGGCTTTGCAGATATTTTCGATGGTCGGATCTTTTATGACAATACTCGGAGCTCTTTCGTCGATCCCCGTTTGCGGTGTGACGATCGGAAAAACACCCGCTTGCATTGCGTGAACAACGGCGCCTCCGCCACCCTCGGATGCCGAGACATATACCACCGCTCCGCACTCGTTAAATATCTCTCGAATATTCTTTCCATCGGTAATGATCTCACTGTCCTTCATAAGCTTAGGTCTTCCGTAACGCTTTATATTCGGAAGAGCGAGTTCTTTGGCATATATTTTTTCAAGATCTTTTTCGTAGGCGGACGGTCCGACTATCGTAAGCGTGAATTGAGGCATTCGCGAAAATGCCTCAATAACGAGGTCAAGTCCTTTCAGGATGGAACCTCCTCCGCCGAACCATAAAAAGTGTCTTCGGGTGATATCAAAGTTCTTGTCCTTCGGGAAATCATACGCGTCCATCGCCGGAACGGGGATGGGAATGACTTTTTTATGAAAAGGAGAGAACGTTCCATGAACGGTCTCGTTCCCGTATCCCGCGATAAAGTCAACATAGGGCGCATTGCGGATATTCGGAACAGTTCTTTTTGGCGGCAGAACAACACCCCTTCTTTTTTCGAGAGCACTTATGCGTTTGTTTTCGGCGGTGTTTTGGAATTCTGGATGAGACCCGATAATGAACATTATTTTTTTGCAATCCGAAGTGAGAAACGAAGCGAGATTTTCGAGATTATTGCAGAGATCTATACATGCGGCGTATTTTTTACGCGGAACAAATTTTGTATTATTCCAGTCAATAACATCAACATCGTATCCTCGCTCTGAAAAAAGGCGTGCGATCTCTGGCGCTGTCCAGTTGTTTGAATGGGGGTCGGTCAAAAACTCTCCCGGAACAAGCGTAAAGGGATGAGCGACAAAAGACAATAAGACATCGCCCTTTTTTCTCCCCGCATGTTTTACATGAACAACGCCCAAAAATTTTTTGGTTATTTTATTTCGGTATGCGGTAACGTATCCACGTAAAGTATTCAGCATATAAGCCAATATATCAGTTTTTTGGGCTCTTCACAACGCGGATAATGGGTGATACGATACAAGGAACAACCCTGACGCTATCATGAAAAAAAGCAGAATACTCATTGTTGGAGCCGGAATGGCCGGGCGGAAAACCCTTTCTCGGATCGAGAAGGAAGGGAAGGTGGATATTTTGGTGGTCGGTTTTGTCGACGATGACGCAAAGAAACAAGGGGCTGAGATCGGCGGGGTGCGAGTTCTTGGCGCGATCGACGATATCCCGCGTATTGTAAGATCTAAGAATGTCGACAGAGTTCTTGTTTCGATGCCCTCGGTAGGCGGCGAGCTTTTTTCTCGCATCACCAGACTCCTTCCCGCAGGCATCTCTATCAAAGTTTTACCGAGTATATCTTCAGTTATATTGGGAAAGGTCGATCTCGCATATCTCCGCGATATCGACCCGTCCGACCTTATAGGCCGACCTCTCGTAAAGGCCGATCAAGAACTTATCTCAGAAAAAGCGAAAGGAAAGACCTTTTTGGTCACCGGGGGTGCTGGTTCAATAGGGAGCGAGATCGTGAGGCAGCTTTGCGACTCAAAAGCGAAACGCGTGATCGTCTTGGACTCTTGGGAAGAGGGAATATATAATTTACAGGAAGAGTTGTTTCCTCGCCAGCGCTCGGATCGTCCGGAGTTCAGAACTTTTATCGGGAACATAAGGGATAAAAAAAGAGTTGAAGAAATATTCGAGGCTTTTTCAATAGATGTTGTTATTCATGCGGCCGCTTACAAGCACTTGCCGCTTATGGAACAGAACCCAGACGAGGCATGGAAAACAAATCGGAACGGCACAAAGAATATTTTGGACGCCGTGGTAAAATTCGGCGTTAAGGACTTCGTTCTCATCTCTACAGATAAAGCCGTTAACCCCGTTTGCGTTATGGGAGAATCAAAACGAGCGGCCGAACTTCTCACGATGTCTTATGCCAAAAAATACAAAGGTCATCGATTCTCCGCTGTGCGCTTCGGAAATGTTCTGAACTCATCCGGAAGCATTGTTCCAAAATTCTTGAAGCAGATACAAAAAAGAGAACCGGTAACGATCACTCATGTTGAGATGACCCGTTATTTTATGTCCATTCCGGAAGCGGTCTCCCTTGTCCTGTCGGCATGGGTTATTTCGAAGAACGGTCAGATACTCCTTTTGGATATGGGAGAACCGGTCAAGATATTAGATCTCGCAATAAATCTTATCAGGATCAACGGAATGGAACCCTATAAGGATATTGTGATAGTAGAGACCGGGATCCGTCCGGGTGAAAAGATCCACGAAGAACTTGCTTACGACAAACAAGGGGTGAAACAAAGTTCTCTCCCGAGAATATTCATCGCAGAGGAAATATGAGTTTAGTCCTTAAAGTCGAAAGTCTCTAAAGCCAAAATCCGCCAACTGTCGTTTGTTTCGTTCGTCGTCGTACTTTATGAACTTTACAGACTCAGTTGTGCGTCTCGAACCACAACTCTAATGAAAGAAGCACCCATGCTTTGTACGCATAGTTCTTGTCGCCTTTTTCGTAGAAGCCGATGAAGAATTTTTTAAAATTCTCGTTGCCGAAGAATTCTTTAAGTCGGCAATCCTTATTGATGATATTCTTGTAAATAAAGTCTTTGATCTCGGGCGTCCGAAGCCATGCTTCAACCGGGGCCCCAAAGCCCTGTTTTCTTCGGTAGACGAATTTTTCGGGCATTATCTCGGCAAGAAGTTCTTTAACTTGTTTTTTGCCCGAAACGCCGTCTATTTTGTATTCGACAGGGAGATTAAAAGCGAATTCCGCCAAATGGTGGTCAAGGAAAGGGGAGCGCACTTCCAGAGAGTTCATCATCGCCATTCTGTCTCCTTTTACCATAAGTTGTCCGGGAAGGTACGTCGCGAGGTCAAAAAGATTTATATCGGCCATCGAATCTCCTGTTCTTGAATACGGATGTTCGGGGACAAAATCGATCACGTCTTTTGAGCTCCCCCAAAGGCGTTTCCTTTCGGCGGTTGAAAAAATAGAGATGTTCCGAAGATATCCTTGGAAAGGATCAAGGAAAAGTTTTTCGAACGTATGTGCTCGGTACGAGAGATATTTATGGCGGGTATACCACCCATAACCCATAAAAAGCTCATCGGCTCCGTCGCCGGTAAGCGCCACCTTCACTTTTTTGGATGCGAATCCAGAAAGAAGCATCTGTGGAAAATCCGAAGAATCGGCGTGCGGTTCATCGAAATACGCAATACTTTTTCTCAGCGAGCCGAGTATGTTCTCTTCGCCGTGAAGTTCGTAATGTTCGGTCCCTATTTTTAGGGCGGCCTCTTTCGCGTAGGGGAGTTCGCTTTTCTCGTTATTGTACCCGAAAGAAAAGGTCTTGATGGGGTGAGTGGTGAACCTTTGCGCGTAAGCGGTCACTAGCGTTGAATCCACTCCGCCGGAGAGGAAGCTTCCGATCTCTACGTCTGCGATCATTCTTTTCTTCACCGCCTCTGTGAAAAGACGGCGAAATTCTTCCTTGGCATCGTCGTATGAGATCGAGGTCGGGGCATATTCGAGTTGCCAATATTTCTTTTTTTCGATCCTTCCGTTCTGTATAATAGCAGACTCCGCCGGAGCGAGCGCAAATATATTCTTATAGATCGTCCTGTTCGGCGGAACGTACATGAGCGCGAGGTAATTGTCCATAGTTCGGCGATCCATGTCGCCTTTTATCCTGTCGGAAGCAAGTATGGCTTTTATTTCCGACGCAAAAATGAAATTTCCGGCATCGTCAAAAGTGTAGAAGAATGGTTTTTTCCCGAACCTGTCACGCGCGCAGAAAAGGAGGTTTTTCTTAGCGTCCCATAAAGCAAAAGCGAACATCCCATCAAAATACTTCGGGCAATCAGTTCCGTATTCGACGTAGGCCTTAAGTATTACTTCGGTGTCGGAGGTCGTGGAAAAACGATGTCCTTTTTCAGTAAGCGTTCTTTTGAGCTCTTGGTAGTTGTATATTTCGCCATTGAACGTTATCGCGAGATCGCGTTCGTTGTCTTTCATTGGTTGATGCCCGGTTGAAAGATCGACGATAGAAAGGCGTGTTTGTCCCAAGGTGCAGGAAGGGAAAGACATGACGCCTTTTTCATCCGGCCCGCGCAATGTCAAAGAACCAAGCATCGCGTCTATCGATGCTTGGGGTATTTCTTTCGTATTGCCAACGATGCCAATTATTCCGCACATAATAAGTCTATAAAGTCCTTAAGGTCCATAAAGTCAAAAGTCACGACGACGAATAGTTTAGTCTACAAAGTTCATAAAGTCTATAAAGTCTGTAAAGTCAAAAGTCCTTAAGGTCGAAAGTCTATAAAGTTTTGATGAAGCCGGAAAGTATTTTTGAGATCTCTGAGGATAGCCCGTACAACTTTTCGAACTCGGTTTTATTAATATACGAGAGTTTGAGCGAAAGATAAAGCATAGACCTTACTTCACCACAGGAACCTTTTGCAATGAAGAGAAAATTTTTCAGCTCCTTGTCTCCTCTCCTTTCAAAGCCTTCGGCGATATTGTTCATTATCGATACCGACGCGCGCTGTATTTGGTCTTTAAAGCCAAAATCTTTATGATTTTTAAATATCTGATAGACAAGCAGGGTCATTTCCTCTGCTTTTTTCCATGCAATAATATCTTCAAATTTCTCAATTTTCATTGTCGTGACTTTGGACTTTAAGGACTTTATAGACTAATTTATTCGTCGTGACCTTACGGACTTTATAGACTTTACAGACTTTAAGGACTTATAATCTGATCCACTCCTCTGGCATTATATCCTTCGTGTCTACGGTTTTCTTAACGTTATTAAACCATTTTTGAGGGCCGACGACTATTTTGTCGGGGTTTTTGGAAAGCCATGCCCCCCACCAAGAAAAGGAGCTATTGGAAATGACGAAATGTTCACAGGCGTTCATGAGCCGCATGTCCTCATAGTTCTTTTCAGTGCCGTTATGGTCGACATAGGTCGTTGGGTAGGGAAGAAGGATATTTTTTTTGACCCACTCGTGATCGTCGGAAAACACAAAGATCTTTGGGTCTGCAACTTTTTCGGCTATGATCGATAGAGCCTTTTTATAGTATTCAGGACTGAAAGTTCCGAAATAGTCGTTGGTTGACGCATCGCTCGCATAATCTCCTCGTCGGATATGCATCGATATGGCATTCCCGTTCCGGATCTTTGAGAGTACTTCGGCATCCTTGCCTTGGACTGGCGTTTTTACTGTGAATTCTTTTCGAATGACGTCCTCGATATCTTTGAAATATTTTTCCGTCTGCCAATATCCTTCAAGGTAACAATCTTCCGAAACATCAAAAACGGTTTCGTCGAAATGGAAACGTCGCTCCTTGAAATATTTTTTCTCGTTCGCGAATATGCGATTATAGAGAAACCATTTTTTTCCCGGTTTTCTTTGGTATTTTTGAAATCGTGCTATACCCTCCGGGCTGGCAAATTTTTCTTGTATGTTCAAATGGCCTAGGCTGTATGCACGAAGTTTGTAATCTTTAAAGCCGGTCACGTCCAACTTCAGGTCCGTGTTCTTCTTTTGAGAAAGAGATCTTCCTAATGCATACTGGAACATTTGATTTCCCAGCCCGCCGATGATTTGTGTAATGATCATTTTTTTATGTGTATTTTTGCAGGCAGCTGCTAATAGTTTCCATATCGGTATCGGTAAGTTCGGGATAGTTTCCGCAGTAAAAACCATTATCGTGAAGGAAGTCGGTTTCTGGCAGGTCATATACTTCTTTGACGTATTTTTTATAGAACGGTTGTTTTTGGATATTCCCCGCGATCATCGGGCGTATCTCTATCCCCGCACCTGAAAATTGTTCTTTGTAAAAATCCCTGAGTTCTTTTGTTTTGCAAACAAATGGCATAGCGAAAGTGGAAAGAGTTTTTATGTGAGCATGTTTGACCGGGATAAAATCATCATTCTTTTTAAGGATCTTTTCAATTTTCAGATAATTTTTTTCTCGCTGCTTCACGTTCTTGTCGAGGAATTGCAACTGGTATAGTCCAAGGAAACCCGTTATCTCTGTGGGGCGGAGATTGAACCCGAGATCGAAAAAAGAATATTTCGCATGAAATTCGGATTGTATCTTATGAGTCTTTCTTAATTTTATTTGTCTTTCGGATGAGAGATTCCTATCCCAGCCGTTGGCGCGTACGATCCGAAGCATTTCAGCAAGTTCCGTGTCATCGGTGCATACCATACCGCCTTCGATGGTTGACATGTGATGTGCCACAAAAAAAGAAAAAGTGCTCGCAACCCCGAAGTTTCCCGCTTTTTCTTCCTTAAGTTCCGTTCCTAGCGATTCGCAGTTATCTTCGATAAGAATGATCTTGTTTTTTTTGCATACCTTTTGTATTTCCGGCAGGTCACCCGTAAAACCGAGCGCGTTTGTAATGAAAAAGGCATCAAGCTTTGTTGTCTTTAGTCTGTTCAGGAGATGTTTTGACGAGGTGTTCAAGGTTTCCGCGTCGCAATCTGTTGGAACCGGTTTCATCCCCATTTGTATGATGGGCATGACATTCGTTGACCATGTTAACGCGGAAAAGCCTACAGTGTTTCCGTCCTTGAGCCTCTTTAGGTTTTTAAGCGCTTGAAGCAGCGCAAGATTCGCACTTCCTCCGCTATTGAAAAGGACGGCATCCTTTCGGCCTTGTTTTTTTGCGAAAGTTTTTTCGAATTCCTCACATTTTTCAGACATCGACAAGCGGTCTGCTTTTAGGATGAAATCAGCCAGCGCTTTTTTTGTTTCATGTTCGTTGAGGAACGCATTTTTCATGAGTGGAATCATACAGTTTATTTTAGGTTTTTAAGATATTTTTCAAAAAATGCTCTCGTCGTGTATTCTTTATTTGCTTTTTGGAAGGCACTCTCTATGATTTCTTGGTAATCTTCATAATGTTCAAGTACCTCCTTCAGTTTTTCCTCCAGTCTGTCTTCCTCATAATAGATGAAATCCACACCGGGTGTAAAGAAACGTTCAATAAAATTAAACGGGTCTTTCCGACAGAGTATTAAAGAGTGACAGAAAGCGGCTTCGGGTAATCTTCCCCATATTCGCCGTAGGCTTTCAGCATTTTACTTCCATGTTGGGGGCAGTGGAAGGTTGGTGTTTTTGAAATATTCAATTCTTTTTCTGAAAAACCTATTAGTATTCCACACATAGAGAGTTTGTAAAGTTTATAAAGAAATTGCATCACCACTTTAAGAATTTTTGATTTCACGGAGAGAAAAGATTATTTATTTTAGTAAAAACTAACCCCCGAAGACGTCCAGTGGTTTATGCGTTTTATGTTGTTGCTTTTTTATATAATCAATAGTCTTTTTGAGTCCCTCCCGAAGCTCTGTTTTAGGTTGCCATCCAAGTACCTTTTTTATCTCGGAAATATCACAATAAAAATCAAGCGGGCCGGAAGTTGGAAGATTTCTGTTGAAAAACGGGACGTTGAGTTCGTCGGATAAGATGTTCATTATTTCTAAAATACTTGCCCTACTTCCGCTCCCGAGGTTTAAAATGCCTGTAAAATCAGCATGAAGTGATTTTACGATAGCTTCAGCTGCATCTTCTGAATAGATCCAGTCACGTTTCGGAAGAACATTAGCAACCTCTATTTTCCCCTCATTTAGCGCTTGAGTTATTTTACTTGGTATGAGAAAAGGTGAATTTGGTATCTTTTGGTATGGCCCATATATATTTGATAATCGAAAAATTATAGTCGGTAGCTTCAAGTTTTCGTAGTAATAATTTGCGTAGTGTTCTGCTATCCCTTTAGTAAAACTGTAAGTGTTGTAGTTGAGATATTGTCTTGCCGTTTCTTGAACGGGTGGTTTTTCTGAATTGTTGTAGGTAATAATACTTGAAAGATGAATGATTTTTTTGAGTTTTTTTTGTGAACAAGCGAAATCAAGTATTTTTTTTGTGAATTCGATATTTACCGCTTGGGCATATGAGAAGTCTGTACAATATGCGTTGTTTGATAGTGCGAGAAGGTGGACGATAAAATCAAAATCGTTGTCCATGCTCGTAAAATCAAAATCTTCCACGTTACATTTTATGTTTGTTATACCATTTTCCAACACCGCTGTTCGTCCACAGTTGTATATGTCGAAATTTCCGAAATTGTTTCGTATATGGTTGAGTATGTTCTGTCCAACGAAGCCACTTGCGCCCGTAATTAGCAATTTTTGTTTTCTCATGTTTTAACAGTTAACCAAGAGCTAATACAATAATATAATTTCTTTAAAACATCCAAATTCTAAACATGATTTTTATGAACTTAATAAACTCATATTTTTACCCCCCCCATCGTCAAGCCACTTTTCCGGCGGAGTGTTGATAGATTCCAAAGGAAGCAGTTTCTTTTCTGGACACGATATTTCCAATAATATCAAAATGATTCAAACCATAGGCTTGTAGTTCGGATGCTTCAAGCCCTGAAATATCCAGATTTAATTTTGTACCATGTTTTATCGATAGACCTCTTCTGAGAGGGTATTGAAAAACTGATCCCCCCGCCTCCTTATAAGTTTTACGATAATCATTTATTTTAAATTTTTGAGGTATTTTTCAAAAAAAACTTTCGTCGTGTATTCCTTGAGGGCTTTTTGATATGCATTTTCTATAACATGCTGATAACTCTGATAATTTTCCAACACTTCGCGGAGTTTTTCCTCCAGTTTGTCTTTCTCGTAATAGACGAAATCCACGTCTGGGGTAAAAAAACGTTCAATAAAATTAAAAGGATCTTTTCTGCAGAGGATGAGAGATCTGCAAAAGGCTGCTTCGAACAATCGAGTTTTTTGTTGAGGAACCAGATATTCTTTTCGTAGGAAAAAATGAAGAATCGTTCTCGTGAAGTTTTTTGGCGGAATCTGCTCAAAAGCGCCGTTACTTTTGAAATTGGGGGTGTTTTGGATATTTCTAGCGTATGCGACATTGAAACTTAAGAGGTTGTGGACAATCGTTATTTTGGTTTTGGAAATAATTTCCAGCTTTTTCAGATGGGATACGTCTTTGTCGGTAATATATTTTTCCTTTTGGGGTTTGACGCGTAAAAACTTTTTTATTTTTCTGGCAATTTTTGAATTTGCGATGACTCCATATGATTTTGTCTCGTTTGGTGCAATAAAACGATAATTAAATTTTGATATTATTTTCACAAGTTGCCAGATTTCACGAGAGTGAACCCCCCCAAAATAAACGACGTCATAAATTTTCTCTCTTTTTGGGGGTATCAGGTTTTCATTAAAAGGGAAGAATACAAACTGCCGGCGCTTTTTTTCTTGTTTTTTATTGAGCCATTCTGCTGTATAGGGGCAAATGGTGAGAATTTTGTGGAAACACCACTCGTATTCTTCGCGGCGAAATGCAGGATCAGAAACGGCAAATCGGTTCGGTTCTTCTATCTCAAAATAAACGAACTTTTGGTCTTTGATATCCAAAAGCGGTTTGAAATTTATCCGCGCATCAATCAAAGAAAAATCGCCGCACTGTTTTTCAAAGCGTTCAAAGTTAAAGAAGCTCATTGGAACTTCGGCGGATACTTTTCTCGCCGTTGTGAAAATGCGCATTAGCGTTTGAAATATTTATTATTTATGAACAAAGCATCGCCTTCAATAAGCTGTCCATCTGTGTAGCAACTCGTATTATAGAGATTAAATAATGAAAAGTCGTTTTGTTTCAGAAAAGAGGAAATGTCATCGAAGAGGGGTTGTTTTTCGTAGAGTTCTACAAATTCAACCTCGGTAAAAATTATTTTTACATTTTTCATCGTTTCTGTAGAACCCTGGAAACCGAACATTTCATATCCTTGGAGGTCAAATTTTATAATATCCGGTTGGGAGATTAAATTTTCTTTAAGCAAGGTGTCCAATTTTACCACGGGTACTGTTATTTTTTTGAAAAGATCGGCCATCCCCGGATGATATTTATTTGTCATTTTTGGTTCAAGCGGAGATGATGTGACAGCTCTCTGGTTTATGTTAAAGTCAATGGTACCATCGATATTACCGATTGCTTTTGCAAAAATCTTTACATTTTTATCGCCGATTGTCTCTATCGACTTTGCGACATCAGGAATGGGTTCGAAGGCGTATATTTTTGAATTCACAAAACCCTCATCTCGAAGCTTGAGAATGGTGGATCCGTTATGCGCACCCCCATCAATGAATGTGGGGTTTTTTAAGTTGGCCGTTCGACACAAAAACTTTAAGTCTTCATATAGGTCTCTCTGGGGTATAGGGTCCGCCTTTTCTTTAAAAGCGTTTTTGATTTTCCTTACGCCGTGTACGAGCCATTTTGATTTTTTTAGAGTCCTTTTTATTTTGTTTTTTGTATGCATAGAGTTTTTATATATCCCACATAAATCTTACGTTTTTAATCTCTGTAAAAGCTTCATCTATTGCGCGGACTGCGTTTTCAATAGTAAATTTATGCCCATATTTTCTCGGAACGTTGACATTTTTATCGCTAATCATTGCGATAACTTGGCGAGCAATATCGTTCGCGTCTAGGGCATTAAAATAATAACCATATTCTCCCAATTGTTCAATACGCCCCTCTAAGTTCGCACAAGCAACAGGACACCCAAGTTCTGCCGCTTCCGGCAGGGGCATACTTATTGGGCTTAGTAATGAGGGGAAAACCAACCCCTGAGAATTCTCATAAAGCCATCGCAACTCTTCTGACGAAATGAAGCCGAGTTCGATAATATTCTCTTGTATTTTGAGTTCGTTTATGGTGTCCGTGATATATTTTTTATTTCCCTTGTCTGACCCAGTCAAAACAAGCCTTATCTTCGGAAATTTTTTTATGATTTGTGGCATTGCTGCAAGAAGGTTGTAATGATTTTTGTGTGCCCAATACTGAGCGGGGTAATGTATGAAGAACTCGTCGTCTTTTAATTTGGGAGGCTTCTTTGCGGTACATTTTTTGTCAATCACACCGGAAGAGAAAATCGGTACGACTTTTATTCGGTCCTCTTGCAGATTCAAAAATTTTTTACATTCTTTTTTTCCCGTTTCCGAGGCGACAAACACCATAAGAGCCTTGTGTGCAAGGAGATAGTGGTACTCATCACGGCTCTCAAAAGCCCCATCTCCGCAAAGTTCAGGAAAGGCATAAGTGCTCATGTGCGCCAGGTCCCAAAGAGTATAAATATAAGGAAATTCAGGGAAAGAGCAGCTTTGCCCTGGGTAGTAGATAATATCAACGTACTGATAAATCTCACTTTTTAATTTTTCAACCTCTTTTTTAATCTGTTTTTCTAGTTTTTTGCGCCAATCTTTGCCTAGAGGGTGAATTTTTATCGCGAAATTAAGAAAAAGTTTTAAAATTTTCATTCGCCGCGGTTTCCAGAGAATTCTCTTACATTCGATATCTTTGGAGTAATTTATGCCGTCATTTAAAAAAATGATTTCAGCATCTTGAAATTGATGATTTTTTATTACGCTGATTAATTCTTGATAATAGGCATACACACCCCCCATTTCAGGATTTAATTTCCCGTATAACCATACGCCGACTCTTAGTTTTTTCATTTTTTTATTCTTTGTGTTTTTCTTGGGAACTTTTGAATGTTCTGGATATTTGCTGAATGGTTTATTTGCTCCACTGTTGTTCTATGTAAAATTGGCTATGTTTTATATCCGATCCTCTACCATAAAAATCTCCATCGAGGACATCAAAAGAAAAAGCATTAATTAAATGATCCATTTGAGTAACTTTGTCAATTATAATTTGCACGTTGAGGTGGTATGTCGCAGGGACAAGGGGTATCTTTGAAAGAGTGCACTTAAAAGAGCCCTTTCCTGAAACATTTGAAAAATTCGTTTTTGTTAAACTGTTTTGACACAAACAGAGTGATAATTCATCTTTATTCATAATGCTTGTCGACACCAGAACATTATCAAGATTTATGTTCGGTTTGCACTCATATTCAAAAACGATTGTCGTACTTTCTCCGCAGACGACTTGATTAGTACGGCTTCCATCGGGGTTTTGCAGATAACAATCAGTAAGTTTTATCTCTTGGTTTCCCCTGCGGTCGTGTCGATCGCGAATCGGTGTATTGCTCAACCTGCCTATTTGTGAAATGTAATAATCTACGACCTCGTTGGTGTCGCCCGACATTTTTACTTCGCCGTTTTCCAAAAGAATACATTTTGTGCAGAGCTGTTTAATGGCTGCCATATTATGGCTCACGAAAAAGATCGTGCGGCCGGCTTCTTTGGTGACCTGTTCCATTTTCCCCAGACATTTTTTCTGGAAATCGGCATCCCCGACGGCAAGCACCTCATCAATAAGAAGGATATCCGGTTCCATGTGGGCGGCAACAGAGAAGGCGAGGCGAACATACATGCCGCTCGAATAATATTTTACCGGGGTGTCGATGAATTTTTCCACGCCGGAAAAGGCGACTATCTCGTCAAATTTTCGAGAGATCTCTTTTTTGGTCATGCCGATGATCGCGCCGTTCAAGAAAATATTCTCGCGTCCGGTGAGCTCGGGGTGAAAACCTGTGCCGACCTCAAGGAGGGAGGCGACCCGTCCATGCATAATGATCTCTCCTTTTGTTGGCGGAGTGATGCCCGTGAGTATCTTTAAGAGCGTTGATTTCCCGGAACCGTTCGGCCCGATGATTCCCACCACTTCGCCTTTGTGAATAGTTGCGTTTACTCCCGAAAGCGCCCAAAATTCTTCGGTCGTTTCAAGCCCGACGATCTGTTTTGCCTTTTTCTTGAGAAACTTAAAAGGTGCCCGAAGGACTCCCATGATGACGTCACGCAGAGCAATATACCCGCCACGATGGTGGTTTATATTATATCGTTTGCCGATATCCTTTATTTCGATGATGGGGTGATCTATAGAGTCCATAAAGTTAAAAGTCTATAAAGTCCTTAAAGTCCATAAAGTCTATAAAGTTCATAAAGTCCTTAAAGTCACGACGTCGTCCGTTGCACTTTATGGACTTTCGACTTTACGAACTCGTCTCTCGTTTATACTATATCCGCGAAATATCGTTCTACTTTTTTAAACACCACGATGCCGATTGCGAGAAGAATGAACGTTGCCGTAAAAGAAAGGAAGATCAGGAACCAGTTTATTTGGGCAGTACCGAGAAGCGCCGCACGGGCATTCTGGATAACGCCGGTCATTGGGTTGACTGCGAGGATCCATGAATATTTCCCGACGATACTTGCAGGGTAAATGACCGGAGTGAGAAACATAAGCAATTGGATAAAATAAGGGAGTATATATCGCACGTCTCGATACTTTACGTTTATCGATGCGAGAAAAAGTCCAAGACCGACAGCCGCCATGAAGGTAATAAAGAGAAGAAGCGGTATAAGGAGTATACCCACGATGTTCGGATGATATCCGTAATAGATCATCATTCCGACAAGGATGACGGCTGCTACAGCAAAATCGACGAGTTGAGTTATAACAGCTGAGATGGGAAGGAGGAGTCTTGGAAAATATACCTTTGTGATGATTGATTGATTCGAAATCAAACACATGCTGGTGCTAGTGAGTGCATTGGCAAAGAATTGCCAGAAAAGAAGCCCCGTGTAAACGAATATGGGATAAGGTACGTTATCCGAAGGCATCTTGGCAAAGTTTCCGAAAAAGATTGTAAAGACAACCATGGTCATGAACGGCTGAAAGATCGCCCACGCTGCGCCAAGGAATGTTTGTTTATACCTGACCTTGAGGTCTCTCCATGTAAAAAAATACAGCAATTCTTTGTACTGCCAGAGTTCCAGGAGGTCACGCCAATGGAAGATCTTTTTTGGTCGGATAATAGTGGTTTGCATATTTTTTAGATACAAAAAATAGAGAAATAGAAAAATAGGAAGATTATTAGCGGATGCGTTTATTCTACGCTATTTTGGGGATTTTTTCCAGACAAAAGCAGCCTATCTTGTTAAAACATGGAAAAAGAGAAAAAGGTCACAACGGCGAAGTCCTCGCGAGTCCAAAGTCTGTAAAGTCTGTAAAGTCTGTAAAGTCCAACGGACGACGTCGTGACTTTAAAGACTTTATGGACTTTTGACTTTATGGACTAATATGATACCATAAAGGGTAATGACCCTACCAAAGGTGAGTAAGGCGCGGTTGTTCTTTCTCGTTCGCTATCTTTTTGCGGGCGGGCTTGCTTTTGGGACAAATCTGACACTTCTTTTTATCTTTAAGCACTATTTTCAGTTGTGGTATTTAACAGCATCGACTCTTTCGTTCGTTATTTCTGTCGTCGTTAGTTTTACTGTTCAAAAATATATAACTTTTCGCGATCGGACAACGGACGGCGTACATCGTCAAATGGTCATATATATGGCCACTGCGCTTTTTAATGTCATGATGAATGCCTTGTTCATGTTCTGCTTGGTCGATCTGCTTCATACGCACTACATGCTTGCTCAGATAGTCTCTGCCGGAGTTATTGCCGTGTGGAGCCTTGGGGTGTATCGTTATTTTATCTTCAAAGATGCGGTCATTCATTAAGAGATACAAAATAGAGTTCGCTATCTTTTTTCTTGCGGTTATCGTTCGCTTGGGTTTTTTCTTCGTATGTCTTTTGGCTCACGGAGGCGATCTGATATCGACGATACGCGGGCAAGATTGGTACTTTGAGGTAAGCCGCAACCTGCTTCTGAATGGTTTTAGCGCAGAGACTGTCGCTCCTTTTACTCCATATTCCTATGGCGTCCCGCTCTATCCGTATTTCTTGTTCGGGCTTTTGTGGTTCACAAAAAGCTATGCCGCCGTCGCGATGATACAGCTTTTACTCAGTGCCACGATACCGCTTTTGGGAATGTGGCTTGCGCGGCTTATCATTCCAAAAGAAAGCTCGTTCAAAAAGGTCACGCTTATCGTGGGTATTTTGCTCGCGCTCGCGCCGTATCAGGTTTTGCATTCTTTCATCTTTTTTACGGAAACGGTATTTACGGTCCTGTTCATACTGTTCCTTATCGTGTTCTTTAGATATTTGAAAGAACCATCCGGGCGCTCTATTGCTCTTGCGGCGTTTCTGCTCGGCTTGGCCACGCTTACCAAGGCGACCGTCCAATATGTTCCGATACTTGTGGCTGTTTTCATGTTCTGGAGGCTCGGTATGGCTGGTCTGAAAAAGTTTTCCGTTCATTTCGGCTATTTTGCTTTGATATTTTTCATAGTGCTTTCTCCGTGGCTGTATCGGAACTACCATACCTTCGGCGTTTTTAACATAAGCGCGCAAGTTTCCATGAATATGTATGTGACGCTTTTGCCCTCGGTGCTTGCTATTGATAACAACACCAGCTTTGTCGAAGAACAAGGAAAGTTGCCGTCCACAGAAAACAAGACGCTTTTTGAAGTTGGGGCATTGGCAAAAGGGCAGATATTGGAACATAAGATCGCTCTGGTAAAATTGTGCATGATAAGCGCTTTTACCTTTTTCACTCATGACGGTATGCTCACGTTTATGCAAAACGCGGGCATCACGCCAAGCACATACCTTAAGGGGCCGGCGGTTTTGCTTTTACTTAAGAACCCGGCCGAATTCATAAGCACTGCTTGGTCCTATATGCATACCAACCTTGCCGTTGTGTTGTTCGCGCGAGCCTTTTGGATGGTAACGACGATCTTTTTCTTTTTCGGGCTTTATCGTTTGTTCCGGTACCGAGCACTTTCACCGTTCATGGTCTTTGCTGTTGTCATGGTCTTTTACTTTATGCTGACGACTATGATAAACGGCCTCACAGTGAACGCGAGATTCCGCATGCCTATCGAGCCGATAATTTTTGCCGTGGCCGCGGTTGGCTTTGTTCCTCTATACGACCTTATCAAGAAAAAAATATCATGAGCGTTCCTTATCTCACCATTATCATTCCGGCGTATAACGAAGAAAAAACAGTCGGCGAAGTTATTCGTCGGGTTCTTGCCGTCCCTTTTTCGGGTTGGAAAGTTGAGGTTATTGCCGTCAATGACGCGTCGACCGACGGAACGCTTTTTGCTTTGGAAGAATTTAATTCGCGGATAAAGATCATTGATCTGCCAAGGAACGGAGGGAAGGGGAGCGCGGTTTCCGCGGCGCTTCGCGTGGCGGAGGGCGACTTTGCGATCATTCAGGATGCCGACCTTGAGTGCAAGCCGGAAGAAATGCCGCTTTTACTTTCGGCGCTGGGTAGTGCTCCGGATCCGGCGACAAAGTTGTCGGTGATCGGATCAAGAGAAACACATGAACAGAATCCGAGAAAGTTCGCTTTATCGCGGTTCGGCTCGTTGTCGATCACGAAGCTTATCAACCTTCTGTATGGTTCGTCGCTCACGGACGCTTCCATGTGCTACAAACTTTTTCCGCGGCCCTCGTTTGGATATTTTGGAGAGTGCGGTTTTGAAGCTGAGCTCTTGTTTATGGCGAAGCTGCTTAAGAATGGATATGAGGTCAAGGAAGTGCCGGTATCGTATATTCCCCGGGGAACAGAAGATGGAAAGAAGATTCGCTATCGCGACGGGATAAAGATCATCCTTCGAATATTGAAATTTCGCGTGACGGGCCGATAATCTAAGCGTCAAAACCGCTTTTACTTCCGTGTATCGCTGTGATAGTATGAAAATTACGCAATTGGCGCCGTAATGCCTTTTGACGACCGCTCGCATATGTGGCAAGGAAAAAAAGTTTCAGTCGTATTTTCCACCTATCGGGAAAAGACATCTATCCGAAAAGCGATCGATGATTATTTTGCTACAGGATTTGTTGATGAAGTGGTGGTTGTGAACAACAATGCAGAGCCGGGGACAGACGAAGAAGTAAAAAAAACTAAAGCTCGCCTCGTGCACGAGAACAAACAGGGTTACGGACACGGCTATCGGCGGGGTATAAAAGAAGCGGCTGGTGACTATATCTTTCTTTCTGAACCCGACGGTACCTTTGCCGCCTCCGATATTGAAAGGTTCCTTGTTTACGCAAAAGATTTTCCCGTTGTTGTCGGCACGCGCACCAATCAAAGCGCTATTTTGGAAGGGGCGTCGATGGGGGTCTTCCGAAAACTTGCGAATGTTTTTGAGGCCAAAGTAATAGAAGTTCTTTTTGCCACGAACTCTTTGACCGAGATCGGCTGCACCTGCAAGCTTTTTCGCAGAGACGTGCTCCTCAAGCAAATAGAGCCGTCGTCTCATACGACCAACGCTCTTTTTGCGACCGAACTTTTGCTTATTACCATATCGAAGCGCATTAAATTCATCGAGATACCGATCACCTTTCGAGAGCGTGCGGGCGAATCTTCTCTTACGAGCAAGTGGTATCATCTCGTGAAATGGGGTTTACATATTTTGTGGTTCATTCTTTCGTTTTGGTTCAATTGGATACTCAATCGAGTTAAATAAATGATCTTCTTTTATGAATTTTGATCAAAAAACCATTTTAGTTTTTGGGGGAGCCGGGTTCATCGGGTCTAATTTCATTCACATGATTCTCGGCAAGCACGCGAGGACAAAAAGAGTGGTCAATTTTGACAAGCTCACCTATTCCGGGAATCTGGATAACCTAAAAGACGTGAGCGCCGACAAAAGATATGTTTTCATAAAAGGCGATGTCGCGAACCAGAAACAGGTGGAAGCGGTCTTTGCGAAATACAAGCCGGAATTTGTCATAAACTTTGCCGCGGAGACTCACGTGGATCGAAGTATTCATGTAGGAGCGCTTGAGTTCGTTCGCACGAATGTGCAAGGAGTTTTTAATATTTTGGAGTCGGTCAAACAGTCAAAGAATATCATTAAGTACGTTCAGGTAAGCACAGACGAAGTGTTTGGCAGCTTGCCTCTTGAGTCAAAAAAGAAATTTGAAGAAACAACGGTATTCGCGCCCAATGTTCCGTATGCGGCGACAAAGGCTGGCGGCGATCTTCTGTGCCGTTCTTATTTCTCAACGTGGCAGGTTCCCGTGGTCGTCACCCACTGTTCGAATAACTACGGTCCTTATCAATATCCCGAGAAACTGATACCGTTCCTTGTTACGCGGATGCTCGAAGAGAAAAAACTGCCGATGTATGGAGACGGGAAGAATGTTCGCGATTGGATTTATGTGCTCGATCATTGCCGAGCGCTTGAGCTTTGTCTTCTCGATGGCAGACCGGGCGAGGTATACAATATAGGAGCGGACAGTGAGAAGAACAATTTGGAGATCGCTCGCATGGTCCTTTCTCTCTTTAGTCGCGATGATTCATGGATCGAGTTCGTGGTGGATCGCCCCGGACATGATCGACGGTATGCGATCGACAGTTCGAAGATACGCAAAGAATTAGGATGGAAGCCGGAATATGACTTCAAGACGGCGTTTCGGGAAACGATAGATTGGTATTTGGCGAATAAAAAATGGATAGAGAAGATACGAAAAAGAACCGGAGTATTCAACCCTCATATTGATCTGTGGCGTGCGCATAAATTAAAAAATAACAAAACATAATCTCATGAAAGGAGTAGTATTGGCTGGAGGACTCGGAACGCGGCTTCGTCCGCTTACCTTGATCACGAATAAACATCTTTTGCCGGTGTATAACCGTCCGATGATCTCGTATCCGATCGAGACCCTTCGCCGTGCGGGGATAACCGAGATCATGGTCGTTTGCGGAAGAGAACATGCCGGTCATTTCATTAATTTTCTCGGATCCGGAAAAGAAATAGGTGTTGAGCTTTCGTATGCTGTTCAGGACAAGAACAATGCCGGGATCGCCGACGCACTTTCTTATGCCGAGGACTTTTCCGATGGAGAGAATCTTGCTGTCATATTGGGCGATAATATCTTCGAAGACGATTTTACAAAAGCCGCGGCGTCGTTTAGCTCCGGTGCAAAAATATTCCTGAAAAAAGTGAAAGACCCCGAGCGCTATGGTGTTCCGGTGTTCGACAAAACAGGAAAAAAGATCCTTCGGATAGAAGAAAAACCGAAAAAACCGCGTTCAAATTATGCACAGACGGGACTATACTTTTTTGATAAGCAGATTTTCTCTTTCATTAAGGAAATAGCGCCGTCGCTTCGCGGGGAGCTTGAGATGACCGACGCCGTGAACAAGTATGTATTTTCCGGTGCGGTGGAATTTTCCGTCGTCAAAGGTGATTGGTTCGATGCCGGAACGATAGAGTCTCTTATGGAAACGTCGTTAAAGGTAAGTAAAAAAGAGTCCTCATTTTTCCCAAAAGCATGATGAAGAAAAAGATTGATCTGAATAAGGTTTTGATAACCGGAGCCGACGGAATGGTCGGTTCGTATGCCGATTTTGGCATTAAAACAAATCGACGTTCTTTGGATATTACCGATTTCAATGAAGTGGTGGCCGTTATAAAGAAACATAGGCCGCAGGCGATCATTCACCTTGCCGCCGAGACCGATGTTGATCGGTGCGACCGTGATCCGAATTACGCTTATTTGGTGAATGGTTCAAGTGTTTATAATATTGCCGCCGCCGCGCGGGAGGTTGGGGCGAAACTTGTTTATATTTCCACCGCAGGAATTTTTGACGGAGAGAAAAAAGGAGTCTATAAAGAAAACGACGAAGGGAATCCTCAGAACTTTTATGGTCGGTCGAAGCATGTCGGAGAATTTATCGTTCGGGGAATGCTCAAAGACTATATTATCGGACGCGCCTGCTGGATGTTTGGCGGCGGTCCTAAAAAAGACCTAAAGTTCGTGGGGAAGATCATTCGACAACTCGACAAGCCGGAAATACTCGCCGTGAGCGATGCATATGGTTCGCCGACATTCGGGAAAGACCTCATCGGGGCCGTTAAAATATTGCTTGCCGAAGATGCCGTCGGGACGTTTCATCTTTCGAATAGCGGAAGCTGCTCCCGCTATGACGTGGCGAAATGCATTATTGATACGTTGAAGCCAAAAGTAAAACTTACGCCGGTTCCGCTTGAACGCTTTCCCGGTGCATTTCGCGTAAAGAACGAAACGATGTCGTCAAAACGAAAACTTATGCGCCCGTGGGAGGACGCCTTAAAAGAATATTTGAACACGGAATGGAAAACTGCATACAAAAATTAAATTGCCGCATTTGCGGTTCGGGCGATATTGAAAAAGTTCTCGATCTTGGTGAAATGCCGCTTGCAAACGCATTTTTGAACGGGGAAGAGATATCTTTGCCGGAGGCGCGTTTTCCTTTGGTGGTGAATTTTTGCCGAAGCTGTTCCGCTCACCAGTTAAGCCATACCGTGAACGGCGATTTATTGTTTAAACATTATCATTACGTTACTTCGGCAAGCAAACCTCTTGCTGAGCACTTTTACGCGCTCGCTGATGAAATAGCGAAAGAATACGCGACATCGCCGGACGATCTCGTCGTCGAAATCGGAAGCAACGACGGGTGTCTGCTCTCTCGTCTCAAAGATAAATGTCAGGTGCTCGGAGTTGACCCGGCGGAGAATGTCACCGGGATCGCGGAGGAGCAGGAGATCCGGACGATAACCGATTTCTTTTCTTCGGAACTTGCGAAGAAGATCAGACTTGAGTTCGGTCCGGCAAAGGTTGTTGTTGCGAACAACGTTATGGCGCATATCGATGATCTGCCCGACATCTTCTCTGGGGTAAAAGAACTTTTGTTCGATGACGGAAAATATATTTTTGAAGTCCATTGGGTGGGAAACCTCCTCACGGAAGGTGGCTTTGATCAGATCTATCACGAACATCTGTATTACCACTCGCTCCACGATATCAAAAAATTACTCGAAGTCGTCGGGCTTTCTTTAAACGATGTGAAGCTCATACCGATACACGGGCAATCAATGCGTGTTTTTGCCGACAGTGTCGGTGAGAGCTCGGACGCGGTACGGGAACTTCTGGAGCGCGAGGTGGAGATGGGTCTTACCGACAGTCAGACGTTCAAAGATTTTTCAAATAAAATAGAGGCCAATAAAAAGAAATTAAAGGATTTCTTGCTCACGGCGAAGCGGGAAGGAAAACGGATTGCCGGATACGGCGCTCCCGCGAAAGGAAACACACTTCTTAATTATTTCGATATCGGCCCCGATATCCTTGACTATGTGACCGATACCACACCTTCCAAGCAGGGCACATACACGCCGGGAACACACATCCCCGTCGTATCCCCCGATATCTTAAAAGAAGATCCGCCGGATTATCTGCTCCTCCTTTCGTGGAACTATGCGGACGCGATTCTTCAAAAAGAAAACGTGCTTCGCGAGGGCGGAGTGAAATTCATCATCCCTGTTCCGGAGATGAGGATTGTCTAACGAACTGAAAAGAACCGCATCGCTTTTGGCGATGCGGTTCTTTTTTGAATCTATTTGAATTCGATATCGCTCACAGTCGCGTTTTTCGCGTCGGGGACGGAAAGAACGATATCCGAAACCTTTTCGGAAAGCGCATAGCTGTAGAGTTGCAAGAGCTCGACGTTCGAACGATAGACCCTCTTTCCGTTTTTTATTTCAAATGGGGTGAAATCGTCAACGCCGACCCTTCCCGACGGAACATTCCAGCCGAAGTCGTTTTTGAAGGAGATAAGTATCTCAACGTTTCCCGGCGCGTCATCGGTCGTGAGCGTGAATGAAATAGCGTGCATTTTTTCCGGATCGATCTCTTTCTCGCGAACGATGATCTGTTTTTCTTGCGGGTATTGCGCGCCGGAACTTCTGGCGACGGGGAGAGAGAAATAATATTTTTGCAGCGTTTTTGATGTTTTGAGCGCGTTCAAGAATTCGGGGCTTGTTGATGCCCGCAAGCTTGGAACCGATGTAACGATGTGTGTTATATTCTCTTGCGGGATTTCCGGACTTTGTATGAGTACGAGAGGCGTTTTTCTATTCCAGAAAAGAGTGAAGAACTGAAGATGAAAACCGGCCATGGTCTGCACAAAAATATGGTCTCCCGAGAGGTTTGGCACGGTAAGCGGACCGTTTCCTTTGATCTTGCTCAGACTATCGAGCCGGAAAAGCAGCTCATTGTTGAGGTTTTCTATTGCAGTCCGGCGCATCCCGGATTCTTCTTTTGTACGGACAGCCTGGAAACTTAATGCCTGTTGCGCCGAGAGGATAATGATAAGTGCCGGAACGATGATCTTTATCGCGAGGTCCTTTCTGCTCCGAAGGAAAACGGCCGCGGATATCGCCAGGAATAGGCAGTACATATAGAAAGCTGCGCCGGCGTATCGGTAATCAAAATAGGGAATAGCGGAGTGATCCGGTCGCGCGAGAATGACCATGAAGATTGCGGAGGACATTATTCCAAAAAGGGTGAGAAAGAATTTCTTTTCTTTCATCTCGGCATATTTCCATGCGGCCCAAAAAAGAAGAGCGTTTGCAAAAAGAACGAACGCTTCCGCAATCGGCCAGTATCTTTCGGCCGTGTTCTTAACCGCCGGGTGAGAAAGGAGGGTTCCCACTTTTGGAAGAAGAAGCGAGAGCGAAACGCCGTTGGCAAAAAGAGAGAAATAATTCTCTGCGAGCGGAATAATGCGCCAGCTTTCGGTCTTGCTTGGTCCGCCGACATCTCCGCCGCCGAGGCTCGAAAGGAAGGTTCCCGGTTTAACGATCATGAGCGAGCAAACAAGAAAGATCGAGAAAAGAATGATCACTTCGGCGAATACAACGAGCGGGGTGCGATTTTCTTCGAAGAACGCTCGCAGTTGATGTTTTTCCGGGATCAGTTTATCGCCTTTTACCCAAAAACGATAGCCAAGAACAAACAGCATTGCGGGAATAATCCAAAGCCCTGACACGTCGATCGCAAGAGCGCAGGCGAGAGCTCCGGCAAAAAAGACCATATATTTCTTTTCTTTCACTTCCAGCCAGGAGAGATACGCCCACAATGCAACGGAGAAAAAGAAAAAGGACTGCGGATAGATGGACATGATATAAAAGCCGGGTATCATATCCGCCCACCCTGTCGCTCCGGCAAAAAGAACAAGGAAGACGGCAAAACTCGGAAGCCCTAGTCCCAGTCTTTTAAAAGAAAGGTAAGTAAAGAAAGGAATGAGGGCGAAGAGAATAAAAATGAAGAGGTTGTACGGAAGTGGGTTTTGTCCGAATAAGACATCGAACGTGTGCATCTCCGCGCGGAAGAGCGGTAACGTATGGTCGTTTCCGTGCGGAATAAAAAGGGACTGGACGAACGGCGTCGTCCGGTCCACGGCGATCACCATAAAGTCATCCTGGTTAAAATAGCCGTTCATCACGTTTCCTCCATGACAAGCGAATGCGAACACAAAGCAAAGGCAAAGCACAAGAAGGTTCTTTTTGGTTTCGGTAAGGCCTTGATAGAAGTCCTCAAACCGTGAAATGCCGAGCGCGAGTTGTTTTTTAAAACATAGGGCGATGATAAAAGCGCCGACAAGGATCGTAGTTGAGATTATAAGGCCGCTTCGGATTCCCGTAAAGTACACCTTAGCGGTCGGTCCGAAAGCGTTAAGGCGCGAAACATCGAATTTTGAAAGGATAAAGAGAGCGACAGAGGAAGCTCCGCCGGCCACGCCGAGAAGAAAAAGATGGACATTCTGTGTGAGGAATGTCGTTACGTGTTTTTTGATATTCATGTGAGAAGTATAGAGTCTGCGAAGTCGAAAGTCCATTCCGCCAGCGGGCGGATCCTCCTGCGGGAGGAAAATTCGAAAACCGGTGCGTTGCCCGCAGCTTTTGCTTGTGATATTATCCACACCATGAACGAAAAGATAACGGATAAATGGATAAACGATACGGGTCTGGTCTTTGCGCTTTTTTTCCTCATTATGGGCTATATGGAAGGAAGCTCTACTCCGTTGTACATTTCCGGCGGATTCCTTCTCTCTCTCATTATTTTTCCTCGCATTCTTTATCCTGTGGCATTCCTTTGGAAAAAACTCGGCGATGTGCTCGGCCTCATCGTGCCGAAGATCTTTTTCGGGATCGTGTTCTTTTTCATCATTCTTCCCATTGGCGCGCTTCGGCGGGTATTCAAAGGAGACTGTTTGTTCATCTCGAACTGGAAAGAATCGAAGTCCGTTTTTTTTGAGAGAAATCATCTTTTTACCAAAAAGGATCTCGAAGATCCTTATTAATGAAAGAACATGGATTTTATAAAAGATATTTGGGGATTTTTAAAAAATAGAAAAAAGTTTTGGCTTCTCCCCGCCATTATCGTCCTTGTCGTCGTCGGCGGCTTCCTTATGTTCGGGGCCATAGGCGCGGCGGGTCCTTTTGTTTATACCGTTTTTTAAAAAACATGGAAAAAGAACAGGAGAAAGGAACGTACATTCTCGGCATCTCTGCGTATTATCATGACAGTGCGGCGGCGCTTATCGCAGACGGCAAGATCATTGCCGCCGCCCACGAGGAACGTTTTTCGAGGAAAAAACATGATAGCCGTTTTCCAAAAGCGGCTATTAAATATGTACTTTCCGAACAAGGTATATCTATCGGAGATCTCTCTGCGGTTGCTTTTTACGATAAACCGTTCTTGAAATTTGAACGCCTGCTCGAGATTGCTCACTTGTTCGCTCCAAAAGGGTTCAAAAGTTTTGCCTTGTCTATGCCCGTGTGGATAAAAGAAAAGCTTTTCATGCGTGCGAATATCTGGAAAGAGCTCACGGAAATAAACGGCGGCAAGATCGAAAAACGTCCGATGCTCCTTTTTCCCGAGCATCATCTTTCACATGCGGCAAGTGCTTTTTATCCGTCGCCTTTCCGCCGGGCGGCGATCCTCACAGTCGACGGCGTCGGCGAGTGGGCGACTACGACCATTGGGCTTGGAGAGGGGAAGAACATTTCGATCTTGAAAGAAACCCATTTTCCGCACTCGCTTGGACTTTTGTATTCCGCCGTTACCTATTATTGCGGATTCAAGGTGAACAGTGGGGAATACAAACTCATGGGGCTTGCTCCCTATGGGGCAAAGAACAGCGCTCGGGTCAATGAATTCAAGAAGAAAATCCTCGAGACTTTGATAAGTCTGAAAGAGGACGGCTCAATCGCGCTCAATATGGAATATTTCCGATTCGTGACAGGCGATCGGATGTGCGACGACAAGAAATGGAAAGAGCTTTTCGATATACCGCCGCGTCCACAAGAAAGCGATATCACTCAAGAGCACTCGGATCTTGCTCTCGCTATACAAGAAGTGACGGAAGAATCGATGATCCGCATGGCGAGGACGGCGAAAGAACTGACGAATGCGGACTGCCTCGTTCTTGCCGGAGGAGTTGCGCTCAATTGTGTTGCGAACGAAAAAGTACGGGAATCGAAGATTTTCAACGAAGTTTGGATACAGCCCGCGGCGGGGGACGCCGGCGGTGCTCTCGGGGCCGCGCTTGCCGCTTATCATATTTGGGCGGGGAAAAGACGTGATCGCATAGAATGGAAAAATGATGTTATGGGCGGGGCGTATCTCGGTCCGGAATTTACTGATGCGGATACGCTGCGTATCGCGAGAAAGTACGGAGCGAAATATAAAAAACTTGATGACTTTGAAGAAGCGGCAAAGGTTGCCGCGGAGCTTATCGCGCATGGACAGGTCGTCGGCTGGATGCAGGGTCGCATGGAGTGGGGGCCACGTGCGCTTGGAAACAGAAGCATTTTGGGTGACGCGCGTCTCCCGGAAATGCAGAAGAAATTGAATTTGAAGATCAAACAACGGGAGGGTTTCAGGCCGTTCGCTCCTTCTGTCTTGGAAGAGGATATTCCGGAATATTTTGAAACACACACGCCGTCCCCGTATATGCTTTTTACTGCACCGGTAAAAAGCTCGCGGAGAAAACCTCTTGCTCCTTTCAACAAACCTTTCTTTGAAAAACTGTATACTCCGCGTTCGGATATTCCGGCCATTACCCACCTTGATTATTCCGCGCGTCTACAGACGGTTTCTCGAGATACGAATGAAAAATATTGGAAGCTCATCTCCGCGTTCAAAGAACGAACAGGGTACGGCATCATTGTAAATACGAGCTTCAATGTCAGGAACGAACCCATTGTTTGTACCCCCGAAGACGCCTACCGATGCTTTATGTCGACCGAAATGGACTATTTAGTAATCGGCAATATTCTCTTCGATAAGAAAGATCAGCCGAAATTCGATAAGAATGCGTTTAAACTTAAATTCAATGAACTGGATTAAAAAGAACTGGCCGAACATAGTGCTTATGATCGTGAGCGTGATCGTAACTGTGATCGCGATAGATATCGTGTTGTACTTTTCTCATTATCGCTATGTCATCAGCAAGAACCTTTATCCTCAATCTTATTTTGTGAAGGATCTTGAGATAGGGCACGATATCTCCATAAATGCGGCGACAACAACCCATGTCTTTGAAGATTTTGAATATCCCGTTTGGTCAAATAATCTTGGGTGTTTTGATACGAACTATGCGAGCGAAACGCCGTATATCTACATGGCAGGGGACAGCCTTACTTGGGGATTCAACCCTTTTCAGGATATGTGGGGTTCGAAAATACAAGACTATCTCGGTGTTCGAACGCTCAAATGCGGTGTCACCGGCGGATATGGAACAAGACAAGAATATATAAAAGCGTCCCGTTTGCTTGCGCGCTTGCCTGAACCGCCGTCGCTTATCATTGTGGAATATTACGGAGGGAACGATGTCGACGAGGACGCGAACTTTCCCATCAACACCATATACAATGGGTACCTTGTTCCGAACATTGCGAAGGGAAGTACGACCGAGGCCGAAGCCGAGGTACAATACGCTCGTTTTGATGAGATGTGTGCCAGAATGGTACCGTCGCATCCGTGGGTACAAAGAGTGAGGTGCTTCTTGAGCGACCATTCCGTTTTGTACAATCTCGTAAAAAAGAATATCCGTGGATGGATGATCTCGTCTTTTCCGAAAAGCGTGCTCGAAAAAATGGACCTGATCGCTCATGAAAAAAGCGTATTTGTTCCCGCAAAAAGAATGGATGACAGCGAACATCTCAAAAATGTTCTGAAATTCAAAGAATTGGCGGAAGAAAAGAATTCCGAGTTGTTATTCGTCCTTTTCCCGTTCGACAATGAAGTGATAAGCTCTTTCCTTGATGAGCACGGTATTCGTTTTATAGATACGAAACCGATAGTCGATAAATATTCAAAGATCAAACCTTTAAGCTGGAAGATCAATGGACACACGAACATAGCCGGGGACCATCTTATCGGTGCCATTGTTTCCAAATATATAATCGAGAACGATCTCGTTTCGGTTACGGACAAAGAAGCGAAACTTATTGAAATAAACGAACAGGTCGAAAAAGAATTCGGGGTTGGTCTGCCTTTATAAGATGTTCTTGGCCTAAACAAAAACCGCGGCATTTCTGTCGCGGTTCTTTGTTCTTTATGTTTTAGGCAAATTCTTTTTATACCATTCGTAGGTCAACTTGAGCCCCTTTTCGAGTTCGGTCTTGTGCTTCCAACCAAGTGCGTGGATTTTTTTTACGTTCAAGAGTTTTCTTGGCGTGCCGTCCGGTTTTGTCGTGTCCCAGGTGAGCTTTCCCTGATAACCGACCGTTTTTTTAATCATCTCGGCGAGCTGTTTTATCGTGACATCTTTTCCCGTGCCGATATTGACGATCTCTTCGCTGTCGTATTTGTTCATAAGGAAGACGCACGCATCCGCAAGATCATCCACATGCAAGAACTCCCGCTTTGCTTTTCCCGTGCCCCAAACCGCTACTTCTTTGGCGCTGCCCATCTTCGCTTCGTGGAATTTTCGTATAAGCGCGGGCGGAACATGCGCGCTCGCCAGGTCGAAATTATCGTTCGGGCCGTAGAGATTCGTCGGCATAACTGAAATGCAGTTCATTCCATACTGCTTGGTGTATGACTGGCATGCGATGATGCCGGCGATCTTCGCGAGAGCATAAGCGATATTCGTCGGTTCAAGCGGACCGGATAATAAATATTCTTCTTTTATCGGCTGAGGGCAGTCTCTCGGATAAATGCAGGAGCTTCCGAGGAAGAGAAGTTTTTTGACACCGGAAAGGTGTGCGCTGTGAATGATATTCGTCTGTATTTGGAGATTGGAAAAAATGAATTCTGCCGGATGTTCTTTGTTTGCCATTATCCCGCCGACTTTTGCCGCCGCGAGAAAAACGTATTCCGGTCTCTCTTTTTCGAAGAATTCACGAACGGCTTTTTGGTCTGTGAGATCCAGCTCTTCTCGTGTGCGGAAAACAAGATTTTTATAACCGCCCTTCTGCAGTCTTCTCGCAAGCGCGGAACCGACAAGTCCTCTGTGTCCTGCGATATATATTTTTGAATCTTTTTTCATGGCTTTTTTAGCTTACCACAACATGTTTTGGTTCGCTATTTTTAATTAGAAAGAATAATATTTTTAAAAAAAGTCAAACTTTTCTTCCCGCGTGAATCCTGTTATAGTAAACGTTATTAACATAATGGTGGCGGACAGATCGCAGTGTTGGAATAATGAAGTATTTCAACCCCGAGATCTGGAGGCCACTCTCATAATAAGGTATGCAATCCAAAGAATATTCGATGGAGCTTGGCGGGCGCAAACTCACCGCACAGTTCACGGATCTCGCCGACCAGACCAATGGTTCGGTTATTATGCGTTACGGCGATACGACGGTCATCGCAACCGCGGTCATGGGTGTCGACCAAAGAGAGGGGATCGACTATCTTCCTCTTACGGTGGATTTTGAAGAACGTTTTTATGCGACAGGACAGATCCTCGGAAGCCGCTATGTGCGGCGCGAAGGAAAGCCGTCAACGGAAGCGATCCTTTCCGGGCGCGTGGTGGACAGAACGATCCGCCCGCTTTTTGATCAGCATATCAGGAACGAGATCCAAGTGGTTGTGATGGTCTTATCTCTTTCTGAGAATGACCCCGATGTTCTCGCTGTTATTGCTGCGTCTCTCGCCCTCGGTGTTTCCGACATACCTTTTGCCGGCCCCGTCTCGGCGCTTCACATCGGCAAGATGAAAGGTGTGCCGGAGTTTATTGTGAACCCGACCTTCAAAGAGCGCGACGCGGAAGAGAACGAAATGGATCTGACGCTCTGTGGGAAGGACGGGAACATCAACATGATCGAGCTCGCTTCCAAGGAGATTACAGAAACGATAGCGAACGCGGCGATCGAGAAGGGAAAGGAAGAATTGGAAAAGATCCAGGAATTCCAGAAGATGATCGTAAAGGAAATCGGCAAGAAGAAAATCGAATTTCCGAAAGTCGCTCACTCCGAAGCGCTCAAAGGGCTTTTCTATGAAAAGATCGGCAAAGATCTCAAGAAAACATTGTTCGTCGGTCCGGGAAGCAGAAAAGGATACGAACTTCAGGCCGAGTGGGGAAAGATCGTTGAGGCTGAGTTGCCGAACGAAGATGTCGGAAAAGCGAAAGAATATTACGATGAATTTTTGAACGATCTGCTTCATAAAGAAGCTATCGAGAATGAATGTCGCCCGGATGCCAGAGGAATGGATGAACTTCGTCCGCTTTCGGCCAAGGCCGGAGGCATATCTTCGCTGCTTCATGGCACCGGAGTTTTCTATCGCGGCGGAACGCACGTTCTTTCTGTTGTTACTCTCGGCGGTCCCGGCGATGCTCAGATTATCGAGGGCGCTGAAGAAGAAAAGAAGAGCTACATGCATCATTACAATTTTCCGCCGTATTCCTCCGGGGAGACAGGAAGAATGGGGGGTACGAATCGCCGAATGATCGGACACGGGGCGCTTGCGGAAAAAGCCCTCTTTCAGGTACTTCCTAAAAAAGATATTTTTCCGTACACAATTCGCGTCGTCTCCGAATCTATGGCCTCGAACGGTTCGACTTCTATGGCCTCGGTGTGCGGTTCGACTCTGGCGCTTATGGATGCCGGTGTTCCGATAAAAGCTCCTGTTGCGGGGATTGCCATGGGGCTCATGATGGAAAACGAGAACCGCTATAAGATCTTAGTTGATATTCAGGGACCCGAAGATCACCATGGAGACATGGACCTCAAGGTTGCCGGTACGCGCGAAGGGGTCACTGCTATTCAAATGGACGTGAAAGTGGACGGTATCCCGACAAAGATACTCGCGGAAGCATTCGAAAAAGCAAAGACCGCACGTTATCAGATATTGGACGTAATAGGAAAAGAGATATCTGAACCGCGCAAGGATATCTCACCGAACGCGCCGAAGATCATTGTCGCAAAGATCCAGCCGGATCAGATCGGACTCCTTATTGGTCCGGGAGGGAAGACGGTGAATAAGATCCGCGAAGCGACAGGGGCGGAGATCGATATCGACGAGGACGGATCGGTCTTCATTACCGGGAAGAACGGCTCGGCCGAAAAAGCAAAGAAGATCATTGAAGGTTTGACCCACGTATATCAGGTTGGTGAACAGTTCAACGCAAAAGTTATCAAAGTACTCGATGATATGGGCGCAGTTGTTTCGTTCGGTGTCGGAGGCGAAGGACTTGTGCATATTTCCGAGATCGCGCCTTTCCGTATCGGTAAAGTGAGCGAAGTGCTAAAAGAAGGCGAGGTCGTCCCGGTGATGATCCGCGAGATCGGCGATGGTGGTAAGATGAAACTTTCCATCAAGCGCGCTGATCCGGAGTTCTGTGCAAAGAAGGGTATTCGCGCCGAAGATATGTCGGCGTCAACGCCAAGGCCATCTTTTGGGGATCGTCCACGCTTCGGTGGCGGAGATCGCGGGCATGACAGACCTCGCGGCCCATATCGCCCGAGAGATTAAATTCAGCAAAATTAAAAACAGCGTTGCGGAATTTCCGCGACGCTGTTTTTCGTAAAAGTAAAAAAATGATATGATGATAGAGTGATGGACGAAAGTAAAATTCCCAAAAAAGGAACTTCAAACGGTGTCGCTTCTGATAGCAGGGTTGCAGATGGAAGTTTTAATGTGCCGGTTGTCCCCAATAAACCCGGAGGGTTGTCTTCATCCGTTTCTATCCCACCTCCTATCACTGCCCCCGTTTTTATCCCGGACGTTCCCCTTGAAAAAAGCGAAGCGATATCGTCGATTCCCGCCGCGGCTCCTTCTTCGCCAGTATCGGGAACAACTTCGGGAATAACAACTCCGGTATCTATAGTCTTTTCCAAAAACAACGGGACGGCCCCGGAGACATTCTCATCCAAAAAAACACCAAAGGGTAATCTCATGGGGATGACTCCTACTGTTTCTGATAAGGAGATAGACGAAATGATCGCAGCCGGAGCCTCACGCACGTTAGCTATTCCAAAAGCGACGCCATATCCGGAAACACTGCCGTCGGAGGTCCGTTTTAATGTCACCGGAATTTCTGAGGGGGGCGGTATAGGTGTTTCGGCAGCGTCTATCCCCGAAAAACCGATCGCCATTCTTCCGCCACAACTGAAAGAAACAAAGGAACAGACAAAAGAAACAGTTTCTGTGCCGAAGGCCGGAAGTATCTCAGATATTCCGACGCTGCGTACTTTTCGCCAGGACCTCGCCGGGGTGGTCAAAGATCAAAAAACATCATTGGTGCGTATGATCCTGGAGGAACAAAAAGGACGATCCAAACGCGAGCTCGAGGAATCACCGCGTTCAAGAAAGAATCTCCCGATTATTTTGATCTCGGTTCTCTTTTTCTTGGCGACATCAGGTATCGTCTATTATGTTTTTTTTGCAAAACTGTCTACTCCCGGAACCTTACCGACAAAGCCGGTTCTTATTTTGAGTACTGATACCTTTAAGGAGATACCAGTAAGCAGTGAATCACAAAAGACGCTTCTCGCTGTCGTCTCAAGAGAATTGTCCACGGTATCTCTTAAGCTTGATACGACCGAGGCGCTTGTCTTCACTAAACAGTCGACTGTACAAACAGAAAACGGCCCGGTGACCTCGACAGTTCTCGCAACCCCAAAGGACGTCTTTCCTCTCCTCGGGATCAGAGTTCCGGATGTTCTTGAACGTTCGTTTAAAACCGATTTTTTGCTCGGTGTGCATGCTTTCAATAAAAATCAACAATTCTTTGTTCTCTCGGTTAACTATTATGATGCGGCGCGCAGTGGAATGCTTGCTTGGGAGAAAACAATGCCCGCGATCCTTCTTCCTGTTTTTGGGCGCGAGGATAAAGTGAAAGGTCTCGCTGTTCCGGTGTGGGGCGATATGGTACTTCAGAACAATGATACGCGCATATTAAGGAACTCGGACAAATCCGTGGCCTTGATCTATATGTTCAAGGGCGAGAATACTATAATCATTGCGACGAATGAAGACACGTTGCTTAAGCTCTCAACGCAGCTTGATCTTCAAAAACAGAAAGTAACACAATAAAAAAAGGCCGGCGCAAGCGCCGACCTTATCTGTGAACCTCGCCGGAAGTTATTCGGCAGCATTTTTCATCAGGTAGAATATCTCTGACCCGATGATGACAAGTAGGAGTGCCAGAACAACGGCTGTCACCGATGGAACAACAAACCCACAGAAAATCTCGATCCCGAGCATCCCGAAATTGATCGGGTTGAACAGCGCGGTGGTCGTTAGCGGTCTTGTTATCTGCGGTTCTCCCCGCGCGTTTTTGCGGTGAGTGTTACGGTGGTTCATCACCAGGCTCCTTTCTAAAGAAGATGTAAGTACATTGTACTATATTAATAGTTTTTTGTCAATCTTTCAAAAAATCATAAAACCATTGAAAAAGCGGGCGCAAACGCCGGCTATTCGTGGTCATTCCTCGCTCTACCTTTGGGCACATCTCCAGCCTATGACGAGAACAGCGGCCACGAAGACCAGGATCGCGCCCGCATCAAGGAAGGTGATCGTCGTCACACTCGCCACCGGCAGAAAGGCGATCAGACACAGTCGGCAACCGACTGCATCGATGACCAGCAGCTTGAGCATACCTCCAGAAGACTTCAGACAGAATGTCCTTTTTGTTCAACCTGTGTAATTGTTGGCCAGTCTTTATAACAAACCATTTAGATTTTTTTGTCAAGTTACCCCAAGTGCCGAAAACTGTTATTATATATCCATATGAAAAACATTGAACATTTTAAAGAACTGTTGTTAAAAGAAAAGAAACAACTTGAGAGCGAGATGAAAAGCGTGGGCGAGAAAGAGCCGGGAAACCCCGAGAATTGGGAGGGCACTCCGAGTGATCTTTCAGAAGACATTGATGAATCGGACGAGAATTCCGTGGCCGATAAGTTCGAGGATATCGAAGCAAGAAATGCGGTTGAGACGGAACTCGAAGACTGCATGCAAGAATTGGAAGACGCATTGGAAAGAATCGGAACGGGGAAATACGGTATTTGCGCCGTATGCGGAAAAGATATTGAGGAGGATCGTCTCGAAGCAAATCCCTCGGCCGTTACATGTAAGCAGGACATGAACGGATAGCGGGTATGGGTTTCTCTAAATGTTATTCTGCGCAAACCGTCGGTTTGCAGGCGTATGTTATTTGTATCGAAGTGGATATCTCAAAAGGCCTCCATTCTTTTTCTCTGGTCGGTCTGCCTGACCGTTCCGTTGAAGAATCCAAAGACCGAATTTCTGCCGCGATAAAGAATTCCGGTTTCAAATCCCCGAAACACAAAAATCAAAAGATCGTCATTTCTCTCACTCCCGCGAACGTGAAAAAAGAGGGAACTCTGTTCGACCTCTCGATGGCGCTTGCTTATCTTTTGGCGGATGGAGACATAAAATTCGACCCGACGAAGAGGTTGTTCTTGGGAGAGCTCGGACTTAACGGCGAATTGCGGTCGATCCGCGGCGCGCTTCCTCTTGTTCAGAAAGCGAAAGAAAAAGGTTTTGAGGAGATCTTCTTGCCTATGGAAAATGCCGATGAGGCGGCGATTATTTCTGGCGTCACGGTATTCGGGTGCAAAGACCTCGCGCAGGTTATTGAGCATCTTGATGAAATGCGCCCGGAGGAAACTGCGACGAAACGACACATATTTCCCCACGAAACCAAACTTTCCGTAAAAAAAGAGATAGTGCATGAATACGGTTTTGAAGATGTCCGCGGTCAGGAAACGGCGAAGCGCGGCTTGGAGATCGCCGCGGCGGGCCGCCACAATGTGCTTATGTTCGGTCCGCCGGGGACAGGGAAGACCATGCTCGCGCGCGCATTCTCGCAGATCTTACCGCCGCTTTCTTTTGATGAGGCTCTTGAGATCACTGGGATCCATTCTATTTCCGGAGCGCTCAGCGAACCGCTTGTTACCGTTTCGCCTTTCCGTTCGCCACATCATACTTCTTCGTATGTTTCACTTATCGGAGGCGGAACGTTTCCGAAGCCGGGCGAAGTGACGCTTGCTCACCGCGGGGTGCTTTTTCTCGATGAATTTCCTGAATTTGAAAAGCGCGTTCTGGAAGCCCTCCGTGAACCGCTCGAAGAGAAGTTCGTAAGCATTTCGCGCGCGAAAGGCACCGAAGTTTTTCCGGCGAACTTTATTTTGGTAGCGGCGATGAATCCGTGCCCTTGCGGCAACAAAGGAGCCAAAGGAAAAGAGTGTGTTTGTTCGGCGGGAGACCTTTATAAATATGACCGAAAGCTTTCCGGCCCGATAATGGACCGCATCGATATTTTTCTTCAGGTTGGCGAGATCGATTACAAAAAACTTTCCGATGCGCCGGAAAAGGGAATTGCGACTTCGGAAGACATTAGAAAAAAGGTTTTGAAAGCACGCGAGATCCAGGCGGCGCGTTTTGAAATCGCGAAGAAAAAGATACGAACGAACAGCGAAATGAGTGCGAAAGACCTGGAAAAATTCGCCGCTCTCGGCGAGAAAGAGAAAAACATGTTAAACGCCGCCGCGACAAAGATGTCTCTTTCGCCACGCGCATATCATCGCATCATCAAACTCGCGCGGACGATCGCGGACCTGGACGGAAGCGAACAGATCGAAGATAAGCATCTGGCGGAGGCTCTGTCTTATCGCCAAAAGAAAGGCTAAACGCGAGCCGACTATCTGGTTGACCGCACCACAGGCACTTCCAAAAATATAGTCGCTCCGCTCCTTATTTTTTAGGTCGCTCGCGCTGCTCGCTATGTCGGGGTGGTGAAAACCAACGGTTTTCACACTTTCCCTTGCGTCGACACGCCTTGAAAAACTAAATCAAATTGCATCCAAAAATCCCGTCTCGCTTTGGTGGGGTAAAGTTTTTGAAAGATAATTTGATTTCAGACCAGCTTGATGATAGTTTAGTAGCGGGCAGTGTACACGACGAAAGAGGTAAAAGGTATGTGTGAAGGATGCTTAAGCTCTGATGAAATGGCTGGAGAGATCGCAGGGTCTTATTATCAAGAAAATCTGCGCCGGATGCGCGAATGTGAAGATCTCGAACATCGGGCTATGGTAAGCGTCCGCGATATTTCGCTGGAAGACCTTCGCCGAAAGTATGCCGAAATTACGGTCGAGGGCGAGGTCGAAAACGATAAAGCGTAATAATTTGCGGTAAAGAGCGAATCCTTCTCCGCTCTTTTTTTGTTTTTAATTTTATCTTCTTTTGGTGCTATAATTCGCAATATGGAAAATGTAAACAAAGAACCAAAATTCGAACAAGCCACTCCTCTTTGGAGTGGTTATGAAGACAGGGTGTCAAAAGCGCCGGAAATAATTTTAAGGAAGGTTCTGTCTCCCGAGGAGGTAGCGACAAGGGAAGGTGTGGCAATAAATGAGCTTGAGGCGGTAATTGGAACAAAAATCAGACAGTTTGCGGAACGTTGTGGAAAAACATGCACTTATCCCGATTTTGAGTATTGGCCGCTCTTGGAAGAAATGTATTGTTTGTTTCTGTCTGCAAGATCAGGAGAGTATAAAGAATCAATTCCGTGGGTTGATAGATTTAACTCTTTCGATTCTTTTGAAAAACATTTTTGCCCCGAGATTACCCCGAAAGGACGGGTTTTTATGAAACACAATATCCAAACTTTTTTGGAATACGGAGCACATACCGAACGTTTTCTTCACATTAGCCTCGAAGGAAGGGGGCATTTCGATTCGTCACTCGGTTTTTTTGAAGCCAGTGGAAGCTGGTCGGTTTTACCCGAAGAATCGGGCTGGGATGATATATATTATTTTGCCGAAGAAGCCACTATGCGAGAGATTGTCGAACTTATCCGCTCAGGGTATCGGGAACCTGATTACAGCCATGCGACAGGGTCTTCTGCGCTGAAAAATATCGGAAAAAGCGGAGCTATCCTGAGTTCAAATGAGGCGAAAAAAGAAGGGGTTGAAATTTCGACAGGGGAATTCGTGTCTTTTAATAATGACATACCTCTTGCCGAACGCCGGGGTCTGTCTTCTGTTTATGTGGATCGCGGTGGTCCACGATACGGTTATCATTCGATCAATTGGTTTGACGAATATTTTGTCAATTTTGGAATTTCGAAAGAAAAGCAGGACTCCTTTATGAGGACAACTGATTTTCGTTATGGATTGATGGGGGAAGGAGATGAAAAATTGAGTGCCGACTTCGGGGGTGAGGGAGCTGTCATCGGCCCCAAGGTTCCGCTTGAATCAGTTAATTTTGTTTATTGTTGGAAAAAATATCAAGAACAAACCGAAGAATGGAAAAATACGTTTTGTCCGCACGCAAAAGTAATTTCTTACGAAGCTGCGAGTGTGCTCTCGCAGTTTGGGCGCTCTGTGAATGCCATGGCCATTGAACAGCAGATGCGCCCCGAAGATGTTTGGCTTAAGCTGTGCGAAAAGGCGATTTCGGTGAAATAAAAAAAATAAAAAACCACGGCGCGGGGCCGTGGCTGTCGAGCGTATCATTATCATACACCATAAGTGAATATGGCAGGAAAAAGTTGAAAGACGGCGATTCTAATGATAGATTTATAGAAGAAAATGGTAGCCGAAGAGGAAAGAAGAAAATGAGCGATCTGGATTACAACACCCAAGATGTTTATGAAGGACTACACCTTTCCCATCAACAGAAACTAGCCACGGGGGAATATGAGGAGGAGGCGGAATTTTTGAAAAGCCGCCGATACTTGGACCCGGAATATGTTTTGAGGGAAATGGTCGCAATAGAACATGGCCGCGAGAAGACATCTTTTCACGCCAAACTTAAGGCTGATCTGTCCCAGATGGTGGAGAGGCAAGTGGCGCTTGCGAATAGGCGTTATCAAGAGATATATGATCGCATGACAGACCCTGAAAAAAAGAAGGCCGCAGAAGCTCTTCTCTTGCAGGCGCATCGCCAAGCGGAAGATCTTCAGGCTCATATTGTTCTCCTCGAAAAGGAGATTGCCGGAATTAACGGCTAAGAAGAGGGACACAGCGGACCCACGCGGTCCGCTTTTCTGCTAAAAATGGAGGACTTGACAAAAAATTAAAAGAAGTGTATATAGTAAAGTATTATGAATAACATTATCGGCCAATTGAATATGGGAAATATCGGACGGAACCGCTATGTCGGTTCTGCTGTGCTTCTTATTCCCACTTCCGCTGTTTTTGTGGGAGGATTGCGCCGTGTTGTAAGTTCTTGAGCCTTTCTCCAAAAGGTCTCGAGCGTTTAAAACACCGCGCATATCGCGGTGTTTTTCGTTCTTTGAAAATCTACGGGAGAAAACAAGTGAAGACATCTTCAAATCCGCTTTTCTACCTCGCGCAAAAAGCATGGGCGTATTCTGCAGGAAACCGTGTTTCCGTTGCCGTCTTTTGTGGACTTTTTTCCTGCGCGGTCAGTGTTTCAGTGTTTTGTACCCCATTTCTTTGGGCCAAAATGATGAATATTCTGCAGCAGGAAAGTATTACTTCCGCAAATTTGCCCGTCCTCTTTTTTCTGTTGGTACTGATTCTTTGCACGAACATTTTGTTCTGGTCCTTGCATGGGCCCGCACGAGTCATGGAAACGGTCAACGCATTCAAGGTGAGGCTCGCTTACCGGAAACATTTACTGGAAGGTGTTATCACCCTACCCATGAAGTGGCACGCCGAACACCATTCGGGGGATACAATCGACAAGATAGAAAAGGGTACGGTTGCTTTGTACTCGTTTTCCGAAGAAACGTTTCAAACGGTGTATGCCGTCTTTGAGCTCTTTGGAAGTTGCATTGTCCTTCTGTTTTTTAACCCTTCGTCGGTCGTGATACTTCTTGGTATGTTTGTTGCGGTTTTCTTCGTGGTGACACGAATTGATCGTGTGCTCATTCCTCAGTATCGAACCTTGAATCGGACGGAAAACTCCGTTTCGGAAAGCACATTCGATGCCATCAGCAACATCGCGACGGTTATTGTCCTTCGTGTGGAGCGGTTGATATGGAGCGCAATCGTGAGAAAAGCCGAACAGCCGTTCGATTTGTTTCGTCGAAGCAACATTCTCAACGAACTAAAATGGGGAATGACGAGTAATATTTGCAACACTGGCACGGTGTTGGTTCTCGGGATATATTTCTGGAATCACGTTGATGTTCCCGACGCGTTTCTTATTGGCAATGTTTTTTTGCTTATAAGGTACATGGAAAAGATCAAAGACCAGTTCTTTCATTTTACCGAGAAATACGGAGAAATGATTCGGCTGAAAGCGAAGGTCGAGAATGCCGAAGAGCTGAGCGCGGACTTTACCGGTGAGAAACTGGTCAATCACGTTCTTCCGAAAGATTGGCGAAAAATTGATATCCTCGGTTTGGATTTCAGCTATTCGGCTGACACGGAGGTGCTTCACCTCGAAGATGTTTCGCTTTCCCTGCAAAGAGGCGACCGAATTGCCATCGTCGGTGAAAGCGGAGGGGGAAAAACGACTTTTCTTAAGGTTGTAAGAGACCTCTATCATCCGAAAAAATTGGAGTTGTCTGTTGACGGAAAAGAGGTAAATGGCGGGTTTGGAGACATCGCTCGCGCAATCTCTCTCATTCCGCAAAGTCCGGAGATATTTGCGACAACGATATTGCAAAATATTACGCTGGGCGCCGATTACGACATGGAGCTTGTCAGAAAATACACCGATATGGCCTGTTTTACGGAGATTGCCGAAGGCCTCCCCAAAGGCTTCGATTCTTCAGTGAAAGAAAAAGGGGTGAATCTCTCCGGCGGGCAGCAGCAAAGGCTTGCACTTGCGAGAGGGTTGATCGCTTGCCACGATAAGGACATCGTGCTCTTGGACGAGTCGACGTCGAGCGTCGATGCGACGAACGAAACAGCGATCTACGAGAATATCTTCCGTAGTTTTTCAGAAAAAACAATCATCGCGTCGACCCACCGTTTGCACTTGCTTTCGATGTTCGACAAGATCTGCTTTTTCTCGAACGGAAGGATCATCGCGCAGGGAACGCTTGAAGAACTTCTCGCTTCATGTAAACCGTTCAAAGAACTGTGGGACAAATATCACAACGCGGAATAATCCGCACAAAGGCACGCTGTAACGGTGTGCCTTTTTTAATATCTCGAATGTTTTGAACACCGCATATGTCGCGGTGTTTTTTGTTCCTTGGTATAATAAAAGCAACAGCATGAAAAAAACTTTTAAAAATCCGTTGCTCTATCTTTTTCAAAAGACGTGGCTGTATTCCGCCGGGAGCCGCGGTATGGTCCTCTGGTTCTGGCTTCTTTTTATATGCGCCATTTGTATTGATATGTTCTTTAGCCCATTCGTTTGGGCGAAGATAATGAACGTGCTCCAGCAGGAGGGGATCACTGATGCCAATCTTCCTTTTCTTCTTTCTCTTTTATCGTTTACATTTCTTGCGAATATCTTGTTTTGGTCATTTCATGGCCCGGCGCGCATTATGGAAAGAGTTAACGCGTTTAAGGTGCGTTTGAACTATCGGAAGCGCTTGCTCGAAGGGGTTATAACTTTGCCGATGGGGTGGCATGCCGAACACCATTCCGGCGATACGATAGACAAAGTGGAAAAGGGAACCGGAGCATTGTACCGGTTTTCCGAGGACACTTATCAAACGGTTTATTCTATCATTCAACTTGTCGGAAGCTCGGCTGTCCTTTTTTACTTTAATCCGTTCTCCATCGTCATTGTTCTGGGAATGATCTTTTTGGCGGTTCTTTCTGTGATGCGTATCGACCGCGTGCTCATTCCTCAGTATAAAAAGCTGAATCACGCGGAGAATGCCGTTTCCGAAAGTACATTCGACGCCATCAGTAATATCACAACAGTGATCATCCTTCGTGTTGAGAAATTGATATGGGGCGCTATCGTGAATCGAGCCGAACAGCCGTTCCCTTTGTATCGAAAGAATATTTCGCTTAATGAGGCGAAGTGGGCGCTCACCAGCGTCTTCTGTTCGGTAACTACCGTTCTGGTCCTTGGGACGTACTTTTGGGAACAAGCGAGAACACCGGGCATATTCCTCATCGGCAATGTTTACCTGCTCATCAACTATTTGGACAGGATCAATAACCTTTTCTTCCGTTTCACCGAACAATATGGTGACATGATCCAACTGAAAGCGAAAGTGGAAAATTCCGAAGAGCTCACGGAAGATTTCACAGGAGAGAAGCTTACCGGTCACGTTCTTCCGAAAAAATGGGAGCAGATAGACGTTCGGGATCTTGATTTCGGATATCTTGCAGAAGACGAGGTGCTCCATCTCGAAGGAGTATCTTTGTCGTTTCGAAAGGGCGAAAGAGTAGCCCTTGTCGGTGAAAGCGGAAGCGGAAAGACGACGCTGCTTAAGGTTATGCGAGATCTCTACTCGCCGAGAAATCTGGATCTTTCTGTTGACGGAAAGAAAGTTAAAGGCGGTTTCAGCGCGATCGCTCGGGCTATCTCTCTTATCCCGCAAAGCCCGGAGATCTTTGCGACCACGATATGGGAAAATATCACACTCGGTGCCGACTACAACGAAAAGCTCGTGAGACATTATACCGATCTTGCTTGTTTTACAGACATTGCTGAATCTTTGCCCAACGGTTTCAAGTCTTCCATAAAAGAAAAAGGAGTGAATTTAAGTGGCGGACAGCAGCAGCGCCTTGCTCTTGCACGCGGGCTGCTTGCCTCTCGGAACAAGGACATTATTCTTCTGGACGAGTCTACCTCAAGCGTTGACGCTATAAATGAAATGGATATCTTCCGAAACATCTTTCACGAGTTTGAAGGTAAGACCGTTATTTCTTCGATACACCGTTTGCACTTGCTGCCGATGTTCGATAAGATCTGCTTTTTCTCGAACGGACGGATCATTGCGCAGGGAACACTTGAAGAGCTTCTCTCTTCGTGCGAATCGTTCAAGGATCTCTGGAATAAATACCACAACGCGGAATAAGCTTAAAAAAGCGCCGGTAACGGCGGACCATCGCGGTCCGCTTTTTTGTATTAAACCATTGATGCAGTATACTGTATGAATGAAAACCATATTGATCCTCGGTAATGCGTCACGTGCCCGTGAATATGCCGATCTGCTTCGTGCCGGAGGTGCGCGCGTTGTTGCTTCTGAAAGCGTTGAGAACGGTCTCTCGGAGATCCTTGCGGTACGCCCCGATGCGGTTGCTATTATTTTGCCGCAATATTTTTCGTCGGCGACGGCTTTAGTGGAGGCGGTCCGGCGGCATGAAGATATAAACAAGACCCCAATCGTGTACGTCGGCGGGATGATAGAGGGGGCGGATATGTCGATACTTCAAAGGTATGGTGTAAAAACGATGACCCTCGGTCCCGTTACCCCAAGCGAGATCGTTCGGTTTATCTTAAAAATGGTCTGAAAAAAGAGAGAAAGAAAAAGAGCGGGACACCCGCTCTTTGTTTTTTTACCTGGTTCTTTTCAGAACCAGTGAACAATATAATCTCTCCAAGATATGCGATACAGTAGCAAGCGACAATGCAAGCCACAATAAGCATCGGTACATGGAGGAGACGTCCGACGGTGGCATATCTGAGAAACGCCGGAATATGGTCGAGATCAACCAGTACACCGCATAGGCCACCGAGAATCCCAGCAAAAAGTGCATAGTGCCGCAGTAAAGCGCGCTGCAGAGATTGAGCGCGCCGAAACTTAGCGTTTCGCACATTATCGCCCCTTGCTAGTTTTTGGCTTTTTGAACCGGCAGATGAACATTACGATGCTGTTATACACGACACCGAAGGCCGGGAATATCCAATGGGCGAATATCTCTTGTGAACCGAGCAAGGCGCCAATGCTTGCAAGGACGAAAAGAGCCCAAAATTTCCAGATGTCTTTTTGCGGTTTGCACCACATATCCCAAAGGAGAGGAAGGCCGGCGATAAGGCAAGCGCCCACTCCCGCGATTACCCCGGCTTCATTCCCGAGGGTCATCCAGAAATATGCCGCGATCGCGGCGGCGGTTCCTGAGAGGCCCTCCCTCCAGGTAAGCTGCCATCTTTCTCGGCGCAAAATGAGTGCGACCAAGACCATTGTCGCTCCCCCGGTACAGGAGAGCTGAAGCCACACAGGCTGATTATTGAGGAGACTCGAACCGAGCACGAGCAGGTCGAGCAATACCCAAAAAAACCATGTGGCCGGATTTTGCATGGGAACTTTTTTTGTGAACAGCATCCACGCGAGATATGCATCGGCAAAGAAAAGCAGCAACGAGCTGAACTCGGTAATGTAGGGAACGTTCATTTGAAAACCTCTCAGTCAACAAGTAAAAAGGACGTGAAAATTCAAAATTAATAGTGCCCCCTTTTGTCTATTTTGTCAATCGTATCCGCAACACTTCTGTTTAGCTTTTATTCTTTGACTTTTTTTAGCTTTAAGGTTATACCGAAAGCAGATTGCGTATGGTGTTTGACAATGAATCCCTGCGACACCGCAGGGCTTTTTCTTAAACGCAACAGTAGAGAAGAGAAGGAGGAAAAATGGAAAAACTACCGATCCTTACGGTAACGAGAAATGAGCTCCGCGATTTTCTCGCAGATATCATTAAAAGCAAACGGTTCGACGTTCGCGGCCCCGTTCATGAGAATGAAGGGTACGCGTTCCGTTCGGTGGAAAAACCGAGCGAGATCGACCTTGATTACGACCGCGCGTATTTTTCGCCGGTCAAGGAAGTATTGCTCCCGCCGAACGAAGTGATGCTTCGTTATGACGGCCGCAGTTTTGTTCCGGTAGTCGATACGAGAAAAACTATGCTCGTCGGCGTACATCCGTACGATATCAAGGCAATGCTTGTCACTGATGCGATCTATGCGGAGGGGGAGCATCCCGACCCGGGATACTGCTCTCGTCGCAGTGATCTCGTTATTATCGGGTTGGATGTGAAAGTTCCACCCGAAGATTCGTTCTGTGAAAGTGTTGGAGCGCATACCGTATCTGAAGGGTACGATATGATGCTTACCGATATCAGCGGCGGCATGTTCGTTGCAGAGGTCGGTTCTTCGGAAGGCGCTTATCTCGCCGGTTATTATTTAAAGACCGGCCGGCAAGCGACCGAAGCCGAACTTCTCGCTCGCGAGAAAGCGCGCGAAAATGCGGCAAAGAACTATCCGGCAAAACTTCCTCTTAAACCCGAAGAACTTCCTGCCTTGCTCGAAGCGAACCTCGATGCTCCGTATTTCAAACAGAACATGGAGCGTTGTATTGCGTGCGGGAACTGCACAAAAGTTTGTCCGACCTGCATGTGTTATACGGTGGAAGACCGTGTGGCGCTGGATGGGGCCGGAGAACGCATACGTCAGTGCAGCAGCTGTATGTTCAAGTGCGCGGCGGAAGTCGGAGGCGGACATAATTTCCGCCCGAGCCCCAAAGACCGCGCCCTGAATCGCCTGCGCGATAAGGTGGAGTTTATCCCGAAGGAACACGGCATTTTTGGTTGTGTCGGCTGCGGTCGATGCGCCGTTTGCCCTGCCGGGATTGCTCATCTTTCCGACGTATTCCAAGAACTTCTTGAAACGGAGAAAAAGTGATGTGCGAAAAACTGTGCATCGACACCGAACTTCATGTCCCCGACAGGGCAACGATCCTTTGCGTAGATACGCTCTCCGCGACGGAGAAACTTTTTCGGGTCCGAAAAGATGACGGGACAGCACTTGGGCATTTGCCCGGTCAGTTCGTCATGCTTACGGTCCCGAACGTCGGCGTTGCGCCGATCTCGGTGACTTCATCGCCGACAGATTACGGATATTTTGAGCTCGGCGTTCGTGCTGTTTCCGGAGGGAATGTTACTCCGGCGCTTCATGCTCGGAAGGTGGGTGATACCGTCTTTGTGAGTAGACCGTGCGGGAATGGCTTTCCTCTTATGGATCTTGTTGGTCAAGATCTCATCCTGGTTGCGGGCGGTATCGGACTTTTTCCGCTTCGCTCGCTTATCCGGTATGTTCGAGAGTATCGCGAATTTTTCGGGAAGGTCGCCATTCTTTTCGGAGCGAAAAATCCGAGCGAACGGCTGCTTCCTCTGGAGATAGACGAGTGGGAAGCTGATCCGACGATCGAGTTTCTCGAGACGGTCGATAAGGGCGACGAGACCTGGAAAGGGAACGTCGGTCTCATTACTACGTTATTCGCTAAACTCTCCGATGTCGACGCGTCAAGAACGCGCGCCGTCGTCATCGGCCCCGACATCATGTTCAAATTCGTTTCGATCGAGCTTCAAAAACTCGGTCTGACGAAAGAGAACATTTACGCTTCCACTGAACGGAAGATGAGTTGCGGTCTCGGCTTGTGCCGGAACTGTCTGCTTCCGAACGGAAAACGCGCCTGTGTCGACGGCCCCGTTTTCTCCATGAAAGAGCTTAACCTGTAAAGGAGGAAACCATGAGCAAACCAAGAGTTCATATTAAGACCTTGGCCGGCTGCGAGGGCTGTCAGGACAGTATCGCTCACGGAAGCGGACTCGCCTCGCTGCTCGAAGCCATTGATCTGGTCGAGTGTCGGTTGCTTACGTCGCCGGTCGATTTGGAAATTCTTCCCGGGGATATCGTTATCCTCGAAGGTGTTCCGATCACCGAAGAGCATATCACACTTCTTCACGAAGTGCGCGCCAAAGCGGCGCTCGTGATCACTATCGGCGCATGTGCTGCGATCGGCGGCATTCCCGGGAACATTCCCGGAGATGCCATCGTCGAGGCCGACATCGGCCTTCATGGCGAAAAGATCCGTTCGCTCAAAATGCGAAAGGGTGCGCCGGTCTCCCACTATATCCCCGTTGACGCCGTCATCTCCGGATGCCCTGTCAGCGCGGATGAGTTCTATGGAACGATCGCGAAGCTGCTCTGTGGCGGAAAGCCGATACAGCATAAGTATGCGGTTTGCGGCGAGTGTCGCCGGACCGGCTGTCTTCTTAACGAAGGCAAACCTTGCCTCGGCGCAGGAAGTTCCGCCGGTTGCGGAGCTGTGTGCCCGATGCATAACCGCGCTTGCACCGCTTGCCGCGGTTTGCTTCCGGGAATCGATGTCGAGAAGCTTCTCGAAACGCTTGAAGCGGACGGCATTGACCGCAAAGTTGCGCTGAAAAAGCTCGGTATCTTTAACGGGTTTGCCCTGCGGGAGGAAAAAAATGTTTAAACTTCCATATCTGTATCAGCATGATGGACATCATGTCGGCATTGACTCCCTGGATGGCGGCGGAGGCGGTAAAACAAGAACGTTAATCTTGGATCCCGTCTCTCGCGTCGAAGGAGACATTGCCATTAATGTGGAGATTAAGTCAGATGGCCGTCTCGAAAAAGTGTGGGTCGGTCCGACCGAACCTCCGCGCTTTATCGAAAAGATCTTGCGCGGCCATGACTATGATACGGCGCCGTGGCTTGCCTCGCGCATCTGTGGCATCTGCTGGCTTCCTCACTTCCTTGCGAGTGCGCAAGCTGTCGAGGACGCTCTCGAGATACAAGTTACCCAGCAAACAAGGGAACTTCGCGAAGCGGCCATGCTTGCAACGATGCTGCAAAGCCACGTTCAGCATGCCGTATTGCTTTCGCTCCCGGACCTGCTCCGGTTGCCGAACGCGTTTCCTTTGATTGGATCCCATCCGGAAGTTTTCGCTCTCGTGCGGAAGCTCGAACGGTTGGGTAACGATATTACCACGGTACTTACCGGGCGTGATGTCTCCGGCGTCAGTTTTACTGTCGGCGGAGTGACCCACTTCCCGAAAGAAAGCGAAATAGCGGACCTGCTTGCTCGCGTTACTGAGGCGAAGTCCGAGATCCTTGAGCTTGCCCGGGTGTACAGTACATTCCTCACTGAGGACCGGTTGCTTGCGTTCGATCGCGAACGGGAGTTCATTTCTCTCTCCCCGTATTTGGGCGAAGAGAACTATCCGTACACGGACGGCCTCCTGTGTTCAAACGATACCGGGTCCGTGCCGATCACGATGGCGTCGTATCTGAACCACACCAACGAACGATATGTTCCGGGTGGAACAGGGAAGACGACGCGCCACGTGCGCAGTTCACTGACGGTGGGTTCGCTCGCACGTGTGAATAATAACTATCGTTTCCTTGCTGAACCGGCAAAGAGTGTTGCGGATCTGTTCGGGATCTGTGTGCCTGACCATCGCATTGCGATGAATCCGGCGGCACAACTCGTTGAGTCTGTGGATGCGATCTATCGTCTGGAAGACGTGCTGTGGCGGTTGTTCGCATACGGTGTTCATGAAGAACCGGTTGTTTTACCGGTCATTCCCGAACGCGCAGTGAACGGTATTGGGGTGGTCGAAGCGCCTCGTGGAATTTTGATTCACCACTATACAATCGACAAAGGGAAGATTATCCTCGCGAACTGCATCGTTCCGACGGGTCAGAACTATGGTTCCATGCAATCGGACCTTGAGTACGCCGTTCCGATGTACCTTCGGGAACATCTGTCGGATGAAGAGATCCGGTTCCGTGCCGAGAAGATTGTGCGCGACCATGATCCATGCAACTCCTGCGCGGTGCACTTTCTCCGGGTAAAATGAAGAAGATACTCGTCCTCGGAGTCGGAAACGAGATCTGCGGGGATGACGGGTTTGGTCCGGCGGTCGTGAAAGCGATCGTCTCGGATCCGGCCTTCATGAACGTTGATCTTAATAACGGAGCCGTCGGCGGGTTGGGTATTCTCTGGATCATGGAAGATTATGATATCGTCCTGCTCGTCGACGCCATACAAGGCATCGGTTCTCCCGGCGAAGTGAAACGCCTCTTGTGGACTGAGATTGTTGAACGCCCTGGCGCTCGGCAGTCTCTCCACGAGATAGAACTTTCTCAGGCAGTGGCGTTCGCGAATGCTGCCGACTGGAAGGTTCCGGAAATGATCGTCTTCGGCGTCGAACCGAAGTCTCTCGGGTATGGAGATGTCGGACTTTCATCCGAGGCTTCTCTCGCGATACCGAAAGTCATTGAAATGATCAAAAAGGAAATTAGTTCTTTAGTATAAGGAAATATGACGGCGCCTCTTGGTGCCGTTTTTTATATTAAAAAAGCCCCGGCATGCCGAGGGCTTTGTGCGGCGGCATCAGCGTCGCACTGTTTTTCTTGTTGACGGTGGTGGGGTCCATTCCGATTCTGTGTCGGGGAACGTGAGCAACTCGATACTCTGTCCCTCGGTCAATGTCGACGGCTCGTCGAAGAGCTTTGCGAGCTCAAAGAGAATAGACTGATCGATACTTTCGATCGAAGGCTGGTCTCGACCCTCTTGTCCTTCGGGGATAGAAAGCGGAACCTTGAATTCCTCTGAAAGACGAGAGAGGATCTCCGCAAGAAGTTTCAGGTTCGACACTTTTTGGGGCGCGATGGTTACGGTGATGGAGTATCGCCGGACCATTATCGTTTCAATACCGAGGGCGAGGATGTTGTTTAATGCTCCCGCCACACGGTTTGTAAATACCCCTTTCTTGGCCCACTTTTTCATCCAGGGTGCATCCATGTCATTCCGCGTGAGGTCGAACCCTTCCCGAGTAACGAGAGCGTCGAACTCATAGGTGATCAAGGCTACTCCGCCACGTTTCTTCATCGTCTTTGTGATGTTTGCCACTTTTTTTCTCCCGAACAAAACAATTTTGAATGAGGCTGATTTAAATAAATCATATTCTTCATATAAAGTCAATAGTGTGGTATTGCGTTTGTGTGTTCTCTTTGTTATGAGCAGAGGAGGACCTCGTCTTTGTTTCTCTTTTTGTGTCAAAAGAGCGAAAAGGGTGATCTGTTTTACGATATTCGTGCGAACGTCGTTTTTTTCCTCTTGTTTTTTTATTTTTGACTTTACAAATTTACCCTTATTTTTCGGTCTTTTTAGGGAAATTCGTATGAAATTGCAAAAGGGCTTGACCGCGAGGCGCTTTTGCGTATAATAGAACTTACGCTCGTTGATAGGACGTGCTTTTCTTTTGGAAAGGCGCCACATAAGTAAATACGCAACAAAAAAGTTAAATTAAACATGGCAAAAGAAATCGATTTTCTTTTGTTCCACTCTTGTCTGTTCAAAGTAGAGAATTAAATTTCTCATAAATTTAGAGTTTGATCCTAGCTCAGGATGAACGCTGGCGACGTGGATAAGGCATGCAAGTCGAATGCCCCGCAAGGGGCATGGCGAACGAGGTAGTAACGCGTAGGTACGAACCTGGAAGTCAGGGATAATCCGTCGAAAGGCGGGATAATACTTGATGGTCTCTTCGGAGTAAAGATTTATCGCTTCCAGATCGGCCTGCGTAGTATCAGCTAGTTGGTAGTGTAACGGACTACCAAGGCGATGACGCTTAGGGGAGCTGAGAGGCTGACCCCCACCGATGGCACTGAGATACGGGCCATACACCTACGGGTGGCTGCAGCCGAGAATATTCCGCAATGGGCGAAAGCCTGACGGAGCGACGTCGCGTGGTTGATGAAGTCCTTCGGGATGTAAAGACCTTTTATCGGGGAGAAAGTCTATTGATAGTACCCGATGAATAAGGGGTTGCTAAACTCGTGCCAGCAGCAGCGGTAATACGAGTACCCCAAGTGTTATCCGGAATTATTGGGCGTAAAGGGTGCGTAGGTGGTCATGTTAGTCCTTTGTTAAAGAATCCGGCTCAACCGGGTTACTGCGGAGGATACGGCATGACTCGAGGATGCGAGAGGTGTGCGGAACTCATGGTGTAGGGGTGAAATCCGTTGATATCATGGGGAACACCAAAAGCGAAGGCAGCACACTGGCGTATTCCTGACACTCAAGCACGAAAGCGTGGGGATCGAAAGGGATTAGATACCCCTGTAGTCCACGCCCTAAACGATGATCTCTAGTTTTTCGGAGTATCGACCCTCTGAGAGACAAAGCTAACGCGTTAAGAGATCCGCCTGGGGAGTACGGCCGCAAGGCTAAAACTCAAAGGAATAGACGGGGACTTGCACAAGCGGTGGATTATGCGGTTTAATTCGATGATGAACGAAAAACCTCACCAGGGTTTGAAATTCAAGTGTAAGCCCGATGAAAGTTGGGCCCTCTCACAAGGACACTTGTTCAGGTGTTGCATGGTCGTCGTCAGTTCGTGGTTTGAATTGTTCCCTTAAGTGGGGTAACGAACGCAACCCTCATTGCCTGTTAAATATGTCAGGCGAGACCGCCCAGCCCAAAGCGCGAGAAATATTTCGCACGCTTCGGGCTGGGAGGAAGGCGGGGATGACGCCAGATCAGCATGACCCTCTGATACCCTGGGCTACACGCATAATACAATGGTCACAACAATGAGTCGCAATGGGGAAACCCGGAGCTAATCTATAAAAGTGGCCCCAGTTCGGATTGAGGTCTGCAACTCGACCTCATGAAGTTGGAATCGCTAGTAATCGCGGGTCAGCTATACCGCGGTGAATACGTTCTCAAGTCTTGTACTCACCGCCCGTCACGTCAAGGGAGCCGGGAGTACCCGAAGATCCGGCATTGTCGGGTTTAAGGTAAATTCGGTAACAGGGACGAAGTCGTAACAAGGCACGGGTAGCGGAAGCTGCTCGTGGAACAATTTCATTTTATTGCAATCTTATGAGCCTTCGGGTGCATAAGATCTGAAATGGCGATTGCTCACACTCGTGAGTAAGTCAATGGTTCTCGAGACTTATAAATCGAACCCCTCGGCACCGAAGGAAAGTGGTGCGCCAGCGAGCATTCATGAGCGGAACAAAAGAAAGTTTATTTCTTGTTTAATTTAAACTGTTGCGTGTATAAAACAAAAAGTCCCGCATCTCGCGGGGCTTTTTGCTCCGTCAAAAATGTCATTGACTATAGCTTATTTTTGTGGTATGGCTGTAATCAGCCATTTTTTTTGAGGGTACTTTGATGAACAACCAGATTGATGAACTCGCCTTGAAGCGAGACGCAAAAGCCGCCGCGCGCACACCTTTCAATGGAGACGCAGTAATCATTTCCAGTAAGGAGTTCGCGACTCGGCGAACCGCGCAGGAAAAGCACCTCGAAGCTCGTCGGGCTAAGGCGGCAAGGAACGCTCGCGCCAAGGAAGAAGAAGCGCGAGTTGCGGCTTGTGCGCAGACCGTTAACACAGCCACGGCGCGGGACGCACTCAAGGGTGTTCCTGTCGTTGAGGCGATTCGCTTTCTTGACCGCGCTCACGTCCGGTCGGAGGAACGTGCAGTCACGCGCCAGACAGAAAAGGATGTCGCAGCCCTTGCTGCTTGGTATGCCGAGGAACGTCGCCTGCGTGCGGTGCGCCTGGCGAACTACCGCGCTATTCTCCAGGAATGGAACGTGACGCCGTTTGGCCTCCTTCGGGATCTGCCGACGCTCTATGAAAAGAGCTCCGGTGGACTAGTGAGACGGCTGCGACTTGATCCGAACGAGCCGAAAACCAAGCTTCTGCTTGAACTCGCTGCGGCTGTGGGGTTCGACTGCCGGTCTCATATGGCCGAAGACGGTTGGTTGATCGTCCACATGAAGAAGCCGTATCCGCATCTTGAGGCGGACGAAGAAGAAACGCCCGCGGTAGACAACGTCTACTACCTCAAAACCAAATAGAGCGATCGCCCGGCTGGACCCGGGCGATCTTTTTTCATTCCACAATAAACTCATTGCCATTTCGGCTTTTTTTTGATATATATAAAGAGAGAAATTGAACAAAACGCGCGCATAGTTTCCGTCAGCGGGCGGATTCTCCTGCGGGAGGACGGGGGTAGAACGCTGTCCTGATGTGGGCTGAAATTTAATTCCTTCAATATTTAAAAAGTAATTTAACGATTTTAGTGTCGTGCGTGCGCGCATAGTTCAGGGGTAGAACGCTGTCCTGATAAGACAGAGGTCCTTGGTTCGATTCCAAGTGCGCGCACAGACGACAGTAGAAAATTGTTTTTGAAAGTGAAACGGAATTAAATCCCCCCCCATATAATCGCGGCACTCGGGAAAAATATGAGCAAGCTCAAATTTTGCCCCCTCGCTTGCGATTATATGAAAATCATATAAACACTTCGTTCGGATAAAATGTAAGTGAACTTCCATTTTACCACTCGCTCGTGTTTACAAGACAGAGGTCCTCGGGGGGTTTATCCGCCTTTGGCGGAATTCCAAGTGCGCGCATAAATTAATTTGGTAAATTTAAATTTCTATGGACAAAAAAAAGATCCTTGTTGCCGATGACGAAGAGGCGCTGCGCCGTGCTCTCGTCGATTCGTTGAAAGCCGAGAATGTGTTCGATGTCTACGAAGCTGCTGATGGTGAAGCGGCCCTTGATATTGTACGCCGTGAAAGTCTGGATCTTGTCCTTCTCGATATCTCAATGCCAAAAATGGATGGCGTTACTGTCGCCAAAAGAATAGCCGAAGAAAAACTTCTTGGAAAGTCCAAGATTGTCTTCCTTACGAACGCGACCGATATAAACCAGATCGCCGCGGCTGTTGAGGTTACGGGGGCTGACTATCTCGTGAAGGCCGATTGGGATATGAAAGATATCATTGACCGGGTTAAAGAGAAGGTCCTCGGAAAAAAGTGAAAAAAACAAAACCTGTTTTGAAAAAGAAAAAAGTGACGGCACCCGTCCGTTCAAAAGCCCTGACATCAGAGGAATTTTTACGCGAAGTCGCGGCGATACGCAGCGATATTTTTGCATTAAAACAAGAAATGAACGAACGGTTCGATCGCCACGAGAATATTATTTTGGCGGAATATCGTCATCGTATCGAAGACCTGGAGGGGAAGGTGCGCGCGCTTGAAACAAGGGGAAATAAGTGAATTTTATAAATAAACACACAACATGTTGCAAGAAGATAGCAAAAACGGTCCGGGTGGGGTAGTTCCATCGTCGGAAACGGTTCAGGGCCAAGTATCATCCCCGGTAGAACGGCGTGTCGTTGCCTCTGCCGCCATTGCTGACCTCGAAGCGTCTTTAAGCGGTATAGACCATACGTCTGAGCAGGAAATCTTGCGTGTGGCGGAGCTTCATGCCGAACGAGGTGACCCTTCCTTGGCGGAAGCCTCGATGATGATGGGAGACGAGAAAGTAGATGCGCTTCGATATGAGAAAGAATTATGGGCATCGAAGCTTGCGGAGCTTTTGGATGAACAAGAAATTAATCGACGTACTGCGGAAGAGAAGGATAGGATCCTTGCAGAAAAAGTACAGGCTTATCTGGCACAGCAAAACTCGTCTCGTCTGTCTGCCCCGTCGCAAGGACATGTCGGAGAGCTTGAAAGTGAAGGAATGGTGCCCCCTGATGTAATGGCGCGCCTTGAAGCAGAGGCGATGCAAGAGGCGATAAGGAATATCAATCAAACCAATAAAGCTCGCGAAGAAGCAATAGAAAAACAGATCACTAAAGCAGAACAGCAGGAGAGAGAAGCGTCGCCGGCTGCAGATACTATGGCGACAGATCAATCCGGGGCTGTTCCTGAAGTGGATCTTGTGTCTGGAGAACGCCTCAATTAAAATAATTTTATGTCCATACTTTATGTCGTTGCCACTCCGATAGGGAATTTGGAGGATATCACTTTCCGTGCCGTCCGTATTTTAAGCGAGGTCGACACGATACTTTGCGAGGACACCCGTGTGACGGCAAAACTTTTGCAACGATATGAAATTTCAAAACCGCTCGTGAGCTATCATTCACAAAGCAAACTTTCCAAAACGGAAAGAATTTTTGAGATGCTTGAGGAAGGGAAAAATCTCGCTCTTGTTTCCGATGCTGGTACTCCGTGTATCTCCGACCCGGGCGTTCTCCTTGTTGCGCAGGTTCGCGAGAAGTTTGGCGATGTCGTAAAAGTGATTTCCGTTCCAGGCCCTTCCGCTGTTATCTCTGCACTTTCCGCAAGTGGTTTGCCGAGCTCAGAATTTTTGTTTTTGGGATTTCTTCCGCATAAAAAGGGAAGAGAAACGCTTTTTAAGGAAATTGCCGCTTCGGAGCGTACTGTTGCGTTTTATGAATCTCCCCATCGCATTTTAAAAACGCTCGCATCGCTCGAAAAATTCGCCCCGGCTAAAAAAGTTGTCATTGGCCGCGAGCTCACAAAAATTTACGAAGAAATATTTTCAGGAACACCTGCTGAACTTCTTGCTCGTTTTGAAGCGAACCCTGATACTGTCCGCGGCGAGTTCGTCGTACTGGTGGGAGATTATCGAACGCCGAAAATAGAAGAAGAGGAATAAAAAAATGGAAACAAAAAATTATATCGAAGTTGCTCGCGGTGCGGCAAGAGAAGCGGGAGAAATTTTGCTTTCGTTTCGCGGTAACATCGTTGAACAAACGAAAAATCTCGGTTTTGAAGCCGCTTCGGTGGTTACGGAGGCGGATTTGGCTTCTGAAAAAAGAATAAAAGAAATTTTGCTCGGCACTTTTCCTGAGCACTCTTTTCATGGCGAAGAAAGCGGGGATGATATAAAAAATTCTCCGTTTAAGTGGGTCGTCGATCCGCTTGATGGCACGTCAAACTTTATTCGCAACATTCCGCTTTTTGGGGTTTCTATTGCGTTACTTGAAAACGACGAACCGATACTCGGTATTTTGTATTTCCCCGCGCTCAATCTTTTTGTAGAAGCGGAAAAAGGGAAGGGTGCTTTTGCGAATGATAGAAAGATTTCGGTGTCACGACGACCCCTTGAGAAAGCTCTTTATTATTCGGGTGGAAAGTTTAGGGGAGAAATGCAGTTAGTTCAATCTCTCGCTAGCGCAGTTGGTCTTGTAAAAATCATTGATGCCAGTTCTTATGAGCTCGCCCAAATCGCCATGGGTGATGCCGAATTGTATCAACTTGAAAGCGTTTTGCACGATGTTGCCGCTGGTGTGTGTATTGTTCGCGAAGCGGGTGGAAAAATTACCGACAACGAAGGAAAACCATGGGCACCCGACTCAAAAACAATCGTCATTTCAAACGGTGTAATTCACGAGCAGGTTATTGAACTTTTGAAACAATAGCATTTTTACACAGCTTTGGAATTCTCGCGTTTTCCTGTATACTGATTGTATGAAAAAGTCATTCATAACTCTCGGACTTTTAATAGCCCTGACTCCGCAAATTGGAGTTGACCAATTGTGGAAAGATATTTTTATCACCGTCGCAGGACTTCTCATTGTCATACTAGTTTTTATTCCAAGGTATGAACGTCACGAAAAGGTTAAAAAAGAAGCGCCGTCGTTCGTAGAAAATTCACCTGAACACAAAGAGAATAATGGATAATTTTCACCTTCCCAAACACATCAAAAAAAAGCACGTTGTTCATGGAGCTTTTTTTGTCAGCTCTCTTTCTCTTTTATACGCGGGCGCTGTGAGTTTTTTCTCGCCGCTTGACTACGAGGCGCGCGGAGCGGAACAGCCGCAGGCTCTTATCGCAACCACGACAGAGAACACCTTGCCGGTTACTCCGCCTGTGGTGCATGTTAAGATTCCGAATTCGGTTAAGGCCATATATATGTCGAGCTGGGTTGCCGGTACGCCATCCATACGGGATCGTGTCGTCAATATTGTGAACACGACAGAGGTAAATTCGGTCGTTGTTGATATCAAAGATTTTTCAGGACGCATCTCCTATGAAGTGAGCGATTCTTCTTTGCTTGCAACCGGTGCTGTTGAAAAACGCATTCCAGATATTCGCGAGCTTTTATCGGAACTTCATAAAGAGAATATTTATGTTATCGGTCGTATAGCGGTATTCCAAGATGAATATTATGTAAAACAGCATCCGGAACTTGCGGTTCATAGTCGAAGGACCGGGGGTGTTTGGAAAGATTATAAGGGTATTAGTTGGATAGATACCGGCTCTCGTGAAATGTGGGACTATGTGATAGCCATCGCTCATGACGCTTACGGTCAAGGTTTTGATGAGATCAACTTCGATTATATTCGTTTTCCTGCCGATGGTGATCTGAAAGACATGTTTTTCCCGATATCCGGTGATAAGCCAAAAGATCAGGTGGTCAAAGAATTCTATGAATATGTCGGGGGTCATATGAGGACTGCCGGTATTACCACTTCAGCCGATCTTTTTGGTATGACGATGACCTCAACCGATGATCTTGGTATTGGGCAAGTGCTTGAGCATGCTTTGGCCAACTTTGATTATGTCGCACCGATGGTGTACCCGTCGCATTATCCGAAAGGGTATAACGGATGGGCTAATCCGAACGCTCATCCGTATGAGCTCATAAAGTTTGTCATGCAATTTGGCGTTGATCGCGCTATCGCCGCATCGACAACACCCCTTAAACTTCGTCCATGGCTCCAAGATTTTTCTCTCGGCGCACCGAAATACGGGAAAGCAGAAGTTGAAGACCAGATACGGGCCACTTATGACGATGGGCTGACGAGTTGGATGTTGTGGGATCCGTCCAATAAGTATGCTGGCGGCGCTCTTCTCCCCGAATAGCGGTCTATTTGGCTGACCGCTCGTGCGACTCGCTATTTCGGGGTAGTGAAAACCTACGGTTTTCACACTTTCCCTTGCTTCGGCACTCCTCGCAAAACTAAATCAAATCTCATTCAAAATCAAGAAGCCTTAGAAGGTCGTGTGCTTTTTCGCGATCTTCATTTCTATTTCCTTCGGCGGTCGCGAAGCAGTACTATTCGTACAGCTTTCGCAACACGCCTCGAAAATATAAATGAATCTCATCGAAAAATCCTAACCCTTGGGCTATGATAATCTGCTGTTAAAAAACAAAACGAATCTCACTTTGCCACGCCATAGCGAGAGCGGGGGTGGGTCCAAAAACAAGAAGCCTTAAGCACCGCATTTTTATGCCTTCTCCGTTTTTTTTCTAAAACCCTTGGCTATCAAGGGTTTTTTGGCGCGACAAATGCTTGACTTTTGGCTAGTTATGATGTATACTTGCAAAGTAAGTTCTCGCCACACAAAGGTTGAATTATGAACACGCAAGTTGGTCCGTACTACGTCCTTGATACTGCGAACCAGGAAGTTCGCCGCACCGACCCCGAAGTGGTCGCCGAAGTCCGAATCTCCGCCGAGGAGTCCGTAGGACTCCTTGTTGATCTGCAGGCGTCCTTCGCCGGTTGGAAGGTAGAGCGTTGGATCCGGCGGCAAGGGATGTACGCTTATACCTTCACTTGCGTCTCGACCTCGGTCAAGACCTTCCCAGCGGAAAACCTTCGGTTGGCGCTCCTTCTGCAGTATGCAGAGGAACGTAAGACCCTCGAAGGGGCCGAGATCCTGACCGTTGACAGCCGAGTCGTGGTCTTGTGATCCGAACCGTGGCTGTGGGGCCTCGCGCAAGCGAGGCTTTTTTTGCGCTTGATCTTGGGTAATGATCCGCTTTTTTTTACTTCAAAAAAGTTGTATCGTAAAGGTATGAAGCTCGAACAAAATGTTTTGTTAAAGGACCTCACGACCTTTCGCACCGGCGGACCGGCGCGGTTTTTGGTGCGAGTGAGAAATGTCGAGGATCTGAAAGAAGCGGCGGATCTTGTAAAAAAGGAAAAATTGCCGTTCTTTGTTCTTGGTGGAGGCGCGAATGTCCTGTTCCCGGATGAAGGATATGACGGACTTGTTCTGAAAATGGAGATCGGTGGAATGGAATTTGTAGAAAAAGAAAATGATATTACGCGAGTTGTTGCCGGTGCAGGAGAGATCTGGGATGACCTTGTAAAGGAAACGGTGGAAAGGGGGCTTATTGGTCTTGAGAACATGACGCTTGTTCCGGGTACTGTTGGTGCGGCGCCGGTGCAGAATATCGGATGTTATGGTTCGGAAATAAAAGAAACATGTGCATTTGTTGAAGCCTTTGATCCTGAAACTTTGGAGATAAGGATCTTTCCGAATGAAGAATGCAAATTCACGTATCGTGACAGCTTTTTCAAAACCGAAGAAGGAAAAAAATATATCGTTACTCGTGTCGCCTTTGATCTCTCAAAGAATGCACCGCTTAAGACCGAGTATCGTGATGTGAAAGAGTATCTCGCGAAGAATAACATTACATCGCCTTCTCAAAAAAACATCCGCGCGGCGCTTGTCGAGATCAGAACGAATAAACTCCCGGATCTTCGCGAGTACGGATGCGCAGGATCTTTCTTTAAAAATCCTGTCGTATCGATCGACTTCGCTGAAGAATTTTTAAAAAAATATCCGGAGATAACGGTGTATCCTTTAAAAGAAGGCTTTGTTAAGCTTCCTGTCGGATGGATCTTGGACCATATCTGCAATCTTCGCGGTATTCGTCATGGTCATGTCGGGGCATATAAAAATCAGGCGCTCGTTGTAGTGAACCACGGCGGCGCAACCACAAAAGAAATATTAGAGTTCGCTGAATTTTTGCAAGATGAGGTAAAAAAGAAAACAAACATTGATATTGAACCCGAACTTCAAATAGTAAAGTAAACGGACAGAGCAAAAAAATTTTCAAAAAATATTTTTTGAAAATTTTTTTTAAAGTTATCCACTTTTTTTTAAAAAAAACATTGTATTTATTCTCAGATGTACGATAATTAAAGCAGATGTGTTGTTTTCAAAAATTATTTTGAGAACAAAAATAAAAAGGTCGATGTTTTTATTTTCGGCGCGCAAGCGTCCACGATAAAAACTAAAAACTTTTACAAGAATTAATTTAACTTTTATTTTGTTTTCGGATATTCGACACCGGATACAAAATATTTCACATACTATGGCAGTAAAAAAAGCCGCGAAGAAAAAAGTCGCGAAGAAAGCCGTCAAGAAGGCGGTAAAGAAGGTGAAGAAAGCGAAGAAAAAATAACTCGCTTTTCTTAACACTCACAAAAAACTTCTCTCACGAGAAGTTTTTTGTTTGTGCCGGAATGACATTGACAAAATAGAAAAAAGAGTTAATCTTTAAATTGGGGTCGCGACATTTGTTTTTGATCGTAAAAGAGAGGCTGAAAAATGGACAAAAACACGAGAAAATTAGGTCGGGTTGGATTCTATTCGCCCGACGGCGAAATTACACTCCACGAAGAAGGAACGACGATCATCCATGTCGTTCCGTGCCAAGTCCTTTCACGCTCGGTGTCCGGAGCAACGGTCAAACTTCCGACGATGAATGAACCAATCTTTCTCCTGTGGGAGAAATATTACTGGTTCGCCCTCGTTCGCCCTCATGGGGCATCGGAGTACGTGAATGATATACAACCACTCCAATTTCCAGTGAAGAAGTCGGTATAACAGCGTTGGTGCGCGGGGACTAAAGCCCCGCATTTTTTGTGTGCGTTTCGGGTGCTTTTATGCTATGATATTTTCACGCGCATGGAATTTTTTGCGCCATAAAAACAGCCAATTATATGGAAATTATCAAGAAAATATTCGGAGATGAGAACAAACGCAAGATAAAAGCGCTTTCTTCAGTGGTGGCAAAGATCAATGCTCTTGAACCGGAAATGCAGAAACTCGATGATGTCGATTTTCCTAAAAGGACAGCATTGTTCAAAGAAAGGGTTGAGAGAGGAGAAAGCCTTGATGATATTCTTCCGGAAGCGTTCGCTTTAGTGCGCGAAGCTGCAAAAAGAACCCTCGGACAAAGACATTATGACGTACAGCTCATGGGTGGCATCACTCTTCATCAGGGGGGTATCTCTGAGATGAGAACGGGAGAAGGAAAAACTCTTGTTGCCACTTTGCCGACGTATCTTAATGCGCTTGATGGAAGGGGTGTTCACGTTGTAACTGTGAATGACTATCTCGCGCGTCGCGATGCCGTATGGATGGGGCAAGTATTCTCGTTTCTCGGGGTTTCGGTTGCCGTGATAAATCACGATGCGTCGTTTTTATATGATCCGACACATAAGGAGGAAGATAAAGAACGTGATGAAGTGGGTTCATTCCATATCGTGTATGATTTTCTTCGCCCTTGTACGCGCCGCGACGCCTATTATGCGGATATCACCTACGGAACGAACAGCGAGTTCGGTTTTGACTACCTTCGCGATAATATCGCGTATTCTCCTGACTATCTCGTTCAACGTGAACACCATTATGCGCTCGTCGACGAGGTGGACTCAATATTGATCGATGAAGCGAGAACTCCGCTCATCATTTCTTCTTCGACGTCGGAATCGGAAGACCTCTATGTGATCTTCGCGGGCATTGTTCGGAATTTCAAGGAAGAGGAAGACTACAAAGTGGACGAAAAACTCAAAGCGATCCAACTTACAGACGCAGGCATAACCAAAGCCGAAAAAGCGCTTGGTGTTGGAAATATTTATACCGAAAAAGGCATCAAGTATGTACACCATCTTGAATCCGCTGTTCGCGCAAAAGCGCTCTTCCATAAAGATAAGGAATATGTCGTCAAGGATGGCGAGGTCATTATCGTCGATGAATTCACCGGTCGCGTTCAACCCGGACGCCGGTGGTCGGAAGGGCTGCATCAGGCGATAGAGGCGAAAGAAGGCGCGCGCATACAAAAAGAATCAAAAACGGTCGCGTCGATAACATATCAGAATTATTTCCGTCTCTATAAAAAGCTTTCCGGAATGACGGGCACGGCGAAGACTTCCGCTGAAGAGTTTTACAAAGTCTACGGACTTGATGTTATTTCTATTCCTCCGAATAAACCTTCGGGCCGCATAGATAAGAACGATCTTATCTTCCAAACCGAAGTCGGAAAGTTCACGGCGATTGCGCGCGAAGTTCGGGAGCTTCACGAAAAAGGTCAGCCGGTGCTTATTGGTACGGTTTCGATCGAAAAGAACGAATTACTTTCGGCTTTCCTTGAGCGCGAAGGAATACCCCACGAGATCTTGAATGCAAAAAAGCACGAACAGGAAGGCGAGGTTATCGCGCAGTCCGGACGGAAGGGGGGCGTTGTGATTGCAACGAACATGGCCGGCAGAGGCGTCGACATCAAACTTGGGGGAAATCCCAGTACAAAAGAAGAATATGAAGAGGTAAAAACTCTCGGAGGACTGTATGTGATCGGTACCGAGCGTCATGAGGCTAGGCGTATTGATAATCAGCTTCGCGGTCGTTCGGGTCGACAAGGAGACCCCGGCACGACACAGTTCTATGTTTCGCTTGAAGATTCCCTTATGCGCGTATTCGCGTCTGACACTATCAAAAAAATGATGGGGCGTTTCGGTATACCCGAAGATGAGGCGATCCAGAACAAGATAATCTCGAAATCGCTTGAGTCCGCACAGGAAAAGATTGAAGGTTTTCATTTTGATTCGCGAAAACACGTTCTTGAGTATGATGATGTCATGAGTCATCAGCGCCAGATCGTCTATGCTCGCCGACGGAAAATGCTTCTTGGTGATAAGGATTATGTGCGAACACTGGACCAAGAATTAAGCGAACTGAACGATGATGCTCGCGAGATCTTCACTCAAAAGAAAAAAGGCATCGGGGAAGAGATCTTCTACGAAGCGCTGCGGCGCATCGCGCTTCAATCGACCGATATGCTTTGGATGGAGCACCTCGAAATGATGGATTACCTTCGCAGCTCGGTCGGACTTCGCGCGTATGGCCAAAGGGATCCGCTTGTTGAATACAAAAAGGAAGGACTTCGGTTGTTCCGCGAGATGGAAGATGCCTGGCGTGAAAATATCATTCAATTTGTGAAGAATATCAATACCGACATTCTCGCTGCCGAAGAAAAGCGCATGGAACAGGCTAAATTGCAAATGGAACGCGCCGTCATTGAATCGGGTGGTGAACAGCCGGGCGCTGTGGTCTCTCATGAACCGAAAGACGAAGACGGAAAGACTATTGGCAGAAACGACCCATGTTTTTGCGGATCGGGAAAGAAGTACAAGAAGTGCCACGGCGCATGAAGAAAATAGAGAAAAAAGTGTTGATCTTAACTGGTCCCGGCGGTTCCGGTAAAACCACAATTGCCGACCTCTTAAAAGAGAGGCGCGGGTTTATCGAAATAGATGGAGATAACTTAGACACGGAATTTTTTCCAAACGGCGGGCAATGGTTTTTGGAAAACTCAGGAAAACTGAGATTGGCACATGAAAAAATTTTTAGAGAGGTCAAGAAAGCGTTTAATGGTGGCGAGAATAATGTCGTGCTCGATTATATTGTTTTTGGCGACTATCTGATTTTTTTTGAAATGTTTAAGAAAGAGTTTGGAGACAAATTGGAAGTAAAGGTTTTGTTTCCAAACAAAGAAGAGATGATCAAGAGGGATAAAGAACGAGAATGTTGGACAACCGGGGTTGACCGAATATTGTCTGTTTATGCTGAATTTGAAGGAATAAAAAAGGTGCTCGGTGATGAACATTACATAGACACGACAGGACAAACGTCAGTTGAGACATTTGAAAGATTTTTTTAATCATTATTCATCTTGTAAAACGCATGGATAATCAATATCTTCACGAAGTGGCGATCACTGCCATAATCGTTAAGGATGGAAAATATCTTATAACGAGGCGGTCGCCCAATAAAAAACGTTTTCCCGGAATGTGGACGGTACCGGGCGGTAAGATGGAGACGAGTGATTATTTGAAATTACCGAAGGATACCGAATTCTATTGGTATAATGTTTTAGAGCGGACGCTTCGGAGAGAGGTAAAGGAAGAGGTCGGGGTCGACATCGATAATATTGAATATGTGACAAGTCTGGCAACAGTCCATGCGGACGGCAGCCCCTCTCTGTTGATATCTTGTTCCGCAGACTATGTTTCCGGGGAGATCCGGCTTCAGTTGGAAGAGAACGACCAGTTTGCCTGGGTGGATCTTTCCGATGCCAAAAAATATCAACTTCTCGACGGCATCTACGATGAACTTGTGATGGTTGAGAATAAAAGAAGTGGGAAGAAAGAAGAGTGGCAAAGAGCAGACAAATAATTTGGAAAATATGGGTTTTGAGACAATATTGTTTGATTTCGACGGGGTTCTTTGCAAGGACCGGTTCTATGCGAGTACTTTATTGCCTGAGCACGAAGAGGTAAGCGACTGGATCCAGAAAAATGTTTTTAGTAAGGGTGGTTCGCATAATGAACTCGTAAGACCGTGGATGAAGGGGGAAAGAACCTCAGATGACATAAATAGAGTTATCTCAGAAAATACGGGGATAAAATATGAAGATCTGAAGTCTCTCTACGAAGAGAGTATCAGGCAAATGCGGCTTGATGAAAATGTATTGATGTTGGCAAAAGAATTGAAGGAAAAGGGGATAAAGATCGGTATAGTCACCGATAATATGGATGTTTTTTCTCAAATAACCGTACCACACAAAAAACTTACAGGTCTTTTTAATGTTATTGTAAATTCGGCTGATTACGGGAAACTCAAAAATGAGAATGAGGGAGAACTTTTTGATATTGCATTGCGCGCGCTTGATGAAAAAATAGGCAGCAGTTTGATGATAGATGATGCAGAAAGGACGATAGAGCTTTATTGGAAAAAGGGTGGGCGCGGGTTCCTTTATAAGGATTTTATTGAATTACAAACTTTTTTAAAAGATTTTTAACGCGATGGTTTATCTTCAAAACGAACAAGAGCGGGAAGCGATACGGTGGATGAATGAGGCGGCAAAACTTGCGGAGCGGGCTTTGTGCTCGCGCGCAAAATGCGGCACGATCATTGTAAAAGGCGGCGAGATCATCGGTGAAGGGTATAATGCTCCGCCGCTCGACTTGGTGGAACATTCCATGTGCAATGCCGACAGATCGTTCGGTCAGCCGAAGTACGATAAGACTTGTTGCCTGCACTCGGAATGGCGTGCGATCCTGGACGCGCTTAAAAGAAACGCCGGGAAGGTATCCGGTTCCAAACTCTATTTTGTTCGGGTTGACGAGGATGGTAAGACAAAAAGATCTGGGAAACCGTATTGTACCGTTTGCAGCCGTCTGGCTTTGGATGTTGGTATTGACACATTTTTACTGTGGCACGAGGAGGGGGTATGCGAGTATCCCACGGATGAGTATAATCGGCTATCGTATGAATATGTCCCGGAAAATTAAAAGGTAGTATAGACTAAAAAATAATATGACCGAAGAACAAAGACAACGAGCAAAAGAAGAAGCCGTCCTGCTGGCTCTTCAAAATGATATGGCCCTTATTCGCCGCAATCTTGAAATTCACGGGATGAAAAAAGATGGCACAACTGAATTTATCTCCAAGAGTACTGATTATGACGAAATGTGGGAAGATGCTTTGGTTGCGCTGAGGTCACGTTTTTTTCAGAAATAAAAATGTACGAATCGCCTTACTCCGTTGAGGAAATAAAAAAATATTACCCCGATAAGGCGGAAGCGCTTTTACGCGACCCGGTTCATTTGTGGCGGGCGGAAACAGGGATTGAGCTCGTTCATAAAGAGCCGATGAAGGAGGAGCAAGAACGGACATGGAAGAACTGGAATGAGATGTCGGACGAAATGAAAAGTAAAAGCGACGAGAAAAGCATCGAGTTGTTCAATAAAGACAATAGAACGCATTATAATGAGATAATGCGAGAATGGAAATAAAAATTATTTAGAAATATAATCCGATTAATTAACATGAAATTAAGGAAAATATTAGGAAATTTTACTTTTATTCATTTTGAAGTTTTTCTCGGTCTTTTTGCTTTGGCGGGGGTTCTTTTTGGAAAACAAAGCTTCCTCGTTTTTTTTGTTGTTTTGTCTTTTGCTGGCGCCGTGTGCGGGGCCTTTATCAGAGTTATAGATACTGTAAAAAACAAATAAGTATAAAATATGGAAAAGAAAAAAGTTGGAGTGGGCTTTGGTGTGATGATGTTGAAAGACGGGAAGGTTCTTCTCGGAAGAAGGCATACAGACCCGGAAAAGGCGGATTCCGAGCTTCACGGAGAGGGAACATGGACCATGCCCGGCGGCAAGTTGGAATACGGGGAAACCTTCGAGGAGGGTGCGGTGCGGGAAGTGAAAGAGGAAACGGGGATGGACCTTCAAAAAATGGAAGTAATTTGCGTCAACAATGACAAGAACGAACATGCTCATTTTGTCACTATCGGATTTTTTTCCGATGGTTTTGACGGAGAGCCGAAGGTGATGGAACCGGATGAGATCACAGAATGGCGGTGGTTTTCGCTCGACAATTTACCATCGCCCATTTTCCCGCCAAGCGTTCACGTTCTCGAGAACTACCGGAAGAAATTATTTTATATTCGGCAATAATTGTACCCCTTCGTCGCAAAAAAGCGGGAAATCAAAAAACCCGGCGTACCGCCGGGCTTTCTTGTTAGTTCTTCTCTTTCTCCGTCATCGTTGTACGGAGAGGAGTTCCGCACATCTGGCAACGGTCCAGTCGGGCGGCGCAGTCTTCGCAGTATTGCCAGTTTCCGACGTGCTTTCCAGTAGACATTCTTCCGCACTCTTGGCAGATGAAAGTCGTCACGACTTGAAGGTAAAGAGTCTCTTTGCAGCTTTCGCACATCATACACATGACGTTTTCCTCTTCTTGGTGTTATCCTCCCCCTCTGCCTTAGACACTAGACTATATCCTGTTTTTTTGCAATTACTAAGGAAATGAGGACCATTTTTTGTCCACCTTCCCTGAATCAAGTATTTTCTGTGTCATACCTTCGCTTCGCGCTGAAAAATCGGTAAGGGCGACATATTTTTCCATATCTTCTCTTCTGTGTGCGTCCGGTCCGCCGGTTTCAAGAAGACCTGTTTCTTCCGCGTATTTTTTAAGCGTTTTTTTGTCGTTTTCGATTTCTTGTGCGTTAATGTCTTCAAGATGCCAGAGTCCGTAAGTGGTTTCGACTCCGTCAATTCTTTTTTCTCCCATCAATTTCCGCAAAAATTCGAGCGGTATTTTTTTCTTTACGGTGAAATAGTGCGCGAGTGAAATAATTCCGCCGGCGTTTCGAATGAGAGTCGCGGCTTCGTCGAGATCGGGCGCGTATTCAACGCTCACATACGCCGGTTTGTAGGCGTCATGCGAAAGGAAAAGGACATACGGATATTGATATTCGCCATCACTCATCATTTTTTCGTACTTTTCGCGGATCTCAGAGTTTACTTCCGTCTCTTTTCTCATCTCTTCGCGGATATTGTCGAGGATTTTCTGATTTTCAGGATGTGTTTTAAGTGCGTCAACGATATGCGGCCGGCCGACGGTCTCGCCGCCGGAAGCCGCGAGACATTCTTCCTCTGAAACAGTAAAGCCGAGTTCCTGTAGATTTTTGACCATTTTTTGCATCCGTACGATGCGAGCCGCCTGAGCTTTTTTGCAATGCTCGACAAGCGCCGGGTTCATGGGGTCAACAAAGAGGCCAACGACATGCAGGCTTCCTTTGTCGATAGTTTCCGCGTCTTTCGGAGTCGCTGCGCTTATTTCAATTCCGGAGATCCATTTTGCTTTGGAGTCGTTCCGGCCTTTGAGGTATTCGATGGCGTCATCGGTTAAAACGGCATCATGGTCCGTAAAGGCGACCACGGAAACGCCGAGGGATTCCGAGAGTTCGAACATTTCTTTGTGAGAGAGCTTTCCGTCGGAATTCGTTGTGTGTGTGTGAAGTGATTCGATGGGCATATTTGTTGTACGTCGTTTGACGCGTGTTAATTTGAGCTCGGAGCTTTTATATCTTGTCCCCCCGGTAAGAATCGAACTTACATCTTGAGTTCCGGAAACTCATGTCCTATCCATTGAACGACGGGGAGAAACCGTTTTTCTCCCCGTCATCAAATCGTCCATTGCCCTCCCGCTGGAGGGTCCGCCCGCTGGCGGAAACGACGGGGAGAAATTGTTTTTTCTCCCCGTCGTGAAATCTTTGCCCTCCCGTTGGAGGGTCCGCCCGCTGGCGGAAACGACGAGGAGTGATGTTGTTTCTTTAAGATACCATAGAATTAATCATTTATCCACTTAAAGATGGGCTTCAGAAAAGCAGACAGACTACCGTTTTTATAAAGGACAAGAATATAAAAATTATGTTTTTACCAAAATGTCCTTTACTGTAGCCATGGAATTCAACGCAAATTTTGACAAAGTTTTCTAAGTATGTATACTATCTTAACTAATTCTTCATTAATAATAATTTTTAAATAATGTTTTCAGCCGTAACGTCGTTCATTAATAAAAAAACGCTTTTTGTAGAGATTTTTGCCGTTTTTTTAATTTCTTTCGCTTTGTATTTCAGTACGGCAGCTTTTGCTTGCGATGGATCTTCATGTGTTGTCAGTAGCGTCAATGCTCCTGTTCGCTCCTGGGTTTATTATTCAACATCGGAAAGAGATTTAAGCGGTGCGTATACTAATAATACCGGCTACGAGATGGAACTCAGGGTCTCGGCATATGGCGGAAATCCTAATAATAACAGATGTGGGTTCTCTATTCATGTAGACGGAATAATTGTACCAGATCATTTTGTTAATAATAGTCTCGGAAACGCTGTTTGTGAAGCAACGGCGAATATTCCGAACGGCTCATCTTATTCCGTGGGGAACGATGGGTGGTCTGATATTACTTTATCTCAATGGTCTGAATTTTGCGCTGTTTCCCCTGTAATTATTCAATGTTCGGATGGTCTTGACAATGATGGGGACGGTAAAATAGACCTCGTTGATCCGGCATGTCACACAGACGGAGATTCTAATAACGCGGCTTCCTATAATGTTTCTCTTAATAGTGAGAATTCCGCTCCTGTTATTACTCTTCTTGGTGATAACCCTGCGAATATCACAGTAGGGCACGTCTTTACTGATCCGAAAGCAACAGGCTATGATCCCGAAGATGGGGATATCACAGGGAATATCGTCATTGCCGGTATTGTGGACACTTCAGCTGCGGGGACATACACCCTTCGCTATAACCTAAAGGACAAAAATGGTTTGGCTGCCGTAGAGAAAGCTAGAACGGTAATAGTGAAAGTTGTCAGTACCAGTACTTGTGTTGCTGACGTCGATGTTATGTTGGTTATCGATCGATCTCCGAGCATGGACGGGTCGCCTCTTGCGGCGGCTAAGCTTGCTGCGGGTAGCTTTGTGGACACTCTGCGTTCTAATGGTGATCGTTCAGGGCTGTCTGTTTATTCAGGATCAGCGTTTCTTGGTTACCCGCTTTCTAATAATTTTGCCGAATTAAAGAACTCAATAAATAGCATTTCTACTATCGGAAGTAATGGTACCAATATTGGCGCGGGAATAAAAATAGCGAATGATGAGATAGTAGCGCACGGAAGAATCGGGGTAAAAAAGGTTATCATCTTTCTTTCTGACGGAAACGCGAATGTTCCGAGCCCCAAACCTGAAGAATATGCTCAATCTGAGGCTGATAAGGCAAAGATTGCCGGTAACACTATCTATACGATAGGCTTAAAAAGCCCTGGAGCTTTGCCCGGCTATGGGCTCAACGAGACATTGCTTAGAAATATCTCATCAGGTTCTGGTTTTTATTATTACGCCCCATCAGAATCTGATCTTGTCAGTATCTATTTAGCAATAGCAAAAAAAGAGTGTGAAAATAACCCCCCGGTGATAACGGTTATTGGCGATAATCCTTTGAATATTACCGTCGGTCAAACCTTCACCGATCCCGGTGCAACCGCACTGGACCAAGAAGACGGAAACCTTACCGGAAGCATTGTTACGACTGGAACAGTAAATACTGCCGTAGTCGGGAATTACACCATCCACTATAATGTAAAGGACAGAAATAATTTGTCTGCTGAAGAGAAGTCGAGACTTGTGTCTGTTAACGCCGTAAGGCCTCAATGCTCCGATGGAATTGATAACGATAGTGATGGAAAGATCGATATTGCTGATCCCGCCTGTCACTCGGACGGAGATCCTGGTAATCACCTGAGCTATACCCCTAACATAGACAGAGAAAATCTCGCCCCTGTTATTAGCCTCATTGGCGATAATCCTTTGAATATTACCGTCGGTCAAACCTTCACCGATCCCGGTGCAACCGCACTGGACCAAGAAGACGGAAACCTTACCGGAAGTATTCTCGTTACCGGCACGGTGACGACGACAACCCCGGGAACCTATACTCTCCACTACAACGTAAAGGACAAAAACGGATTGAGCGCGAATGAAGTCACAAGGTTGGTTACCGTCATCGCCTCGTGCTCTAATCTGACGACTGTTATAAGTGACACCACAAATTCTATTTTAGGTGAAGGAAATGCTCTCCTCACTTATTCGGGGCATCCCTTGTGGACAGCGCATATTCCGGGCGCGTTGTGGATATGGAGTTCCTATGAAGCGCAGAACACTGAAGTAAGTGTTGAACCGACCCCCTAACAGGGAAAAGCACACATCCCTCGTTTGTCTGGTATAATCAAACGAATATGAGAGTAAAGAAAAAGTATTCCGCCGCGCAAAAATTTGAAGCGGCAATGTCCGTAATCAA
>Ga0247840_10000204_pt1 | contig 120267 bp, 94 predicted proteins | sample LaCruzMarch2015__FD_192404 | JGI IMG/M metagenome (GOLD analysis project Ga0247840, IMG submission 192404) | Freshwater microbial communities from meromictic Lake La Cruz, Castile-La Mancha, Spain - LaCruzMarch2015_17m | ecosystem: Environmental > Aquatic > Freshwater > Lake | place: Spain... | reverse complement strand
AGCATCGCGGGATCGTACCGATCATCGACTTGGCGCGGGTCTATGCCCTGTCCAGCGGCATCACGGAGACCAACACCCTGGAGCGCCTGCGCACCGCTGCCGGGATCAACGCCCTGAGCAAGGACGGCGCGGCCAATCTAAGCGATGCGGCGGAGTTCATCGGAACCTTGCGTATGCGCCATCAGGCGGCCCAAATGCGGCGCGGGGAGCAAGCGGACAACTTCCTGTCCCCGGATGAACTCTCACCCCTGGAACGCGGACACCTGAAGGACGCCTTTCTCCTGATCAATGCCATGCAAGAGTCGCTGGCACAGCGCTATCAGACCGGGCGGATCAACTAGGGCGTGTTCTTCGTACCCTCCTTTCTCGACTGGCGCCGCAATTTGCAGCGATTGCGTGCCCCGCCGGGGCCGCTGCGCGACTACCTGGGCCACCGGCTGCCGCGCACCGATCAGGATTGGCGTGCGGCCGACTATCTGGCCATCGACCTGGAGACCACCGGGCTCGACGTCGACCGGGACCTGATCTTAAGCGTCGGCTATGTGGTGATGCACGGCAACCGGATCGATCTGGCGAGCGCCCGCCACCGCGTGGTCAGGATCGACCGTCGGATCCCGGAGGCGAGCGCCGTCATCCACCAGATCACCGACGACCAGTCCGCCCGCGGCCTGGAACTGGCTGATGTCCTGGAGGAGCTCTTGGGGGTGTTGGCGGGCAAGGTCATGATCGCCCACCACGCCACCATCGAATGCGGCTTCCTGGGCAATGCCTGTCGGCGCCTGTGGCGGACCGGGCTGCCGGTGCGGGTGGTCGACACCCAGGTGGTGGCGCACCGCACCTTCGAGCGGCGCCAGACTGCCTTCAAGGCCTCGGACCTGCGCCTGCACTCGCTCGGGGAGCGCTACAACCTGCCGCGCTACAGCGCCCACAACGCGCTCAGCGACGCCCTGGCCGCCGCCGAACTTTTCCTCGCCCAGGCCGCCCACCGGGAAACGGGCGACTGGCTGCCGTTACGCAAGTTCCTGTGGTGATGAGTTGCCCGGAGCGAATGCGTGTCTGACCTCAATCAGATCATCCAAGACGTCGTCGCGACGACCGTCGCCGCGGTCGCCCCGGAGCGCATCATCCTGTTCGGCTCCTATGCCCGCGGTAATCCCGGCCCGGATTCTGACGTTGACCTCCTGGTGGTCGCCGGCACTCCCTCGACACCCGCGTACCAACGCCAAGATGAATTACGTCGAATCCGCCGCGCCCTGCGAGGCTTGCGGATTTCGGTGGATATCCTGCTTTACACGCCGGAGGAAATCGACGCCTGGCGCGATTCGCCGAATCACGTCATCGCACGCTCACTGCGCGAAGGGGTCACGGTCTACGAAAGACGCTAAGCACGTCGATGACGCCACGACCCGGTTCGGCGAGTGCGATGAAGGAGGCGGATGGGCCTCGATCATGGTTCCGGCCGGTGGCTGATGCGCACCCAGCGTCTCGCAGTGGGGGTTGGCAGCAAGCTCAAGCCCCTGCGATGCAGGTTAGAAGAAATCTCTCACGGAGACACAAAGACACGGAGATCCGGACCTGTCTTGTTCCGTGTCTCTGTGTCTCCGTGAGAGAAATTCCTGGACCAGGCGTGAGCAGCGATGGCCGCAACGATGATCAAGGCCGGCGGATGCGCCGCTGGCCGCCGACAACGGTCCTGGAATGCATCGCGGCCGATGCTGATATCCTCGCCGAACAGGGTGCGTTCCGTTATCACCTGCGCGACCTGGGCCCCGCCCCCGACGAGCAGCGATCCGGCGATCGGGCGGTCCGGGCGGTGCTGGGCACACTGCGGTGTCTTCGAGCGCAAGGTCGGGGTGCCGCTGCTGGAGCGGATACTCCGCGATCTGCCGGACGGGGACCTGCTGGAGCAACAGGTGTTGGTCTATATTGTCCGGCATTACCAGACCACTGAGGCGGCGTTCCGGCAAGCCTTGTCCAAGGCCAAGCCGGGGCGCGGGGGAGGCATTGCAGATGACCGCTGCGCAAGAGTGGATCGAACGGGGCCGGATCGAAGGCATCCGGCTTGGCGAGGCGCGCGGGGAGTCCCGCGGCGAGGCGCGCGCCCTGGCGGGGAGGATCGTGGACATCCTGGAGACGCGTTTCGGCATCGTCGATCAGCAAGCCCGCGCGCGGTTGACCAGCCTGGACGCCCAGACCCTGAGGCCCATGATCCGCCGCGCCCTGTCGGTGCCTTCAATCGAGGCGCTGTTTGACTCGTGAGCGGTCGGGCTGGCCTGGATTGGCCGCACCCAGCCATACCAGTCCGTGGGGCAGTGTCTCGGGAGGGCGCCATTATATCGACGAGCCCTGAAACGGCTTGACCTCAGGTGCCCGCCGTCATGTCACGCCCTTTCAGGGTTGGGCTCAACTGGTTTGGACACCCAGGGCGCTGCCCTGGGCTGGTATATCACGCACCTTCGGGGCTTGGATTATTCGCAACATCAGGCGCAATGCCGTACCAGGTACCCACCTGGCGAACGGTGAGATGGCTCTATCTTGTTGTTCTTAAAAGCGTTCTTCGCGCCTTCGCATGGGTGTTAGCGACTGCCTGCGCCGAACGCCCGCAACGCTGCGGGGCGCCAGCCGGTATACTCCCCCCCGAGGCATAGTCCCGCGCTGGCCGGCTTCGACCCATGATGGACCGGCACCGGCTAATCTGCCGCGGTGCGCCTTTGTCACCGGCACCGAGTATGCCGTCGAGATGGAGAATGACCTTGAGCGTAAGCACAAGATTATTGAAATAAATATTCTTTTCAGGGCCGTCGACCGTCGGCGGACTCCTGGCGGCGGAGCCGATGCGCTACGCCCGCACAACCTGGTGACCGAGCCGTTCGCAACCCGTCTGATCCCCGCCAGTTCGCGCTCCTGACCTGGTTCCCCGCCCATCCGTGCCTCATGGGGGGCGTGGCGGGGCTACTCCCGGCACCAAATCTCTCCCGCGGGCGGCGGCCCCCGCCCCAGCGGGGCGGGGGCCGCCGCCCGCGGGAGCCTGGAAAGCGATTTGTCTAACGTTTAGTATTGTCTACCCCGCGAGTTCGCCCTTGGCCCAGAAGAACCAACCCTTGGGTTTCGCTGGTGGCCACCACCCCCAACCGGAGGACATGATCCATGTCGCAAGATAAAATTTACCCGATCCCCGCGGACATCGCCGCCAAGGCCCACATCAACGCCGAGCAGTACGAGGCGATGTACAAGCAGTCGCTTGAGAACCCCGAGGCCTTCTGGGCCGCGCAGGCCGAAGAATTTGTGACCTGGTCCAAGCCCTGGGATTCGGTGCTGGACTGGAGCTTCGATGCCGAGAACCTGCACATCAGCTGGTTCAAGGGCGGCAAGCTCAACGTCTCCTACAACTGCCTGGACCGCCACCTGGCGACCCGCGGTGACCAGGTCGCGCTGATCTGGGAGGGGGACAACCCGTCCGAGGACCGCAAGATCACCTACCGCGAGTTGCACGCGGAGGTCTGCAAATTCTCCAACGTCCTCAAGGCCCACGGGGTCAAGAAGGGCGACCGGGTGTGCATCTACATGCCGATGATCCCGGAGGCCACGGTGGCCATGCTGGCCTGCACCCGGGTCGGGGCGGTCCACTCGATCGTCTTCGGCGGCTTCTCCCCGGACAGCCTGCGCGACCGCATCCTGGACTCCGATTGTCGGGTGGTCATCACTGCCGACGAGAGCATGCGCGGCGGCCGCAGTGTGCCCCTGAAGAAGAACGTGGATACCGCCCTGGAGGAGTGCCCCGGCGTCGGGACCGCGATCGTGGTGCGCCGCACCGGCGGCACCGTGGCCTGGAAGGCGGGCCGCGACCTCTGGTACCACGAGGAGATGGCCCGGGCCGCCCCGACCTGCGAACCCGAGGAGATGGACGCCGAGGACCCGCTGTTCCTGCTCTACACCTCGGGCTCGACCGGCAAGCCCAAGGGGGTGCTGCACACCACCGGCGGCTATCTGGTCTTTGCCGCCATGACCCACAAGTACACCTTCGACTACCAGGAGGGTGAAATCTACTGGTGCACCGCGGACGTGGGCTGGGTCACCGGCCACACCTATATCGTCTACGGGCCCCTGGCCAACGGCGCCACCTCGCTGATGTTCGAGGGGATTCCCAACTACCCGGACATGTCGCGCTTCTGGCAGGTGGTGGACAAGCATCAGGTCAACATCTTCTACACCGCCCCCACTGCCATCCGCTCCCTGATGCGTGCCGGCGAAGACCCGGTCAAGAAGACCTCCCGCAAGTCGCTGCGGATCCTGGGCTCGGTGGGCGAGCCGATCAACCCGGAGGCCTGGGAGTGGTACCATCGGGTGGTGGGCGATGAGCGCTGCCCGATCGTGGACACCTGGTGGCAGACCGAGACCGGCGGCCACCTGATCACCCCCCTGCCCGGCGCCATCGCGCTGAAGCCCGGTTCGGCCACCAAGCCCTTCTTCGGCGTGGTCCCGGCCCTGGTGGATGCGGCCACCGGCACCCTGATCGAGGGGCCGGGGGAGGGCGCGCTGGTCATCATCCAGCCCTGGCCGGCGCAGATGCGTACCGTCTACGGCGACCATCAGCGCTATGCCGACACCTACTTCAAGCAGTACCCCGGGTACTATTTCACCGGTGACGGTGCCCGCCGCGACCAGGACGGCTATTATTGGATCACCGGGCGCATCGACGACGTGCTCAACGTCTCCGGCCACCGCCTGGGGACGGCCGAGATCGAGTCGGCCCTGGTGCTGCACCCCCATGTGGCGGAGGCGGCGGTGGTAGGCTATCCCCACGACATCAAGGGCCAGGGCATCTACGCCTATGTGACCCCGATGGCCGGTGTGGAGGGTACGGACGCGCTCAAGAAGGAGCTGGTGGCCATGGTGCGCGGGGAGATCGGACCCATCGCCATCGTGGACATCATCCAGTGGGCGCCGAGCCTGCCGAAGACCCGTTCGGGCAAGATCATGCGCCGCATCCTGCGTAAGATCGCGGCCAACGAGATCGACAGCCTGGGCGACACCTCGACGCTCGCTGACCCGACGGTGGTCAATGATCTGATCGAGGGCCGCGCCAACAAGTAGGACGACGCGCCTGGTCGCACCGCGTGCGGTGCGACCATTGACCGTCAGGGCCGCGGTCGAGCGCAGGCAAACGGACCGGATCAATAGGGTTTCGCGGGGTTTACAGGATTTTGAAAGGTGCGATCAACCGATACATTAGCTTGTCAAGCCTGAGATGTTCTGTCGATCCTGTCGGATTTCTCTCCGGCGGGTGGGGTCCGCGACTTGGGTCGCGGTCTGTACGGGGGCCGAGGCGGTGGCAGTGCCTTCCTGGCTTCCAGATTAACTTATTGTTTTATAGAGGCTAAAATTGACTTCTCATCGTCGTGTGGGCGTCTTTGTCGATGCCGAGAATGTCCGCTACAACGGCGGTTACCAGATGCGTTATGACGTGCTGCGTCGCTTTGCTGCCCGTGAGAGCGGAGTGTTGCAGCGTCTGAACACTTACATGGCCTACGATGAGGAGCGGGCCAGAGATGACATGGAGTACAAGAAAAAGTCGCGCATTTATCAGCAGATGGTGCGGGACTTCGGCTGGAAGATTACCGTCAAGATCGTGCGTCGCTATACCGACGAGGCCGGCAACGTCACCACCAAGGCCAACGCCGACCTGGATATGGCGGTGGACGCCATGCTCCAGGCCGACAAGCTCGATCAGGTCTTGCTGGTCACCGGTGACGGGGATTTCATTCAGGTGGTGAGTGCCCTGCAAAACAAGGGCTGCCGGGTGGAACTGATCGGCTTCAAGAATGTGTCCAACCTTCTCAAGCAGACAGTGGACGCTTTTTACTCCGGCTTCCTGATCCCCGATCTGGTGCCCGTCTCCTATGAGCCGCGCAACGAGTGGGGCAAGAGCGGTTCCTGTGTGCGCGGGGTCTGCACCAAGTGGATCGCGGACAAGGGCTACGGCTTTCTGCGTATCATGGACCACATCTCCCCCGACCTGTGGGTCACGGACCCGCGGGCCGAGGGTTCGCCCTACGCTAGCGTCTTCTGTCACGTCAACGAGTTGGCGGACGACGTGACCGAGGACCTGCTGATGAACCGGGAAACGGTGTTGGAGTTCTACGTCAACGAGAGCGAGCAAAAGGACAACGGACTGGTCGCGAAGAACGTCAGGCTCGCATTTTCGGTCAACAGGTAACACACTGGGGGAAGCGGCCCCGGGCGTCAGGTGCCGAGGTCGGCACCGGCGACGATCCGGGTGCCGGGACTGGGCGGGCACGGCGTTTCGCCGACTCCCACCCGCGCCGCCGATGCTCATGGGCGGCACAGCTTGGATTCCGGCCCCGCGTCGCGCGGGGCCGCCCCGACCGGACAGGCATCCAATGGCGACCAATCAGACCACCATGAAACCCTCGGGCCTCGCGTGGCGCCTGGTGCGGGACCGTTTGCTGACCGAGGACCAAGCCACCACCGCGACCACCGAGGCGTTGCGACGCCGCGAGCCCTTCGTCAAGTACCTGGTCGATCAGAAGGTACTCGACAGTCGGCGCATCGCGATCGCGGCCTCCCACGAGTTTGGCGTTCCGCTCTTAGACCTCGCGGCCCTGGAGTTGGTGGACATGCCGCTGAACCTGGTCGATGAGAAGCTGATCCGCAAGCATCGGGCCTTGCCGCTGTTCCGGCGCGGGAACCGCATCTTCCTCGCCCTCTCGGACCCGACCAACGGCCAGGCATTGGAGGAGATCCGCTTCAACACGGGCCTCGCCACGGACGCGGTGCTGGTGGAGGAGGACAAGCTCTCGGCGGCCATCGACCGCGCCATTGATGCCCAGGACACCACCATGACTGACCTCATGGATACGGACCTGGACAACCTCGACATCGCCGCGGACGATGAGGATCAGCGCGACGACTCCGATCTCAACGTCGACGATGCCCCGGTGGTGCGTTACGTCAATAAGATCCTGGTGGACGCCATCTCCAGCAGCGCCTCCGACATCCACTTCGAGCCCTACGAGAAGTATTTCCGCATCCGCTTCCGCCAGGACGGTCTGCTGCGCGAGGTCGCCAACCCGCCGCTCAATATTGCTACGCGCCTGGTCGCCCGGCTCAAGGTCATGTCGCGGATGAACATCGCCGAGCGTCGGGTGCCCCAGGACGGGCGGATCAAGCTCAAGCTCAGCCGGACCCGCGATATCGACTTCCGCGTCAACACCCTGCCGTGTCTCCACGGGGAGAAGGTGGTTCTGCGGATCCTGGACTCTACCTCGGCCCAGGTGGGCATTGATGCGCTGGGCTTTGAGCCGGAGCAGCGCGACCTCTTCCTCGCCGCCATCAAAAAGCCCTATGGGATGATCCTGGTCACAGGCCCCACGGGCTCCGGCAAGACCGTCTCCCTCTACAGCGCGATCAACATTCTCAACGCGCCGGATGTCAACATCTCGACGGTCGAGGACCCGGTAGAGATTCAGGTGGCGGGGATCAACCAAGTCAATATGAACCCAAAGACGGGGCTGACCTTCGCCTCGGCGCTGCGCGCCTTTCTCCGCCAGGACCCGGATATCCTGATGGTCGGGGAGATCCGCGACCTGGAGACCGCCGAGATCGCGGTTAAGGCCGCCCAGACCGGCCACCTGGTGCTCTCCACCCTGCACACCAACGACGCCCCACAGACGCTCACCCGACTGGCCAATATGGGCGTGGCGCCGTTCAACATTGCCTCCTCGATCCTATTGATCATGGCCCAGCGCCTGACCCGTAAACTGTGCCCAACCTGCAAGCAACCCGAGGAAGTGCCGCGTGAGGCACTGCGCGAGGAGGGGTTCACGGACGCCGATCTCGACGAGGGCGTCACCGTCTATCGCCCGGTCGGCTGTGAACGCTGCAACAAGGGTTATAAGGGGCGGATCGGGATCTTTCAGGTCATGAAGGTGTCCGAGGCGATCGGGCGCCTCATCATGGAGGGCGGCAATGCCCTCCAGTTGGCGGAACAGGCGGCGCGCGAGGGCGTCGCGAACCTGCGGCAATCCGGTCTGCGCAAGGTCAAGGCCGGGATCACCAGCCTTGAAGAGATCAACCGAGTCACCAAGGACTGACGCCCATGGCACTGACAGCAGCGCAGAGGCCCAAGCCTCAATCGAAGGCACCGCCCAAGGCAGAAAAGGCCTACGTCTTTGTCTGGGAGGGAACTGACCGTCGCGGCGGTCGTGTCAAGGGCGAAACCCGCGCCTCCAGCATCACGACGGTGCGCGCCGACCTGCGCCGCCAGGGGGTCAACCCGACTAAGGTCAGAAAGAAGGCCCAGCCGCTCTTCAGCGGCCGCAAGAGGATCACCCCCGGCGATATCGCCGTCTTCAGTCGCCAACTCGCGACCATGATGGCCGCCGGTGTGCCCTTGGTGCAGTCCTTCGACATCGTCGGCCGGGGACACGACAACGCGGCCATGCAGGATCTTATCCTTGCCATCAAGCAAGATATTGAGAGCGGTACCGCCATGGCCGAGGCGCTGGGCAAACACCCGCTCTATTTCGACGATCTGTTCTGCAACCTGGTCGCCGCCGGTGAGCAGGCCGGGGTGCTCGACATCCTGTTGGACAAGATTGCGGTCTATAAGGAAAAAACCGAATCGATCAAGGGCAAGATCAAGAAGGCCCTGTTCTATCCCACGGCGGTCATCATCGTTGCCATCCTCGTCACGGTGGTGATCCTGATCTTCGTCATTCCCCAATTCAAAGATTTGTTCAGCAGCTTCGGGGCGGACCTGCCGGCCTTCACCCTGATGGTCATCGGCATGTCCGATACGCTGCGCGAGTGGTGGTGGGCGGTTTTTCTGGCGATTGCCGGGGCGATCTGGGCGATCGGTAACCTGTTCAAGCGCTCGCGCCGGTTTCGTGAGATCGTCGATCGCACGCTCCTGCAAATCCCGATCATCGGTGCCATCCTCAATAAGGCGTCGTTGGCGCGCTTTGCCCGCACGCTGTCCACTATGTTTGCCGCCGGCGTGCCCCTCGTGGAGGCGCTGGAATCGGTGGCCGGCGCCACCGGCAACATCGTCTATCAGGAGGCGGTGCTGAAGATGCGCGAGGAAGTAGCCACCGGACAGGCCCTGCAACTATCCATGCGGCAACGCAACTTGTTCCCGCACATGGTGATCCAGATGACTGCCATCGGCGAGGAGTCCGGCGCCCTGGACGAGATGCTCGGCAAGGTCGCCGACTTCTACGAGGAGCAGGTGGACAACGCCGTGGACAGTCTGAGCAGCCTCCTGGAGCCCATGATCATGGTCGTCATCGGCGGCCTGGTGGGCAGCTTGGTGGTCGCCATGTACCTGCCGATCTTCAAGCTCGCGTCGGTGGTGTGATGCAGTGGATCGAAGTATTCAACGCCAACCCGGGCCTGCTCTACGGGTCGGCCCTGGTCTTGGGGCTGATCGTCGGGAGTTTCCTTAACGTCGTGATCCTGCGCCTGCCGCGAATCATGGAGGCGGGCTGGCGTCGCGAGTGCGACGAACTCGCCGGGACGGCCGGCGCCGAGGAGAGTCCGGCGCTCAGTCTGGCCCACCCCCCGTCCCACTGTCCGGCCTGCGGGCACCGGATCCGCGCGCTGGAGAATGTCCCGATCCTGAGCTACCTGTTCCTGCGGGGTCGCTGCTCGGCCTGCCGCACGCGTATCAGTCCCCGCTATCCCCTGATCGAGGGCCTCACCGCCGTCCTGACCCTGGTGGTGGTGCTGCGTTTCGGCCTGAGCGTGCAGACCCTGGTGGCCCTGCCCCTGACTTGGGGCCTGATTGCACTCGCGCTCATCGACTTCGACACCCAGTTGCTTCCGGACTCCATCAGCATCCCGCTCCTGTGGGCTGGCCTGCTGTGCAGCCTGTTCGGGCTCTTCACGGACAGCCGCTCCGCGATTATCGGTGCCGTCGCGGGCTATCTGAGCCTCTGGTCCGTCTTCCAGCTCTTTCGTCTCGCTACCGGCAAGGAGGGCATGGGATACGGGGACTTCAAGCTCCTGGCGCTGTTCGGGGCCTGGTTCGGCTGGCAGTTCCTGCCCCAGATCGTGCTGCTTTCGGCGCTGGCCGGGGCCCTTCTCGGGACCTTGCTGATCGTCACCGGGCGGCAGGCGCGGGGCGTCCCCATGCCCTTCGGCCCCTTCCTGGCCGTCGCCGGCTTCGTCTGTCTGATCTGGGGCCCCCAACTCAATGACGCCTATCTGCGCCTGACCGGCTTGGCGTGAGCGGGGTCCGGTCAGGTGTTTAGGGTTGGGCTCACCGGGGGGATCGGCAGCGGCAAATCGACCGTGGCCGAGCGGTTCGCCGCGTTCGGTGTCGGTATCATCGACACCGATCTGCTGGCCCGGGAACTGACAGAGCCCGGCACCCCGACCCTGGCCCGGATCGGCGCCGAGTTCGACGCTGTCCTGCTGCCGGACGGCAGCCTGGACCGGGCGGCCCTGCGTGGACTGGTGTTTGCCGACCCGGCGGTGCGTGCCCGGCTGGAGTCCATCCTGCACCCGCCGATCCGCGGCCTGATGCTGGAGCGCGCCGCCTGCCTTGGTGCCCCCTACGTGATCCTGATGGTGCCGCTGCTGTTGGAGACCGGTCAGGAGTCTCTGGCGGACCGGGTGCTGGTAGTAGACTGTCCGGAGCCGACTCAGATCGCCCGGGTGGGTCGCCGCAGCCTGCTCGGAGAGGCTGAGGTCAAGCGCATCATTGCCAGTCAGATCCCGCGCGCCCTGCGTCTGGCGCGGGCCGACGATGTCATCGACAACGGCGGCGGACCCCAGGCCCTGGGACCCCAGGTCGAGCGGCTGCACCGGGCCTATCTGGCGCTCGCCGCAGAAGGCAGCGGACGAACAATCTTTCTCGGCTGACAGGTCACCGTGCTTTCTGGGATCATGAGCGCCAGACCTCCCCCGTTTCCCAGGACCGTCCCCATGAATGCCCCAGAAACCCTCGCCCTGCGCAGCGGCGCCGCCGTGTTGTTCGATGTGTTGACCGAGCTCGGCGTCGAGACCATCTTCGGCCACACCGGCGGGGCCGTGATCCCGCTGCATGTCGAACTCAATAAACGCCTGCGCCGCGGCGAGCCCTGTCCGCACTTCGTCATGTGTCGCCAAGAGCCCGGGGCTGGCCATGCGGCGGAGGGCTATGCCCGGGTCAGCGGCCGGGTCGGGGTGGCGCTCGCGACCTCCGGACCCGGGGCGACCAACCTCACCACCCCCATCGCGGACGCCCATAAGGACTCGATTCCGACGCTCTTCATCACCGGTCAGGTGCCGAGCGGGGCCATCGGCTCCGACGCCTTCCAGGAGGTGGACACGGTCGGCGTCACCCGGGCCATCTCCAAACACAACTACCTGGTCAAAGATGTGCGTGATCTGGAGTGGGTGTTGCGCGAGGCCTATGCCCTGGCCGGCAGCGGTCGGCCCGGCCCGGTGGTGGTGGATATCTGCAAGGACGTGCAACTCGCGCCGCTGACCCGCAGCAACGCAGCGCGTCGCCGCTACCGCGAGTCGATCCCCTTCGACCCGGCCAAGGCCGATGCCATCCTCGCCGCGCTGGCTGCGGCGGCGCGCCCGGTGGTCAAGGCCGGCGGGGGCGTCATCCACGCCGGAGCCGCGAGCGCCCTGTGTCGCTTCGCCGAGCGTTTCTCGGTGCCGGTCACGACCACCTTCAACGGCCTGGGGGCCATCCCCTTCGATGACCCCCATAACCTGGGGATGCCCGGGATGCACGGCACCATCCCGGCCAACTATGCCCTGCGCGACGCGGACCTGATCCTCACCATCGGCGGGCGCTTCGATGACCGGGTGGCGGTGCGTGGCTTCGCCGGGGGCAAGCAGATCGCGCAGGTGGATATCGACCCCTCGGAGATCGACAAGACGGTCGCGACCCATCTGCACTTGGTCGCCGGGGCCGATGCCTTCCTGGACTATGCCCTGGCGAGCGGCCGGGACGCCAGTCACCTGCAGTGGCTGGCCCAGGTGCAGCAGTGGCGCACCCAGTTGCCCAAGCCTTACCAGAGCGGCCCGGAACTCAAGCCCCAATTGGTGATCGAGACCATCTCCGAACTGACCCGGGGCGACGCTACTCTGGTCACCGGGGTCGGTCAGCACCAGATGTGGGCGGCCCAATATTACCGCTTCCAGCGCCCGCGCCAGTGGGTCAGCTCCGGCGGGCTTGGGACCATGGGCTTCGGTCTGCCCGCGGCCATCGGTGCCTGGTTCGCGGACCGCAGCCGCCCGGTGGTGCTGATCGACGGTGACGGCAGCTTCCAGATGAACCTCCAGGAGTTGGGCACCGTCATCGCCCAGCGTATCCCGCTCAAGATCTTCGTCCTCAATAACAATTTTCTGGGGATGGTCCGCCAGTGGGAGGACATGATGGACGCCGGGATGCACTACGAGACCTGCCTCTCGCGCGTCGCCGAGTGCGACCCGGACTGTACCGACATCGGGGCCGACTGCCGCCGCCAGATCCCCAACCTCACTGGGCTCAAATACGTGTATCCGCGGCTCAAGACCCTGCGTATCCGCACCCCGGCGGCGCTGCGCAACGGGGTCGCCTGGGCCCTGGCCCAAGAGCACCCGGTGCTGGTGGACTGCTGGGTCGACAAGACGGAGAACGTACTGCCGATGGTGCGGCCGGGGAACACCCTGTATCAGATGCTCGAGGCGTGAATCATCGCCTGCTGGGCGATGATTCACGTTGTTTTTTCTCGTTCCCACGCTCTGCGTGGGAATGAATTTCGGAACGCTCTGCGTCTCGAATGAGGTGTGGCAGCAATGTCGGGTTACGCTTCGCTAACCCGACCGACGCCGACTATGCCGAATACTTAGGCGTCACATCAGCGGCGCCACCCGCTCGCTCAGCAGCCGGTCGAGGTCGGCAAGTTCCGGATAGCGGGCGGCGACCTCCCGGACATAGCCGAGCGTGCGGGGGATGTCGGCCAGGTAGCCGGGCTTGCCGTCGCGGTGATTCAGACGGGCGAAGATGCCGCAGGCCTTCAGGTGTCGCTGGGCGCCCATGAGGTCGAACCAGCGCAGGAAGCGCTGCGGGTCCAGGGCCGGGAGCAGGCCGGAGGCGACGGCGCCGTCCAGGTAGCCCAGGGCCCAGCCGGTGACCCGCGCGGCGGGCCATTGGATGTAGCAGTCCTTGAGCAGCGAGACGAGATCGTAGGTGATGGGGCCGACCACGGCGTCCTGGAAGTCCAGGATCCCGGGGTTCGCCTGCTCGGTGATCATCAGGTTGCGCGAGTGGTAGTCGCGGTGGACGCAGACCTGCGGCTGCTCCAGGGCGCTGGCGACCAGGGCGTCACAGGCGCGTTCCCAACCGGCCTGTTGCGTTGACGACAGATCAATTCCCAGGTGGCGCCCGAGGAACCAGTCGTGGAAGATTTCCAACTCCCGTCGCAGGAAGGGGGCGTCGTAGACCGGTAGGTCGTCCCGAGGGCCGCGTGCCTGAATGAGTGCCAGGGCGGCGAGTGCGTCGGCGTAGAGCCGGTCGGCGCTCGCAGCGTCGAGTTCGGCCAGATAGAGCCGGTCGCCCAGGTCGGAGAGGGCGAGGAAGCCGTTGGCCCGATCCTCCGCATGGACCTCGGGGGTGTGTAGACCGATGGCGCCCAAGCGCCGCGCCAGGTCCACGAAGCGGCCGCAGTCCTCCTGGGCCGGCGGGGCGTCCATCAGGACCAGGCTGTGTCCCGGGTAGCGCACCCGCCAGTAGCGGCGGAAGCTCGCATCGGCGGAGGCCGGTTCCAGTGTAAAATCGTCCCTGCCCAGTACCGAGGCGACCCAGTGCGTCAATAAGTCGTGTCGTAAGTCGTGCCGTGCGCTCAAACGTCAGTCCCCTGGTGGTGGTGGGCGGTGGCCGGCGGGGGCGACCATCGTCCCCGATTGCCGGCCCCCGCGGAATGTGACATGGTTGCCGGGAAATCCCAAGCCCCCCAGGTGCCGGTCGGCGCTTGCGGCCCCGCTTGACCTGCGGAACCAGGTACCATGGCCTTCCCGCGGGAAGTGATCCGCGCCAACAGCTTTACTATCGTGCGTTTCCTAGCCGTCGCGCTCATCCTGTTCATTGTCGCCCCCCGTGCGGCCCTCGCCGCGGGGGCCCCGGACGGCCCGTGGGACTGTGCCGGCCCCGCTGGTGCGGCGGGCGCCGCCCCGGGGGCGGATCAGGCCCGGGACTGCCGTGCCGCGGCGACGGCCGCGGGCCCCGTGGTCACGGTCCCCCCCGACGGCGGCCTCACCAACGGCGGAGCCGCGCCCGCGGTCGCTGAGACAGCGCCCGGCGCGGGGGCGGCCGCGGCACCCGTTACGGTCCCCGAGGCGGCGGCGGCCAGCGGCGACGTGCTTGCCGCCGACCCCAGCGGCCCGGCCCCCGGCAACCCGGCCCCCGGCAACCCGGACCCCAGCGCCCCGGAACCCACGACCGCACCCAATACCGAGCGCGCTGCCGGGCGGGCCGACGAGCCCCTGGCGCGCGAGGGCAGCGAGCTTCCCCCGGCCGTCCCGATGGCGGGCGGGGTGCCCCCCGCGGCCGGCCCCGGCCCTGCGCCGGCGCCCGCGGTTACGCCGGACCCGATCCCAGCCCCGACGCTCGCTCCCCCCCCCACGCCGGTGGACCTCCCCCGCCCGCCCGCGTGGCCCCGGGAACCTGAGGCGGCACGCCTGAACCTCCCCATCCCGCTGGTGATAGACCAAGTGCAGCATGGCCAGAGTGGCCCCTCGCGCTGGGCGTTGCCGCCACTGGACCGCACCGGCCTGCCCACTGCCACTGACCCGCGGGTGGGTGCCGCGCTGGGTAGTCTGCCGGCCGCGAAGCCGCGCGAAGACCAGACCAGGCTTCACGCCGGGCTGCCCTGGGACCAGTGCGGACTGCGCGTCGCCGGCCGGCGCCCCGGGGGCGTCGGACGGGGCCTGGCCCCGGCGGCGGACTCCCAGGTCCCGGTCGACGTGCTCGCCGACCGGGCGGACTACGACCGTGCAAGCGAGGTCATACGCCTGCAGGGCGCCATCGTGATCACCCAGGGCGACCAGCGCCTGGAGGCGGATCGCTCCAGCTATGACCGCAAGAGCGGCGCGGTGAACGCGGCGGGCAACGTCTTTCTCGACTACCCCGGGGCGCGGTTGCAGGCCGACACCGCCGCTTACAACCTGCAGAGCAAGCAGGGCACGCTCGACCAGGTCCATTATCGCCTACGCGGTGGTGTCAACGCGCGCGGCAGCGCCGATACGGCGGCCCTCCTGCCCGGGGAGATCACCCGCTACCGTGACGTGACCTATACCACCTGCCCGCCGGGGCAGTCCGATTGGTCGATCCGCGCCCGCGACCTGGAACTGGACCAACTGGAGGGCATGGGAACCGCGCGTCACGCCCAGTTGCGCCTCGGCCCGGTGCCGCTGCTCTACACGCCTTACCTGCGCTTTCCCATCGATGATCGGCGGCGCAGCGGGTTCCTGATCCCGGTGATCGGCGGCGGCAACAACACCGGCACTGATATCATCCTGCCCTATTACTGGAACATCGCCCCCAATCTGGACGCGACCTTCTACCCGCGCTACATGAGTTCGCGGGGCCTGATGCTCGGCGCCCAGGTGCGCGGCCTCACGCGCTTCGGGTCCGCGGAGTATGCCGGCGAACTGATGCCCCACGACGACGAGGCCCCGGATTTGGGGACCCGCTGGAGTCAGCGGGTGACCCAGGCCGGTGCGTTCGGCGGACGCTGGTCCACCGCCATCGACTACAGCGCGGTGTCGGACGACCAATTCTTGGATGACTTCGGCAACCGTCTGGACGTCACCAGTATTCGCAACCTGACCCAGCGCGGCAGTCTTGCTTACGGCGGCAACGGGTTCAGCGTGATTGCCTGGCTGCAGTCATTTCAAACCGTGGACGCGACGACCACTGCCGCCAACCGTCCCTATGGTCAGCTCCCCCATGTGCAGATCACGCTGACGCCGCTGCACTGGGGGCCCGCGGAGTTCACCCTGGACGGCCAGTACGACTACTTCGACAATCCCGCCAAGGTCTACGGGAACCGGGCAGTGCTCCTGTCCTCGGTGCGCCTGCCGCTGCGCCGCAGCTTCGGTTTTTTGATACCGCGCGTGCGCCTCTACGCGACCGCCTACGATCTGCTGAACCAGACCGAGGGGATGCCGGCCCGGCAGGATTTCCTGATCCCGAGCCTGGATCTGGACACCGGTCTGATCTTCGATCGCGACACCAGTTGGTTTGGCCACCCCGCCCTGCAGACCCTGGAGCCGCGTCTCTACTATGTCCTGACCCCCTACGCCAACCAGGCCGACACGCCGCTGTTCGACACCACCGCGCTGACCTTCAGCTATGCCAGCCTGTTCCGGCCCAATCGTTTCACCGGCTATGACCGCATCGGCGATGAAAACCGGCTCACCATTGGTCTGACCTCCCGGACTCTGGGCGGGGCCGACGGCCGCGAGTGGTTCCGCATCAGCCTCGGTGAGATCCTGTACTTCGGCCCTCGCCGGGTGCAACTCATCGGGGAGACCGCAGACCAGGAGTCGCGCTCGTCGATCGCCGGCGAGCTATCGACCAATCCGGTCGAGGGCTGGGTCGCCCGGGCCAGCTTTCAGTGGGATCCGAACCTCACGCAGAACCAGTGGGAGCAACGCGTGTTGCAGTTGCGCTACGCCCCGGGGGATGATCGCCTGCTGAACCTGTCCTATCGCTACAGCCTGGGTGCGACCGAGCCCGAGCGCTACGAGAACACCGACCTGTCCTTCCGCCTACCGATCACTCCGCGCGTCGGCCTGGTCGGGCGCTGGCTCTATTCACTGCTACAGGCCGACACCGTCGAGGCCTTCGCCGGCATCGAGTTTGGTCGCTGTTGCTGGCGGGTGCGGGTCCTCGGGCGCCACCTCAAGACCAGTACGGACAGCGCCGGCAACACCAGCGTCATGCTGCAAGTGGAGCTTGCAGGACTAGGCGCCTTCGGCGACAAGATCGACAAACTTCTGGAACAGAGAATCTATGGCTATGACTCGGACTGAACACGGCGGCCGTTATGGGCGCCTTCCCGGCCTTGCGGCGGCGCTGACTTGGGTGGTCGCCGGACTGCTCTGCCTGGCCCTGGGGGGCCATGGGTCCAGCGCGGCGGCAGCGCAGGCGCTCGACTCGATCGTTGCCGTGGTCAACGACGACGTGGTGGTGCAGAGCGAACTGACCCATGAGCTCAACCTGGCGGTGCCGCAACTCCAGCAGCAGGGTACCCCGGTTCCGCCGCCGGAACAGTTGCGCAAGCAGGTCCTGGAGCGGCTGATCCTCAAGCGGCTCCAGCAGCAGCGCGCCAAGCAACTCGGCATCACGGTGGACGATGCCGCCCTGACCGCTGCCATCCAAAGCATCGCGGGCCGCAATGGACTCTCGGTGGAGGAACTCAAGGCGACCCTGGAGACCGGCAATGTCCGCTTCCAGGACTTCCGCGAGGACACCAGGATGCAGATCCTGGCCGGCCGGCTGCAAAACCAGGAGGTCATGAGCCACGTCCAGGTCACCGACCAGGAGGTGGCACGCTTCCTTGAAAAGGACAAGGGTACACTGATGCCGCGCGAGCAGGTCCGGCTCCAGCATATCCTGATCGCCCTGCCGGAGCAGCCGAGCCCCGCCCAGCTCGCCGCGGCCCAGGCCAAGGCGAAACAACTGGTGGCCAAGCTGCGCGGCGGGGCCGACTTCGCCGCCGTGGCGGCCGCCAGTTCCGAGGGGCGCACGGCCCTGGAGGGCGGGGATCTCGGGTGGTTTGAGATGGCGGCCGTCCCCAGCCTGGTGGCGGAGCGCGCCCCGACCATGGCCAAGGGCGAGATCACGGACCCGATCCGCACCCCCAGCGGCTACAACATCATCCGGATGGCGGACGTCAAGGGTGGCTTGCCCGACAACGTCACCCAGGCCAAGGCCCGCCACATCCTGGTGCGCACCAGCGAGATGGTCTCGGAGGCGGATGCCAAGACGCGGCTCATCCAGTTGCGTACCCGTATCATCGGGGGTGATGACTTCGCCACCCTGGCTCGCGCCCACTCCGACGACACGGGCTCAGCGCTCAAGGGCGGTGATCTCGGCTGGGTCAGCCCGGGCGATACGGTACCGGAGTTCGAGAAGATCATGACCGGGCTGCCGCTCGGCGAGGTCAGCGAGCCGTTCAAGAGCCCCTTCGGCTGGCACATCCTGCAGGTCCAGGAGCGCCGTACCCAGGACACCGCCGATGAACTGCTGCGGATCAAGGCGCGGGATGCGATCCAGCGGCGCAAGGGGGAGGAGGCCACGGACGCCTGGTTGAAGCGGCTGCGCGACGAGGCCTATGTGGAGGTGCGCCAGGATGGCGGCGATGCCAAACGCTGAGCCGCGTGCGTCCGGGCCAGGCCCCGGGCCCGGGTCCGGCGTGCCGCGGCTCGCGCTCACCCCGGGGGAGCCGGCCGGGATCGGCCCCGACCTCCTGGTCCGGCTGGTCCAGGAGCCCCAGGCGGCCCAGTTGGTCGCGGTGGCCGACCCCGCGCTCCTTGCCGCGCGCGCCCGGGCGCTCGGGCTGCCGCTGCACTGCCTTGCGTTCGTGCCCGCGCCCCCCCGTGAACCCACCCCGCCGGGGTCACTGCTGGTGCACCCGGTCCCCCTGGTCACCGCCGCCCGGCCCGGCCAGCTCGATCCCGCCAACGCCCCCTATGTGCTCGCGACGCTGCGGGTCGCCTGCGACGGGTGTCTCGACGGAACCTTCGATGCGCTGGTCACCGGGCCGGTCCACAAGGGCATCATCAACGACGCCGGCATCCCTTTCAGCGGGCATACCGAGTTCCTGGCCGAGCGGTGCGGGGCGCTGCCGGTGATGCTGCTCGCCACTCCTGGGCTGCGGGTCGCCCTGGTCACCACCCATCTACCCCTGAGTCAGGTCGCCGCGGCCGTCACCGCACCGCTGCTCACCCACATCATCGAGATCCTGCACCGCGACCTGGTCGGGCGCTTCGGCATCCCGGCGCCGCGCATCCTGGTGTGCGGCCTCAACCCCCACGCCGGGGAGGGCGGGCACCTGGGGCGCGAGGAGATCGAGGTCATAGCACCGGTCCTCACGGCCTTGCGCGTGCGAGGCTGGGACCTACAAGGCCCATTGCCGGCCGACACCGCCTTCGTCCCGGAGCGTCTGGCCGGCGCCGACGCCGTGCTCGCCATGTACCACGACCAGGGCCTGCCGGTGCTCAAGCACCTGGGCTTCGGCCAGGCCGTCAACATCACGCTCGGGTTGCCGATCATCCGCACCTCCGTGGACCACGGTACCGCGCTCGATCTCGCCGGGACGGATCGGGCGGATCTAGGCAGTTTGCGGGCGGCGATCGGGATGGCGGTGCAGATGGCCGGCGTGGCCCTGGCGCACGGGTAGTCGGACGTCTGGGATCGACTCTGAGCCGTTATTTCTTTCCCCAGATCGAAGAGGTGCAAGTGCCCCGCTTCAGGTTGTTTTGCGCGCCGACCCCAACGGGGGGTGGTGAGAAATCCAGCCTACAATGCCTCATCCCAACTGCGCGAAAGCCGCGCCGCACAGTGGATGAGCCCCACCATGGAATAGGTCTGGGGGTAGTTGCCCCACAGTTCGCCGGTGTCGGGATGGATATCCTCGGACAGCAACCCCAGGGCATTGCGGCGCTTGAGTATGGACTCGAACAGCCGGCGCGCCTCGTCGCGCCGGCCCAGGGCGGCCAGGGCGTCGATGTACCAGAAGGTGCAGATGGTGAAGGCGGTCTCCGGGCGGCCGAAGTCATCCTCCTCCCCATAGCGCAGCAGCAGATCACCCCGTCGCAGGGTGCGCCCGATGGCCGCGACGGTGCCGCCGAAGCGGGGGTCATCGGCGGACACGAAATCCAGTTCGTGCAGCAGCAGCAGGCTCGCGTCCAGGGTATCCCCATCGAAGGTGGCGACAAAGCTGCCCAACGCCGGGTTCCAGGCCCGTGCGGCGATCTCGGCGTGCAGCCGGTCGGCCTCCTGCCGCCACTGCTGCGCGCGCTCGGGGAGTTCCAGCACGGCGGCAATGCGCGCCAGGCGGTCGCAGCCGGCCCAGCACATCACGGCGGAGAAGGTGTGGACGGCCGGGCGGGTGCGCAGTTCCCAGGGGCCGGCGTCCGGCTGGTCAAAGACCGCGAGCGCCCGGCGGCCCAGGTCCTCCAGGCGCTCAAACAGGGCCGGATGGCCCGCGAGCGGCATACGGCGCCCGGACCCAGTTGTGCCAGTGGTCGAGGGTGCGCTCCAGGAAGTGCCGGGCCGTTTCGGCGATGCCCGCGGTCAGCGACTCATCGGCACCCAGGATGAAGGTGAGCGGGCCCTCGAGCAGGAAGGGCGTCTCCTCGACCACATAGGACAGGGGGGCGTCGGTGGTGAGTCGCAGGGCGCCGGTCTGGCTTTGGTACCGGACATGGTTGGAGCCGACGGTGACCTGGGGCGACTCCTGGCCATAGGCGAACCGCGGGCGGACCCGCACCCGCAGTTGCGGCCGGCCCTTCACCGGGGTCAACCGGCGGATCAGGGTCGGGGGACGGAACATCCGCTCGAACTGCGTGAAGCGGGGGGCGAAGTCCGTGACCTTGATGGCGTTACCCGCCTGGTCCTCGATGCGGGTGACCAGGACCGCCGAATTGATCTGGTACCACTGCCGGGTCTCGCCCAGGGCGCCCACCAGCTCGCAGGCGAAATAGCCGCCGTTGTCCGGCTCCGCCGGGCGATAGGGCCGGGACCCGTTGAGCAGGCTGCAGAAGACCGGGTCGCCGTCCAGGCGCGGGTAGCCGCACCAGACCACGGTGGCACAACGGGAGAGTCCGCCGCGTGCGTTGACCACGGCAAAACCGTCTTCGTCGGTGCGATCGTCGCCGACGAAGACCGGGGTGCGCCCGGCATAGGGGGGGGCGTCCATGAAGCGCTCGATGGCCGCTCCCTTGCCCGCCGCGGCCGGCAGGATCTCGACCACCAGCTTGCCGAGTTGAAGACGGAAGGCCGGGCCTAAGCGCTCGGCCGCGCGCGTCGCCAATGCCCGCACCTGCGCCTCGTGCGCCGGGGCCAGGCGGTAATGCAGGGCCAGCGCGTGGGGCTTGCGCTCCAGCAGGACCCCGGGCAGGCGGGCGGTCTCCTGCCGCAACAGCGGGGTCATCTCCAGCAGGGCCGCGCCGATCGCGGTCCCTGGCTCGATCAGTGTCCCACCCAGGCGCCACTGAGCGCCATGGGTTCCGGCCGCATTGAAAGGGCCGGGAAAGAGCCGGTCGATGTCGCTCAACGGGCGGCCACTCACCAGGGCCAGGGCCCCGCCCAGGCCGCGGGTGAGGGCCGCGAGTTGGGCCGGCAGCCCCGGTGACACGCGCACCGCTTGGGGCTCGGCGGCCAGGTCGAGCAGGGTCCCGTCGAGGTCCAGAAAGAGTGCCCAGTCGCGCATCCAGTCCGGGCAGTGCAGCGGGGTGGGCGCGTCGGGTCCGCTCATCGGCCATCCCGGCGGCGTGGCCGGCGCACGGGGGTGCTGACCCGGACGATCTGATCCTCGATCCGCTGGCGCTTGCGCAGCCGGGCGGCCTCCAGGAGCATCCGTCCGGCCCAGAAATAGATGTTGTGCTCGCTGACCAGGGCGCGCATCAGGTGCATCCGCTCACGCCGCTGCTCACGCGGCATCAGGAGCGCGCGATGCATCGCCCCGGCCATGGCGCCGCTGTCGTAGGGGTTGATAATCAGGGCCTCCAGCAATTCCCGCGAGACCCCGGCGAAGCTGCTCAGGACCAACACCCCGTCGTCGTCGCGGGCGGCGACGAACTCCTTGGCCACCAGGTTCATGCCGTCATGCAGGCTGGAGACCAGGCACAGGTCCGCGCGGTGCTCTGCTCGCGGTCGATGTGGCACTCCAGGAAGCGATCGACCGAGTCCAGGAAGTTCAGGCAGTGAAACTGGGTATGGAAGCCCAGGATGGTACTGCCCAGCAGCCCCTGCAGGATCTCCTCGCGCCAGGGGCAGATGCCGAAGACCTCGGGGTTGGGCCAGGGGAGGTGCCAAAACGTGATGATGGTGGCGCCGGGCAGGCGCTCGCGCACCATCTGCGGCAACAGGGCGAAGTGATAGTCCTGGACCAGGACCAGGGGGTTGGGGGACTGCGCCTCGGCCACCACCGCATCGGCAAACTTGCGGTTCACGGCCACATACTGATCCCAGTCGGAGGCGCGAAAGGTCGGGCGCACGAAGACGATATGGCACAGGGGCCAGAGTCCCTCGTTCGCCAGGCCGTAGTAGTAGCCGTCCTGCTCCGCGTCGGAGAGCCAGACCCGACGCAGCGTGTAGGCGGCGATAAAGACGGCCAGGTAGCGCTCCAGCTTGGCGCCGCGCCGCTCGATGAAGCTCAAATCATGGACGATGATCAGGTCGCCGAGATCGACCTCGCCGTCGCGCAGGGCAAAGACCGCGGTGAGCACTGCCCCGTCGCTACGCGGTGTCACTGTGAAGGTGGGCGTACCGCCCGCCCGCGGTGGGCATCCCAGGGTCTTGGGCCAGGTGGTGGAGCGGTGTGACAGGTGGCCGTCGGGGGTGCACAGACCGACCGCCAGCAGCCGCTCATCCCGCGTAATCCCTTGAAAAAGAATGCTCAGTCTGGGGCCGGCCGCGTCCTTGACCAGGCGCGCCACGGTGTCGTTGATGGAGTCGAAGACCAGTTGGGAGCGTTGCTCCACGTCGGCACGGAACCAGCGCTCGATCAACTCGCCGAGTACCGGGGTGGCCGCCCAGGCGATGCCCCCCAGGACGAGGAGCAGGGGGACGATGAATCTCAGTGCCATGCGCATGGACGGTACCTTTCGCAGCGCGGGGACGGCCAAGGCGGCACGCGTCAGCCGCCGCGCCACGGAGGTGGCGAAGAAATATGACCGCCTTCTGCTGTCTTGGTGAAGCCGCGGCTACCTACTATAGCAGCTTGACCAGGGCCGCGACCGCCGCCACCGCGGCCATGATCATCGCATCAAGGTCGCGACCGGGCCGCGGCCGGGCGCCATCAGCGAGCATTGCGCAGAGCGGCCCGCCGCGCCCCACAGGGCACGGTCCGGGAACCTGGGGTCAGGGGGCGCGCCGCGCATGCAGTTCGGCCAGCACGGGCGGTGACCGCGCGGGAACCTTGGCCGCTGGGTGACCCCGACCGCGCGGTCGCTGGCTTCGCTGATCCGGATCGCGATTTTGCGCTGCGGGGCTTCACGCCCGGTCCAGGATTCAGACTAACCCGCAGCAACGCCGGATCTGCGTTCGGGGTGTCGTTTACGGGTTGGGCGGGTCCGGGGCGGGCGTGCCCTGGTGGACGGGGTGTGCTCAGTATCTGCATACGGATTGATTCGGTGTCGGACATCACCGGGCTCATCGAATACGCTCGCCATGCCACCGGCGGTCCGTCCACACCCGGCCTGTCCGCTGCATCGGAAGTCGGGCTAACTGTGCTTCCGGAGGCGTTCAAGCCACGCAAGGTCGGCGGGATTATGGCCCGGAACCCGGGGTTTGTGCTATCGGGCGGGTTCGCCGGTTCACCCAGGGTCGACGGTGGTGGGGCGTGCGGGCAACGGTTCACCGGGGGACGTCGTTCGAACTGCCCCCCAAGTGCCCGGCGAAACCCTCGTCAGCGGCGGGCGAGGTGCCCGAATCGTGTGAGCGCATGAACAGAGTCCCGCGCAAGGCGGCGCCGTCCGCGTCGATGCCGCGGATATTCACATCCAGGACTTCACCGACCGGCGGGGCGTCCGGGTGCGCGTGGATGCGCACCGGCAGGTAGTTGGGCGTATAGCCGAACAGGTCCCCGGGCTGCCCCCCGCGGGTCTCACCCTCGCGCAGGACCCGGCAGTCGCGACCGATCTGGGAGGCGAAGACCTGGCGTCGCAGACGCTGCGCCAGGGCCTTGAGTTCCAGTACCCGCGCCCGCTTGGTGTCGGCGTCCGCCTGCCCGGGCAGGGTGGCGGCCCGGGTGCCGGCCCGCGGTGAATAGGTGAAGCAATGGACCTGGCCAAAGCCCATGGCGGCGACGAAGGCCAGCGTCTCCCGCCACTCGGACGCGGTCTCGCCGGGGAAGCCGACGATGATGTCGGTGGTGAGGTTGAGGCCCGGCACCGCGGCCCGTCCCGCCGTGGCCAGGCGGGCGAACTCGGCGACCTTGCAGCGGCGGGCCATGCGCCGCAGTACGGCATCGGCGCCGCTCTGCATCGGCAGGTGCAGGTGGGGCATCAGGCGTGGGTCGGCGAACAGGTCCCAGAAGCCGTCGGGCAGGTCCCAGGGCTCCAGTGAGCCCAGGCGGACCCGCGGGACCTGGGTCTGCCCGAGCACCGCGCGCACCAGCGCGGCCAGGTCGCTGCCGTGTTGACTCCCGGGGGCGCTGCCGTAGCCGCCCAAGTGGACGCCGGTGAGCACGACCTCTCGCACGCCGTCGGCGCTGAGGTCATCAATGGCGGTGACGATCTCCGGGAGCGGCCGGTCGCGCTCCGGGCCGCGCGCCAGGGTGGTCACGCAGAAGGTGCAGGCGTGGCGGCAGCCGTCCTGCACCTTGACGAAGGCGCGCTGGCGGCCGCGGGCGAAGAGTGGGTTGGCCGCGCCCGCGGTGGCCGACTCTGGCCGCAGCGGCAGGTCCAGAGCGGCGGCAGCGATCTCCACCAGCCGGTCCTTGTCGCGGTTGTCGACCAGGAGTTCTACCCCGGCCTCCAGCACCAGGTCCGCCGCCTCCAGGGAAGCCAGGCAGCCGCTCACGACCAGGCGCGCCTGCGGGTGGGTGCGGTGCGCGCGCCGTAGCCATTGGCGCGACTTGCGCGCCGCCTCGGCGGTCACGGCGCAGGTGTTGAGGACCACCAGGTCCGCCGGTTCGTCGTCCCCGGCCAACTCAAAACCGCGCGCACGAAAGCCCTGGGCCCAGCCCTCCAGTTCGGCCTCGTTCAGGCGGCAGCCGAAGGTCTTGAGCAGGATGCGGGTGCTGGTGCTCATGCGCGGCCCGTGGGCGTCGCCACGGTCAGTCCAGGCCCCGGGTGCTTGGGTGGGGCTTGGGGGCCGCTGCCGTGCCGGGGGCGGCCCGACGCCCCGCCGTGCGCGGGATCCGCAGCAGCAGGGTGTCGCCGCTGCTCTCCCGGGTCAGGTGCCGCAGGTCCGCGTCCGCCGGTAGCGGGACCTTGCGCCGGACGGCGCCGTGGGAGCCGCTGGAACTTGCCCGATAGCCGCTGCCGTCGCCGACGCGCCCCTCCTCTACGCGGCTGCTGCCGGTGCGCAGCGAGAGGGTGAGGCTCTGGCCGCTGGGGGTGACCTGGACCTGGTCCGGTTGGCCGCCCCCGACCTTGACGCGCAGCAGATAGCCGCTGGCGGTGGGCTCGCCGACCACATCAAGGCGTGGGGGGGCCGCTGCCAGTGCACCCTCGTCGGGGGCGTGCGACTCGGCGCGCAAGCGCGTCGCGGGTCCGGCCGTGGGCGTGTCGGCGGCCGTGCGGCCCGACTCGGCCTGGAGCGGGGGAAAGCGGCCCGGTTCGTCGGTGCTGCCGGTCCAAGACCAGGCCGGGACGGCGGCGAGGCTGAGGAGGGCGAGTACGAATCGGTCGCGGGTCATCGGCAACTCCCAAGGGTTAGCGGTCGGGGTGTGGGCAGGGACGGGTGCCTCAATCGCGCCGGTTCCAGGTGGGGCGGTCCAGTTCGTCGGTCAGCCCGTGTTCCCGGAGCCAGTCACGGGCGTCCACGGCGTCCTCTCCGAACCAGGCACCGGCCGAGCCCAGCCTGAAGGTGTAGCCCCAGGCATCCATATCGGCGACCATACGCGCCCGCCCCACCCCAGGGATGGCGTCGGCCAGCAGGATCTGCAGGTAGCAGACGGCGTTTTCCTCCGGATAGTCGCCGCCCGCGTCCGTGTCCAGGGTGGCGCGCCGCCCCTGGTCCATGCAGATGTAGTGGCAGGCCTCGTGCATGACCGAGTGCAGGGGGGTGTCGGTGCGCAGATAGAGCCGGTCGCCGATCAGCCCGGCCTCGGACGTGCCAAAGTAGCTCCCCGGGATGGGGGTGTCGGCGGGGCACACCACGACCTGTACCCCGTAACGCTCCAGCACGGCCGCCGCCGCTGCCTGGTCCGTCTCGGACCAGGCGAGCGTGGTCCCGGCGCTCGCGTCAGGCGTCGGCGCGCGGTGAAATACTGGTTGGTCGAGTTGCATCGCCTATCAACACCGGCACTGATTAACGGGCAACCATGATACCCGATCGCCCGCCACTGCTGTCCCTGTCCCTGTCCCCATTTCCGAGGTGATCATGCTCCCGAGTCCCGTGTTGTCCGTCATAGTCCCGACCTTCAACGAGCGGGAGAACATCCGGGAACTGGTGCAGCGCCTCAGTGTCGTCCTCGCTGGGATCGCCTGGGAGGTCATCTTCGTCGATGATGACTCGCCGGACGGCACCGCCGCCCTGGTGCGGGAAATCGCGCGGCAGGACTCCCGGGTGCGGGTGCTGCACCGCGTCGGCCGGCGTGGACTCTCCACCGCCTGCGTGGAGGGGATGCTGGCCAGTTCCGCGCCCTATCTGGCGGTGATGGACGGGGACTTGCAACATGACGAACGCATCCTGCCCGCCCTGCTGCGCGGGGTGAAGGACGACGGTTTCGACATCGCCATCGGCAGCCGCTATGTGAAGGGCGGGGGCCTGGGCCAATGGGCGGGCGATCGTCAACTGGCCAGTCGCTTCGCGACCGGCGTCTCCCGCCTGGTACTCAAGGCGGCGGTGCAGGACCCCATGAGTGGCTATTTCCTGCTCCGGCGCGAGGTCCTGGAAGGGGCGGTGAATGACCTCTCCGGGATTGGTTTCAAGATCCTTCTGGACTTCTTCGCCTCGAGCCCGCGGCCCCTGCGTTTCATCGAGGTTCCCTATGAGTTCCGGACCCGGGCGGCGGGCGAGAGCAAGTTCGATACCGCGGTCCTCTGGGACTTCCTGATGATGCTCCTGGACAAGACTCTGGGCCGCTATATCCCGATCCGCTTCATCCCCTTCGCCCTAGTCGGCGGAGTCGGGGTCTTCGTCCACCTGTTCATTCTCTGGCTGGTCTATGACCTGGGCGGCGCCGGCTTTGCCGTCGGTCAGAGTCTGGCCGCGGTCGTGGCCATGACCTTCAACTTTTTCATCAATAACGTCATCACCTACCGTGACCGGCAACTGCGCGGCTGGGGCCTGCTGCGCGGGTGGGTCTCCTTCACGCTCGCCTGCTCGCTCGGCGCCGTCGCTAACGTCGGCATCGCCACCTACGCCTTCGAGACCCAGTTCCTCGGCAATACCGCCTGGGTGCTGTCGGCCGTCGCCGGGATCATCGTGGGGGCGGTGTGGAACTACGCCGTGACCTCGGTCTATACCTGGAACAAGGTCAAGGGGGCCTGACTTCTATCTGACGCCGACCCCTTTGATGGTGTCCGCCAGTGCCGAGTTCCAGACTCATTTAATGACTTCGGCGGCTGAGCCTGATTAGGCCGCCAACATAGCGCGTTGCCTGGCGTCAGCGGCAACGCAGGGTTAATTTCTGGGTGCGGGTTACTCGCTAGGTTGCGATGATATCGGTGAAGATCGGTACGTGACGCTCCGTCAGGAACAGATAGTTGGTCAGCGCGCCGTCGTACACGGGCATTTCAAACTCGTCGTTCGCCTCCACCCGACCGGATGGCAGTATCCGAAATGATCGGTATCCCAAGCTTTGCGTTAGCCTTCTGATCGCGGCAATACCCTGTCTTCGCTGACTGACCATTTCCATAACCTGTTCCGACAAGGGATGGGTGCCACACAAAAACTCCGTCGGCAGGATTTCAAGCAACAGGATCGGCTCATATCTCGCTAAAGTCTCCTTCATCCCGATCAACACCTGCCACTCCGCACCCTCTACATCGATCTTCACCATCGCGATCACTTTTTCCGCCAAGAGTCGAAAGATCTCATCCCCGGGCTCCAGGATCACCGGGAAAGATATGGAATAGGGTCTATCCCTCAGTTCCGGGACAAGGGAGGCCCCGGGATCGGCCTCTCCGCCGATACTCAGGTGGCCCAGTGACATCCGTGAAGAAAGCCCAAAGGGAAATATGTGGAAATCGCGGAGATGATTGATATCAATCAAGCGAGCCAGATAGCCGATGCAACTCGGCTGGAGTTCGAATCCGAGATACCGCCGATGCTTGTCGCAGCCGGCAACTTTCACGAGTGTCTGCCCGATATTTGCACCGATATCGACGAATGTGCCCGAGCTGCGTGCAAGCACGTGGCCGATGACTCTGCGTACGCCCTCTTCGCTCCCGAAAAGATGTTCCAGACCCATACCACGGATGATGGGAATCGAAACAGTAGTTGTGCCCACCATCACTTCCACATCGAATGAGAAGTGATAGGCTACAGCTGAACTCCTAATCGCAAGAAATGTCAGCAGCCGTTTGTAAAGTCGCATATCGCCCTCCGGTGTCAGGCGCAGTATCTATCGACCTGGGGCCAGCCGCATTGCGTGATTGCCGGTGAGAGTGGGCCGTAATTGGCGTCACGCCGCATTCTCTGACCGATTCGCGTTGCTTTGCTCCCTAATAATCCTCTCGCGTTACAGTCCCACCGGCAGCGGATTCACGTGCCAAATCTTCTGCGCATACTCCCGAATCGCCCGGTCCGACGAGAACTTGCCCATGCGCGCGACATTGAGGATGGACATGCGGTCCCAGCGCGGCTGGTCCGCCCAAGCGCGGCTCACGCGCTCCTGGCAGTCGCAGTAGGCGCGGTAGTCGGCGAGCACCATGAAGGGGTCCTGGTGGATCAGGTTGTCGGTCAGGGGCCGGAACAGGGTGGTGTCGCCGTGGGCGAAGAGGCCCGAATTGATGAGGTCGATCACCGATTTCAACTCGGGGTCGTCGCGGTAGAGTTCCCAGGGACGATAGCCCTCGGCCTGGCGGCGGCTCACCTCGTCGGCGGTCATGCCGAAGAGGAAGAAGTTTTCGGCGCCGACCTCTTCACGGATCTCGACGTTGGCCCCGTCGAGCGTGCCGATGGTGAGTGCACCGTTCATGGAGAACTTCATGTTGCCGGTCCCGGATGCCTCCTTGCCGGCCAGTGAGATCTGCTCAGAGAGGTCGGCGGCGGGATAGAGCCGCTGGCCGTTCTGGACATTGAAATTGGGCATGAAGGCGATGCGCATGAAGCCGTTGACCTGGGGGTCGTGATTGATGACCTCGCCCACCGCATTGATCAGCTTGATGATCAGCTTGGCCATGTAATAACCGGGCGCGGCCTTGGCCCCGAAGATGAAGGTGCGCGGGACCATGGGGCGGTGCGGGTCCTGCTTGAGGCGCTGGTAGAGGCTCACGATGTGCAGCAAGTTGAGGTGTTGGCGCTTGTATTCGTGCAGACGCTTGGCCTGGACGTCGAAGAGCGATTCGGGGTCGACCGTGACCCAGGCGTTCTTTGCCAGCCACAGGGCCAGGTTGCGCTTGGCGACGGTCTTGACCGAGCGCCATTGTGCCTGGAGTCCGGAGTCGTCCGCGTGGCGTTCCAACTCATGCAGGCGGTCGAGATCGCGCAGCCAGCGGTCGTCCCCGCAGGTCTCGGTGATCAGGGCGGCGAGCCGGGGGTTGCACACGGCGATGAAGCGGCGCGGGGTCACCCCGTTGGTGACGTTGTGGAAGCGCTCCGGCCACATCTCGAAAAAATCTTTGAGCACCGTGGTCTTGACCAATTCGGAGTGGAGTTCGGCGACGCCGTTGACCGCGCTCGATCCCACCACCGCCAGGTTGGCCATGCGCACGCGCCGCCCGCCCTCCTCACCGATCAGCGACATCCGCGCGACCCGGCCCTCGTCATTGAGGAAGCGGACCCGTACCTCGTCGAGGAAGCGGCGGTTGATCTCGTAGATGATCTCCAGGTGGCGCGGCAGGACCTTCTCGAACAGCCGCACCGACCAGGTCTCCAGGGCCTCCGGCAGCAGGGTGTGGTTGGTGTAGCAGAAGGTCTTGTGGGTGATGGTCCAGGCCTGGTCCCAGCCCATGCCGTGTTCGTCCATCAGCAGGCGCATCAGTTCCGCCACCGCGATCGCCGGGTGGGTGTCGTTGAGCTGGGCGACGAATTTCTCGGCGAAGCTGTCCAAGGGGCCCACGGTATTGAGATGCAGCCGGATCATGTCCTGGAGCGAGCAGGAGACGAAGAAATACTGTTGCTTCAGGCGCAGTTCCTTGCCCGCGGCGGGCTCGTCATTGGGGTAGAGGACCTTGGAGATGGTTTCCGCCTCGATCTTGGCCTGGACCGCGCCGTAATAGTCGCCGACGTTGAATGACTGGAAGTCGAATGACTCGGGGGCCTCGGACTTCCACAGCCGCAACAGGCTGACGTTGCCGACGCCATAGCCCATGATTGGGGTGTCATAGCCGACACCGATGACCTGCATGTCTGCCACCCAACGCACGCGCAGGGTCCCGTGGGCATCCTGGTATTGTTCGGTGTGCCCGCCGAACTTGACTGGGAAGCGCAGCCCGTGGCGCGGGATCTCCCAGGGGTTCCCGTTCTTGAGCCAGGTGTCGCTCTTCTCCACCTGCCAGCCGTCCTCGATCACCTGATCGAAGATGCCGAATTCATAGCGAATGCCGTAGCCGATGGCCGGGATCTGCTGGGTGCTGAGCGAGTCCATGTAGCAGGCGGCGAGCCGGCCCAAACCGCCGTTGCCTAGTCCCGGTTCCTCCTCGGTCTCGATGAGCTCACGCAGATCGAGCCCCAGTTCCGCACCGGCCTCGCGGGCCACCTCAGTAATCCCCAGGTTGACCAGGTTGTTGAGCAGGTGGGGCCCGAGCAGGAATTCGGCGGACAGGTAGCAGACGGTGCGCGCCTTGGTCTCCCGGTAGGTCTCGGCGGACTTGATCCAGCGCCCCAGCAGGCGGTCGCGTACCGTATAGGCGGCGGCCATGTAGAGGTCATTGGGGCTCGCGACCTCCCGGAAGCGGCCCTGGACGTAGAAGAGGTTGTCGATGAAGGCGCGGTTCAGTGCGTCCTTCGACATGCCGGTTCTGGTGTGCTCGTGGGTCGGAACCGCCGCTTCGTGTCGGGTGTCGGGCGTCTTCTCGGGGGGCATAGGGCGCCTCTTAGGGGGAGTGCCAGGGGTTGAAAATGAAGAGCGAAGAGGACTGATCCCCCTTCTTGGGTGGCCGCGCCGTTGTCGTTGTCGTAATCGTTGTCGTAATCGAGGTCATCGTAGCGACCCGGATTCTCTCGCACGCGAAATTGCATCGTTTCTCCGACAACGACAACGACAACGATTGTACTCGTTGGTTAGATTATTTCTGACTCGTTACTTACAGCGGCCAAGTCCACTGCTCGAACTCCGGCTTGTCGATGCCGTTTTCAAAGGCGTAGGCGCGTGCCTCGATCTGCAGGTCGCGCAGTCGCTGCTTGACATGGGCACCGGTCGCCTGCAGGCGCGGGACCCGGTTGATCACGTCGATGGCCAGGCTGAAGCGGTCGATCTCGTTGCTGATCGCCAACTCCAGGGGTGTATTGATGTTGCCCTTCTCCTTGTAGCCGCGCACGTGCAGGTTGGCGTGGTTGGTGCGGCGGTAGGCCAGGCGGTGGATCAGCCAGGGGTAGCCGTGGAAGTTGAAGATGATCGGCTTGTTCTTGGTGAAGATGGAGTCGAAGTCGGCGTCGGACAGGCCGTGCGGGTGCTCGCCGGCTGGCTGCATCCGGAATAGATCCACCACGTTGACGAAGCGGATCCGGATGTCCGTGAAGGCCTCGCGCAGCATCGCGGTGGCGGCCAGGGCCTCCTTGGTGGGGATGTCGCCGCAGCCCACCATCACCACGTCCGGTTCCACCCCCTGGTCGTTGCTCGCCCACGCCCAGATCCCCAGGCCCTTGGTGCAGTGCTTGACCGCCTCGTCCATGCTCAGATATTGCAGGTGGTCCTGCTTGTCGCAGACGATGACGTTGATGTTGTTCATGCTGCGTAGGCAGTGGTCGGCGGTGGACAGCAGGCAGTTGACGTCCGGGGGCAGGTAGATCCGGGTGACGTGCGGGTTCTTGTTGACCACGACGTCGAGGAAGCCGGGGTCCTGGTGGGTGAAGCCGTTGTGGTCCTGGCGCCAGACGGTGGAGGTGATCAGCAGGTTGAGCGAGGAGACCGGCGCCCGCCAGGGGATCTCGTTGCAGATCGCCAGCCACTTGGCATGCTGGTTGTACATGCTGTCGATGACGTGGACGAAGGCCTCGTAGGTGGCGAAGAAGCCGTGGCGGCCGGTCAGCAGATAGCCCTCGTACCAGCCCTCGAGCGTGTGCTCGGAGAGCATCTCCAGGACGCGCCCGTCCGGGGCCAACTCACCGCCGTCGGCGTCCTCCGGTTTGTAGTCGCACAGCCACAGTTTCTTGCTGACGGCGTAGATCGCGTCGAGCTTGTTGGAACTGTTCTCGTCCGGGCCGAAGACCCGGAAATTGCGCATGTTCTCCGCCATGATGTCGCGTAGCATGGCGCCCAAGGGCTTGGTGTTCATGGCGCGGGTGGTCCCGGGAGTACCGACGTCCGCCGCATAGGTGCGGAAGTCCGGCATCCGCAACGCCCGGCGCAGGATGCCGCCGTTGGCGTGGGGGCTGGCGCTCATGCGCAGGGTGCCCGTGGGGGCGAGCGCCCTGAGTTCGGGGATCAGCCGGCCCGCGGTGTCGAACAGTTCTTCGGGCTTATAGCTCCTGAGCCAGTCCTCCAACTGCTTTAAATGTGAAGGATTGTTGTGCAGGCCGGACAGGGGCACCTGGTGGGCGCGCCAGAAGCCTTCCACCTTGTGGCCATCGACCTCCTTGGGGCCGGTCCAGCCCTTGGGCGTGCGCAGCACGATCATGGGCCAGTGGCCGCGGGTCGCCGAGCCGGTCGTGCGCGCGTCCTGCTGGATGGCGTGGATGTCGCGCAGGCAGGTATCGAGCGTGGCGGCCATCAGCTGATGCATCGCCATGGGGTCGTCGCCCGCCACGAAGTGGGGGGTCCAGCCGTAGCCGCGCATCAGGCTCGCCAGTTCCTCGTCGGGGATGCGCGCCAGCAGCGTCGGGTTGTTGATCTTGTAGCCGTTCAGATGCAGGATCGGTAGCACCGCCCCATCGCGGATGGGGTTCAGGAACTTGCTGGAGTGCCAGGAGGTGGCGAGCGGACCGGTCTCGGACTCGCCGTCGCCCACCGCCACGACCACCAGCAGGTTGGGGTTGTCGAAGGCGGCGCCGAAGGCGTGGGAGATGGAGTAGCCGAGCTCCCCGCCCTCATGGATCGAGCCGGGGGTCTCCGGAGTGCAGTGCGAGCCGATGCCGCCGGGGAAGGAGAACTGCTTGAAGAAGGCTTGCAGGCCCTCCTCGTCTTCGCTCTTGTTGGGGTAGACCTCGGAGTAGGTCCCTTCCAGGTAGATCGGCGCCAGCACGCCCGGGGCGCCGTGGCCCGGGCCGGCCAGGAAGATGGCCTCCTGGTTCTGTTCGCGGATGATCCGGTTCATGTGTACCCACATGAAGGCGAGGCCCGGGCTCGCACCCCAATGGCCTAAGAGCCGCTGCTTGATGTGTGCCTCCTGCAGGGGCTCGCGCAGCAGCGGGTTGTCGCGCAGATAGATCATGCCGGCCGCCAGGTAGTTGCAGGCGCGCCAGTAGGCGTTCATCTGGCTTGCAAGCGCTGGAGACAATGGCTGGAGAGGGGCCTGATGCGTCGCCGTGCCGGGGTCTGTCGCGGTCATGGGAGGTCCTCTTCGGTGGTGATTGGCTCTTCTTCGCGGTGCCGGTGCACGGCTGCGCAGCAGCCCGCGCGCACGGCGTCGCTGATACTCGCCTAAGGGTTAGGATCGGCGCAAGCACAGCGCAGCGTCGGCACCCGCTCAATGCGCCAATTCCGGCCGGCGTGCTGCCAGAAATCCGCCAGCGAGGCTCCCGCCGGGGCCGGCGCCTGACCCAGCCAGGCCCAGGCGCGCTGCAGGGTCGGTACGGGATCGGCCGGGTCCACCGGGGCGGCCGCCCACGACTTGCTGAGCTTACGACCCCGGTGATCCAGCGCGAGCGGGACATGGGCGTAGGTCGGGGTGGGGAGCCCCAAAACCTGTTGCAGCAGGCACTGGGCAGGCGTGCTGGCGAGCAGGTCGGCCCCGCGCACCACATGGCTGATGCCCTGACTGGCGTCATCGACGACGACCGCCAGTTGGTAGGCGTGGATGCCGTCGGCGCGCCGCAGGACCAAGTCACCGATGGCCGCCGCGACGTCCTGATACTGTGCGCCTTGGATGCGGTCGTGAAACTGCCGCGACGCATGACTGGTGCGCAGGCGGATGGAGCGGGGCGCCCGCCCGGGCGGCAGGCCGTTGCGGCAGGTGCCGGGGTAGACGGGGCCGGCGCTGCCGTGCCGACCGGTGCGGGCGATCTCGGCCCGCGTGCACGCGCAGGGGTAGGTCAGGCCGAGTGCGGTTAGTCGTTCCAAGGCATCTTCATAGGCAGCGGTGCGCAGGCTTTGAAACAGCGGTGGGCCGTCCCAGCGCAGGCCCAAGGCGAGCAAGGTGCGCAGGATCGTGTCGGCCGCCCCCGGAACGGTCCGCGGTCGATCCAGGTCCTCGATGCGCACCAGCCACTCGCCGCCATGGGCGCGGGCATCGGCAAAACTCGCGACGGCCGTGATGAGTGAGCCGAAGTGCAGCACACCCGTGGGTGAGGGGGCGAAGCGGCCGCGGTAGGCCACGGGGGCTGGCGGCAGGGCGGTGGGCGCCCGGGGGCGCTCAGCCGCGCTGTTTCTCGCGGATCTCGTCCAAGGTCTTGCAGTCGATGCAGAGCGTGGCAGTGGGGCGCGCTTCGAGGCGGCGGATGCCGATCTCCACCCCGCAGGCCTCGCAGTACCCGTACTCATGTTCGGTGATGCGGGTCATCGCCTCATCGATCTTCTTGATCAGCTTCCGCTCGCGGTCGCGTGTGCGCAGTTCCAGGCTGAACTCCGACTCCTGGGTTGCGCGGTCGTTGGGGTCCGGGAAATTGGTCGCCTCGTCCTGCATGTGGTGGACGGTCCGGTCCACCTCCTCCATCAGCGACTGCTTCCAGGCCAAGAGGATCAGGCGGAAGTGCTCCTCCTGCGCCGGGCTCATGTACTCTTCGTCGCTTGCCGCCTTGTAGGGCTCAAAGCCGAACGCCTTGGGCTCCTGGTTGTTGGCTGGGTTGGTTACGGTCTCGGCCATGAACGTGCTCCCGCAGGCTCGCAGTAGGATGAGTCGCGGCCCATGTCCCCAGGCCCGTCGTCGGGCCGGGCCGCGAAAAACGCCCTTTAGTACCAGATTGACGCGCCATGGGCAACCCGCCGCACAGCATACGGCACCCGGGCCGTGCGGCCAAGCGCCAGCTACCGGGCATTCGCGCCTTGGGGAACCTTGAAAAACCCCGCTTCGCCCCATTTTACAACGACTGCTTCGCCCGCCGCCGCCCGCAGCTCAGTCAAACCGGCAGCACCAGACCCCGCAAACCCAGGTGTCAGTAGACCGCGGCGTCGCGGGCGGCCGCCGCGGGATCGCTCCGTCGGCCCCGACAACCGCCCTGCCGCTCTGGCCCTGGCGGCATCGCGATGCTTGACGGTCAGCGACGGCCGCGCGCTCAGATTGCTTCGACCTCGACGGCCGTGCGATGCTTCCGGGTCGCAGGGGCCGTCCGGCACCGGTGCCGGGATCCGGCGGACCACTGCGTGTCGGTCCTTGCCCCCGCCGCCTGGCTTGGCGCGTCCCGTATCGAGTGGGAGCTGCGGCGGTTCGCGTGCATCCCGACTGTGCCATAATTGACCAGCTTCGTCTGAAAAGGCGGGTGTCAGGGGGCGGTAACCGTCTATTTTGCCGTCGGCACGGCTTGGCGCATCGGGGCCCAAAACCCCTGTTGCAGTCGCGGTGCGGTGAGGTAGCGTCTCCCGAGAGTGGGTCACCTGAGGACCTGGTCTCGGCAAATCTTTATCGATATCTTGGGGGCAAGAGACTCGTGCGTCATTTCGGTATCCTTGGGGTCGTGATGCTGTCCGTCGCCGTGGCCGGTTGCTCCACGCCAAAGTTCTCGTCTCTGCCGGAGGCGACTTACGAACTGCGCTCCGCCAGCAAGTACAAGATCGGTCCCGGTGACTCGGTCCAGATTTTTGTGTGGCGTTATCCCGAGGTCAGCACGACTGTTCCCGTACGACCGGACGGCTATATCACTGCGCCCCTGCTGGAGGATGTGCCCGCCTCCGGCAAGACGCCGACCGAACTGGCGCGGGACCTGGAGCAGGCCTTGTCGGTGTACTTACGCGATCCCCTGGTGACTGTAATCGTGCAAGGATTCCAAGGAATCTATCCGGAGCAGATACGGGTTCTGGGTGAAGCCGCTCATCCCCAGGCGTTGCGCTACGTCGATGGGATGACCTTGCTCGATCTGATGATCCAAGTCGGCGGCACGACCCAGTTTGCGGCGGGCAACCGGGCGGTCCTGATGCGTTTCGAGAAGGGGGAGCGCAAGCGCTATACCGTGAGACTGGACGCTTTGATCAAGCAGGCCGATATGTCCGCGAATGTCGACATGCGGCCGGGTGATATCCTTATCATCCCCGAGTCCTGGTTCTAGTTCGTGCCATTGTCCGTGCGCTGATCCTATGCAAGAATTACTCCGCCTCGCCTTTCAGTATCTGGACGGCATCTGGCGCCACCGTTGGTATGCCTTGGCGGTGGCACTGATCGCCAGTCCGATCGGCTGGTTCTATACGGCCAGCCTGCCTGACGAGTACATCGCGCAGGCGCGCGTGTTCGTCGATACCGACTCTATATTGACGCCGCTGCTGAGCGGATTGGCCATCCAGACCAGCGACAGCCGGCGTGTAACCATGATGACCAATGTGTTATTCAGCCGTGACAACATGGAAAAGCTGGCGCGCATGACCGACATGGACCTGAGTGCCAAGACGCCGCAGCAGATGGATGACCTGGTCCGGGACTTGAAAACACGGGTGTCGCTGGTGCGCCAGGGCGACAACATCTACACCATCGCGTTCGAGGACCGCTCGCCGGACCTCGCCAAACGCGTAGTCCAGTCGATGCTGACGATCTTCGTCGAGTCGAATCTCGGTTCCTCCCGGCAGGATCAGGACTCCGCCGAGCGTTTTCTGCAACGGGAGGTCAAAGACTACGAGCGGCGGCTGGTCGATGGCGAGCGCAAGGTGAAGGACTTCCGGATGCGTAATATGGATATCCTGTCCGATCGAGGGTCTTACTATTCGCGCTTGCAGGCGTCACGCGCCTCGCTCAAACGCGCCGAAGACGGTGTCCGATCCGCCACCCGGCGGCGCGATCAGCTCGCCGACCAGATCGCCATCACCGAAGAGGAAGGCGCCGAGAGCGTGGACTACTCCGACTACATCAGCGACGCGCTGAAGAGCCATCTCGGCGAGTATGATCAGCGCATTCGCGATATGCAGAAGCAACTGGACGAATTGCTCTTGCGCTATACCGAGATTCATCCGGATATCGTCGCGAGCAAGGCCGCACTGGAGCGGCTCAAAGCGCAGCGCGAGGCTGCGAAGCAGGAGTTTCTCGCCAAGCAGGACCGCACTACAGTTGTCAAATCTCTATCTGGTAACCCGATTTACCAGCAGTTGCGGCTGCGCCTGTCCGAGGCGGAATCAGAGATCGCCAACCAGCAGGCGATGGTCGAAAATCTCAAGGGCGACATCGAAAAATATCAGGCATCTGTCGACCAAGTCTTACAAGTGGAGTCGGAACAACAACAGCTCAATCGCGACTACTCGATTCTGCGGTCGAACCACTCCCAGTTGCTGGAGCGGATTGAAAAGGCAAGGTTGACGCGCGAGGCCGACACCAGTGTCGATACGGTCAAATTCCGCACCCTGGACCCGCCCAAGGTGCCCAGTCAACCGAGCGCCCCCAATCGCCTGCTCCTCTCGTCATCCGTGTTCGGTGGTGCTTGGACCGCGGGGGTCGGGCTCGCCCTGCTGCTCTCGCTGCTGCGCCCCGTATTCGGCGACCGGCGCCAGTTGACCGAGGCGACTGGTCTGCAGGTGCTCGGTAGCGTCAATATGGTCTGGACTATCGTCGAGCGGCGCAAGAAATTGTGGTCGGACATTGCCTTCGGTACGGTGCTGATTGGACTGCTCGGTCTGTTCTCCGCGGTGTTGGCCGTTTTTTACCTTCACATCGACATTATGTCGAAACTGCCGCTATGAGTATTATCGAAAAAGCCGCCGAACGTCTCTCGGCGTCACGCCAAGCGGCGGCACCACAGTTGCCGGTTGCGGACCCAGTCCGCAACCCAGTGCCCGATCGAACCGCGGAGCCGCCTCGCGCCATTCCGCCCGGTGCCGCGGCGGGCCAAGTGCATATCCCGCCGGTGACCGTGACGAACCCTGTCATTCTGCTCACCAGCCATGAAAACGACTTCCTGCTGTCCCCCGAGGGCGGACGCTCGCGGACGGCGGAGGAGTTTCGGGTGATCAAGCGGCCGCTCCTGATCAACGCCTTCGAGCGGTCGTTGCAGGGGGTGAAGTATCCGAACCTGCTCATGGTGACCAGTTCGGTGCAGGGCGAGGGCAAGACCTTCACGGCGCTTAACCTTGCCATTTCCATTACCATGGAGATGGACAGTACGGTGCTGCTGATCGACGCGGACGTTGCCAAGCCCGGGCTGTCCCGGCGACTGGGGGTCCGGGAGCGCCCTGGGCTGATCGACCGCCTGGTCGATGAGTCGATCGATCTCTCGCAGGTTCTGCTCAAGACCGATATCCCCAAACTGACGGTGCTGCCCGCGGGTATCTCGCATAAGCGATCGACCGAGTTGCTGGCGAGCGGTAGTATGCGGCGTCTGTTGTCTGAAGTCGCCTCGCGTTATTCCGACCGTATCGTCCTGTTCGATTCACCTCCGGTGCTGGAAACGACGGAGGCTGGTGTCTTGGCCTCGTTGATGGGGCAAGTGGTGATCGTCGTCGAACACGATACCACGGCCCAAGGCATCGTGCGCGAGACGCTGGCCCATCTGGAATCAACGGATAACGTATTTCTGGTTCTCAACAAGTGCAAGGGCGGCCTGTTCACCGGCAAATATGGTTATGGTTATGGCTATGGCTACGGTTACGGTTACGGCTATGGATACGGTTCCTATGGCGATGCGGACGCGAAAGAAACTTAGCAACAACCCAGAGTACGGCTGGGGCTTGCGTTGAGTCGTTTGCGACTCGGGCGGTCGGCGCCTTCCCGGCGTTTTGGTAAGGACGCGACGGGGATGGAGCACTACCGCGTTGTGCGCTTCCCCCGGGCGCTGTGTGCGCCCTGGCTCTCGCGCGCGAGTACGGTTTGTGGATGGGTGCGGCCCGGTCGCTGCCTGCGTTGGTCAACCTTGCTCATGATTGCGGGGATGGCGTCTGTGGCGGCAGCCGAACCGATCATCGCCTCCGCCGGCCTCTTGACGAGACTGATATTCACCGACAACCTGTTCCTGACGGATCAGGGCGGGACCGCTGCGGGGACTGCATCGCCCGCCGGATTCGCCGCGCCCCGGGTCAGTGCATCCGCGAACCAGGCACCGGCCTCCGGGATGATCCTGCAATTGCTCCCAAACATCACCGGCGGGCGCACCACTCGCCGTACTTCCTATCGCTACTACTACGGTCCGAGTGTGTTGCTCTACGGGGGGGGGCATTCCGATCTCAATCGCGTCTTCCACGTGCTTCAAGCCGATGCCGCCGTGGACGTGGTGGACGACTATGTCTCACTGCAAGTGAGTGCGAATGCCAATCAGAACTTGATCGATGCCGGCGCCGGTAATGCTGGGTTCACCGCTCTCGGCAACCCCGACGCCTTCGGCCAGACGGCCTCGATCCAGATCACCCCGGTGATTCGATTGCCGGTCCTGCGCGGCGATTTCGCGTCCGTGCAGTTCGCGCCGGGCCTGAACTATGTGTTCGCGGCGAAGACGGCTGACGGTCCCGACAACAGCGGCTCCACGGGATCCCAGAGTACACTGACGATCACCAGCGGCGACTATTTTTCCCGCGCGCCCTGGCAGATCGCCGCTTCCAGCAATCTATTCAACAACGGAAACAATACCGGTGCTGGAAATCGCAGCGGTTACGGTACGACCAGCGTCAGCGGCACCGTCACCTATCCAATCAGCGACCAGTGGCAGATCCAGGGTCTCGTCGGCTACGACTGGGGAAGCTACGAGTCGCTGTCGCAGCCGGGCGGTTTTCGCTGGCGGGTGACGCCCTATTGGTCTCCGTCGCGCGACACCACGATCGGTCTCGGTTACGGTTATCGTTTTTCCGGTGCGGACTATTATGCGAACATTGAGCATCGCCACAAGAAGACCGTCCTGACAGCGAGCTACGAGATCGAGGTGTCGAACGCGCGCACGGCGATCCTCGACAGCAACGCAGTCAATTTCGAGGATCCATACGGACAACCGATCACGAGCCCGCTTGCCTACCAGACCCTCTCGGGCTCCATTTCAAATCCGGCGCTCGTCGCCGGCTTTTTTATTCAGAAGCAGTTACTCTTGGGTATTACCTCCCAGTTCGGGCGGACGACTGCCGCCCTCAGCGTCAATAACTATCACTGGGATTATCTGGACGTTGGCAACCAAGTGGATCAGAACCAGGGCAGTGTCACGCTCAAGCGCGCCCTGTCGCAGCGCGCCAGCGGCAGCCTGGACCTGCAATACTGGACCTACGAGCAGTCGGCGCCCGGCGCTGTTGACTACGACCAGTTCCAACTCTCGACCGAGTATAGTTATCAGGTCAACCGCCAGACGCGAGGCAGTGTACGCTATTTCTACAACCGGCAAAGCTCGGCCACACCGAGCCAGAATTTCGACGAAAACGGCCTGTGGTTAACACTGAATTGGAGCATGTGAGGCGGCATGTACGATGAATTCTACGGCCTCTCCGGCAAGCCCTTCCAACTGACGCCCGACCATCGCTTTTTCTTCGACAGTCAAGGCCACCACCGGGCGCTGGCGTATCTGCGCTACGGCCTGGAGCAGGGGGAGGGTTTCATTGTCATCACCGGGGCCATCGGAACCGGTAAGACGATTCTGGTCCGGGCGCTGTTCAGCGAACTTGAAGGGCGCAATATCATGGCCGCGCAACTGGTGACGACCCAGGTCGAGCCCGAGGATATGTTGCGCATGGTGTGCGCGTCATTCGGTCTGGCGCACGAGGGCATGAACAAGGCGACCCTCCTGCATAATCTGGAGGTCATTGCCAGGACCCGCTTCGCGGAGGGGCGGCGCATCCTCTTGGTGGTCGATGAGGCCCAGAATCTCCCGGACCGATCGCTCGAAGAACTGCGGATGCTGGCCAATTTTCAGGTCGATGGGCGATCACTATTTCAGAGTTTCCTGTTGGGTCAGGAAGAACTGCGGCGGACGCTGCAATTGCCGAACATGGAGCAACTGCGGCAGCGCATCATTGCGGCCTATCATCTGGAGCCGTTGTCGCGCGAGGAAACGAGCGCCTATATTCGGTTCCGCCTGGAGCGTGTGGGCTGGGCGGGGGAGCCGGAATTCGCGCCCGAGGTGTTCGAACTGGTTCATGCCGAGACCGGCGGCGTGCCGCGGCGCATCAACACCCTCTGCGACCGGCTACTGCTGTTCGGCTGCATTGAGGAAAAGCATCGGCTCGCGGTCGAGGATGTGCAGGTGGTTGCGGCCGAATTGCAGCAGGAGTCAGGGCGTCCCGCCGGCTTGGCGGTGTCCGCCACGCAAGCGCCGTGCGGCTCCCCCGCGGCGGGGGCTGACCGACCGGCCCCGGGAGACCTTCCGGAGCGCCTGGCGGCACTCGAGGGCGAGGTGTCACGTCTGCGCCTGATCGTCATGCAAGAACGAAAACTGCTCCGTAAAGCGGTGCTGCTGCAACTCGAACTCGGTGCCTATGACGATCTCGACTGAAGGCCTGCGACTGGTCTGCGTGGTTGGGGCTCGCCCCAATTTCATGAAGATCGCGCAGATCATCCGCGCGCTGGGACTGGGCAGTTTCGATCGCGCAATGCCGGAAGAGATCAATCGCATCCTCACCGATCAGCTTGCCGACCTGCTGTTTACCACTGAGCGCAGCGCCGCCGCCAATCTCGAGCGAGAGGGTATCGCGCGCGGGCACCTGCGTTTCCTCGGCAACGTGCGGATCGATAAGCTGTTTCCAAGGTCCGGGGCCGGTATGTTCTGCAACGGGATCGCAGTTCATGAATGAGTTTACGTTAAGTTATTCGCAAACGCCCACCCCCGCCGGCGTGAGAGATGCCGAGGGGGTGGATGCGGCGCTGCTGCGCAATGCGATGACGGTCGATGTCGAAGACTATTTTCAGGTCAGCGCATTCGAGGGGCACATCAACCGCGACGAGTGGGACCGCCTGCCCCAACGCGTTGAAGGGTGCGTCGAGCGCATTTTGCAGCGCTTTTCCGACCACGGGGTGAAGGCGACCTTCTTCACGCTCGGATGGGTCGCCGTGCGTTACCCTGCAATGGTCAGGCGTATCCTGGCCGACGGTCATGAACTCGCGAGCCACGGCTGGGAACACGTTCGCGTCACCCAGCAAAGTCAGCAGCAGTTTCGTGCCGACGTCAGTCGCACCAAGGCGGAACTGGAGCAGATCGGTGGACAAGCCGTCCTCGGGTATCGCGCCCCCTGTTTTTCGATCGGCCGTCGTAACCTCTGGGCTTTGCAGGTGCTGGCCGAGTCAGGCTACCGCTATTCGTCTAGCATCTATCCGATTCGTCATGATCTGTACGGGATGCCGGATGCCCGCCGCTTCCGCTTCACTCCTTGCTACGATTCGCCGTTTCTGGAGATTCCGGTCACCACGCTGGAGATCGCGGGGCGTAAGATGCCGTGCGGCGGCGGCGGCTATTTTCGACTGTTTCCATATGCCTTGTCCCGCTGGGCGATGCGGCGGGTGAATCGCCTGGATCGTCAGAGCTGCATTTTTTACTTTCACCCCTGGGAAATCGATCCGCACCAGCCTCGGCAACCGGGTCTGGCGGCCAAGACCCGGTTGCGACATTATTTGAATCTTCACCGCATGGAGGATCGCCTGACCTTGCTGCTGCGGGACTTTCGGTGGGGTCGCATGGACGAGGTCTTCGGGCTCGGAAGGGAAGGGCGGTGAGGGCGCACGGCGGCGGTGGCGCCCCGAGCGGTCTCGGGTCTGAACTGCGCGTGCGTCCCTACACTGCGCGCGACCGTGCCCGCTGGGACGCCTTCGTTGCCGACTGCCCGCAGGCCACCTTCTTCCATCGGGCGGGCTGGGAACGCGTGATCACGGCCGGGTTGGGCCATCAATGCCATTATCTGCTTGCCGAGCGCGACGGTGCGATCGAGGGAGTCCTGCCGCTTGCGCAGGTGCGCAGCCGTCTCTTCGGCCATGGCTTGATATCGACGCCCTGTTGTGTCTACGGGGGGGCAGCGACCCTGACCGAGGACGCGTGCCGGGCATTGACGGATGAGTCCGTGCGCCTAGCCGAGCAACTGCGGGTGGATGCCTTGGAGATTCGCAATCGCGATGCGGTCCGTCCGGATTGGCCAACCAAGGATCTCTACGTCTCCTTCCGGCGCCGGCTTGCCGAGCGTGAGGAAGACAACTTCAAGGCGATCCCCAGGAAGCAGCGCGCGATGGTCCGCAAAGGGATCGAGGCTGGGCTCACGTCCTGTCAGTGCCTCGACGTCGACCGGTTTTTTCGGGTCTATTCCGAGTCCGTCCGTAACCTCGGCACGCCGGTGTTTCCGCGCCGCTTTTTCGCAATTCTAGCCGATGAATTCCGCGCCGAGAGCGAGATTTCACTGGTCATTGCTAAACGTCACGACGTCGCTGGCGTGCTAAGCTTCTATTTCCGCGATGAGATCCTGCCGTATTACGGCGGCAGTCGTCCCGCCGCCCGGGTGCTGAAGGGTAACGACTTCATGTATTGGGACCTGATGCGGCGGGCGGTGGCGCGGGGTGCGCGGACCTTCGATTTCGGTCGTAGTAAGGTCGGCACGGGCGCCTACGACTTCAAACGGAACTGGGGCTTCACGCCGGCGCTGTTGCATTATGAGTATCATCTGGTCAAGGCCCGGAACATGCCTGAGCACAACCCCAACAATCCCCGGTATCGCCGCCTCATTGCCGCCTGGAAGCACTTGCCCCTGCCGGTGGCGAACGCCATCGGCCCCTGGTTGTCCCGCTATCTCGGTTGATTTCGGCCAGCGCTCTGCAACCATGCCAGACCAGCGGCCGCAACTGTTGTTTCTCTGTCATCGGATCCCGTTCCCGCCGGATAAGGGGGACAAGATTCGCTCCTACCAGTGGTGGAGCGCGCTGGTCCAGCGTTTTCGTGTTCATCTCGGGGCCTTCATCGATGATCCGGCGGATTGGGCGCATGCGGGGATGCTGGGTGCGCGCTGTGCCTCGTCGCTCTTTCTGCCGTTGCCGCGGATCGGTGCGACCCTCAGAAGCCTGAGCGGGTTCCTGGACGGGACTGCATTGACCCTTCCCTATTATCGCGACGCGCGCATGAGACGGTGGGTAGAGCAGCTGCACACGACGAACGACATCCAACACGTCCTGGTGTTTTCGGCGGCCATGGGCCAATACGTTGAGGGTGCGGGATGGTCAGCGGCACGGCGTGTCATCGATTTCGTGGACGTTGATTCGGACAAGTGGTCCCAGTATGCGCAGACGCGGCCCTGGCCAGCGAGTTGGGTCTATCGGCGTGAGGCGGAGCGCTTGGCGCAGGAGGAGGCGCGGCTGGCGCGCGACTGCGCTGCCGGCGTATTCGTCTCGGACCAGGAGGCGGCGCTGTTTCGTGAGCGCAACGCGGTGCCTGGACAGCGCATCAGGGCCATCCGCAACGGCGTCGACAACTGCTATTTCCGCCCGACGCCTGGGTGTCCGTCGCCCTTCCCGGCAAGTCGTGAAGCGGTAGTCTTCACCGGTGCGATGGATTACTGGGCCAACGTCGATGCCGTCCTGTGGTTCGTGCGCGAGGTCTGGCCCAGGGTACGGGTGCAACGGCCGCGCGCGCTCTTTGCGATCGTCGGTGCGCGCCCATCGCCGGCCACTGTCGCACTGGGTTGCAGTGACATCCTGGTGACCGGCTGGGTGCCGGACGTGCGTCCCTTTCTCCAGGTCGCGACCGTGGTGGTGGCCCCGATGCGGGTCGCGCGAGGTATCCAGAACAAGGTGTTGGAGGGCATGGCCATGGGCCGGCCCGTGGTGCTCACAAGCCGGGCGCTGGAGGGCATTGCCGCGGTACCCGGGCGCGACTTGCGGTTGGCCGATGAGCCCGGGGCCTTTGCGGACGCGATCCTGGCGATACTTACCGCGGGGGACGCAGGGATGGGCGCGCGGGCGCGCGAGCTCGTTGAAAAGGAATATGATTGGGGGGTGTCCACTCAGGCGCTGATCGCCTTGCTCTTGGGGCACGACGGCGTGGCGTCACGCTGACGGCGCGCCGCGCCGGACGCGTCATTGTCACAGATCCGTCGTGCGCTTATCGCGGCCAACAGGGTTTATGAAACGTATGGTTGTGTCTATCGAATCGAGTGCGTCGCGCACCGCGGCCTGGCCGTCGGTACTGATCGGTCTGGCCCTCGTGTTGCTGCTGCTGTCGGCGCTCTTCGCCGATACCCTGCGGGCGCTGATAGCGATCTGGATGGCCTCCGATACCTATGCTCACGGTTTCCTTATCGTCCCAATAAGCTTGTGGTTGATATGGGAAAAGCGGGCTGCCCTGAAGGTCGCGGTACCGCGGCCGACGCTGCTGCCGGTCCTGCTGATGTTGCCGGTGGGTCTTGGGTGGCTGGTGGCTGAACTGGTGGACGTGCGCGTCGTGCAGGAGTACGCCTTCGTCAGCGTCCTGATCCTAGCGGTGTGGGCGATGATTGGCACCGCGGTGGCGCGTTATCTGGCCTTTCCGCTGGCTTTTCTGTTGCTTGCCGTGCCCGTAGGGGACTTTCTCACCTACCCGTTGATGAATTTCACGGCGGATTTCACCGTCGAGCTGATACGACTTACGGGCATACCCGTGTATCGCGACGGGACCTTCTTTTCCTTGCCGAGCGGGGATTGGTCCGTCATCGAGGAGTGCAGTGGGATTCGCTATCTCCTGGCCTCGGTCACCCTCGGTGTGCTCTACGCCTACCTCACTTACCACACGCTGTGGAAGCGTGTGCTGTTCATCGTGCTCTCCGCCTTGGTTCCGATCCTCGCCAACGGGCTGCGTGCCTACATGATCGTGATGATCGGGCACCTGAGTGGAATGAAACTCGCGACCGGGGTCGATCACCTGTTCTACGGATGGGTCTTCTTCGGCATCGTGATCGCCCTCATGTTCGCCCTCGGGGCGATCTGGCGTGATCCGGAGCCGGACGGGACGCCGCGTATGGTCGGTGCTGGTCCCGGTCGCTCGGTCATCCGTGTGGCACTGTCAGTGGTACTGGCGGCGGCGGTCGGTCCCGGTCTGCTGCGCGCGCTGGAGGGAACGGCGATGGATGGGGATGAACGCGTGGAGGTGCGTGTGCCGGTGCCGCAGGGGGGCTGGCAGGCGCAGCCTGGTAATCTCTGGAGTTGGCGCCCGCATATCGTCGGTGCGGACGGAGAGGTCTATGGATTTTATCGTGCGGGTACCGTGCCGGTCGGGCTCTATTTGGGCGTGTATCGGCGGCAGCGGGAAGGCGCCGAGGTGGTGAACGTCCAGAATCAGATGGCGCCGACGGGCGAGCAGGAATGGAGTAACAAGGAGATCACGACGCGTACCATTGCCGCGCCCGGCGGCGCGATGGCGGTCACGCAACACCGCCTCGCCGCACGCTCCGGCGGCCTGCGTTTGCTGGTCTGGAACTGGTACCGAATCGGCTCCGTCCATACCAACAACCCCTTTCGCGCTAAGCTGGTGGAGGCGCTATACCGCCTCGCCGGCCGCCAACCCAGCGGTACCGTGATCGCGGTGGCGGTACCCTACCGCGAGAGTGAGGACGAGGCGGCCGCGGGCCTGACGGCATTCATCGGCACCATGTGGCCGGCGATTGAGGCGGAGATCGAGCGTGCCGCCGGGCGCGGGCCGTGAGCGGGGTGGCGAGACGCGACGCGGACGCTGCTGGGGCTTGGCACTGTGGGGGTTGCCGGGCGCGGGTGCAGGTATGGTGGACGGTGGATGGCTCGACCCAGATGGTGCAAAAGCGATGTGTGGTGTGACCGGGATTTTCGATTGCCGAGGGCGGCGCGAGCCGTCGCGCGCCTTGCTCGCGCGCATGAATGAAAGCCAAATTCATCGCGGTCCGGACCAAGGCGGGTTGCACCTTGAGCCGGGAGTGGGGTTCGGGCACCGCCGCCTCTCGATCATCGACCTCGCGGGTGGTCTCCAGCCGCTGTTCAACGAGGATCACAGCGTGGTGGTCGTCTATAACGGGGAGATCTACAATTTCGAGGAGTTATCGACGCAGTTGCGCGCCGCCGGGCATGTTTTTCGCACCCACTGCGATACCGAGGTCATCGTACATGCCTGGGAAGCGTGGGGTCCGCACTGTGTCGAGCGTTTTCGCGGGATGTTCGTCTTCGCGATTTGGGACCGTAACCGCGAGACCCTGTTTCTCGCCCGTGACCGGCTCGGGGTCAAGCCGCTCTACTATGCCTTCCTGCCTGACGGGCACCTGATCTTTGCCTCTGAGTTGAAGGCGCTCTATCTGCATCCGGGATTGCCGTGCCAACTCGATCCCTTGGCGGTCGAAGACTACTTCGGCTATGGTTACGTGCCTGAGCCTCGCACTATTCTGACGCACGCCCGGAAACTTCCTCCCGGTCACCATCTGACCTTGCGACGGGGCCAGGCGGTGCCGGTCGAGCCCCGAGAGTATTGGGATGTACCATTTGTTCCCGGGGCCCCCACGCGGATGCTGGATTTGCAGGTGGAACTCATCGAGCGGCTGCGCGAGGCGGTTCGCATCCGGTTGATTGCAGAGGTGCCCTTGGGCGCCTTTCTTTCCGGCGGCGTCGATTCGAGCGCGGTGGTCGCTATGATGGCTGGCCTGTCGTCGGAACCGGTCAATACCTGCTCGATTGCCTTCGCTGACCCCCGCTTCGACGAGTCTTCCTTTGCCGCCGAGGTGGCGCTACGCTATCACACCAATCACCGGGTCGCGGGCGTCGATCCGGATGACTTCGGGTTGTTGGACAAACTCGCCGAACTTTATGATGAGCCCTACGCCGACAGTTCCGCCATGCCTACCTACCGGGTCTGCGAACTGGCGCGTCGGCAGGTAACGGTGGCCCTCTCGGGCGACGGCGGCGACGAGAACTTGGCGGGCTATCGCCGCTATCGCTGGCACCGGTCCGAGGAGCGCTTGCGCTCGGTTCTGCCGCTGGGCTTGCGGCGTTCTCTCTTCGGCACCCTCGGTCGCGCCTATCCGAGTCTGGAGCGGGCGCCGCGCGTGTTACGCGCGAAGTCGACGCTCCAAGCGTTGGCCCGGGATTCGCTGGAGGGCTATTTCCATCGTGTCTGCGTCGTTGCGGATGACATGCGGGCGCAATTGTTCAGTGCGGCTTTCCGGCGGCAACTCCAGGGCTATCGTGCCGTCGAGGTCCTGCGGCACCATGCGCAACGTGCGCCCACGGACCATCCGCTGTCCATGGCGCAGTACCTGGATATGAAGACCTATTTGGTCGGTGACATCCTGACGAAGGTGGACCGGGCTAGCATGGCGCACGGCCTGGAGGTGCGGGTGCCGCTCTTAGACCATCAGCTGGTGGAGTGGCTATCGTCCCTGCCGCCCCGCCTCAAGCTGGATGGCACCGAGGGAAAATTTCTATTCAAGAGGGCGCTGAAACCCTATTTGCCGCAGGATATCCTGTACCGGTCAAAGATGGGATTCGCGGTCCCGCTGGCCGCTTGGTTTCGCGGGCCGCTGCGGGAGCGGCTGCGCGCGGCCGTGCTGGGGCCGGTGCTGGCGCAGTCGGGTATCTTTGAGCGCGACTATCTGATCCAACTGTTGGCGCAGCACCAGTGCGGGGTGCGCGACTACAGTGCTACGCTGTGGAGTCTGCTGATGTTCGAAGCCTTTTTGCGGCGTGTCGGACTCGGGACCAGCGGCGGCGCAGCAGAGGCGACGGCGTGAAGATCCTGCACATCCTGGATCATTCGATCCCCCTGCATAGCGGCTATACGTTTCGGACCCGCGCCATTTTGGAACATCAACGGGCGTTTGGCTGGGACACCGCCCAGTTGACATCGGCCAAGCACCGCGGTGGGGGTGCCGCGGTGGAGGTCACGGATGGCCTGCGCTTTTACCGCACCGCGGCCGGGTCGGGGCTCGGGGCGGGGTGGCCGGTAATCAATCAATGGGACGTAATCCGCGGCCTGGAAGAGCGCCTGTGTGAAGTGATCGAACAGGAGCGCCCGGACCTCCTGCACGCGCATTCGCCGAGTCTCAATGGAGTGGCAGCGATTCGGGCGGGTCGGCGCTACGGTCTGCCGACGGTCTACGAGTGCCGCGCCTTTTGGGAGGACGCCGCCGCGGATCACGGTACCGGCGCGGCCTGGGGCTTGCGCTATCGCCTCTCCCGGCGTCTGGAGACCTGGGTATTTCGGCACTGCGATGCGGTGACCTGCATCTGTGAAGGGTTGCGCACGGATATCCTCGCGCGTGGGATTCCCGCCGCTAAGGTGACCGTCATTCCCAATGGCGTCGACCTCACCCACTTCGCTTACGGGTTGCCGCGGGATCAGGCATTGGCGGCGCAATTGGGGCTAGGTGATCAGACGGTGTTCGGGTTCCTCGGCTCGTTTTATGCATATGAGGGCCTGTTGCTGGCGCTCCGTGCCCTGCCCCGGATTATTCGGGAGGGGCCGGAGATCCGACTGCTCCTGGTGGGTGGTGGTCCTCAGGAGTCCGAACTGAAGCGCCTGGGGGGCGAACTCGGCCTGGATCCCTATCTCATCTTCCCCGGGCGAGTGCCGCACGCGCAGGTCCAACGCTACTACAGTCTGGTTGACGTGCTGCTGTACCCGCGTCAGCCTATGCGGTTGACGGAACTCGTCACGCCGCTCAAGCCCTTGGAAGCGATGGCTCAAGGGACCTTGGTCATGGCCTCGGACGTTGGGGGTCATCGGGAATTGATTCGCGATGGCGACAACGGATCCCTGTTCCCCGCCGGCAGTGCGCGGGCTTTGGCGGCGGCCGTGCTCGACTTACTGCAGCGCCGCCCCCACTGGGATAGTCAGCGCCGGCGGGCACGCAGTTATGTCGAACGTGAACGCACCTGGCCACTGATTGTGGAGCGCTACCGCTCGGTTTACGAGCGATTGCGCTCAGTTCCGGTGCACAGATGAGAGCCCGGTCTGCGGTGGGGCGCGTGGCGGTGATCGACCGCCGGCTTTACTCTTTAGTCAGCACGGTGGTTATTGGCTGATGCGCGATTTGTTCGTTACGCTGGTGGTCTTCGGCAGCATTCCGCTGATCCTGCGCAAACCTTTTTGGGGTGTGCTGGTCGGGACTTGGCTGGGTTTGATGAATCCGCATATCTTGTGTTGGGGTTTTGCCGTCGGAATGCCCTTCGCATTCGTCACGGCGGCGACGCTCATCCTGTCTTTCCTGATTTCCAAGGAGCCGAAGCGGTTGCCGGGCTCGGCGCTTACCGGGCTACTGGGGTTCTGGTGGTTTTGGCTGTTCGTGACCACCCTGACGGCGTTCTATCCGGACACGGCCTGGGAATACTGGGATCGGGCCTGGCGGATCATGCTGCTGACCTTCCTGATGATTGCGCTCTTAACATCGCGGGAGCGCCTCGACGCCTTGGTCTGGACTTGCGTCATTTCGCTCGGACTCTATGGTGTTAAGGGCGGAATATTCACTATCCTGAGCGGCGGTGTCAATCATGTGAACGGACCCGTCGGCACATTCATCGGCGGAAACAACGAGATCGGACTCGCTTTGCTCATGACAATCCCGCTGATGCGTTATATCCAGCTCGCGAGCGGTAACCGGTGGGTCAGGATCGCGATGGTCATCGCCATGGGCTTGTGCCTCGTGGCCGTTCTCGGTACCCAGTCGCGGGGTGCCTTGGTGGGATTGGTCATGATGATCCTGTACCTTGCAGTGAAAAGCAGGAACCGGGCAGGCCTGCTGCTGGTGCTGGCGGTGGCCTTGCCGGCGGCGTTCATGATCATGCCGGAGAGTTGGTACAATCGTATGGAGACAATACAGACTTTCGAGCAGGACGGCTCCGCGATGGGCCGTATCAATGCCTGGTGGACGGCCTGGTACGTGGCCCTTGATCACCCGTTGGTGGGGGGCGGATTCAACATGTTCCAGCGTCCGACCTATATCCAATATGCGCCGAACCCACGGATTGTGCTTGACGTCCACAGCATCTATTTTCAGGCATTGGGTCAGCAGGGATTCGTTGGTCTTTTCACCTTTTTGGGGATTATGTTCGGGGCCTTCATTACGCTCAATCGGGTGGCTAGATTTGCGCGGGCGAACAAGGAGTTGGGGTGGATGAGCGATATGTCTTCGATGGTGTTCGTGAGCATCATCGGCTATGCGACCAGCGGGGCTTTCCTGGGCTTGGCGATGTTCGACTATTACTATACGCTGGTGGCGATCACCGTTGGGCTGGATACTGTGGCGCGTCGCTACGCTATAAGCGGTGTGCCTGATAACGGCGCTCTTCCTATGGGTCCCATGATCGCCGTGCGGGGGCGCGGGGGCGGGGTTGGTGCCAATCGCTATGTCCCGGCGAAACGCCGGCTGTTTGGTCTCGATGTGGCCGGGTGGTTTGCCAAACTGTGATGCCGGTACTTGCTCGTTCCTAACTCCCCGATCGGGCAGGTACTGCCCGTCGGCAAGTCGGAACCGCTGAAGGGTGACACTGATGGGTGCATTTCTGTTGATCGAGGAGCCGCAGCGGTTGGGCGACGGGAGTCCCCTGCAACGCGGACTCGACGCGTTTGAGCAGATGGGATTCGTTGCGCCCCGGTATATCGACCTAGCCGATTATGGATTGTGGCTATTCCCGAAGCTGGGCCAGACCGCGATCAGCTACCTGGATTGCGGTGGCGGCGACTTCGTGTGCGTTATCGGAACCCTCTTTTGCCGGGGGAAACATAATGGCGAGGTATTACGGGAGGTCTACGATGTTTTCCAGGGCGGCGTGGACCTTCCGGCTTCATTCCGCGGCGCCTTCCACCTGATCCTGCGCAAACGTGGCGCCATCTATCTCCTCAATGATGTCGCGGGTGTGCTGCCTGTCTATATCACGGCGGACCGCCGCGTGTTTTCGTCGAGCTGGTTGCCTATTTGTCGCCTGGTCGGATCGCTCACCCTGTCCACCCAAAACGCCTATGAATATGTTTTCAATGGGTCGGTGCTTGGTAACGGCACGCTGGTCCGGGAAATCGACCTGCTGCCGCTTAACAGCTGGGTCGAATGCCGTCCCGGGGCGGGCAAGCTGGTAACTAAAGCCCCAACGATCCCAGTGCCCCCGCGGGCCTCGCGCGAAGAATTGCTGGAGGAGTCACTGCGGTTGCTGCGGGGGTATTTTCGGGATCTCGTCGCGGCCTTTCCCGCGGGCTTTAACTGTGCGTTATCGGGTGGGTACGACTCCAGACTGATTCTTGGTCTGCTCCAGGAGCAGGGTGCGCGGCCGGGTCTTTTCGTTTACGGCGGCGACGCGGACGATGACGTGAGGATCGCCAAGGCCATCACCGACGGTGAAGGGCTTGGCCTGCGCCACATTGACCGCTCCCGCCGCGACAGGTTTTCGCCGGAGGTCTTCGCCGAACAGGTCAGACGGAATTTCAATGGCTGCGATGGCTACTCGTACGGCGGACTACTGAACTGGGATTCGGAGTACACGGAAATACGGCGCCGGACCGGTGATGGGCGCGCATATTTGAATGGCGGAGGCGGTGAAGTCTTCCGCAATTTCTTCTATCTCCCGAACCGTAGTTTTACTGCGCGGCAACTGCTGTGGTCGTTTTACGGGCAGTTCGAGCCGCGCTGGGCCACCGCGCGTTTCGACGAGGAGGCTCATTTTGCCGCCCTGGAGGCGAAGGTGGCCGAGACCTGCGGAAACGCCAATCCCGTGCTTGAGCGTCATGTGATCGAATGGCTCTACCCCAACTTCCGCTGCCGCTCCTGGGTGGCGAAAGAGATGCAATTCGGCAACCGGGCCGGCATCCATCTGAATCCATTTCTCGACCACGAGATCTCCCAATTGGCCGCGTCCGTGTCCGTCGACCTGAAGGACCTGGGCCACTTCGAGGCCGAACTGATCAGGCGGGTGAGCCCGCGGTTGGCGGTCTACCCTTCGGCCTATGGACACGCTTTTACAGCTAGTCCGACGTGGTCATATCGCGCCGCCTACGGCCTGAGCAAGTGGCGCAGCCCCTGGCTGCGGTGCATGATGTTCCGGTTGCGTGCTCGGACTCAGCGCCATCGGCCGCCCGTCCAGGGCTACGGTGCGCCGGTCTATCTTCATGCGGTGTTCGGCGATCAACCCTACGTCATGGAGAAATTTTTTCGGCTCGAGCGGGTTCGCAGCGAGGCCCAGCGGCAGCGCATCTGGGCGTTGGAATACCTCTGTCGGGAGCTGTCGCTCGACTGATGCAGGCGGCGTGAGGGGCTGTCGGTCCGGCAGGCGGCCACCGCCCGGCGGGTCTATCGCGGACTGGTCGCGGGTTCCAGCCCGGCAGCATCGGTCTCGAGTTCTTGCGTGCTGACGAAGGAGAAGCCGCACTGCTCGGGGGTCAAGTTCTCGGCCGCGGTTCGCGGGTATTTGCGGCAGCTCGGCGGACGTACGTGGTAGACGGCGCAACTGCTTAGCCCGTCGTCGTCGAAACGCAGGAAGGGGCAAGGATAGGGGAGTTTGCAGCAGGCGCCGCAGCGGTTGCATTCTCCCTGGCGAGTGGCGTCGATCGGCAGGAGAGAGGTAGTGAAACGCTTGAGTTTGTTCAGCATCCGGAGTGGACTCCTGAGGGCTCATGACCGCAAGGGGACAGGGCATGTATGCACATACAGTATTAGAAAGTGCTGTTCTTGTCACTGGGTGAGGGGCCGGAGAAACCCATCTGTATAACATGGTAACAGCGGCTGCGGTGGGGGCGGTCCGGCGGTTGTGCCGCTTCCGTTCGGGCCGCGCGTGGGGGCTGGCCCGGGCAGGCCCCGCCGGGCTCGGGCATGGTATGGTCCGGCCGCAACCAGGGCGTGCGCGTCTGTCTCGGGGTCTTTCAATTGAGGGTGATCGTCGCCTGAGCTTGGTGCTGGGCATTCTTTTCGTTGAAGATCCATTGCCCCTGGTGCATCGCCGTAATGTGTGCGACCATGTTATGTCCCCCGATATAGCCTTGGACCATCCACTCGTTCTTGTTGACCTGGGTGGCGGTCCCGTAGGAATCGAAACCGGCGATGTGGCCGGTGAGGTTGTACTCCCCGTCGCGCACCCGATAGAGCATCGCGTAGGCCTCCTGGCCGCGGATGTAGCCCGTGAGCTTGTAGCGGCCGGCGGTCACTTCCTTGAGCGTAGCAAAGGATTCGTACCCATCGACGCGGCCGACCGCTGTAAACATTATGGCGTCACCCCTCGGCCTGTGGCTACTGTTCGTACCTGGCGTCTGCGGCGCTGGGGGTGCGCGGTGCGGGTCCAGGTTGCGGGACCTTCAATCACGGTAACCGCCTCTCCGGCGGATACCGCATCAGTTCGGAGTGAGTCGTAACGTGTCTGTTACCCCTGATCCCATTGCCGCCGCCGCCGACCTCCAGACTCTGGACAGCGTCCAAGAAGAGGCCCGTCGGCTGCTTCAGGACCTCCAGGTCTGCCTGGTGGAGCGCGCCACCGATGAACCGCGGGGGCTCCTGGAGCGCTTGCGGACGCGCCGTGTAGCGGTTCCGGAGCCCGTACCCGGGGTCTATCTCTGGGGCGGCGTGGGCCGCGGTAAGACCTACCTGATGGACTGGTTCTGCGACGCCCTGCCGCTGGTGGAGAAACGCCGTGTCCATTTTCATCACTTCATGCGTGAAGTCCATGACGCCATGTCCAAGCTACCGAGCCAGCCGGACCCACTGGAGGTGATCGGCGGGCGCTGGCGGGAGGCGGTGCGGGTGCTGTGCCTGGACGAGTTCGTGGTGACCGATATCGCCGACGCCATGATCCTGCATCGGCTGCTGGGCGCCTTGCTGCGGCGCGGCATGACGCTGGTCATCACCTCCAATACCCGCCCTGAACTGCTCTATCGCAACGGGCTGCAACGGCAACTGTTCCTGCCGGCGATCGAACTGCTCAAGACCCGCACGCGCGTGTTCGAACTGGCCGGAGCGGTCGACTATCGGCTGCGGAATCTGACCCAGGCCGGCGTCTTCTTCGTCGGTGCCCAAGGCGCAGCCAGGCTGGCCGAACACTTCGAGCATCTCACCGGGGGGCACGGGGCGGGCGACGAGCGCTTCAGCGTCAACGGGCGGGTGTTCCCTGCACGCCGCGTTGGCCCCGACGTCGCCTGGTTCGACTTCCAGGACCTGTGTGCCACGCCCCGCTCGGTCGCCGACTACATCGAGATTGCACGCCTGTTTCATACCGTGCTGTTGTCCGGCGTGCCGGTCTTCGCCCCCGGGCAGGAGGCGGCGGCCAGGCGCTTTGTGCATCTGATCGACGAGTTCTACGACCGGCGCGTGAAACTCGTCATCGCCGCGGCCGCGCCCATCGCCGGGCTTTACCCTGGGGGATTTGTCGATTTCCCCTTTGAGCGGGTTCAGAGCCGTTTGATCGAGATGCAGTCGCACGCCTACCTGGCGGCCCCCGGAGCGGAACAGGTGGTCTCCGCGCAGCGAATGGGGTCGGCTAAGCCTTCGGAAAAATGGCCAGATGATTGAAAATATAATAAAAATTGGCGGAGAGGGAGGGATTCGAACCCTCGATAGGCTGTTAACCTATACACACTTTCCAGGCGTGCTCCTTAAGCCACTCGGACACCTCTCCGGGGAATTTGCGGACATCGACACCCCGGCCTGGGGGGCTCGGGGCGAATCTCAGGGATTTCTCCAAGGACGGCCCATTCCTCATGCCTCGCGAGCCGGTCACAATACAGCAACCGGGCGCCGCTTTCAAATCGCCGGGTGGATTTCGTTCGGAGTCCGTCGCTCGTGCCGCCGCGCGCGAACACATAAAGTCTAATCTGCTGCCCCGATGACTATGCCGGATATCGTCCCCGTCCCCCGGCCGACTCTCGCCCAGTCGGCGGATCGCTACCGTCTTTACGAACGTGCGGTGCAGAATCCGCGGGTGGAGGTGGATTTCATCGACGCGACCTACCGCCACCTGCGCGGCCGCAGTGCCCGCTGGTTACGGGAGGACTTTTGCGGTACCGCCGCGGTGTGCTGCGAGTGGGTGCGTCGCCGCAAGACCAACCGCGCCTTCGGGGTGGACCTGGACCCCGAGGTCCTGGCGTGGGGCCGGCGCCACAACCTGGCGGCCTTGTCGGCGGCTCAAGGGGCGCGGGTGCAGCTGCTCGAGCAGGACGTTGCAACGCCGGCTGGGCGCCCCCTGGACCTGGTGCTGGCGATGAATTTCAGCTATTGGCTCCTCGCCGGTCGTGCCACCCTGCGGGCCTATTTTCAGCAGGTCCGCGCGGCCTTGGAGCCGGATGGGGTCTTCCTGCTGGATGCCTACGGGGGCTACGACTCCTACCGGCGGATCATTGAGGAGCGCCCGGTGGAGGACCCGCAGCTGGGGCCCTTCGTCTATCAATGGGAGCAGGCACTGTACGATCCGATCAGCGGCCGCCTGGTCTGCCACATCCATTTCCAGTTCGCCGACGGTTCCCGCCTGGAGCGCGCCTTCACCTACGATTGGCGGCTGTGGTCGCTGCCGGAGATCCGGGAATTGCTGGGCGAGGCGGGGTTCTCGCGGGTGCTGGTCTACTGGCAGGGGTGGGACGCGCAGGGCCGCCCGGACGGTCGCTTCCGGCCCGTAACGAACGCAGAGCCGGATGCCGGGTGGATCGCCTATTTGTCCGCCGAACCCTGAACCCGAGCACGGGCAGCGCTCCACGAGCAACGCGACAGTGGTTTACAGACAACGTGCGCCCGGGTCCAGGCCGCAGCGCGCGAGGATGAAGTCCGCGATGGTCGGCCCATCGTGCAGCGGCAGCCGCGGCGGGTGCGCGCCCGCGGGCAGAGTGTCGTCCGTGGCCACGGCGATGATCTGCGGGTCCGCCGGATAGAGCGGCACTTGCCCCAGCACCGCGCGATAGACCTCGATCTTCGGATAGGCGGCATACTTGAAACCCTCCGCGAGCACCAGGTCCAGGCCCCCTGGGGCGAAGCGGGTGAGCAGGTCCGCCAGGTCCGGATCCGCGCCCCGCACCCGGTTCTCCACCTGCAGCGCCCAACGCTCGGAGGATGCCAGCAGGACTTGGTCGGCGCCGGCGGCGCGCAGTTCAAAGCTGTCCTTGCCCGGCCGATCCAGGTCGAAGCGATGGTGGGCGTGTTTGAGATAGCCGATCCGCAGGCCGCGTTCCTTGAGGATGGGGACCACGCGGCGCAGCAGGGTGGTCTTGCCGCTGCCGCTGGGGGCGACGAAGCCGATGACGGGGAGGGGGTGCAAGGGCATGAGGGGTGCTCCGGGATTTCTCAGGATTCTAAGCCCAAGGGCGAGCGGACGGGCGCCCGCCGCCCGTTTGGACATTTGGTGGGCAGCGTCCCACAATGAGCCGTGCGTCCGGACCCCAAGGTCCGCCGCGGCCCGCCGTGACGCCGCCCCCCATTTTCGTTAGCATCCGGTTCTCGGAGCCCCGGCTCCAGACACAGTCCCACACCACAGTCCCAAACACGCAAAGCTATGGCTCAGTATATCTACACCATGAATCGGGTCGGCAAGGTCGTGCCGCCCAAACGCGTGATCCTGCGCGACATCTCACTGTCCTTCTTCCCGGGGGCCAAGATCGGCGTGCTGGGGGTGAACGGCTCGGGCAAGTCTACCCTGCTGCGCATCATGGCCGGTCTGGACACTGAGATCGAGGGCGAGGCGCGCGCCCAGCCTGGGATCAAGGTCGGCTTCCTGCCCCAGGAGCCGCACCTGGACCCCACCCAGGACGTGCGCGGCAACGTGGAAGGCGCCCTGGGGCATATCAAGGAGGCCTTGATCCGGCTCGACGCGGTGTATGCCGCCTATGCCGACGCGGACGCGGACTTCGATGCCCTGGCCAAGGAGCAGGCCGAGCTCGAGCACCTGATCGACGTCACCGACGGCCACAACCTGGACCGCACGCTCGAGGTGGCCGCGGATGCGTTGCGCCTGCCGCCCTGGGACGCGCCGGTTGCCACCCTCTCCGGCGGCGAGCGCCGACGCGTCGCCTTGTGTCGGCTGCTGCTCTCCAAGCCGGACATGCTGTTGCTCGATGAGCCGACCAACCACCTGGACGCGGAGTCCGTGGCCTGGCTGGAGCGCTTCCTGCATGAATACCCCGGCACCGTGGTCGCGGTGACCCATGACCGCTATTTCCTGGACAACGTGGCGGGCTGGATTCTGGAACTGGACCGCGGCCACGGCATCCCCTGGGAGGGCAACTATTCCTCCTGGCTGGAGCAGAAGGAGCGCCGCCTGGAGTTGGAGGAGAAGAGCGAAGCGGCCCGGGTCAAGACCATGAAGCAGGAACTCGAATGGGTGCGCGCCAACCCCAAGGGGCGCCACGCCAAGAGCAAGGCGCGGCTCGCCCGCTTCGATGAGCTGCAAACCACCGAATTTCAGGCGCGCAACGAAACCAACGAGATCTACATCCCGCCGGGTCCGCGCCTGGGGGACCTGGTGATCGAGGCGGTGGGGCTCAAGAAGGCGTTCGGGGACAATCTCCTCTACGACAACCTCTCGTTCAACCTGCCCAAGGGCGGGATCGTGGGTGTGGTCGGCCCCAACGGGGCGGGCAAGACCACGCTGTTTCGGATCATCAACGGCCAGGAGCAGCCGGACGCCGGGGAGTTTCGGATCGGCGAGACCGTACAGGTCGCCTGTGTGGACCAAAGCAGAGACGCCCTGGACGACAGCAAGACCGTGTGGGAGGAGATCTCCGACGGCCTCGACAACATCATCGTCGGGCGCTATGAGATGCCCTCCCGCGCCTACTGCGGGCGCTTCAATTTCAGGGGAGGGGATCAGCAGAAGCGCATCGGGGACCTCTCCGGCGGGGAGCGCAACCGGGTCCATCTGGCCAAGCTCCTGAAGAGCGGCGGCAATCTGCTGTTGCTCGACGAGCCCACCAACGACCTGGATGTGGAGACCCTGCGCGCCCTGGAGGAGGCCCTGCTCAACTTCCCCGGCTGTGCGGTCGTGATCAGCCATGATCGCTGGTTTCTGGACCGTATCGCCACCCACATGCTGGCCTTCGAGGGGGACTCCCAGGTGGTCTGGTTCGAGGGGAACTACGCCGACTATGAGGCCGATCGCCACCGCCGCCTCGGCACCGAGGCCGACCAGCCCCACCGCATCAAGTACCGCCGACTCTCCGCCTGATGCGGCCGCGGCCCGGCGCGCATTGAGATGGCCGTCCGGCTGCAGCGCTTTCTGCCGCACCGCCACCGGCACCGCGGCCGTGCGCCGCGGCGGCTGGCGGCCCTGCACCTGGCGACCGTCGGTCTGGGCACGGCCGCGGTCGGGGTGCTGGTCGCCCTGGCCGTTTGGGTGTGGCCGGGCGGCCCGACACCTGAGCACAGCCACCTGACGCTCGCGCTGGGTCTGGGCGGTGGCGCGGCCGCGCTGTCGTGCGGGCTCTTCATCCAACTGCGCCGACTCGCCCGCGCCGAGTTGGCGGAGCTTGGGGACCTGCGTGCCGCCGCCGAGATCCTGCGCGCCATCCTGGGCACCATCGGCAAAGGTGTGATCCTGGCCGATCCGGGGCTGCGCATCCGCCTCTTCAATCCGGCCGCCGAGATCCTGTTCGGGCGCCTGAGTGACGAGACCCTGTCGGTCCCGGTCGGGGCCCTGATTCCGGGCCTCGCGACCCTGGCCGCGACCCAGCCCGCCCCGGGCGAGGCCCCGGAGAGCCCCCGTGTGCGCCAGCACCGCGGTGTGCGCACCGGGGCCGAGTTTCCGGCGCGCCTGCTGCTGCGCAACCTCACCCTCGACGGTGCCGTGTGGCTCCTGATCCTGGTCGAGGACCTGACCGAGACGGAACGCGCCGAGGCTCGGCTGGACTACCTGGAGCACCATGATCCACTGACCGGTCTCATCAACCGGCGCGCCATCGAGCGGCTGATCGGGGCCAGTCCGGCGGACGCCGGGCGCGCCGGCCGGCCCCACGCCCTCTGCCTGATCGACCTGGACCATTTCAAGATCATCAACGGCACCTGCGGTCACGCGGCGGGTGACAAATTGCTCAAGCAATTGGGCCGCATCATCACCGCCAAGCTCGCCGGGGCTACCGCCATGGCCAGGTTGGGGGGTGACGAGTTCGCGGCCCTGTTCGTGGGTGATGCGGTCGCGGGGGCCGAGGCCGCCTGCGAGGAACTGGTTCGGACCATGCGCAGCTTTCTCTTCACCTGGGAGGAGCGCTCCTACGATGTCACCGTCAGCGTCGGGATCGCCAACTTCGCGCCGGCGGAGGGCGCCCTCATCGCGCTGGGGCGGGCCGACATCGCCTGTCAGGTGGCCAAGGCGCGGGGTGGCGGGCGCCTGCACCGCTATAGCCCCGAGGACGCCGGAAGTATCCGTCGTCAGGGCGAGGTGGATTTGGTCTCCATCATCGGCCGCGCGCTGGATGCCGACCGGTTCCGCGTCGTGGCGCAACCCATCAGGTCGCTGGCGGACCCCGGCGCGCCCCCTCACTACGAGATCCTGGTCCGGATGCAGGACGACCAGGGTCGCTCGGTCGCCCCGAACGACTTCATCCCTGCCGCGGAGCGCTATGTCCTGATGCCGACGGTCGACCGCTGGATCCTGGCCCATGTCCTGAGCCACCAGGCGGAGCGGCTGCGTGCCTGGCACGCGCGTTACCCGGACCGCTTCCTGTTCGCCGTCAACCTCTCCGCTACTACCTTGGTAGACGAGGGCTTTCTCCCCTATCTCAAGCGCCAGTTCAGCGACTATGGGGTGCCCTATCCGAGCATCTGCTTCGAGGTCACCGAGACCGCCGCGGTCTCCGACCTGGGGCGGGCGCGCACCTTCATGCAGCGCCTGTGCGACCTGGGCAGTTCCTTCGCCGTGGACGACTTCGGCACCGGCTTCGCCTCCTACACCTACGTGAAGTCACTGCCGATTCGTTACCTCAAGATCGACGGCAGCTTCGTGCGCAACCTCGCGAGCGACCCTGTGGATCGGGCCTTCGTCGAGTCCATCAACCACATCGGCCATGTGCTGGGGCTTCAGACCATCGCCGAATGGGCCGAGACCCCCGAGGTGGTCGCGACCCTGCGCGACTTGGGGGTCGACTTCGCCCAAGGGTACGGGGTCGGCGCGCCGGTTGCGCTTTCCGACCTACGGTTTGAAGAGGACGGGGATTCGGCCGCCAATGAACCATGAATGAAAATAGACGCAGATGTACGCCATTGAACCCTTGATCGGTCGGGCCGAGGCGCTTCTCACGCGGTTGGAACTGCTGCTCCCGGAGCCGCCGCCGCCCGTGGACTGGGCGGCCGCGGCCTTTCGCTGGCGCACCCGCCAGGGCCGCGCCTGGCTGCAGGCCGAGCGGGCGCCGCATCGCATCGACCCGGCAGACTTGCTCTGTCTGGAGCACCAGAAGGCCGAGATCGAGCGCAACACCCGCCAGTTCTTGGCCGGCCGCGGGGCCAACAACCTGCTCCTGTGGGGTTCCCGGGGCACCGGCAAGTCGTCCCTGATCAAGGCCGTCTTCACCGCCAATCAGGACCGCGGGCTGCGTCTGATCGAGGTGGACAAGGATGATCTCAAGGACCTGCCGGACATCCTCGACCTGGTCCGCGCCCGTCCCGAGCGCTTCATCCTGTTCTGCGACGACCTCTCATTCGAGGCCGCTGAGCCCGGCTACAAGGCGCTCAAGGCCGCACTCGAGGGCTCAATCAGCGCCACCCCGGACAACCTGCTGATCTACGCCACCTCCAACCGGCGCCACCTGATGCCCGAGTTCCAGGCGGAGAACCGGGATGCCCATCTGGTTGATGGGGAGTTGCACCAAGGCGAGGCAGTGGAGGAGAAGATCTCACTCTCCGACCGCTTTGGCCTGTGGATCAGCTTCCACCCCTTCACCCAGGCCCAATACCTCAGCCTGGTGCGCCACTGGTGCGGGCGCCTGGGGTCGGTGCCCGTGGCGTGGGCGCCGGTCGAGGCGGCCGCCCTGCAATGGGCGCTGCGCCGCGGTTCGCGCAGTGGGCGCACCGCCTGGCAGTTTGCGCGGGATTGGGTGGGGCGCGGCGGGGCTTGACGCGGCGCCCAGGTCAGAGGCGCCCCGCCCGTTCGCGGGTTCCGGCGCGGTGGCTGCGTTCGTGCTAGGCTTGGGACCATGACCGCAATTGCCCGCAGGCGAGTCCATGTCTAACACCGCCCTGGCCGAACGGCGCCGCACCGGACCTGAGCCCGATTGTCTCGCGCCACCGTCGCATGCCGGCCGCCGCGTCTCCGAAGACGAGTATTGGCGCAGCTACTATCTCGAGTCCGACCTCCATTACGAATGGAACAATGGTCGTCTGGAGGAGAAGCCGGTGTCCGACTACGAGACCTTCCTCGTCTACGAATGGTTCATGCATTTGCTGCGGCTCTTTCTCAATTCGCGGCCGATCGCAAGGATGGTCGCGCTGGAAATGGGCTTTCGGTTGCCGCTGCCCACCGGCACCGTGATCCGCAAGCCGGACTTCGGTGTGGTGCTCATAGACAACCCCCAGCCGCTCTTGCCGCTCGATGTGTCCTACCACGGTGTCTTCGACCTCTGCGTCGAGGCCCTGTCGGACCACAAGCCCGGTGGCATCATGCGCGACGCCGTGGTCAAGAAGGCCGAGTACGCGGCCGGCGGCGTGCCCGAGTACTACATCCTGCACCGCGAGCCCGAGCGCCAGGCGTTCTTCACGCGCACGGCCGAGGGTCTCTATGTCCCCATCGTACCCAAGGATGGGGTCATCCGCTCGCGGGTGCTGTCCGGCTTGCAGTTCCGGCTGACCGACCTATGTCGCCGACCTGAACACGCGGCACTGCGAGATGATCCGGTCTACGCGGCCTACGTGCTGCCCGGCTGGCGCGCGGCCGAAGCGCGTGCTGTGGCCGAGGCGCAGGCCAGGGGCGAGGCCGAGCGGCGCGCCGCGACCGAGGCGCAGGCCAGGGGTGAGGCCGAGCGGCGTGCCGCGGCCGAGGCGCAGGCCAGGGGCGAGGCCGAGCGGCGTGCCGCGGCCGAGGCGCAGGCCAGGGGCGAGGCCGAGCGGCGGGTGCGCGAGAGCGAAGACGCCCTCACCCGACTCCGGGCGCTGCTGGCCGCACGCGACCGGGACGGCTGACCCTGGAAAGAGCAGTCAGCCGTCAGCGATCAGCCGTCAGCCATAAGTGCATCAGCATCTTACGAGCCGTCTTGGAGCCGCAGGCGCCCTCCCGACAGGTGATGCACCGGGTGGTCACAAACTCTTGAAATGCAGAGCCAAATGCTGAAAGCTGATCGCTGACTGCTCTTTTTAGGCTGATGCGCCCGGCGGTTACCCCGCCGGCGTAGCGACCGAGCGCGCGGCGCCCCACCGCCGCTCCCAGTGGTTTTCGACCCAGGCCGACAGCACGGTCAGGGCCCAGACCCGGCCGGCGAGTGCGCCCTCCCCGGCGCGGAAGCGCCGCAGGGTCTCGGCGACCGCCCGCCCATCCAGCCCGGCCCCCGCCGGCTCCAGCGCGCGTACCCGCTCCGGACTCAGGTAGCGCCGCGTCAGGGCATGGTCGTCCAGGGTCAGGAACTCGGCAAACGGGAAGTCGAAGCCGTGCTTGGGCTGGTCCCACAGGGCGCGGGGCAGGTGGCGGGCCAGCGCGGCCTTGAGGATGCGCTTGGGTTCCGCGGGCGGGTAGCGCTGCGCCTGGGGAAGGGCGCGCACAAAGGCGGCGACGCGCGCATCGAAGAAGGGGAAACGGACCTGCAACCCCGTCAGCCGGCTCGCCTCGTGAATGCGATCGTCCGGTTGAGCCCCCATCAGGCGGCTGTAGCGCGCGAAGTGCTCCCACGGGCGGAAGCCGCGATAGAGCCGATAGAAACGGGTGTGTGCGAGTGAGACCGGCTCGGCGCAGAGCCGCTCCAACTCCCGGCGGGGCCAGCCGCGCCAGCGGATCAGGAACTCCTGCGGGTCGTCGAATTCCACCAGTGGGTGTAGCCCGGCCAGCGGTCCGCGCGGGTCGCACAGGCGCGCGGCAGCCCGGCGCAGCGCCCGCGGGACCAGGGTGCCGAGCCAGATCGCCTTGCGATAGTGGGGGGCCGGCAGGATGCCGACCAGTTCGTCGGCGCCAGTGCCGTCGAGTGCGACCGCCCCCTGCGTGCGGGCGTCGCGGAAGGCGAGCAGCGTTGGAAGCGCCGCCGGGTCCGCGAAGGGGTGGCTGATGGCGCCCGTCCAGTCATCGAAGGCCGCCCGGTACTGCGCCATGCTCGGGCGCAGGACCCGGTGGGCGAGCCCCAGGTGCGCGGCGATGCGCGCGGCGACCGGGGCCTCGTCGCAGCCGGCGTCCTCGAAGCCCAGCGTGTAGGCCAGGACCCGCCCCGGTGCGGCGCGGGCGGCGAGCGCGGCGATCACGGCGGAATCCACGCCGCCGCTCAGGAAGGCAATGACGGTCCCGGTCTCCGGCAGCCGGGCGCGCACGGCGTCCCCGAGCAGCCGGTCCAATTCGGTGGCGGCGGCGTGCAGGTGTTCAGGCACCCGTGGGGGTGTCGGTGACGGGTGCGGTGCGGCTCGCGGCGACCGGCCTGACTCGATGATCAGCGCGACCCCGGGTTCCGGGGAATAGACGCCGTCGTAGACCGTGTTCGGGGTCGCGATATCGAGAAACCGCAGGTACTCATGCAGCGAACCCCGACTGATACGCGGCGCCCCCCCGGGGCTGGTGACTAGCAGATCCAGATCGTCACTGAAGGCGATGCCGCCCCCGGCAACGGGCGCGTAGTACAGGTCTTGGGAGCCGGAATCGTCTCGGAACAGGCACAGGCGCCGGTCCGTCCGCTCCCACCGCAGCAGCAGGTAATGCCCGTCCAGGTCGTCGTCGGCGCCCACGGCGGCGGGGGTCGCTGCGCACCGGCCGCGGAACAAGACGCCGGAAAAGGCCAGGATCGCGGCGGGCGAGTCGCTGACCCGTACCCGCTCGCCCGGCCAGCACCAGATCTGGAAGGGGCCGTCGGACGCGGCGCTGCTGGCCCCGCGGGCGGTGCACCAGGCCGCCAACTGGGGTGTTCGCGCCCCGTCCGGGTCCAGCCAACCGAAAAGGCGGGGGCCGGTCATGACCGCACCTCCGGGTAGCGGCGCCTGGGCCGCCAGGTGTGCAGCCAGTAATAGAGGGGACGTACCGCGGGCGCGCTCCGCAGGGCCGCGGCGAACGCGTTACGTGCGCCCGCCCGGTCGCCGCGGTCTTCGCGGCGGGCCCCGATCAGGCAGTATTCAAAGGCGATCAGCGGGGCGATGCGCAGGGCCCGGCGCCGCAGTTCACCCGGGACCGTCGCCGCCTGGGCGCGCAGGACCTCAATATAAGCGAGCGCCATCGCGTCGTAATCCGCCGACAGGTTGGCCCCATGAGTGCGCTTGAGTGCGCAGACCTTGCGCGTGTAGGCAAAGGGACAGCGCAAGGCCAGGCGCAACCACAGATCCAGGTCCTCCACCAGGCGGCGCGATTCATCGAAGAGCCCCGCGGCCAGCAGCGCACCCTTGCGCGCCAGCACGGCGCCGGTGGGGATGAAGTTGTTCCGCAGGAGCTTGCCATAAGGGTCTGCAACCAACACCGGGTCGCCCCAGAAGCCGAGGTCGAGCCCGTCGGCTTCAAACTGCGTGAGCGCGCGCTCGCCCTGTGCGTCGAAGCCCCGGCAGTCACCAAAGACCAGGCCGACCTGGGGGTGGTCCGCCAGGATCGCCAATTGCACGCGCAGCCGATCCGCCGGCCAGCGGTCGTCCGCGTCAAGGAAGGCGATCAGGTCCCCGCTTGCCGCCCGGATCCCGCGGTTGCGGGCGGCGGCGGGGCCAGCGTTCGGCTGTGTGATGAGGCGCACCGTGACCGGGCCGCGACCGTCCCGAGTCCCAGTCGCCAGGCGGTTAAGTGACTGGTTGAGCGGCCGCCGGGCGTTGGCGGCCAGGGCGAACGCCGCGACCCGCTCCCGGGTCTCGTCGACCGAACCGTCGTCTACCACGATGATCTCCAGGGGACTCCCATCCCGCTGGTCGGCGACGCTCGCTAGGGCTTCACGGATGTAGTGCCCCGCGTTGTACGCGGGAATGACGACACTGATGGGCGGGGGCAGGGGCATCATCCGGTCCGGTTGGCTCTGTGGTCAGGCGCGCGGATCGCCCGCGAGCCAGGGGCCGGTTGGGGGGCTGGTCGTCCCGTCAGGCCAGAGTTAGGGCCGCGCTCGCGTGGAGTATCGGTGCATCGGCGCGCGCGGCGCAACCATGCCGGGCGGGCGGCGAGGCAATTTCCCGGCCGTCGAGGCGTCCCAGGTCTTGCTGGTGCCGTGACGGGCGGCCGGGCACTCCCGATCGGGTTGAACGGCGGCACCGGGCGCGCGTGCGGCTCGGGCTGGCCGTCTGAGCCGCCCGGGCAGTCTGGTCGGGGGTGTAGGTCGCAGGGACGCGATACATCAAGCCTCCGACCCGCCGCCTTCGTTCTGGCTGGTCGCGAGCTCGCGGGTGTCGGCGTTCAGCGCCGCCGCGGCTGATAGCAACACTCCCCGAACCCTGCTGCCGCGGGGTTTTTGTTGTGGGGCTGCGGCCTGCTTTCGCCGAGCTGCCGCCTGCTTGGCCGGCGCGGCGCCCCGGGCCGCGCTACCGGCCCCCGGGGCATCATGCAGCCGCCTGAATCCGGATGGGTTCGGCGGCCGCTGCGGACGGCCGACGGTCCTTGACGCTGGGGCGGCCCTTCACTACCCTGAAGGGCCTACTAAGGGTCGTGCGTGCGCCCCGTGGCGCGGTGTACTCCGCGCCTTCACGCCGTATTTAAACGCCCTTTCAAGCGGCCTTTACCAGTTTCAGGGCGCCATCTTGTATCCCAGGTATTTCGGGCTCAAGGAGCCGAGCTTCTCCATCGCCCCGGACCCCCATTACCTGTTCCTGAGCGAACAGCACCGGGAGGCCCTCGCGCACCTGCTGTACGGCGCCGGTGAGCACGGCGGCTTCGTCCTGCTGACCGGTGAGGTGGGGACGGGCAAGACCACGGTCTGCCGGGCCTTCCTCGAGCAGTTGCCGGACGCGGTGGACGTGGCCCTGATCGTGAACCCGGCCCTCACCGCCGATGAACTCCTGCGCGCGATCTGCGACGAATTCCGGGTCCAGGTCCCCCCGGGGGAGCACTCCATCAAGCGGCTGGTCGACGGCCTGAACGACTATCTGCTGGCCGCCCACGCGGCGGGGCGGCGCCCGTTGCTGATGATCGACGAGGCGCAGAACCTGCGCCCCAAGGTCATGGAACAGGTGCGTCTGCTCACCAATCTGGAGACGACCAAGGCCAAGCTGCTCCAGATCTTTCTGATCGGCCAGCCGGAATTGAAGCGGATGCTGGAGCGCGAGAGCCTGCGTCAGCTCAACCAGCGCATCACCGCGCGCTTTCACCTGCGCCCCCTGGGGGCCGCCGAGACCGCCGCCTATATCCGCCACCGGGTGGCGGTGGCCGGCGTGGAGCGCCCCTTGTTCACGGCGAGCGCCCTGCGGCGTATCCATCAGGTCAGCGGCGGGGTGCCGCGGGTGATCAATATCCTGTGTGACCGCGCCCTGCTCGGGGCTTGCGTCACCCGTGCCAATCAGGTGAGTGCGCAGATCGTGGCCCGGGCCGCCCGCGAGGTGCGCGGCGAGGGGCTCAGGACCGCGCCCCCGCCCGCCGCGCGCCCCGCGATTGCGGCCGCGGCCGCCCTGGTGCTGCTGTTGACCGCGGGTTGGCTGGCCTACGAGCGGGTGCGCGGCGATCCCCTGGACCTGATCGCCGGCTGGCTGGGGCCGGTGCCAACACTCTCTGACGCCGCGCCGGCGGCGCACGTCGCCGGTCCCGGGCGTCCGTCCGCCACCGCGCCGGGGGCGGGACCGGCGGCGGTGTCCCCCGGGGGCGCGGCACCCGCGGCGGCGGGATCTCCCATCGCCGGGGCCGCCGCGCTCGCCCCCGGGGCCGTCCAGACGCCGCTCGGGGTCGAGCCGACGGTCCTCCCGCGGGCGTCCCTGGTGGGCGGGACCGGTGCCGCCGTGGCGGACGCCCTGGGCCGCGCGGCCCTTCCGGAAGGGGCCGCCATGCGCGTCCTGCTGCGCCGCTGGGGCATCGCGGTCCAGGACTTGGGGGCCGGTGATCCCTGCGGCCGGGTGGCGGTGTTCGGGCTGCGCTGCGAACGCGAACAGGGCAAGCTCAGTCATCTGCGCTTCTATGACAGGCCCGTCCTGCTGCGGGTGAAGGATGCGGGCGGTGAGCGTCGTTACGCGGTGCTGGGGGCGCTCGACGAGTCTTACGGAACCCTCGATTTGCCGGACGGCAGCGTACTGGTTCCGATCGCCGGGATCGAGTCCCTCTGGAGCGGCGACTACACCGTGGTCTGGCAGCCCCCGCCCACCGGGGCCTCAGAGATTGGTCCCGGGGCCGCCGAAGAGTCCGTGCGGTGGCTGCGGCGGCGGCTCGCAGCAGTCCCGGCGAGCGCGCTTGAGGATAACGGGCTGGGCCGCTTCGACGCGGCCCTGACGGCCGGCCTGCGCCGCTTCCAGGCCGCCCGCGGGCTGGTGCCGGATGGCATCGCCGGTCCGCGTACGCTGGTGCAACTCGACAATGTCCTGGCCGCGCCGGACAGTCCCCACCTGATGACTCCGACCCTGGCTGCGGCCGCCGCCGCCCAGGTCGCGGTGCCGGTTGCCGCGGCCCCGGCGGCCGGCGCCGGCCTGCCATGAGCTACATCCTGGAGGCCTTGCGGCGCTCCCAGGCCGAGCGGGAACTCGGGCGCGTGCCGACGCTTGCGGGCGCCGCCCTCGTGGCCGAGGACCGCGCCGAACCGCCGCGACGCTGGCCCTGGGCGCTGGTGGCGGTGGCGCTGGCCGCGGTCGCGGTCCTGATCGCGCTCTATGCCGCCCTGCGGGTGCCGCCGGATCCCGGGGCAACGACCCCGGGCAGCGCCCTGTCCCGCCCGGCGAGCGCGCCCTCGGCCGCGTCCGCGCCCGCGCTCCAGGTGGCGGAGAGCGAGCGTCAGACCGTCCCGGGTGCGCTCGTGCGGCTCCCCCCGGCCGACCGCGACCCGCGCCCCCTGGCCGACCGGGGCTTCGGGGCCGTGTCCGGTGCCCTGCCGCCGCCCGCGGCCGCCATCCCCGGCGACCCCGGGAGCGCCGTCGTCGCGGCCCCCGCGGTGGTGCCGGTCGCCCCCCTGGTGGAGGCGCCGCCGCCCAAGGGCCTGGTGCGAGTGCCGTCGCCGCCGCCCGGTCGGGACCCGGGGCTGGCGGTCGAACCCGCGGCACCGGACGACGCGGCCGCTCAATTGGAACTGGAACTCCAGCGTCAGTTGGAGTCCGATCCGCTGCTGGCGCAGGACCCCGAGTCGGCGCCCCCCGAGCCGGTCCGGGAGGACCCGGGCCCGACCCCGGTGCCGGCGGACCTGATCGCCGCAATCGATGCCTTCAAGCACCAGGTCAAGGGCGGGGAGAAGGATCAGGGCAAGGAGCGAGCGCCGGGTCCGACCGCCGCGGTGCCCCGGGTGGGCACCGCGTCCGCCCAAGCGGGCGACCAGACCTACCCGCGCCTGACCAGCGACCAGCAGGCGGCCCTACCCAAGTTCCTGATGAGCGTGCATGTCTTCGACGCGGAGCCGGCGCGCCGCTTCGTCCTGATCAATGGACTCAAGTACGCTGAGGGGGCCAAGACCCGCGAGGGCTTGACGGTCGAGGAGATCCGGGTGGATGGGGCGGTGCTGGCGCATCAGGGGCACCGCTTTTTCGTGCACCGCTGAGGGGTTGCGGCCCCGTCCCCGGGCGGCATGCGCTTTGAACCGGGTGGGCGCGGGTCCGCGGGACCAGGCCCGCGCCGCGCGCTCCCGTTGACCGGCGGCTAGACCGCGCCGATGGTCGCCATCCCCGGTGCGGCGCCGGGCGCCAGGCGACGCCGCAGTCGGCGCATGGAGCGCTTGGCGGCCCCAAAGACCTCGGTGATCGCCTCGGCCGCGTCCTTGCGGGCATCGCGCACCAGGAGTTGGCGGCCCTGACCCAGGTTGGCGCGCAGTTCGCAGCGCACCCGGTGACCGTAGAGGGGGTCGAATTCTTCGTTGATGCGCGCGAGGGCGTCGATCTGTTCATCCGGGAAACGCAGGGCGAGCTTCTTGGCCTCGTTTTCGATCTGTCGGCAGATCGCCTTATCCAGGGCCAGGGTGTCGCCGCTGATCTTTATCGGCATGGGTGATTGCTCCGAGACTTCATTGTCTTGTCGATGGTGTTGACTCGATGGTGTTGAGTCGATGGTGTTGAGTAGAGGGTGGTAACCGAGGTCGTTGAACCGAGGGTGCGGAGTCGGACCGGTCATGCCCGAGGTCGCAGCGCCGGGTCGGTGCGGCAGGAGTGCCGCGGGAGTGGGTGTGTCTGATCGCCGTCATCGTCGGTCCGCGGCCGGCAGCACACGGCACCTGACGGGGCCCCGCGCAGGTCGGCGACTGGCCATCAAGCCGGTCGGGTCCATGGGCAGCGCTGCGTCGATCAATAGCGGCAACGAGGGGAAAACTCAATGGTTGGTGAATGGATTGCGTTGAACTTTTCAATCGGACTGCTCTGCAAGCCCCAGTGTGGCACGGCCCCGCGCCGCCGCCCGGAGTCCGCTCATGCCCGAAGGTGATACCGTATATACCCTGGCCCTGACGCTCGGTTCCTGGCTGCAGGGGCAACGACTGGCAGCGGTCCGGGTGCAGGGGCAAACCTTGGGCCAACTCGGCGGCCGCCGGGTCCGGCGGGTCAGCAGTTGCGGCAAACACCTCTACATCGACCTAGACGACGGTCACCGCCTGCGCAGCCACCTGGGGCTCTATGGTTCCTGGCATCGCTATGGGCGGGATGAAGCCTGGCAGAGGCCGCCGGGCCAGGCGTCATTGGTGCTGGAATTGGATGACCGGGTGTATGTCTGCTTCAACGCCCGCGAGGTGGAACTGATGCAGACCCAAGGGTTTCGCGCCTTGGATCACGACAACCGTCTGGGGCCGGACCTGATCCGCGAGGTAGTGGAACCGGATCGCCTGTGGGCCCGCGCCTGGGAACTGCTCCCGGAAGACACGCCGGTAGTCGACCTGTTGCTGGATCAGCGGGTCGCGGCCGGTATCGGCAACGTTTACAAATCTGAACTGCTGTTCATGGTCTGCCGCTCGCCCTTGCTGCGGCTTCAAGACCTGTCCCATACGGACCTTGAGCAAGTGTACAGGATGGCGGCGTCGCTGCTCAACCAGAATCTTCAGGGCGGGCCCCGCCGCACCCGTTGGCCCGACGACGGACGCGGCCCGCTCTGGGTCTACGGGCGTGCCGCCCGGCCCTGCCTGCGCTGCGGCGGGACCATCCGTCGCGACCAACTCGGGCGCCGTCCACGCTCGACCTACTGGTGTCCCGACTGCCAGCCCGCCACCGTCCCCGGGGCCCTCAGCGGCGCGCACGGGCAAGTACCGCCAAAGGCATAACCGGGGCGGGCCTTGGTCATCATTTCGGCCACCGGGCAGCGTAGGGTGGACAAGCGTAGCGCAGTCCACCAGCGGCAACGCGGGATTCGGTGGACTGCGCTGCGCTTGTCCACCCTAAGGCCGGAATGACGATCAAGGCCACTTATTCGAACAGGTCCCGGAACGCCTTGGCGAAGGACCTGTAGGCGTCCCAGCCGTCCTTGTCCATGACCTGATCGATCACCCAGCGGTTCTCCTGCCCCGGGCCCATCAGCCCCTGGACCTCATACCCCAGGTGGCGCAGGAAGGCGTAGCTCGGCCCGTCCGCGTCGAGTTGGAAGTCCGCATACTGCGCCGAGCGTTGGTTGAGCAGTGCGATGAAGGGGCTGCCATAGTCCCCGGGCCCCAGCAGGTCCTGGCTGTTGTCCTGGACATGTTCGATCAGCTTGCGTGCCAGCGCGCTGATCAGGGCGCGCCGCTGCCCGTCCCGGTCCGGCGGCGCGTCCCCGGCGGCGGGCGGTGCTACCCCGTCCGCGGCCCCATCTACGGAAGGCGCACGGGTGTAGGCCAGGCGGTCGGCCACCTGGATCAGGAACGCCAGATACTCCCCGATCACGCCCAGGCGCTGGGCATCGTCACGGTAGACGAAACGCTCGCAGTGCAGATTGATGGCCTTGTCCAGGGCGATGCGCCAGGCAATGAAGGCCAGGGCCCCGGCGATCTCGGGCAGGGCGCGCCCGGTCCCGGCGTGCGACCAATGACTCTTGATGCGTATTGCCACGGGTGACTCCAGGTACGACGAAAGGTCTAAAAGGAATAAGTTAAACAAGTCCATCTGGGTATTCGTCGCGCCGTTGTCGTTGTTGTTGTCGTTGTCGTTGTCGTAATCGAGGTTATCGGAGTGACGCGGATTCTTTCGCACGCCAAATTGCATCGGTTTTCCGATTACGATTACGATTACGACAACGACAACGACAACGACAACGACAACGACAACGACAACGACAACGACAACGACAACGACAACGACAAAGACAAAGACAACGACTGTCCGCGTCGTTTAACCTCTAGCTGACTCGTTACGAAGCGGCGTTCATGCCTGGCGATAGGCGCGGGTCCTGGCCAGGGCGGCGTTCTTTTCCAGGTACTCGATCATCAGCGTGGCGATGTCCTTGCCGGTCGCGCCTTCGATGCCTTCGAGCCCCGGGCTGGAGTTGACCTCCAGCACCAGGGGACCGCGGTGTGAGCGCAGGATGTCCACCCCGGCCACGTTGAGCCCCATGATGCGGGCGGCGCGGGTGGCAGTGGCACGCTCCTCCGGGGTGATGCGGATCAGGCTGGCGCTGCCGCCGCGATGCAGGTTGGAGCGGAACTCCCCGGGCTTGGCCTGGCGTTTCATGGCGGCGACCACCCGGTCGCCGATCACGAAGCAGCGCAGGTCCGCCCCCTGGGCCTCCTTGATGTACTCCTGGACCAGGATGTTGGCGCGCAGCCCCATGAAGGTCTCGATCAGGCCCTTGGCGGCGGGCTCGGTGTCCGCCAGCACCACGCCGATCCCCTGGGTGCCCTCCAAGAGCTTGATCACCAGCGGCGCCCCGCCGACCATCTTGATCAGGTCCCCGATGTCGTCCGGGGCATGGGCGTAACCGGTGACGGGTAGCCCGATGCCCTTGCGCGAGAGCAGTTGCAGCGAACGCAACTTGTCCCGGGCGCGGGCGATGGCGACCGACTCGTTCAGCGCGAAGACCCCCAGCATCTCGAACTGCCGCAGCACCGCCGTGCCGTAGAAGGTGACGGAGGCGCCGATGCGCGGGATCACCGCGTCGAAGCCCTTGAGTTCCACGCCCTTGTAGTGGATGGACTGCGCCTGGGTGCTGATGTTCATATAGCAGTGCAGCACGTCGATCACCTGGACCTCATGCCCGCGCGCCTGCGCCGCCGCCACCAGGCGGCCGGTGGAATAGAGGGTCGGGTCGCGCGAGAGCAGCGCAATCTTCATCGGCTCCACGACCACGTCGCCCACCGGCGAGGGTGCAACGCGGGTCGCGGACGGCCTGTCAGGCACTGAAATAGCGCTCCGCTTCGATCATGCGCTCCTGGTCGCTGACCAGTTCGGCCCGCGCGAAGCGCACCATGAGCACCATACGGCCCGCCCGCTCGCCGTGGTAGGCGCGCAGGTATTCGATCTCGGCCGACTGGGCATCCTCTTCGCGCTCCTGCCGCACCACGTTCATGCGGTCCAGGCGAACCCGTTCCGGTCTGGCAGCGATCAGGGTCTGCGGTGTGCGCAGCAGGGTCGCGAACCGGTCCAGGTAGTCGTTGAGCGTCGACAGCCCCTGGTGCGCCTCGGCCAGATCACGCTCCAGTTCTTTTATCTGTTGCCCGATGATCATGTATTCCGTGGTGTGGGCGCCGCCGCCGTCGCGCAGGATTTCCAGACCCCGGGTCGTCGGGCTTACCACCCGCTGCTTGATCCGCACGATGCGCAGGCTCTCTTCCAGTTCCTCGATGCGCGATTCCTGGCGCCCGATCTCCTGCGCGGCGAACTCCACCAAGGCATCCATGATCGCCTGGGCGGTCTTGGCCCGGACCGTTTCCGGATTGCCTGCGGCCAGGATCACCTCGATGTTGTCGAATGAGAGCGTGGTCTGCGCGATGTCCCGCGTGAGGGTGTCGCCGTTGATCTCCATGCCGAATTGGCGGCGAAATACCGGCGCCGCGAGGAGGATGGCGTAGCAGTCCCCCGTCATGAGGGCCGTCTTGCCCATATAGTCGCGGCAATCCGTGCTGGAGACCGCCCAGCGGATCCGGCTGGGATCACCGAACAGCGAATTGAGCAAGGGGTCATCCGACCAGGTCTGCCGGTTGAGCCGCACGGGTCCGGGCACCCGGCGTGCGAGTTCCTCACTGTAGTCCAGGCAGCGGGCCATGGGCTCGTAGAGGATGCGCCGATACCCGTTGAGCCCGCGGATGCGCGGATTGGCCAGGTCCACGGCGCGCTCGATGGCGCGCCGGATCGCGGACTCGCGCAGCCGCATCCGCGCGCCGCGCATCCGCACCCGCGCCCACTGCTCATGGGCGAAGCGCTCGAGGTCTTGCCAGAGCCGGCTCATCGGTTCACCGGACCAGCGCCCGGTGCCGGGGCGCTCCGGTCGGCGTCCTCATCGGCAAAGAGTGTATGGACCAGTAGGACGACCACACCGATGCTGATCGCACTGTCGGCGACATTGAAGGCCGGCCAGGGGTTGCACAGCGTCAGCGGAATCCAGGGCAGATAGACCTGGATGAAGTCGATGACATGACCGAGCAGCACCCGGTCGATCAGGTTGCCCAGGGCCCCGCCGATGATCAGGGCGAGCGCCAGCCCCAGGGTCCGCTCTCGGGGTCGCAGCCGCAGCAGCCAGACGACCAGCACGGCGGTGACGACCAGGGCCACCGCGGCAAAGAACCAGCGCTGCCAGCCCCCGGCCGCGGCCAGAAAGCTGAAGGCCGCGCCGGTATTGAAGGCCAGGGTCAGGTTCAGGTTGGGGATCAGTTCGATCGTCTCGTAGGGGGCAAGCGCGCCCATCACCAGCCACTTGGTAGCCTGGTCCAGGATGACCACCACGGCAGAGACCCAGAGCAGGTGTTTCATTGTGGTATCCGCGAAGCTTCTTCGTCGCAAGGCAAGGATACGCGGGGGTTCAGATCCGCCATAGGTTCACCTCGTAACGTGCGACCTGGGGGTCATCACTCATCAGGATCAGGGGTTCGGTTTGGGCCTGGGCGACCAGCAGGCGATCAAAGGGATCCCGGTGCAGGTGGGGGAGGTGGCGTACCCGCAAGGCATGGAGGCCGCTGATCGGAAGCTCTTCAAAGCCGGTCGTAAGGGCCGCCGAGCGCACCAGGTCGGGCTCGGCCGTGAAATCCGGTCGGTCCAGGGCACGCTTGATCGCGATCTCCCAGATGGTTGCGACGCTGAAAAAGACGGTGTTTTCGGGTGCCTCCAGGGCCTCGCCGGCAGCGCTCGGGAGGCGTCCCGGCTCCATGAGTGCCCAGAGCAGGATGTGCGTGTCCAAGAGCAGCCGCACTAGCGCCCCTCGAAGGCGTCGAGCAATGCGTCGGGGAGCGGTGCGTTAGTGTCGCTCGCGCTCGTTAACTGGCCCGCCAGTACCCCGAGCACCCGCCGCGGACGCCGCCCCTCGACCGCCACCAGGCGCACCACGGGTGACCCCGCCCGCGCGATCACGACCTCGCCCCCGGCCTCGACCTGTTCGATGAGTTGGGACAGGTGGGTCTTGGCCTCGTGAATGTTGACCTGGATCGGCATGGGGGGCTGCATGGTCAGAACCTCGGCTTAGCTAACCAAAGACTAACCGTTCTTAGCGCTGGCTTCAACCCAAATCCCGGCGCTAGTATCCTCGTTCCGCTTAGTCTTGCGGTTGTCTTGAGCCCTGAAGGGGCGTTACATACCAGCCCAGGGCAACGCCCTGGGAAGGTGGAACGGGGTACTAGTCCACGCCGATACCGTTACGCGAAGCGCCTGACCTCGCCCGCCCCGGTCACATTCTCCACGCAGCGTCCGCACAGGTCCGGGTGCTCCGCGTTGGCGCCCACGTCGGGTCGGTGGTGCCAGCAGCGCGCGCACTTGGCGTCCGGCGATGCGCTGACCTGTACCGCGAGTCCCGGAAGGCTGGTCTCGCCGGCCGCGTCCGGCCGCTCGCCGAGCGGGTGCAGGCGGGCCTGCGAGACGATCAGCACGAAGCGCAGTTCGTCCCCCAGCAGGCTCAGGGTGTTCGTCACCTCCTGATCGCAATAGAGGTCCAGTTCCGCGTCCAGGGACGAGCCGATCCGGTTCTCCTTGCGGGCCGCTTCCAGGGCCGGGCCAACGGCCTCCCTGACCAGCAGGACGGACTTCCAGAAGCCGTTTTCCATCCGGGCCTTGTCGTCCAAGGGGACGAGACCCTCATACCAGGTTGCCGTAAAGACCGACTCGGCGTGCGCGCCCGGCAGATAACCCCAGATCTCATCGGCGGTGAAGGACAGGATCGGTGCCAGCCACCGCACCATGGCCTCCGCGATATGGTACATCGCCGTCTGGGCCGAGCGGCGCGCCAGGCTGTCGGTCTGGGTGGTGTACTGACGGTCCTTGATCACGTCTAGATAGAAGGCCCCGAGGTCCACCGCGCAGAAGTTGTGGACCTTCTGATAAATCAAGTGGAACTGGTAGCCGCGGTAGGCCTCGATGATCTCCTCTTGCAGGTGCAGCGCCCGGTCCATCACCCAGCGGTCGAGCGCCAGCATGGCGGCGGGTTCCACCTGGTTCGCGGCCGGGTCGAAGCCGGCGAGATTGGCCAGCAGGAAGCGGTTGGTGTTGCGGATGCGCCGATAGGCGTCCGCGGTGCGCTTCAAGATCTCATCGGAGACGGTCATCTCCCCGCGATAGTCCGTGGCCGCCACCCAGAGTCGGATGATGTCCGCCCCCAGGGTCTTCATCACCTCCTGCGGGCTCACCACGTTGCCCTTGGACTTGGACATCTTCTCGCCCTTGGCATCCACCGTGAAGCCGTGGGTCAGGACCCCCCGATAGGGCGCCCGGTCGTGCATCGCCACTGACGTCAGGAGCGATGACTGGAACCAGCCGCGGTGCTGGTCGGAGCCCTCAAGATATAGGTCCGCGGGGACGCCCAGGTCGGCGCGCCGCTCCAGGACGCAGGCGTGGGTGACGCCCGAGTCGAACCAGACGTCGAGCGTGTCCTGGACCTTCTCATACTCGGCGCCCTCGGCCTCCCCCAGGAGCGCCGATGGGTGCAGTTCAAACCAGGCCTCGATGCCCCTGCCCTCCACCCGCCGGGCGACCTCTTCGATCAACTCCGGCGTGCGCGGGTGCAGCTTGCCCGTGACCTTGTGGACCAGGAGTGGCATCGGCACCCCCCAGGTGCGCTGGCGCGAGATGCACCAATCCGGGCGGCCCTGGATCATGCCCTCGATGCGGCCCTGACCCCAGTCCGGCGTCCAGGCGACCCGGGCGATCTCGCGCAGGGCGGCGTCGCGCAGGCCCTCCTTGTCCATGCTGATGAACCACTGGGGTGTGGCGCGGAAGATCACCGGCGTCTTGTGCCGCCAGCAGTGGGGGTAGCTGTGGGCGAAGCGCTGCTCCAGCAGCAGGGCGCCATGGGCCTTGAGCACCTCCACCACATGCTCATTCGCCTTGAAGACGTTCTCGCCGGCGAAGATCTGCGTACCGGGCAGAAAGCGCCCGTCCCCGCCCACCGGGTTGTCCACCGGCAGACCATAGCGGCTGCCGACGATATAGTCCTCCAGGCCGTGGCCGGGGGCGGTATGGACCGCGCCGGTGCCCGCCTCCAGGGTCACATGAGCGCCCAGGATCACCGGTACCTCCCGGTCATAGAAGGGGTGGCGCAGGCGCACCCCCTCGAAGTCCGCCCCGCGCGCATAGCCCAGCACCCGATAGCGCTCGAAGCCCCAGCGGTCCATGGTGTCCTTGAGCAGGCCCTCGGCCACGATCAGGCGCTCCTGATGGCTGCCGGATTCGACCTGCACGATCACGTACTCCAGGTCCGGATGAAGGGCCACTGCCTGATTGGCGGGCAGGGTCCAGGGAGTCGTGGTCCAGATCACGAGCGAGGCCCGCCCCTCACCGCAGCCGTTGGGTGAGCCGTGGCAGCGCGCCTCCAGCACCTCCGGCTCCACCAGCGGGAAGCGCACATCGATGGCGATGGACTGCTTGTCCGCGTATTCCACCTCCGCCTCGGCCAGTGCCGAGCCGCAGTCGATACACCAATGGACCGGCTTCTCGCCCTTCACCACATGGCCGCGGGCCATGATGCGCCCGAGCGCGCGGATGATGTCCGCCTCGTTGGCGAAGTCCATCGTCAGATAGGGATGCGCCCAATCCCCGAAGACCCCCAGGCGCTTGAAGTCCGCGCTTTGGCCCTCGACCTGCCGGGCCGCGTAATCCCGGCAGGCGACCCGAAACTGCGCCGCCGTCAGCTTGTGCCCCGGCTTGCCCTGCTTTTTTTCCACCTGGAGTTCGATCGGCAGCCCGTGGCAGTCCCAACCCGGCACAAAGGGGGCATCGCAGCCGTCCAGGGTGCGGGCCTTGACGATGATGTCCTTGAGCACCTTATTGACCGCGTGACCGATATGGATCTCGCCATTGGCATAGGGCGGGCCGTCGTGCAGGATGAAGCGCGGCGCGCCCGCCCGGGCGGCCCGGATCCTGGCATAGAGATCCAACTGGTCCCAGTGTTTGAGTAGTGCCGGCTCACGCTGGGCCAGGTTGGCCTTCATCGGGAACTCGGTGGTGGGGAGGTTTAGCGTGTGTTTGTAATCAGCCACTGGGGTTGCCTGCTGGTTGCGGTCCGTATCCGGGGTGTTTTGCTGGTCGCGACAAGGGTCGCAGACTCAGGTCGTGACGCCTTGGCGTCGCGTATGAATTCAGGCCGCGCGGGCGGCCATGAGTAACGAGTCAAGAACAAGCGAAACACGATCGTTGTCGTTGTCGTTGTCGTAATCGCAGGGCGCTGCAAATTGGTTGCGAGAGAATCCCGGGCGCTACGACAACCTCGATTAGGACAACGATAACGACAACGGTGCTGAGAACATTCCCTGGTAGAGACCGCTCATCTCGATCAATCGCTCCGGTTACAGGATCGGGTCCGCGCGTCGTATCAATAGTGATAACGTGCCTGCAGGAAGTCGATCCGCTGGTCGCCGACCAGGTAGACGATCCGGTGCTCCTCGCTCAGGCGTCGCGACCAGGCACCGCTTGCGAAATATTTCAATGGCTCGGGTTTGCCGATGCCCGCAAAGGGGTCTCGCAGCACCGACTCGACGATCTCCAGGGCGCGTAAGGCGGTCTTGCGGTTGGTACCGACCCAATAGGTCAAGTCCTCGATGAACTCCGGCTGGAAGATCGCCTCTCGCCGCGCCGCGCCGACGCGTTTGCCACCCTCACGGGCGTCAGCGGCCTTCCGCGTCAATCCCGATCTCCGCCCGCAGGGCCGCGGGTGAGCAGGGTGGCACGGTCTGCGCGCGCGCCCGTTCCAGGGCCGCGAAGAGTCGCTCGGCGTTCTGCGGGGAGCGTAACAGGTGGGCGGTCTCGATGAGGCTCGCCAGTTCGTCCGCGCAGACCAAGGCCACGTCCTGGGCCTGGCGCCGCCGGATGATCACCGGTTCTCGTGTCGATGTGACCTGATCGCACAGTGCCGCCAGGTTGGCCCGGGCGTTGGAGTAGGTCGTGGACATAGGCATAGAGGGCTCGTCAATTTCCCATATTGTACAGAAAGAGGGTACAACTTGAACCCCGTTTATGCCAGAGGTCCCGTTGTCTCACCGGCCCCCACGCGCCGCACCAGCCCGCGCCGCCGACGCCTCAGCGTCGCGCGGGCCAGTAATCGGCGTCACGCGACGCCTGCGCACCCGCCGGTCCCGCCCGCCCCGGCGCTCATTCCGCCCGGATCTCGCGGATGGCGAACTCCACGCGCTGCCAGGTTTCGGCCTGCGGGTCGAGTCGGGTGAGATGACCGCTCAGGCGCTCTCCGGCGTCCAGCCGCCGGGCGATGTCGGCATTGACCCGGCGCGGGACATAGCCGACATGCACGCCGCCCCAACGGATCGCTACCGCCTGGTGGTTATGTGGATTCTCGGGCTCCCGCACCAATTCCAGGGTGTCACCCACGCCCATCTGCGGCTCAAGCTCGATTCCGCCGTGGAATTGGTAGCCGGCGATGAAGTCGCGCAGCAGCTCACCCGCGGCGAGGCGCGGGCGCAGTTGCGCGAGCGAAAAACGGGCCTCGGATGGGGCGAAGTGGTACTCGGCGGTGGCCCGATCGGCCCCCAGCGCCAGTGCGAAGATTCGGGTACCCCGGTCGCGGCACTCGGCCCAATACTGGGCGACGCAGTGGTGCATGGTCGCGCCCTCGCGCAGCAGGTCCGCCGCCTCGCACAGCTCCCGCCCCTGGGCCTCGCCGGCGCTGTACTCGCCGAGCATGGCAGCGAGGGGCTGATCGTGCGCGCCCGGGTCCGGCGGACCCCAGTCGCGTGCATGCCAGCGCCGTGATGCCGCGAGCAGCGAGCGAAAACCGCGTGTCTCGATCCAGGCGAGCTGCAGCCGGTGCGGCGTCAATCCACGCGGGCAGGGGGGGACCTGCGCCGCCCGGTCAACGGCCGCCCGGATGAAGTCCAGGCAGTCAGCGAACGCGGGACCCAAGGGCGCGAAGCGGGCCTGCAACGCGGTGCAAACCTCCGCCAAGCCGTCGCGAAACGCGCCGGCGCCCAGGCGTACGAGGTCGGCGTCGTCATCGGCGAGCAGGTTGATGGTGATGAACAGATCCATGGCCGGCGTGAACTCACCGGGCGCGCGCAGATGGGCGCGCGTACCAATCCTTTGGAGATGCCGTAGTGTCGCGCGAGCGCGCCGACGAGATCGCGTCCCCGATCGATCGCGTCGAGGATGGCGCCATCGTGGTTGCGCCAGGCATGACGCTTGCCGCCCGCGAAGTCCAGGCGCTGATGGGCACTGAGGAGGATCGGTGCGGCCAACAGCGGGAAGCGGGTCAGCGCCTGAAGGCGACGCTCGCGCAGGTCCGGGGCGAGGGCGGCCAGGCGGTTATAGTTGCGCAGCGAGTCCCACTGCCGGTGGCGGTTGAGGGCTGCCAACAGGCTTAAGACCGGCTGATCGAGCCCCTCGGCAAAGTGCCGCGCGGCGCCATGTCGGGGGTCGCCCCATGCCAGTGCCGGGAGCGGCGCGGCCGGCGCGGCATAGAGCGGGATCGCCACCGCAGCGCCGAGGCGGGCCTCCAACAGGGTCCCGCGGTAGTCGTGCGCGACCTGCTCCACCAACCCGCCAATGACAGCATCGTCTTCAAAGGCCGCCGCCGGCAGGCGAAAGGCGAGCACCCGGCCGTCGTCCAAGTGCAGCCACAGGAACGACTGCCCGTCACCCTGGCCGAGCCAGTCACCCCGCAGCCACAGGCGCGAGCGCACCCCGCAGTGGAGGCTATCTTGGCGCCAGGTAACAGGTAAGGGTAAGCAACCGGTCAATTCGGCAGGTCTCCGGGTCGCGAGGGCCGACTGCAGAATAACCCCGCTGGGCTCGACTCACGGGTCTGGGGGAGAAAATTACCGGCAGCGCGGGGCTTCACCGGCGCCACCTGCAAGGGGGACGGTCGGGTCGGTACGTCGAACGGTCCATCCGGCGGCCCCCTGGGGGCGCGGAGCCAAACCTTGGCGTTCACCGGTTCGCAGGCTCATCCCGGAAGGTGCTGACCGTCTCGGTAGCCCTCCAGGCAATAGGGATTGAGAAACTGCCGCTTCCAGAAGGTCCGCCGCTCGGCGATGGTGAGCCCGGCCTCGTCGCAGACCGACTCCCACTCGCGGTCAATGACAGCGAGCTGGTGGTCGATCACGGCGCGTGCCGGTGTGGCGCCGAGCCCGAAGGCGGGCGCTGCGGCGAGGCAGGCGATGAGCCGGCTGTCACGCCGCGCGCCCGCCAACAGCATCGCCTGGCTCGCCTCACCGCCGGTGCGTAGCTGCGGGCAGAGGTCATAGGCGGGCGTGAGCCGATAGGTCCGGCCGTCCCAAAAGGCGGCGTGGTTGCGTGCGTGGTCATCGGTGTTGCCGCAGAGCACATTGAAGACCATGCGTCCGTACAGTTCGTCGAGGGTCCGGCGCGGCGCGGCGAAGTCCCGGCGCACCCGGTGGGCCAGGTCCTCATAGCTGGCATAGCGCGCCTCCATTTCGCGCAATCCAAGCAGGGTGAGTGCGGATAGCATGGCCCGGCGCTCCCAGCCGTCGCCGCCCCGGCGCACGCGGTCGAAGCGTTCGATCAGCAGCACGTCCCGGCCCAGTGACGTCGTCAGGGTGACCGGGGCGACCTCCAGACCGCTCAGGCTGGCCAGGCGCATGGCCAGATATTCCGCCTTGACGACGTTGTGGAGGTCAGTGCTGGTGGAGAACTTGGCGATGAATTTGCGCTCGCCGCTACTCAGCAGTGCCTTGGGGCGGGCGCCGCCGACCGAGGTGCCATGTTGGAGGGCCAGGGACAGCGCGGGGGACAGGGGTTCGCCGCGCTCCAGGTGCAGCGCGGCATCCAGCAACTCGTCCAGACTGGTCCCGGCGGCTTCGCGCGGGTGGTAGGCTGAAGGCGAGGTCTGGAAGTCCAGGGCGCCGATCCGGTCGGACCCCGACTCGCGCAGATAGGTCAGTTCGTTCAAGTCGACCAGCGCGGCGTCCTGGCCCCGGCGTCCGGTCAGCCGGTCGATGATGACCCGGCGTCCCCAGGCGTCGGGTGCCGCATCGCGCAGACAGGCGGGCAGGTCGTCGTCGCGGCGGCGCTGCGCCCCCGCCTGCAACGGCAGTTCGTCGGGGAAGAGGCTGATCGCATCCTCCCGCCGCAGATAGGATCGGCCATAGGCGAAGGCGTGAGCGCCGCGGACATCCCGGCTCAGGACACCGGCCACCACCGGGGCCAGCGCCCCGGGCAGCCAGACCCAGACGTAGGACCGATTGGTCTCAAGGCAGACGTCAGAAGTCATCGTTCACGGGTTCCCCGCCCGGGCGGCGTACCCGCGACGGCAGCAGCGTCAGTTTTTCCTGCTGGCGGGACAATTCGCGGTCCAGTTCGCGCGCCGATTCCTGTCCGAACAGCGGGATGTCCACTAGGGCGGCCGCCTCGAAATAGGTGCCGATGGCGACGCCCGGTGCGCCGCGGGTGATCCGGCGGATGGTGACCGTCCCGACGCCCACCCGTTCGGCCAGCATCTCCCTGGACCAGCCCTTGCGCATCCGGCCTTCCTCGATCAGCCCACCCAGGAGCAGCAGGGCCTGGCGCGCGGCGGGCGAGAGCATGCGGTTGCTGAGTGGCACCTGGCACCTAATCGACGTTTAGCGTTTTAAATGGTCATATTGTATCGGCAGCGGCCCGGTCCGGCCAGTCGCCTGGTGCGCTCGATGCGTCAGGCCGGGCCGGGCGCCCGCGCCGCGTATCCTCGCCCGGCCCCCTAACCCGGGAGATAGCGGCCGTCCTCCAGGCGGCGGGCGTGGCCGAGGCTGGCCAGCGTCTCCAACAGGTCCGCGACCCGGGCGCGCGGTGCGCGGGAAAAAGACTGGGCCAGGTCGGCGGCGCCGACGGGACCGGGGCGGGCGGCGAGCGCCGTGCGCAGGGCCTGGAACTGCTCGGGCAGGGTCTTGGGCCAGTCGGGTTTGGGGCCACTCGCGGCCGGCGCGACGACGGCCGACTGCGCCGACACCGGGACCGCGCCGGTCCCCGCCGGGTGCTGGAGGTCCGGGCGCAGCCAGCGGATCAGGCCGCGCCGCTCTTCGGCCGCCCGCTCGGCGTTCAGGGCCACCAGGTGCTCCAGGATCAGCGCCTCGACCCGGTCAGCGCCCACCGGGTCCGCGGTGCCGAGTGCGTCCGCGCCAATCCCGGCGTCGGCTTCGGCGTCGGCTGTTGGCGGTGGCTCGACCATCGTAGGGTCCGCTGCGCGGACCGCCGCGGCCGACGTCATTGCGTCACTGTCTGGCCCCAGCCGCGGGGCGGTCGGTGGGACGGTCCGCGCAGCGGACCCTACGGGGCCGCCGCCGAGCGCGGCGGTCAGGTCCTCCCAGCCGTAGGCGGCGAGGACGGCGGCGTCGAGTTCGTCGTGGAGCTGGCGCAGGACCGAGATCAGGCCTTGCTCGTGAATCTGCCGGTCCTTGGGACCCAGGGGCGCGCCGCGGCGCAGTTGCTCCAGGACGTTGTACATGCCGGTCATGGTGAGACCCGGGTGCAGCGCCTGGCGGGATTTGCGGTGGGTGTCCAGGGCCTCGGCCAGGTGGCGGATGCGTTCCCTTTCTGGCTCTTCCGGAGCCGGAAAGGGAAATGGATTGAACGTCTGCTTGTGCTGGTACCGCGGGTCGTTGCCAACGCCAAGACGCCCACCTGCCATCGTCGCCCATATCAAATGCACGCGAGACGAAAGTACGCCGAGAATAAAGTAATCCGATAGCGCAAACGCCACTACGGCCGTGTCCGGTACGGTGTTCGGCGAAACAAACTGGAAGGTGAACCACTTTGCAGTTCTCGGCACAACCAGCATCCGGTCGAGACCCCGAAGTGCAGTACGTAAGCTGGGATTTGGCTCTGCAAATCGCCACCAGTTATCTCGTCTGGCCGGTCGCGGGTTTTGATCGCGCTCCGGCTTTACTCTTTCCAATACCCACTGGAATAGACATGGAAAATTAGCGCGCGCCTGCTCCATCGTGCGGGGGTAAAAGTCGATGATCTGAGCCCCGCGGTCTATTTGGGTGAGGTCGCGGGCAATCACGAACGGTTTCAGGACCTTTTCAGTATCGGTATCGGTGCCGATCGCTTTCGTTAAGTCCCCAGGCTGAATCACAAATCCTTGCCCGAGCGGATACATTCCGGTGAAGGCGAGACCCAGGTTGGCACGCAGCGGGATCGCCGCCGAAAGATCGGCGCCCACGGTCAAGTCCGGATTGATCCTGCCTTCGCCGCGCTCAAACTCGACCGCGATGCCATCGGCAGCGCCATCGGGTTGCTCGCCGATTACCCTCAGCAAGACCCCCGGGGCGACGCCTGCTTGGCCTACCGTCATGGCGATGCGTACCGCCGCCCCATCGGCCGCATCGACCCAGGGGTGATCCGGGACAGCGTAAATCAGGCACAGCGGTTCCGCCGCCCCACAGTGCCCGTCGATAATCTGCCGGTTGAAACTCTGCTTCACGCTATTGGTGGTAATGAACCCAAAGCGCGCGATCCGTCTGGTGCGTGCCAACTCTGCTGCCTGGTGCCACCAGTACATGACGTAATCCGCGGAGTCGGGCATGTCACTCCAGGCGCCACGGAGGGCTTCGACATAACCGTCTCCCAGCGCCTGACGCATTCGCTTATTGCCGATGAAGGGCGGATTCCCGACCACGAAGTCGGCCGCCGGCCAGGCCGCCCGCCGCGGATTGACATAGCGCTCCACCGGCACCTGCGCCCGCTCGTCCGGCACCGGCTCGCCGGTGACCGGGTGCGGCTGCATGGTGCGCCCGTCCCAGTGGGTGACGGGCCGGCCGGCCTCATCCGTGACCCACTCCATGCGGTCATAGTCGAGCACGGCGTCGCGGCACTGGATGTTGCGGAAGTCGCGGATCACGGGCTCGGGCGGGTTGACTGCCCCGTGGGTGCGGAAGTGCCATTGCAGGTAGCCGATCTACAACACCGTCTCGGCGATGGCGGCGGCGCGCGGGTTGACCTCCAGGCCGAGCAGTTGGTGGGGGTCGACGGTGATGCCCTCCATCGCCATGAGCAACTGGCGCTCGCCCAGCGCGTCCAGGGTGTCCAGGACCTCGCCCTCCAGGCGCTTCAAGTGTTCGAGCGTGACATAGAGGAAGTTGCCGGTGCCGCAGGCGGGGTCGAGCACCCGGATCCCGGCCAGGCGCACCTGGAAGGCGCTGACCAGCTTGACCGCCTCCTGGTCCTTGCCCTGTTCGTGCAGGTTGAAGGCGGCGCTGTGGACCGCGGTCCACTCCTCGCGCAGGGGGGCGATGACGGTGGGCAGGACCAGGCGCTCCACATAGGCCCGCGGGGTGTAATGGGCGCCGAGCCGGTGGCGCTCCAGCGGGTCCAGGGCGCGCTCCAGCAGGGTGCCGAAGATGGCGGGCTCGACGTGGCGCCAGTCGGCGGCGCCGGCGTCGATCAGCAGCTCGAGCTGGTCGCGGTCCAGCGGCAGGGCCGGGCCCTGGGCGAAGAGCCCGCCATTGAAGCGCAGCACCCGCTCGCGCAGGATGACGGAGAAGGCGGCGCCCGCGTTCATGTCGCGCCACAGGTGCTCGGTGAGGGGCACGAATTGGGCGGGGTCCGCGCGCACGGATTTGAGCAGGTCGGTGAAGCCGTTGCGCTTGAGCAGCCCCACGTCCTCGGCAAAGAGGGTGAAGAGGCAGCGGATGAGGAAGGCGGCGGTGACCTCCGGCGGGTGGCCGGCGGACTCCAACGACAGGGCGAGCCGCGCGAGCCGGGCGGCAATGTCGCGGGTGACGCGGGCGGCGCGGCGGCTGGGGTCGAGGCTTAAGGGATCGAGCCAGAGGGCGCGCAGGCGGGCGCGGATCTCGGGGCGGCGCAGATCGTCCAGCCGGATGCGGTGCGAGCGCGGGTCCGGGTAGGGGATGTAGGCCCCGCCGCTGCGGCTGAACTCGCTGTAGAGCTCGATGCTGCGCCCCACGTCGACCACCACCACGAAGGGCGGGCGGCCCTCCGGCGGGGGCAGGGCGCGTACGTACTGCACCGCCTGGCCGTGGGCGCGCAGCATCGCCTTGTCCCAGCCGCCGGTGTCGAGCGCGAGCCCCGTCTGCTTGCACTCCAGGACATAGCAGGAACGCCGGTAGAGGTCGATGAAGCCCTGGCTCTGGGTGCCGTCACCGTGCTGAAAGAGCACCCGGTGCTCGAAGCAATAGGCGTTGTCCGCCCGGTCGCCGCGCGCCGGGTCCGGCTGGGGCAGGCCGAGCAGGGTGCACAGTTCGGTCAGGAAGAGCTGGTAGTTGGCCCGCTCGGTGCCGGTGGCGGCGGACCAGCGGGTGATGAAGGCGTCGATCAGTGCGGGGGGGAGGCCGTCATCGGCGGCGTCGTCCGGGGCGGGCAGGGGGTCGTCGTCCATGGCGGGGGACTCCGGGTTGCGGGCGGGATTGGGTCTGCGGGCCTTGATCACGGTTCCGACCGTAGGGTGGACCAGCGCTAGCGCAGTCCACCGAATCCCGCGCCGTCGCTGGTGGACTGCGCTGCGCTTGTCCACCCAACGATACTACCCGCAGCGCGGCTTGCCCGCAAAGACCTTCCTCAGGGATGGGCGCGGCGTTACTGTGAAAGTCAGGTCGGGCTTGTCCGTGGTGGCCAGGTCCCGCCGCGATGCGACCAGGTAGGGGCGGGTTTCAAACCCGCCCCTACGGCGGCACTTTCATCTTCCGGGATGGCAGAGTGGCCTTCCATGGCCTTCCATGGCCGTCAGTCGGTAGGTCGGGTTAGGCGCGCGCGGCACGCGTTCGCTTTTTGGCATAAAGGCTGATCGCGCGTCGTAACCCGACAGCGATGGCTGAACAGACATCATTCCGGCAGGCCGCCGGCGCCGGGGTCGGGGTCGGGCGCGTCGGCCGCCGTGGGGGGCTGCCAATCCCAGCCGCGTTGATCCAGCGGCCGATCCGGGGCCTCGATGGAGACGAAGCTGGCTAAATCCGGACCGCCGGGCTCCACGGTCATGGGGCAGGACACCCCGGGCAGGAGTTGGACATCGAACAGTTCGCGGATGGCCCCATCGAAGCGCAGCCACTCCACGATGTCGCCCGTCTCCAGGTTGACGATTTGCACCCCGCACCAGGACTCGCCGCCGCGCCGCTTCAATTCCCCCTCCAGCGCCAGCCCCGCGAGCCGACCCTCCCGGGGGATCGACAGGCCGATCACGGCATGGCCGCGATGCAGGGCCAGCCCGCGCATGAAGCCGGGGCAGAAGACGACCTGCTCCCGCGACCAGGTCCGCGGATCGATGCGGGTCAAATAGCCGTTGCCCGAGTCCAGCAGCCACAGGTAACCGTTGTAGAGGCGCGGTGAGTGCGGCATGGACAGACCGCGGACGACGAGTTCGTCGGTGTCCACGTCGATCAGCACCCCGCCGTCGGCCCGGTGGCCGCGCCAACCGTCCACGATATCGGAGGTGGAGACGGCGGTGACATAGCGCACCCGCCCCTGATCGAGACACAGGCCATTGAGGTGGCAGCGATCCTCCGGGGCCAGGCGCGAGATGAACGGGGGGCGCCAGACCGGCTTGAAGCTGTGTACCGCGCTCACCGTGGCGAGACAGGAATAGCGGGTATTGACGAAGACCAGCCGCCCATTGGACTCCATGCCCAGCTCATGGGCATCCACGTCGGCCACGGTCTGACCGGCCCGCGGGATATAGAGCCGGTCGAAATGGCCATTGGCCCGCTGATCGGGTCCCAGCACGTTTTCCAGCCGCCAGATATGGGCCAGCCCGGCGACGAACAGCCGCGGACCATCGGCGTAGAGGCCCATGGCGCGCACATAGTTACGCTGATGGATCGAGAGCGCGCCGTCCGGCAGGACGCCCAGCAGGAACAACTGCCCGGTCTGATAGGAGGTCAGGGCCAGGCCGACCTGATTGAGCGTCAACCAGCGAGTAAAGCCCCGCGAGGCACTGATGTTGGTGAGATTGACCTGCTGATACGCCTGATTCTGCTGGTCCTGGGGCGGGTGCGGCTGAGGGGTCTGGGTGGCGGCGTCATGGGTTGAATCTGGCACGGCGGAATCGTCCTCGATCGGTGATTAGCGGCAGGCGCGCTCGGGACCGCCTGACGCATCTCAGTAACGGGTCAATAACAAGTTAAGCAAGTACGGCCTCGGTCAAGATTCCGGCCACGTGGGTTCGCCGGGTGCGTAGTCAGGCCATCTTGGCCTGACACCGTCAGGGCTGGAAGCCCTGACTACGCACGCCGCTGGCCGGGATTAGGATCAAGGCCGCAAGTACCCACTCGTTGTCGTAATCGCAGAAGCGCTCTTGTGCTACCCGGTTCAGAACCGATAGGTCAGTTCTAGGAACCCGGTCTGGTCGTCGTAACCGTCGGCCAGGTCCAGACCGTACTCCAGTTTCACCCCCAGGTTGCGTGCCGTATAGAGGTCCGCACCCAGACGCAGCCGCCCGACCACATTGGGCAGCGGCTGGTTGAGGCTGAAACCCGGCGTGCCGGGGGCGCCGACCAGCCGGGCCTGGGCGGACAGATGGTCGGTGGACAACAGGCTCAGACCGAGCGAGCCGTAGGGGCGGATCACCAGGCCGTGGGTGTCGATGCGGCCGCCCACCTCCACCGCCGGGGTCGCCGCAAACACCGTCTCGTCGGTGCTGTCCACCGCCAGACCCAAGGCCCCGGCCCCGGACTCCCGATAGCCGTCCAAGTGCAGTTGGATCAGATCGAGGTCGAGCAGCGGGCGCACATAATACCGCTCGGCGGTCCACTCATAGGCCGCCCGTGCGCGGGCGAACAGATAACTGGACGAGGGCGAGGCGCTCACCAGGTAACGCAGGGACCCCAGCGCGGTCTGTCGCGTGCCGTCCCCCGAGGTGGTGCCGCCGCCCAGGGACCCGGCGAAATACCAGTCACCAACTTGGTACTTGAGGGCCAGCGACAAGGCGGTGGTGGTGGTGTCGAGCCGTTCCGCGCCGTCGCTGCTGCGGTAGTCCGCCTGCTGGTAGAGCAGGTTGGCGCCGAGGAACCAGTCCGGTGCCAGCGGCAGTTGACCGCCGACTTGCAGATCCGTGGCAGTGCGGCGGTTGCCGCGCACCCCGGGTTCCGGGTCCTGGTTCGCCTTGGAGGCGCTGATGGAGGCCCAGGCGCAGGTCTGCTCCTTCAGCAAGGTGCCGGGACCGGCGAAGTTCGGACAGCCCATGGCGCTGCCCGCCATCTTGATGGCGTCGGTGGTACTCGCCGCCATCTGTCCCAGCACCGTATTGGCAAGTAACTGGCTAAGCTGCTGCTGGTAGGTGAGCGGGTCCTGCACGCCCAGCAAGTAGTTGAAGAGGTCGTTCATGGTCGGCCCGGCGCCCCATCCGGCCAGCGGGTCATAGGCGCCCCGGGCCGCGACCTTCCAGGCGTCGGTCAGGTGTGCGGCGACATTGCGGACATTGGGGGGCGCGCCGGCTAAGCCGTTGCCGAAGGTGGGCTGGGTGACCAGCCGATACCAGCCCCCGGGCCCGCCCGGCGCGCCGAGGCTGAAGTCATAGAGCAGCGGGTCGATGATCGTAATGGCCCCCGGGTCCATCACCCCGGCGCGGATCAACTCCAATTCGACACCAGGCTTAAGATTTAGCAGATTGAGCGACAGTTGCATGGGTCCGCTCGGCCCGGGGGTGATGGCGCCGACCACATCGATCTGGTCGGAGCGTCCGCCGAGCATGTCGACGTCCATCAGGATGCGACCGCTGCCGACCAGATGATGGTCGAAGCGGGTGGTCTGGAACCGACCGGTGCCGCCGACATTGAGGGTCCCGTTATTGGTCAGGGTGATGCCGGAGACGAAGCGATCCGAATTGAAGGTGCCATTGTTGATGAATCGGGAGCCGGTCTGCGGCACCCAATCGATGGCGGCCAGGCGCTGATTGACGCTGTCCCAGGGGGTCGGTGTCGCCGTGACGCCGTGGTTGTTGTTTTGGACGTTGCCGGTCAGGGTGCCATTGTTGGTCAGCAGGTTAGATCCCTGACTGTGCATCCAGACCGCTCCGCCCCCCGTGCCCTTTCCGGAAACGGAGGCACCGGAGTTGATGGCCACCGTGATTGGGCTGCTCCCGCCCGGAACAACACCGGCGGATTGCGCCACGATGCCCCAGGCATTGGCGCCGTAAACGGCGATTATACCGCCCACGGTGATCGCGATTGGGCCGACCTGCGCGGTGGCGTTCGGGCCTTGCAGGCTGCCGGCGGAGGTGCCGCTGCCGTTGTCCCAGACACCGCCACCGCCACCGACGGTCTGGGCGAAGATACCATGGGCATTATCACCTTCGGTGACCAGGGAACTCGCGCCGGCCAACGTTACCGTCACTGCGCCGCCAGAGCCATTGGAACCACCCGAAGTGGTGCCGGTGACCGGGTTGAAGGCCTGACTTGGATCGGCGGCAAAGCCGCCGCCACCGCCGACGGATTGGGCCAGAATCCCAATGGCGCCGGCCCCGTGGGTCGACATCCCGGAGTTCAAGCCGAGAGAAACGGTGACGTTCCCGCCGTTTGTGCTGAAATAGCCGTTGTTCTGCGCCGGTTTATTGAAGGTCACCGCGCTCAGAGTGCTCGCGGACCCGGATATGAGACCGCCGCCGCCGCCGACGGACTGAGCGACGATGCCCATGTTGCGGTTACCGAAGGTCTGGACGAAAAAATTATTCGTGACCGAGACGTCCCCGCCGTATCCGTCGCCGGTGAGCCCCTCGGACCCGAGGCTGATCCCGATGCTGTTGGCCGAACCCTGGCCGGAGGCAGCGGTGCTGCTGCCCTGGGCCACGGCCGCCATGCCGCCGCCGCCGCCGATGGATTGGGCGAGGATACCGAAGCTGTCGGTTGCCGCATAGTATGGATTATCAGGGACATGGGGTTGCGTCTTACCGGTCGTAAGACGGCCGTCGTTATAGACCGAGACGGATGAACCGTTTCCCGAGGAGCCGTAGGTCTTGGTTCCCTGCAGATTGACGCTCCTGGTACCCAACTTGGTCTTGACGGTCCCGCTCAGGCCGCTGGCCACCCCAGTGCCGCCACCCCCGCCAATGGACTGGGCGACGATGCCATGGGACGAGAAACCGTAGGTGGTAATGTCGTTGGCGAACACCTGCACCGATCCGCCGTTACCTCCGCTACCGCCGCTGGCGCCCAGATAGAGATTCGTCGTGGCGCTGGCGTTGCCCGGAGAGACCGCCGCATTGCCGCCGCCCCCGCCGATGGATTGGGCCAAGATGCCGTGGGACAGGGTACCGCTAGTCTGTATGTTCCCATACTTGGTGCTCTGCGCGTAGCCCGCAAGGTAGGAGGTTACGACCACCGCGCCACCGTTGCCGCCGGTCCCCCCGGAGGCGCCGAGGGACATGGTGAAGGTGTTGGCCTTGGTCGCGTTCTTGTTCGTTCCGGCCGCGGACGCGATGTCGCCTTCGTTGGACGCGTAGTAGCCGTTAGGGCTGAACAGGCTCTTGAACTGCTGGGCACTGGGCACGGTCAGGGATGAGTCGCCGGCACCGCCGTTGCCGCCGCCCCCGCCGATGGACTGCACCAGGATGCCGTCGGACCAATCGCCCTTGGTAACGATGGTCCCCTGGTTGTAGGCATTGGCCGCACCGCCGTTCCCGCCGTTGGAACCTGAATGCCCATGGGTGAGGGTGAGACCGAAGGTGGCGTCGCTGGTCCCGGCACCACCGCCGGCGTTACCGCCGCCGCCGCCAATGGACTGCACCAGGATACCGCGCGAATCGTTGCCGCTGGTCCGGATGGATGCACCGCTCGCATTGCCCGCGGATGCCGTGCCGCCATAGCCACCGGCGCTGCCATAGCCGCCGAGGGCGTGGGACAGACTGACCGCGTAGCCCGCGCCGTTGGTCTTGGCATTGCCGGTACCGCCATTGCCACCGCCGCCGCCGATGGACTGAACGATGAGGCCGTCGCCAAACATGCCGTAGGTGGAGACGCTGCCCTGGTTGATCGCCTTGGCGGCACCGCCATTGCCGCCGCTGCCGCCGCCGCCGCCGTGGGACACACTCAACGCGAAATTGAAGGACTCCTCGGCGCTGTCGCTGCCGGCGCCGACCTTCTGCTTGATGTTCTCCCATTTTTCTTGCAAGACCCCGGCCGAGGCCAGGGCGGTGGAATCGCCGCCATTGCCGCCGCCCCCGCCGATGGACTGCACCAACATGCCGGTCGCCCCGTCCGCGAAGGTGACAATGCCGCTTAACTTGGTGCCTTTGGCGATGCTGTTCGTTCCGGTGACGGATGGTGCGACGCCATTGCTGGAGGTGACGACCGCCTGTTGCAGGGTACGGGCATGACTGGAGACTTGGTTGACGGCATAGGCCGTGCCGCCGTTGCCGCCGTAGCCGCCGCTGCCGCCGGTGGCGAAGCTCAAGGCCGCCCCAATCTTCACATTGGTGTCGGGGATCGGCACATCCAGGCTGAAGGCGCGGGCCGCGGAGGCGGCACCGTTGCCGCCGCCGCCGCCGATCGACTGCACCACGACCGCCGCGCTGTCGTAGCCATAGGTCGTGACGCCCCCGGTAACGGATGCCTTGGCCGTGCCGCCGCCCCCGCCCCCGCCACCTGTTCCGCCATGGGCGTGGGCGATGGTGAGCACGCCGATGGCATTGGCCTTGGAGGCACCGCCGCTGCCGCCGCCGCCCCCGATGGACTGGACGACGATGCCCTGGGCCTGGAGGCCTTGGGTCGCTAGGAACAAACTGTACGGATTTGCACTGTACAGATTTGCGTAGGCCCCGCCGCCGGCCCCGCCGCTGCCGCCGCTGCCGCCGCGGGCAAAGGCCACATCGGTCCCCCAAGCGGTCGCCTTGCCCCCGCTGCCGCCACCGCCGCCGATGGACTGCACCAGGATGCCGTCGGAATAGTCGCCGGCGGTGTAGAGTTTGGCGCTTTGGTCGGATATTGCGTCTAGGAAGGTGCTGTACTTAAGGTTGACCGTGGCATTCCCGCCATCGCCACCGGGACCGCCGGCGCCCCCGGTCGCGGCCCATAACCCGGTCTTGTTGCGGCCATTACCACCGCCGCCGCCGATCGACTGGGCCTGGATGCCCGGGGCGTCCGCCCCGTAGGTTTGCACGGTATAGGCAGTGAAATTGACGGCCACGGTGCCGCCGTTGGAGCCGCTCCCGCCGGCGCTACCGTTTCCGCCGAAGCTCAGGATGCCGGCGCTGGTCGCATTGCCGCCCCCGCCGCCGATGGATTGAGCAAGGATGCCGATGCCGCCCGTGCCAGTGCCGTTGGCCTGATTGCCGGTGGTGATATTGCCGGTGGTGTTGACGGTGACCGAACTGCCGGTCACACCACCGGTCTGGCCTCCGATGTTGGTACCATAGGCATTGGTGGCATTGACGTTGCCGCCCGCGCCGCCGATGGACTGGGCGAGGATGCCATAGGAGGTATTGCCGCTGACGCTAATGGAACTCCTGTTTTGGACCAGGACGGAGTCGCCGCCCGCGGAGGTGGCGTTTTGATCGCCGACATAGGTCGCACTGGTCGTGTAGTTGCCGCCCCCTGCCCCCAGGGATTGAGCGACGATGCCGTGGGCGCTGGTACCCGAGGTCTGAATATACGCGTCCACAAAAAGCGACACCGCGCCGCTCGCGCCGCCTTGGGCGACACTTGCAGTTGAGCCATTTTTTGCGCGACCAGTGGCGCCAGCCCCGCCCAGACTCTGCGCCACCAGGCCAGACGAATAATTCCCCTGGGTCCTGATAATGACATTTAAATGACCCCCAACGTAAAAGCTGCCGCTGACGGTGACGCTGCCACCAGTCCCGCCCGCGCAGTTTGGGTCGCAGCCGGATTTGCTGCTGCCCCCGTTCTGCGCGATGCCGCCCTCGCTCACCAGATAGATACCTGGGGAAGAGGCGCCAGCCGTCGAAATCTGTAGACCCTCACCAGAGCCATAACGGTGCCCATAGAGCGATACCGTGCCACCATTGTAGCCCTTGGCATTGAAGGACGACGTCCCAGCCCGCGAAATGCCGGCGATACCGGCCCCCGAGTAAGTCTTGCCCATCTGGATCGTTTTGTCGTAGGGGATGACGGTGCCGACGGCGCTGGTGATGGCCCCTACGTAGCCCAGAACGGAAATGGCGACCGTTCCTCCGGCGCCACCGGGCCCATAGTCGCCGCTGCCCCCGGCATTGGCACCGATGGAAGCGGCGTAAACAGCCGGGCCGCCTTTCGAACCGCTCTGGATCGGGCGGAAGCCCCCAAGATAAGTTTTCTCATTACCATACAGCAGGACGCTAACGTTCCCGCCGGCCCCGCCGGAACCAGCCGGCTGGGAGGACGACTCGAGCTTGGGCGCGCCCCGTCCCCCGGCACTGTAGACGACGATCCCGTAGCCCTGATCGCCCGCGTTGACGGTGCCATAGTTCTTCAGGGTCAGTGCACCGCCGGTTCCACCGCTGACGCCGCCACCGTCGGAGCTCAGGAAGTTGGTGCTGCCGCGGGAGCCGACATAGAGGGCACCAAGGCCGGTCTTGCTCACCGTCGACTGACCCGGAATCTTGTTAGGCGTCATGGTCGCACTTTGCGGGGTGCCGGAGAGGGCGATTGTGGCGCTATTGGCGACGGTCATCTCTAGCCCAGCGAGATCGTCGCCGGTGCTGTTGAAGATCAACACCCCGCTATAGAACATCTGCGCCTGGGTCTGGGTCGAATACAGCGGGATCGTGCACGCGATGCTCGTGTCGCTCGTGATGTTGCCGCTGGACGTCGTATGGGCATAGGAACAGCTTGCCGCGTAGGCCGAGCGGGAATAGCCACCGATGAACAGCGGCACCCCCAGGGCGAGCTGCACCGCGACCGCCGTGGCCGCCAGGGCGAACTGTGCGGGATGGTGCTGCTTCAGGGGCGCCGACCCGGTGGCCGCTGAACCCGTGGTGCGTCGATCGCTCTTCTGTTTCGCCATGTCAGTCGCTCGCGGTGGTCTCAGGAAGCAAGGTGTCGGCACCCCCGGCGCCCGCGCCGCCCGTCCATCACGCGCGCAGCGGCTCCGCGTCACGGCGGCCCCGACCGGAATGCTGACCTGATCAAGGTAGCGGCACGCGCGCGCTCAGGTCCACTAACGAATTCTCACCAAAACTTACGAATCCTTACGGTACCGGATCAGTCACCGGCGCCTGAACCCAGACATAGCCGGTCGCATAGACGCTCTTGAAGGGCGGCGGCGCGGGCGTCAGGAGTGCGATCTTGTGACGCAGGCGGGACACCATCAGCCGGTGATATGGCGGTTGCGTGCGCCGCGCCAACACTGCGACAAGCGGCCTAGGACGCTAAGGGCTGTAAGGCCAAGCGCAGTGGCTCCGCCAGGCCGACCGTCTTCTGGGCGAGCCCGCACCGCTCTGCGAATACGGGAGAGTCCGGGTTGGCCTGGTAGTGCTTGCGGTTGCCGACCGGACGGACGCTCAGCAGCCCGCTGTGGGGCAGGCGCGCCAACTCGCGTTGCACGGCGCCCGAGCCGCAGCCCGCCAAGCCGATCAGTTCCGTGGCGTAAAAACGCCGATCAGGCTGCCCGAACAAGAGCTCCAGCACCCGCTGCTGGGTGTCGGTGAACAGTGCGTCGGCAAGGCCCGCGCCGCGCCGCGCCGCGCCGCGCCGCGCGGGTGGCGACTTTGATGCGGCTGGAGATTTTGTGCCCATGTTGGGTATGAGCATACCCAAAAAAAGTATGCACAAACAAGCCCCGGCGGCGATGCAGGCAGCTGCGCGGCGATCTGGGGCCTGCTGTGACCGGCCTCACTCAGCGTTCCGTGAAGGTCGCGCAGCGACGCTGTGGGAGCGGCTTCAGCCGCGACGGGGCCTCGCAAACTGGTCCAGCCTCGCAGGCTACCGCGGCGTCGCAGCGCGGCCGGAGGCCGAAATAGTATACTGTCCGTTGAAGTTGCATTGCCGGAGGCGACCCGTGGAGGCCCTGAAGCTCAAGACCATCGATGACCTGCTCCTGTCCCCGGACGAGCGGGTCGAGTTGATCGGCGGTGAGATCCTGCGCCGGCCGATGGCGCGGTTTGCCCATGGGCGGGCGCAGAACCGCACGGCATTCACGCTCGGGCCCTTTGACGCGGGCGAGGGCAGCGGCGGCGGCTGGTGGTTTGCCACCGAGATCAGCGTCGCTTACGAGACCCACGAGTGCCCGTCCCACGACCTTGCCGGCTGGCGCCGGGAGCGGTTGCCGCGGCCTCCGGACGGGGTCATCGACCTGCCGCCCGACTGGGTGTGCGAGATCGTCTCCCCTGGGCACGAGAAGAAGGACACGCTGGTCCTGCCGCTGTTGTTGAAGCGCCATCGCGTGCCCTATTACTGGCTGATCTGGCCCGAGGAGCGGGTGCTGGTCGCCTATGTGCTCAACGCAGGCGACTGGCGCACGAGCGTTACGCTGAAAGGTCAGGGCCGCGCCCGCATCCCACCCTTCGAGGCCGTCGAGGTGGACCTGGATGCCCTGCTTGGAGGCGGATGACAGGGCCGAGCCCCTTGCCCGCCGGCCCCGGCGCTCAGGCACCGGACCGCGCGCGCTCAGGTCCACTGACGAATACTCACCAAAACTTACGAATCCTTACGGTGCGGCAGCAGTCGCCGGCACCTGAACCCAGACATAGCCGGTCGCATAGACGCTCTTGAAGGGCGGCGGCGCGGGCGTCAGGAGTGCGATCTTGTGACGCAGGCGCGACACCATGGTGTCGAGGCGGTTGGGGCCGTAATAGGCCTCGGATTGACCCAGGCCGGTGATGATGGCGTGGCGATCGACGGTCGCCGGGGCCTGGTCCCGCAGCAGTTGGAGGAAGCGCAATTCCGCCTCGCTCAAGGGGATGCGCACCCCGCGGTGTAAAGTCAGGCAGCGTTCGTCCGGATAGATCCGCCACCGCTCGGGGACCGCCGCGCCCGCGGCCCCGTCCAGGTGCTCGGCGTAGCGGCGGCGTCCCCGCAGGGCCGCCGTGAGCAGGGCCTCGAGCTCCAGGGGCTCGAAGGGCTTGCCCAGGTAAAGATCGAATCCGGCCTTGAGCCCCAGGACGCGGGCACTGAGATCCGATTGACCCGAGGTGCAGATGATCGGGATCAGCGGGTCGCGGGCACGCACCGCCTCCAGCACCCCAAAACCGTCCCCGTCGGTCAGGGTCAGGTCGATGATGGCCGCCTGAAAACGCTGGACGACAAGCCGCTCCAAGGCCGCCGCCTGACCCGTCACCAGGGTGACCTGATAGCCGAAACTGCCCAGGAAGCGCGCCAGTTGGCGGCCACCGATGGGGTCGTCCTCCACCAGGAGGATATGGTCCTGCGGGGGGGGTGTGACGTTATTCATGGGGGGCCTGGCGGGTCATGGGTTGGGTTTCCGGGGCCGGTTGCCTGACCCGGCTCCAGGGTGACCTCAAAGCCGGCCCCCGTGGGCGCTTGGGGGCGGTATCGTATCGATCCGCCGAGCGCGTCGACCGCCGTCCGGCAGGCCCACAGCCCCAGGCCCCAGCCGGTGATATGGCGGTTGCGCTCGCCGCGCCAGAATTGCGTGAACAGGTTCGCTTGCTCGTCCGCGCGAAGCCCCGGACCCTGGTCGCTGACCACCAGACTGAACCGCCGCGGTGTACTGGCAAGGTGCACCTGCACGGTGCCGGCGCCGCCGTACTTGAAGGCATTGTCCAGCAGATTAGTCAGGATAAGGGCCAGGCGTGGGGTATCGATCAGGTGGACGTCCGTGCCCGCTCCCGCGGCGAGCCGCAGGTCCAGGCGGGCACGATCGAGGTGCCCACCCAGCGCGCCCAGCACCTGTTCGACCTTGGCGCGCAGGTCGTAGCGGAAACCGGCCGCGTTGCTGGTGCCGAAGGCCCCGCGTTGGGCGTGCAGGCCCGCGACGATGTCGGCGAGGTGGTCTGAGAGGTGCGTCAGGTCCGCCGCCGCCTCCTCGCTGGTCACCGTGCCGCGGCGCAGATTGCCGGCGATCAAGCGCAGTGACGAGGCCGGGTTGCGGATCTCATGGGAGGCCACCTGCAGGAGCCCGCCGAACTCCCGGGCCAGGGCACTCAACCGATCGCGCTCGCGTTGCGCCTGGTCCAGGCGGCGCGCCTGCTCAGGCACCGCCCGTAAGACCCGCCCACTCACGGCCAGGACCGCGACCAGCATACAGGACTGGAGCAACAGGTTGACCTGCCAGAAGTAGGCCACGGCCAGACTGGCGAGCCCCGGAAACCAAGTGCGGGCCACCACCAGGATGCCGCTGGCACAGGTGGCGAATAAATAGGCGAGTGCGATCCGCCCGAGCGTGGAGGTCGTGCGCCAGTGCCAGGGACCGAAGATCAGTACAAAGGCGATAAAGGCGAGTTGGATCGCCTTGCTGAGACCCGCGACCTGGGGGTGGACGTCGGTGAACCCGATCGGCGCCAGCGCCAGCATCGACCACGCAAGGCCGAACCACAGGCGGCGGACCCGCGCGCGGGTGGTCGGCGGACGCACGATCAGGTAATAGGGAAAGATCAGGCAGGCGGTCACCAGATAGCTCAGCGGGCTGGCCGCCCGGCCCAGAATCCAGGACGGTACCCAGGGCAGAAAATACGGGAGTTGCCCGTTCACGGCGAGCCCGGTCAGGCTGAACGGAACGCTGAGCAAGACAAAAGCGAGAAAGCGCCGGTCACGGGTGGCGCCCCAGGCGGCGAGCATCAGCACGGCGAACAACCCCGCCAGGGCCGCCAGCATCCCGCCGGTCAGTAAGCCTTGGGTCTGCTCGACGGCGAAGCTGGCGGCGTCCGTCAGTCGGGGTACCAGACTGATCTGGCCGACGCTGGTCACGCGCAGCAGCAGTGCATGGTCGGTGAGCAGCCCCGGGTCCAGTTGGAACGCGAGCGTCGTGCCGATCAGATCGCGCTCGGCGAGCGGGAGGGTATCGCCGGTGCGCGGGCGCGGGGCGGCGAGGGTGCCATCGGGCGCCAGGTAGACCAGGTCCACCCGATCGAGGTTCGGCGTGGTGAGCGTCAAGATCGGCGCCCGTCCCAGTGCGCCCGGGGGTGCCGCGGACCAGGGCGGCGGAGCGGCAAAGAAGCGGGGGCCGGGTTGATGCCCGAGATGGATGTCGGTCTGGGCCGGCGGCAGATCCCCGGCCCGGTAACGACTGACGGCCTCCGCCCAGGACTGGACCGCAACGGGCAGGACGCTGAACGCAAGCGGGATGGCACCGGGGGTGTCCGCCGCCGCCTGGGTGTGCAACAACAGCAACAGGAGCAGGAGCAGGAGTCGGGGCATCGTAGGCTCCAAGAGACGGCCGGATGGCGGCCCGTTGCGACGCTTGCGCCGGGGTCGTCAGAGGTCGCTCGGTGCGCCCGCCGCCGCGGCCCCCGCGCGGCCGAGAAACTCCCGTGCCGCGGTGGCGTCCCGGGCGATCTGGCGGCGCAGGTCCTCGAAGGAGTCGAAGCGCTGCTCGTCGCGCAGCTTGAGGCGGAATTCCACCTCCAGGTGGCGGCCGTAGAGGTCCTGGTCGAAGTCGAACAGGTGGACCTCCAGCCGGCACCCCTGGCCGCCGACGGTCGGGCGGGTGCCGATGTTGGCCACGCCCGGGTGGGGGCCCGTCGGGAGGCCGTGGACCTGGACGGCGAAGACGCCCAAGAGCGGACTGACCCGGCGATGCAGGTCGAGGTTGGCGGTCGGAAAGCCGATGGTACGCCCGCGCTGGTCGCCGTAGCCGACCCGGCCCCGCATCCGGTAGGGCCGGCCGAGCAGGTGCCGGGCCTGCTCCAGGTCGCCGCGCGCCAGGGCCTCGCGCACCCGGGTGCTGCTGATGCGCTCGTCGCCTTGGGTGACGGTGTGCTGGTCCTCCACCGCGAAGCCCGCAGCCCCGGCCGCCGCGCCCATGGCGCGCAGCAGGGCATAGTCACCGGTGCGGCCCTGGCCGAAGCGGAAGTCGTCCCCCACCAGCAGGTAGCGCACGCCCAGCCCCTCGAGCAGGAGGCGGCGGACGAAGTCACCCGCCGGGACCGCGGCCAGCCGCGGCCCGAACTCCAGCACCATGACCCGGGCGATCCCGCAGTCCGCGATGGCCTTGAGCTTTTCACGCAGGCGCGTGAGGCGCGCCGGGGTGCGCTCCGGGGCGAAGAACTCCAGCGGCTGGGGCTCGAAGGTGATGACGGTGGCCGGCAGCCCCAGGGCGCGCCCGCGCAGCAGCAGCCGCTGGAACACCGCCCGGTGCCCCAGGTGGACCCCGTCGAAGTTGCCGATGGTGGCGACGCAGCCCCGGTCCTCCGGGCGCAGGTTGTGCAGGCCGCGGATGAGCCTCATGGGGCCAGCGCCCGGCCGCGGCGCCGCGGGAGGATGCCGTGAAAATCCAGGCGAATCCTGTTGATGCTGTCCATTTTTCCACCTCAAGCTCGGTCTCTGAAGGGGGCCGGCCCCGCGCCGGCCGCGTCATCGGGCGCAGCGACGCTGCACGGACGGCGTACCGCACGGTGGCGCCGGCCGCGTGGCCATGGCGTCATTGAAGCGCTTGAAGTGATCCAGGTCCAGCATTGCCGCCGTCGGTGGCTCGCCACGGGGGGCCGGCCCAGGGTCCGCGCGGCAGGGTACCCCGAGCGTTGGGCTCGCTGACCTGTTTCGATGACCGGGGCCTTGATCGTAATCCCGGCCAGCGGTGTGCGTAGTCAGGGCTTCCAGCCCTGATGGTGTCAGGCCAAGATGGCCTGACTACGCACCCGGTGAGCCCAAGTGGCCGGAATCTTGATCGCGGATGACTGCCGTTAGGTTAAGCGCCGCAGCCCAAGCGCCTGGAGTCCAAGGCTTCAGCCTTGGACTCCAGGCAGCGCCGGCGCGGTCGGCGATTGCGGCTTGACGTAATGGCAGTGACCAAGGCCGGCCTTGATCATCATGCCGGCCACCGGACATCGTAGGGTGGACAAGCGCAGCGCAGTCCACCAGCGGCGGAGCGGGATTCGGTGGACTGCGCTAGCGCTTGTCCACCCTACGGTCGTAACCATGATCAAACTGCCCCTGGGTTGGGGCGTGCAATGCGATCCTGGCGGGAGCATTGCGGCGGCACGTCAGTGGGGTTTCCGTATCGGCGTGCCGCTATCGGAATTCCGGTATTGGGTTGGCCGTCGCGCACGCCGCGGCAATCACGCTGGCGCGGCGGCGTACGGGTGGCGCAATCAGTTGTCCGGGTCGTCGGCTGCCTGGCGGGGCGCGGTGACGTCCTGCTCCGCCGCGATCCAGTCCTCCATTTCATGCCCGGGTTCGAAGCCACGCGCCTCGGCGCGATAATAGGCGGCCTTGCTGATCGCTTGTGCGAGCGCATCCTCGGGTGGTGTGTCATCGCGCACCGCGCTCTCCTGCGGCGATTCCTCCGGCCCGTGCGCGAAACGCACATGCCCTTGGTGGCCGCGGTGTCTCTGCGGGCTACGTTCCGCCTGCAATGAAGTCATTGGCCTGTCCTCTCTTTGATTTCTGTATCATGGCAAGTGGCATCGGCGCGCCCGGGTTGAACGTGCGTGCGGGTGCCGTCGGTTGCGGTTGCGGTCCGCGCTGCCACCGCCGGGGCCGCGCAGGCGATAATGCCCGCGGCAGTCGACTCCGGCCATCGGGGGTTTTACCTAGTGCCTGACCGGAAATGCGCGTTCGCCGCGGCCCTTCATTCGCGGCGCACGGCGCACCCTACGCCAATGGTCCGAGCCATCGCGTCGGGTGGTACTAGGGGCAGCGTCCCAGCACGCCGCGCAGTGTCTTGACGTCGACCGGCTTGCACAGGTGCTCATCGAACCCGGCCGCCAAGGCCTGCTGCCGGTCATCTTCCTGACCGTAGCCGGTGAGGGCGACCAGGTGCGCGGCCTGCCCCGCCGCGGTCATGCGCAGTCGGCGGGCCACTTCATAGCCGTTCATGTCGGGCAGCCCGATGTCCAGGAGGATCAGGTCGGGCCGCAGCCGTTCGACCAGTTCCAGCGCGGCCAGCCCGTTATGTACGGTGTACACCTCCTGGTCCAGGCAACCCAGCAGCATGGCGCAGGCGCCCGCCACGTCCAGGTCGTCGTCCACCACCAGAATGACCTGCTTCCTGATGCGGCGCTCGGGTTGCGACTCTGGTGCGATCGGCGCGGTCGCGGCGAGCGGCAGGTGCAGGGTAAAGGTGCTGCCGGCGCCAAGGCCCGGGCTCGCCGCCTCGACCTGTCCGCCGTGCAGTTCCACCAGGCCCTTGACGAGCGCGAGCCCCAGGCCCAGCCCCCCCCGGGGGCGGTCCAGCGGTTGGGCGCCCTGGGTGAAGGCGGTGAAGAGGTCCGGCAGGAGGGCGGGGTCGATGCCGACGCCCTGGTCGCGCACCTCGATCCGCGCCGTGCCGGCGCGCACCTCCAGGGTCAGGAAGATCGTCAGGTCGCGCGCACTGAACTTGGCGGCATTGCCGAGCAGATTGACGATGACCTGGGTCAGGCGCTCCGGGTCGCCGTTGACCGTGACGAGCAGCGGCGGGAGTACCACATCCAGGCGCTGCCCGTGGGTGTCGACCAGCGGCAGTGCCTGCTCGATGGCCCGTTCCACCGCCTCGCGCAGATCGAAGCGTTGCAGGTGCAGCGCCAGTTTCCCGCGGTTGATGCGGGCGACATCGAGCAGATCGTCCACCAGGCGCACCAGATGGCTGACCTGCCGCGACAGGACCTCAGCCGCCCAGGGCACCCGCTCCGGTGCGGGATTGAGGGTCAGGACATCCGCCACATAGCGGATGGGGGCGAGCGGATTGCGCAGTTCGTGCCCGAGCATGGCCAGGAACTGGTCCTTGCGCTGGTCGGCATCACGCAGGGCCTGCTCGGCGCGCTTGTACGCGGTGATCTCCTCATGTGCGATCAGTGCGCCCAGCCGGGAATCACCGAGCGGCAGGACGCGCATTTCAAACCAGCGCGGCTCGGTGGGGGAGTCGCAGGGGTATTGCAGCGTGAATACCCGCTGCCGCCGATCGAGCACCGCCTGGATGCCGTGCAGCGCGGCGAGCGCCGCGGCGTCATCCCCGCCGGCGGCCGCCCGCCGGCACACCGCCAGATAGTCGGTGCCGGCTTGACAGTCCGCCCCGCCGCCATTCTGATCGGCAAAGCGCCGCCAGGCGGCATTGACCAGGGTGATCGCCCCTGCCCCATCCAGCACGGCGATATGGGCGGTCATGGAGTCGAGTACGTCACTTAGGAGCGCTTGGTTGGCGCGCAAGGCTTCTTCGGCCACCCGGCGCCACTCGATATCGATCAGGGTCCCGAGTTTGCGGCCGGATTCCAGTTCCTCGGGGGTCCAGCGCCGGCTGCGCCCGCGCACGATCTGGCTCCAGGCCGCAAAGGAGCGGCGCGGACTCAGGCGTTCCTGCGCTGCGCCCGCTTTCGCCTCCTCGGGATCACCGCCCCAGGTGACGGTGCGCACGTATTCGCCGCGAAACCAGATCAGCTTGATCGATTGCTCCAGGTCCAGCGGGATCAGGGTCACCCCGGCCGCGGTCGCGGCCAGATCGCTGGTGTCGGGCAGGTGGTCGCCCAAACAGTCGGTGGCAAAGAGTAGCGATGAGTCGCTCGGGTGCGGATCGCTCAGTGCGGCGACCAGGTCGAGAATACGTCGCGGTGTGGGCGTCAGGCCGCCGGTGGTGACCACCGCGCCGCTGATCAGCGCCACGCCGTCGGCGCCGATCGCGCCCAGCACATCGGCCAGTTCCGGCCCCGTGAGCAAGGCCGCCAGCCGGGTGCCCTGACGCATTGCGGCGATGATACGCAGGCGGCACTGCGTGAGTTGCGCCTCATAGCCGCGGCGTGTGATCTCCTCGGCCAACGCAATCTGCGTGGCCAGGTCCTGCCCCAGCCAATCGGCCATCCGGCGAATGGCGCCCGAGACCCGGCGCGGGCGGTAGTGGTGACAGGCGATCAGGCCCCAGAGCCGGCCCTCCCGGCACAGTGAGGCGGTGAGCGTGGCCGCCACCCCCATGTTGCGCAGATACTCCACATGCACCGGTGACACGCTGCGCAACAGGCTGCGGGACAGATCGAGCGGTTCCCCCGTGAGCGGATCGAGCTCGGGCAGGAGCGGGGACGGCACATACTCGATATCGACGATGATGCGCGTCGGGTTGATCAGATACAGGCGGCGCGCCTGGGGCGGGATGTCGGTGGCCGGAAAGTGCAGACCCAGATAGGGTTCCAACGCGTCGCGGCGGGCCTCGGCCACCACTTCGCCGTGCCAGTCCGCGTCGAAGCGATAGATCATGACCCGGTCGTAGCCGGTCAGGCGGCGGAACAGCGTCGCGGCAATCTGCAGCTTGTCGGCCAACAGGGGCTCGTCATGCACCGCGCTGAAGCCCAGTACGGCCTGGATCAGGGCCTCGCCGGGGGTGGCCGGTGCGGCCTCCAACTCCAGCAGGGCGAGGTCACCGCAGGTATGGAGATAACCGGCGTAGGTCTGGTCGCCAGGCTGCGGCTGCCACTCGAATGAGGCCGGGGCGTGTGGCAGGTTCCGATATTCGACCAGTGCTTGACTGACGGCCGTGGCGAGCACCGGACCGAGCGCGGCCCCCAGGTCATGCCCCAAGAGTTCGGCCGGCGCCATCCCGAGCACGGCCTGGCAACTCGCCGTGGTCTGGATGATCCGCTGGGCCGGCCCCTGCAACACCAGCAGGACCCCGTGCGGCTGGATCGCACCAGGGATATGGATCGGTTCGGTCTCGCACTGCGTGAGGTCCGGCGGCGGTGCGGCGGGGGCGATCGGGGGTGCCATGCGAGTCTCCGGTGATTGGAACGCAGCGGCGCGTCAGACCCGCGGGTCGGGATAGCTTAGCCTAACCGCGACACGATGCCCGCCCGCGCGTTCGGGCCAGGAGTGGTGCCCGACCAGCGGTGCGGGCTCAGACCTTGAGCAGGTGCCGTGGCCGCAGGCCGCCGACCCACAGGGCCAAGGTATAGACGCCGCCGCCGATGACCAGCCACAGGCCCAGCGTTGCCGCGCGCGTGCCGCCGCTCATCAGGAGCCAGTCGTCGAGCGGCCCGGCACCCAGGAACAGGGTGAGCCCCATGAGCAGGTTGGCGCCCAGGCCCTTGGCGAGCAGCGCCGGCCACCCCGGTCGCGGGCGGTAGACCGACACCCGCCGCAGTCCGCGCAGCAGCAGCGCCGCGTTGACGAGCCCCGCCAGGGTGGTCGCCAGCGCCAGCCCCGTATGCCCCAGGGGGCCCATCAGGGCCAGGCTCGCAGCGATGTTCACCGCCATGGCGACGAGCGCGATCCGCACCGGGGCCATCATCTCCTGGCGGGCATAGAAGCCGGGGGCGAGCACCTTGACGCCGATAAAGCCGATGAGCCCCAGGGCGTAGGCCATCAGGCTCTGCGCGGTCATGCGGGCGTCCACCGCGCTGAAGCCGGCGCCCGGCGCGCCCGTCGGCTCGCCCGTGTAGAAGAGCGTCACGATGATCGGGCCGGCCAGTACCAGGAGCCCCAGCGCGGCCGGGACCCCGAGCAACAGCAGCCAGCGCAGGCCCCAATCCAGGGTGTCGGAGAAGGCGACCGGGTCCTCGGCCGCATGGCGCTGCGATAGCCGGGGCAGGATCACGGTGCCCAGGGCCACGCCCAGGAGGCCCATGGGGAACTCCATCAGCCGGTCGGAATAATAGAGCCAGGAGATGCTCCCGCTGACCAGGAAGGAGGCGAGGATGGTGTTGAGCAGCAGGTTGATCTGGCCCACCGAGGCGCCGAACAGGGCCGGCCCCATGAGCCGGACGGTGCGCTTGACCCCCGGGTCACGCGGGTCGAACCGCGGCCGGGGCAGGAGCCCCAGGCGCACCAGGAAGGGGACCTGGAAGGCGAGTTGCGCCAGTCCCGCGACCAATACCCCCCAGGCCAGGGCGACGATCGGCTGCTCCATCCGCGGCGCCAGCCAGCGCGCGGCGGCGATCAGGCAGAGATTGAGCAGGACCGGGGTGAAGGCCGGCACCCCAAAGCGCTCGAAGGTGTTGAGGATGGCCCCGGCCAGGGCGGTGAGCGAGATGAACAGGACATAGGGAAAGGTCAGCCGCAGCATGGTCACGGCCAGTTCGCGTTGCTCCGGTTCCGCGGTAAACCCCGGGGCGAAGAGTAGGATCAGGAGCGGGGCGGCGAGGACTCCGACCAGGGTCACCGCCAACAGCACGGCCCCCAGGGCGCCCGCCACGCGGTCGATGAAACCCTTGAGTTCCGGCCGCCCGCGCCGCTCCTTGTACTCGTTGAGCAGCGGTACGAAGGCCATGGAGAAGGCCCCCTCCGCGAACAGCCGGCGCATCAGGTTGGGGATCTTGAAGGCGACGAAGAAGGCGTCGGTGGCCGCGTCCGCCCCGAAGACCCGGGCGATCACCAGGTCGCGCACGAAGCCCAGCAGCCGCGACAGGAAGGTGTAGCTGCCCACCTTGGCGATGGAGGAGGCGAGTGACGGCAAGGCGGCGAGCCTCCGCAAAAGGCGGCGAGTATAGCGCCCCCGGGCGGGTCGGCCGGGGAGGGCGGCGGGCCGGGGGCGATTGCAAGTTCGGGCAGCATCGCGCGGCCATCCAAACCCTAGGGGAATTCCCGTTGTCGTTGTCGTTGTCGTAATCGGCATGATGGCTTCGACAACGACAACGACAACGACAACGACAACGACCGGGACCGCGACCGCGACAACGCGAACTGATCGGTGGTAAGGGTTCAGCCGAAAGCGGTTGACAGCGGCGTCGCGCCTGTGGAAGATACGCGGTCTTTATCCGAGCCCCTGTCCAGGGCTCTTGCCCAATGGATTCCAGGAGAACCCCCCCTTGGCGAACTCAGCACAAGCCGAAAAACGCGCCCGTCAGGCCGAGAAGCGTCGTCAGCAGAACGCCTCTCAGCGCAGTACCTTCCGCACCTTCATCAAGAAGGTCGTCAAGGCCATCGAGTCCGGTGACAAGACGGCGGCGACGGAGGCTTACAAGAGTGCGGTGCCGCAGATCGACGGCGCCACCACCAAGGGAATCATCCACGCGAACAAGGCCGCCCGCCACAAGAGCCGCCTGAACGCCCACATCAAGGCGATGGCCTGACGGCCGTCCGCCGCTGCGTCTCGCGCCCGCCGCGCGATGCCCACGAAAAACCGGCTATGAAGCCGGTTTTTTTGTGTCCGCGCCCGGCCGACCGAGACCCCTACGGTCAGAGCACAGTCACGGCCCGCTCGAACGCCAGCCGCGGCCCGCGGGGGAACAGGGCGCTCGGCTCGCCGTACCCCAGGGTGATAAGGAAATTGGACCTATGGCGCCCGTCGGGGAAGAACTCCGCGTCCACCCGGGCGTTATCGAACCCGGACATGGGCCCCACGTCCAGCCCCAGGGCGCGCGCCGCCAGGATCAGATAGCCCCCCTGCAGGGTGCTGTTGCGAAAGGCCGTCACCTCCGCCAAGGGCGGGTTCGACGTGAACATGGCCGCAGCGTTCGGGTTGGGCGGCCAGAGTTCCGACAACAACTCGTGGAAGCGGGTGTCGTGGGCCACGATGGCCGTCACCGGGGCCTCGCGCACCTTCGCCACATTGCCCTCCATCAGGGCCGGCACCAGCCGCTCCTTGGCCGACGCCGTCGTCAAGAAGACGAAGCGGGCCGGCAGACAGTTCATGCTCGTGGGTCCGAACTTCACCAGATCATAGAGTTCGCGCAGTTGCTCCGCGCTGACCGGCCGGTCCTGCCAGCGCGGATAGGTGCGGGCGCTGCGGAAGATCTGGTCGAGGGCCTGGGCGTCGAGTGGTTGGTGCATGGGTCATGACCTATGTTGGTGGTTGGCGGACGAGCATCGGCGCCCGGCGGTGGGGGGTACGCCCGATCCGCCTGAACGGTGCGCGCCTGGTCCACAAGATAAGCCCTCACAGGCCCGGATAGAATGGGCCGTCCCACACAAAGACCCGTGCCCGCCATGTGACCACCGGCCTTGATCACAACGCCGGCCAGCGGCGATCGGCCCGCACCGCGGACCCTGGGGAAAGCCGCGCTCCGTAGGGTCCGCTGTGCGGACCAGCGACCTCGCGGCTCGTGCGGTGGCCGGAACGATGACTAAGACCTCGCGGCGCCCGACCAGTTGGCCTATGCTTGCGCATCGGCGATTGCCTGGAGCCCTGTCCGATGCAGACTGAACGCCACGTCCGCCTGTTTCGCAACGGGCCCGATCAAGCCCTGCGCATCCCTCGCGAACTGGAACTCGACGCCGACGAGGCCACCATCCGCCGGGACGGCGAGCGTCTGATCGTCGAGCCGGTCAAGCGCCGGCCGGACCTGGCCACCCTGCTCGCCGGATGGGCGCGGCTCGATGAACCCTGCCCCAACGTGGACGAAGGACTATTGCCCCTGGACGACATCCGCCTCTGAGCCATGGACGGGCTGCGCTACCTGCTCGATACCAACATCCTCTCCGCGCTGATCCGCCAATTTCAGAGAGGCTGCGGTGGATCGCAGCGGCCAGTGTCTCCGCCGGCGCCATGGTGCGCACGGCGACCCTACGGGGTAGCGGCATGGTCGATGGGCCGCATCGTTCGATTCGGTAGTACCTAGAGGCTGCGGTTCCCCCGCGCGATGACAACCCCCACGTCCACCCCGGCGCCGACGGCGCCGGGTTTGTTCAGGGTCAGGCGCACCCAGGGGCAGCCGAATTCCTCGCGCAGGATGGTGGCGCAGCCCTCGGCCAGGGTCTCCACCAGCTCGAAGCGGCTCGCGCTGACGAACTGGGTCAGGCGGCGGGTGACGGCGTCGTAGTCCAGGGCGTCGGCGATGCGGTCGCCGGCGGCGGCGCGGGCGCAGTCGCTGCCCAGTTCCAGGTCCAGGATCACCGGGCGGCGTTGGCGCTTTTCCCAGTCGTGGATGCCGACGGTGGTCTCGATGGTCAGGTTGCGGATGAAGACAATGTCCATGGGGCAGGGCTCGGGCAGTGGGGTGGGATGGGATGGGGATCATGCCTCAAGGGCGCGGCGGTGCGACAGGTGCCCGGGGCTCGTCGGCCCAGCGAGACTTCCCGGCCCGCGTCAGTCGTAGGTCGGGTTAGGCGCGCCCTGATAGGCGCGCCTTGGAGCGCGGTGCCCGCGCGCCGTAACCCGACAGGCGCCGTCGCTGTCGGGTTACGGCGCGCGATAAGCCTTGAAGCCAAAACGCGAGTGCGTGCCGCGCGCGCCTAACCCGACCCACCGACCTACCGGGCTGCGAGGTCTCGTCGCGGCTGAAGCCGCTCCCACCGCGTCGCTGCGCGACTCTTGCGGAACGGCGCCAGGCTCGCCGATGTTTTTCAGGGCGTGATCGGAGTTGGGTGAGTCACCCGGCCGGTGATCCTGCGGCTGGATGTAGTTTGTTGTCGTTCTTGGCGTCTTGGCGTGAGGCATTCCCGGATTTCGGTTGACCCGCCGCGGCATCCCGGTTCCAATGCGCCCCCATGATTACCGCCGCCGCACTCGTCATCGCTGCCTACCTGCTGGGCTCCATCTCCAGTGCCATCATCGTCTGCCGACTGATGGGGCTGCCGGACCCGCGCACCCAGGGCTCCAACAACCCGGGGGCGACCAATGTCCTGCGCATCGGCGGGAAGAAGGCGGCGGCCGTGACCCTGATCGGGGACAGCCTGAAGGGGCTGATCCCGATGCTCGTCGGGATCCTGCTGGGTGTCGCGCCCGGGGTGCTGGCGGCGGCCGGGCTCGCGGCCTTTATCGGCCACCTGTTCCCGGTCTTCTTCGATTTTCGCGGCGGCAAGGGGGTGGCGACCGCGCTCGGCGTGCAGTTCGGGCTCTGGGCGCCGCTCTTCGGGCTCTGGTGGCCGGTCGGGCTGCCGGTCGCCCTGATCTGGCTCTTCGTGGCCAAGGTGCTCAAGTTCTCCTCGCTCGCGGCCCTGATCTCCATGACCCTGGCCCCGCTCATCGTCTGGCTCATGGGCCTGCCGCCGGTGACCATCGGGATGCAGTTGATCATGACCGGCCTGCTGATCTGGCGCCATCGCAGCAATATCGAGAATCTGCTGACCGGGCGCGAGGGGCGCCTGACGGCGAAGGCGGGGCAGTCCGATCCGGAATGACCATCGCCCCCCGCGTGCTGCGCCGCCTTCATGCTTTCTTCCCCTGGCTCTGGCTCCCGGGTCTGCTGCTTTGGGGCGCGCTCGCCCTGGCCGATACCCAGGTCGCGCCGCCCGCCTGTGAGATTGCCGCCGGGGCGACGACGCTGGACGGCGGGACCGTCCGCTACAGCCGTGCCGGTCAAGGCCCCGGCGTCTTGCTGCTGCATGGGCTCTTCGCCCAGAAGGAGCAGTGGCAGGGGCTCCTCTGTGCCCTCGCGGCGGCCGGCTTCGAGGCGGTGGCCCCCGACCTGCCCGGGTTCGGTCAGAGCACGGATTTTCCCGTCAGCGACTATGACCTGGAGCGCCAGGTGGACCTGCTGCACGCCTTCATCGGCGCCCTGGGGCTGCACGACCTCGCCCTGGCCGCCAACTCCATGGGCGGGGCCATCGCCGCCCTCTATGTGCAGCAGCATCCGCACGCGGTGCGCCGCCTGGCCTTCATCGGCCCGCCGTTGGGCTTGGTGGACTGGGGCCCCGGGGTCCGCCAGGCGATCCGCGACGGCATCAATCCGTTCATCCCCATCGATCAGGGCCAGTTGGACCTGGAACTGCGCCTGCTGTTTGGCACGCCGCCGCAGGTCCCGGACCCGGTGCGCGAGGCCCTGATCAAGGACTATGTGGCGCGCAACCGGCACTACCAGCAGGTCTGGGACATCGTGAACCTGTACGACCGGGTGTTGGACGCCGACCTGCACTTGCCGGTGCCGGTGCTGATCCTGTGGGGTGAGTCCGACGGGGTCTACGCCGTCGCGGGCGCCCGGACGCTGCACCGGCGGCTGCCCGGCAGTACCCTGCTCACCCTGCCCGGGGTCGGCCACCTGCCGATGCTGGAGCGGCCGGCGGAGACGGCCGCCGTGCTGATCCCATTCCTGCGCGGGCGGCCCTAGCACCCCGTTCCACCTCCTTGTCCTGCGTTTCGACCCCAACGGGGTCGCACATACCAGCCCAGGGCAACGCCCTGGGACAAGACCCCATTTATCGGCCTAGCCCTGAAAGGGCGTGACATAACTGTCGTGCCCCCGCGGGGATGCTCAGGCCCCGGGTGGGTCATCCTCCCCCAGCCCCGGCAGTGACTCCATGGCCCAGCGCGCCCGGGGGGCGAAGCTCAGGGGCTCGTGCTGGCCGGCGCGCAGGCGCTGCCAGCCGGCGTAGGCGATCATGGCCCCGTTGTCCGTGCACAGGGTCGGGCGGGGGTAATAGGTGGCGCCACCGACGGCCGCGATGGCCAGGTCCATCTGCGCGCGCAGACGCCGGTTGGCGCTGACCCCGCCGGCCAGGATCAGGCGGCGGTGCCCGGTCGCCGCGAGCGCCCGGCGGCATTTGATCACCAGGGTGTCGACCACGGCCTCCTCGAAGGCGCGGGCGATATCGGCGCGGGTCTGCGCGGGGTCGGCGGCGTTCGGGACCTCGCTTCGCATGGTATTGAGCGCAAAGGTCTTGAGCCCGCTGAAGCTGAAGTCGAGCCCCGGGCGATCGGTCATGGGGCGCGGGAAGCGGAAGCGCCGCGGGTCGCCCAGCTCGGCCAGCCGCGCCAACTCCGGGCCGCCGGGGTAGGGCAGGCCGAGCACCTTGGCGGTCTTGTCGAAGGCCTCGCCGGCCGCGTCGTCCAGTGACTCACCCAGTATGCGGTAGCGGCCGACCCCCGCCACGTCCACCAGTTGGGTGTGGCCGCCGGAGACCAGCAGCGCGACGAAGGGAAAGTCCGGGGCCGGGTCCTCCAGGAGCGGCGCCAGCAGGTGCCCCTCCATGTGGTGTACCCCGATGGCCGGTACCCCCCAGGCCCAGGCCAGGCTGCGCCCCAGGGCGGCGCCTACCAGCAGGGCGCCGATCAGCCCGGGACCGGCGGTGTAGGCCACCCCGTCGATGGCGCCCGCGGGCAGCCCCGGCGTCTCCAGCACCTCCCGGATCAGCGGCAGCGTCTTTTGCACATGGTCGCGTGAGGCCAGTTCCGGGACCACACCGCCGTACTGGGCGTGGATCGCGATCTGACTGTAGAGCGCCTGGGCCAGGAGCCCGCCGTCGGAGTCGTAGATGGCCACGCCGGTCTCGTCACAGGAGGTCTCGATGCCGAGGACCCGCATGGTTTGTTTGCTCCGGATTGACTGCGCACGACGCGCAAGCGCTGGAAGTGGAAAGGTTGGCCGCCATTTTAGCAGCGGGGCAGGGTGCGGACCCGCACGTCGGCCGTCCGTTCGCGTTTGCATTTGTTCGCGACCTTCGGCTAGAATCCTAAGGCTTAATTTCAGCTAAACACATCCTCTGGAGACATAAGGACCCCATGCCCAGCGTCCGCGTCAAAGAAAACGAGCCATTTGAAGTCGCCATGCGGCGGTTCAAGCGCTCCTGCGAAAAGGCAGGTGTGCTCGCCGAGGTCCGTCGTCGTGAGTTCTACGAGAAGCCCACCTCCGAGCGCAAGCGCAAGAAGGCGGCTGCCGTGAAGCGTCACCACAAGAAGCTGCAGCGCGAATCCCGCCGCTGGGAACGTCCCTATTGATCACAACCGGGTGATCGCCACGGGTTGATCGCTACCGGTCGGCTCGGCTGACCCCCGCGTTCACGGCCCCCGGCAGAGTTCCCACCGCCGCCTCCCCCGGACCGGCCTCCCAGCCGGTCATGTGTCGCCTTGTGTGGCACCGGGGCGGGCGGCCTTCGTGCTTCCCCCAATTTTCCGCTGAAATCCCATGCTCAAGGCTCAAATCCAGGCCGATATGAAGACCGCCATGAAGGCGGGCGAGAAGACCCGCCTCGGGGTCATCCGGCTCATCCTGGCCGCGGTGAAGCAGCGTGAGGTGGACGAGCGCATCGAACTGGACGACACCCAGGTGTTGGCCGTGCTCGACAAGATGATGAAACAGCGTCGCGATTCCATCGCGGCCTACGGCGCGGCCGGCCGCCAGGATTTGGTCGACGTGGAGCGCTTCGAGGTCGAGGTCATCCAGGGGTACCTGCCGCAGGCCCTCGACGAGGCCGAGCTGACCGCCCTGGTCGAGGCGGCGGTGAGCGCGAGCGGTGCCGCGGCCTTGAGCGACATGGGCAAAGTCATGGCCCTGCTCAAGCCCCAGGTCCAGGGGCGGGCCGACATGGGTGCCGTCAGCGCGCTCGTGAAGCGCCGTCTCGGGGTCTGACACGGCGCGCCCGGGCGGCCCCGGTCTGTCGCAATTCTGCTAGCTTTAGCGTATGGCCGGCAGAATCCCCCCCCAGTTCATCGACGATCTCCTCGCGCGCACCGACATCGTCGAGCTGATCGCCGGGCGCATCCAACTGCGCAAGGGCGGTAAGGACTATCAGGCCCGCTGCCCCTTCCACGACGAAAAATCCCCGTCCTTCACCGTCAGCCATGAGAAGCAGTTTTATCACTGCTTTGGTTGTGGCGCCCACGGGACCGCCATCGGCTTCCTTATGGAGTATGACCGGCTCGGCTTCCGCGAGGCGATCGAGGAACTGGCCAGGCGCGCCGGGCTGGAAGTCCCGACCGAGGGGGCGGCGACCCCCGGCCCCGACCACGCACCGCTCTACGCCCTGCTGGAGCAGGCGGCGGCACTCTTCCGCCGCCAACTGCGCGAGCACCCGCAGGCGCCCCAGGCGATCGACTACCTGAAGGGCCGCGGCCTGAGCGGCGAGATCGCCGCCCGCTACGGCGTGGGCTTCGCCCCGCCCGGGTGGGACTTCCTGATGACGCGGCTCGGGGCCGAGCCCGGGGCGCGTGAACGCCTGGCGCAGGCCGGTCTCATCACCGAGCAGGACGGCCGGCGCTACGACCGCTTCCGCAGCCGCATCATGTTCCCGATCCGCGACCGCCGGGGGCGCGTGATCGGCTTCGGCGGGCGCGTGCTGGGGGACGAGAAACCCAAGTATCTCAACTCACCGGAGACCCCGGTCTTCCACAAGGGCCGCGAACTCTACGGCCTGTACGAGGCACAGCAGGCGCGTCGCAAGCTGGAGCGGCTCTTGGTGGTGGAGGGCTACCTGGACGTGATCGCGCTCGCCCAGTTCGGCCTCGACTATGCGGTCGCGACCCTGGGGACCGCGACCACCGCGGAGCACCTGCAGGTGCTGCTGCGCTCCGCCCCGGAGCTGGTGTTCTGCTTCGACGGCGACAGCGCCGGGCGCTCCGCCGCCTGGAAGGCCCTGGAGGCGGCCCTGCCGCTCGCGACCGGCAGCCAGTCGTTGCGCTTCCTCTTCCTGCCCGACGGGGAAGACCCGGACACCCTGGTCCGCGCCGAGGGCCAGGCCGCCTTCGAGGCGCGGCTGGCGCGCGCGGCACCGCTCTCCGAGGTCTTTTTCGACCACCTGTCCGCGCAGGTCGACATGGTCAGTCGCGACGGTCGCGCCCGTCTGGTGACTCTGGCAAAGCCGTTGCTATCGAAGGTACCGGCCGGCATCTACCGGGATATGCTGGAAGGCCGGCTGGCGGCCCTGGCGGGGATCGAGCCCAGGCGTGGGCCCGCTCCCGGTCGCGCCCGCCGCGCCGCCCCGCCGGTTCAGCGCCCGACACGTCCAACCCGCGTCGCCCTGGCCATTGCCCTGCTGCTCGACCACCCCGAACTGGCGGGCGAGGCGGCGGCCCAGGAAGACGACTGGCGCCGCGGCGAGGGCCCCGGGGTGGCGATTCTGGCCCAGTTGTTGGACGCGATTGCCGCCTATCCGACCATCAACAAGGCGACCCTGATTGAGCGCTGGCGTGGGCACCCGCATTTCGACTATCTCCAGCGCTTGAGTGTCGCGCCCTTCCTGGAGGATATTCCGGTCGATGGGCTCGCGGCCGAGTTGATCGGCGCCCTGCAGGGTCTGGGCAAGGACGTGCGTGACGGCGAGCGCCTGCGTCCGCTGAATCGGCGCAGCACCGCGGATTGGAGTGAGGAGATGCGCGAGCAGATGGACCGCGAGGCCGAACAGGCGCGGACGCGCCGGCGATGATCGGTCGGTCGCGCTTGTGGGTGCGTTGAAAGGGTCCAAATACGCTACGAGGATCGCAATTCTTGTGCTAAAATGATTAGTTCACCGCACGGTCGAAAAATCGTCTGGCTGAGCATGTCCGGCTGGTCATGTTTGCCCGATCAGTTCACCCGAGAATGGCAAGGTTACCCATGGATCAAGAACAGCAACAGTCCCAGCTGAAGCAGCTCATCGCCAAGGGCAAAGAACAGGGGTTCCTGACCTACTCCGAGGTCAACGATCACCTGCCTCCCGGCATCGTCGAGCCTGAACAGATCGAAGACATCGTTCGGATGATCAATGACATGGGGATCGCGGTCCATGAGACCGCCCCGGACATGATCGACCAGACCCTAAGCGACAATGCCGTCTCGGACGACGACGCCGCGGAGGCCGCCGCCGCCGCCATCGCCAGTGTGGACAGTGAATTCGGCCGCACCACCGACCCCGTGCGCATGTACATGCGTGAGATGGGCACAGTGGAACTGCTCACGCGCGAGGGCGAGCTCAAGATCGCCAAGCGCATCGAAGAGGGCCTCAACCAGGTCCTGTCCTCGCTCTCCGTGTACCCTAAGTCCGTGCAGAAACTGATCGAGATCTTCGACCGGGTCGAGCGCGACGAGACCCGCCTGGCCGACGTGATCTCCGGGTTCCACGACCCCGACGCCGACGCCGTACCCACCGCGGCCCCGGCGGTCGCCGCCGCCCTGGCCGAGGTCCAGGAGCCGGTAGCCGACGGCGATGCGGAGGTCGAAGTCGAGGAGGCCGCGGTCGCGGCGGAGGACGAGGAGGTCGCCGTCGTCGACACCGGTCCCGACCCGGAAGAGGTGGCACGCCGCGTCCGGCTGCTGCGCGAGCGCTTTGCCGTGCTCACCGCGAGCCTGGAGAAGCACGGACGCGACGACCCGCGCTCGCGCGCCGCCATGGCCGAGGTCTCCGAGGTCTTCCTCCAATTCAAGCTGGTCGCCGCCGTCTTTTTGGAACTTGCTCAGATCCTGCGCGCCACCATCGAGCGCATCCGCAGCCAGGAAAAGGTGGTCATGGGGCTCTGCGTCGAGCAGTCCGGCATGACCCGCAAACAGTTCATCGAAAGCTTCCCGGACAACGAAACCAACGCCGCCTGGTTGGACCAGCAGCTCGCCAGCGGCCAGCGCTACGCCGCGCGCCTGGCCGACGCGGCCCACGACATCCGCCGCGCCCAGCGCAAGCTGCAAGAGGTCGAGCGGGAGAACTTCCTCACCATCGGCGAGATCAAGGAAGTCAACCGCAAGATGTCCATCGGCGAGGCCAAGGCCCGCCGGGCCAAGAAGGAAATGGTCGAGGCCAACCTGCGGCTCGTCATCTCCATCGCCAAGAAATACACCAACCGCGGCCTGCAATTCCTGGACCTGATCCAGGAGGGCAACATCGGCCTGATGAAGGCAGTCGACAAGTTCGAATACCGCCGCGGCTACAAGTTCTCGACCTATGCCACCTGGTGGATCCGCCAGGCCATCACCCGCTCCATCGCGGACCAGGCGCGCACCATCCGCATCCCGGTGCACATGATCGAGACCATCAATAAGCTCAACCGCATCTCCCGGCAGATGATCCAGGAGATGGGCCGCGAGGCGACCCCGGAAGAACTCGCCACGCGTATGGAGATGCCCGAGGACAAGGTCCGCAAGGTACTCAAGATCGCCAAAGAGCCCATCTCCATGGAGACCCCGATCGGCGACGACGAGGACTCCCACCTGGGCGACTTCATCGAAGACTCCGGCGTCATCTCCCCAGTCGAATCCGCTACCATGGAAGGGCTGCGCGAGGCGACCCAAAACATGCTCGCCAGCCTCACCTCCCGCGAGGCCAAGGTCCTGCGGATGCGCTTCGGCATCGACATGAATACCGACCACACCCTCGAAGAGGTCGGCAAGCAATTCGACGTAACGCGCGAGCGCATCCGCCAGATCGAGGCCAAGGCCCTGCGCAAACTGCGCCACCCGACGCGGTCGGAAAAGCTCAAGAGCTTCCTCGACACCGATTGATTTTCGTGACTTGAGGTCACGAAAATCATGGGAAAATGAGAGTGAAGAACCGTCGGGATTGGCGGGGTCAAGGATGCGCTACGGACGGTCTGCAATACGTCTGCCTTTCGGGCCGTTAGCTCAGCGGTTAGAGCAGGGGACTCATAATCCCTTGGTCCTAGGTTCAAATCCTAGACGGCCCACCAATAAAACAGCGACTTAGCTACTATAACGAGTCGCCTGGACCGCCCTGATTCGCCTGGCTTCGCGGTGCCTGGTGGTACCTGGGGCCGAAGCCGACTCTATAACGTGCCCTTTCGGTTTATGCCGCGCGCCATTTTGATGCTGGGATCATGCTATACAAGGGCTTAGACGCATCCCGACAGATCCCGACCGCGGTGCCAGTGACCAAGTGTAGCCGGAGCCTATCACCCGGACCCGATCCCGACCACGGTCTACTCCACCGGTTCCGCGGTAGCGATAGAACCTCAGATTGAGGAGGCGTGCCACCACAGTACCCATCCCGCCCTTGCGTCCCCTGGCAGACGGGGCCAGACTTGGCGAACCTGATGGCCGCCGCGGACAGTCCTTGAGAAGAACCCGGCTAACCCAGTCAGACATCCACTGATTGCGCCTGATTGCCGAGCGGATTGCCCGCAAGGAGTGACCATGGAACCGATCGGCTTCGCGACCCTCTACCTGCAGCCTGGGCCGGTTGCCGATTTGGGAAATGTCACCCCGCTATGGCACGGCGATGCACTCACGCCCACCGGCGAGGTGCGCCTCTACATCAAGCGTGCGCCACGTGACGAGGTCCTGGCCGAATGCCTGTGCGCCGTTCTGGGTAGTGCGCTGCACCTGCCGATTCCGCGAGCCTTCCTCGTCTTGGACCCCGTCGGCTGGTTGGGCGGCGGGGTGCTCATCGGCAGCGAAGACGCTGGTTTCCCATCACTGAAGCACCATCTCGCCTGCCAGCTGGCGGACCTCCCGGCCGCCCTGGCCACCTGGCCGCAGTTGCACACCGCCGCACTCTTCGACGAGTGGATCGCCAACCCCGACCGCAACCAAGGTAACCTGCTGTGGGACGCCGCCGACCAGTGGTTGTTGATTGACCACGCCCGCGCCTTAGGCGCTTGGCCCCCCGGCTCACCCGTGCCCGCACCGACGGAACCCATCGCGAATCAGTTGGCGGCCGTCGTGACCGCGATCGAAGGTGACCTCGGAACCCCGCGCTTGCGTAAACTCGCGTCTCCCTTTGGCCAGCGGTGCCGCACGTTCGACCACCAGCAGACCCTGGAGGCGGCCCGCTGTCAGACGCTCGGCATGGTTGAACGTGCCACCGATGATGTTGCGTACGGTCGCCCGCAATCATGCCTTCCTCGCTACCCTGGCCGATTTTTCCGCGACCGCTCCCGTTTCCCCGGACGATGGCGAGGAAGGCGACCGCTGGCTGGCCCAGGTCCGCCAAGCAGTCACCAGGCAACGCCCCGGACTGGAGTGCCACTTCTCTCGCCGTCTGCGCCTGGTCGCGGCCGGCGCAGAGACCCGATTCGACTACCTGGGTACCCGCTTCGCCGCCCAACTGGGCCGGTTTTAGTTCCCGGGCCAGGCATCGGTGCCTTGGTGCGCATCGCCAAGGCCAAGCTCTGGGATCTGGAGGCTCTGCGCGACATGGGCGCCCACTCACTGCTTCCCGCCGAATCCCATGAGTTGTTGCTTTACCGTCCGCGCGACGAGGACCCCGCCTACTCTGAACGGGCCATCGCCCGCCTGCACGAGGCCCTGGCCGAACTGGAGGCTGCGGGCGACCGTCAGTCCTTGCGCGTGCGCCCCGTCTTCTGCGCGGACGCGGCTGCCGCGTGCATCATCGAGGCCGAAGCGGCATAAGGCGGTGTTTTTGCCATTCGACTATGACCCAAGCCATCCGATCACCCAGCGCATCCTTGGAGCCTACGAGGAGCTTTGAGGCTTATATCGGCGATACGGGAGAGGCGACCAGTCGCGCCCCTCGCTGTCCAGTTGTCGTCTTAGAGGACTTCACCCCACGGCAACCTCCGGTTCCCGCCAAACACACGACGATCGGACAGTTGGTGGCCGACTGGCAGACGGGCGATCAAGGTCGCGCCGCCCTCGAGAACGGCCGGCGGTGGGTCGCCGACGCCTTATATGATCAGGAGGGCGAAACGGTACGTGCCCTGCGGCTGCGGCGGGGATGGTCACAGACCCGTCTCGCCGAGGCCCTCGGGACCAGCCAGTCGCATATCGCTCGCATCGAGCGTGGCAGGGAAAATC